>Ga0066376_10005739_pt1 | contig 10417 bp, 9 predicted proteins | sample Knorr_S15_td_Bot_FD_77009 | JGI IMG/M metagenome (GOLD analysis project Ga0066376, IMG submission 77009) | Marine microbial communities from Southern Atlantic Ocean transect - Knorr_S15_td_Bottom_ad_5009_LV_A | ecosystem: Environmental > Aquatic > Marine > Oceanic | place: Southern Atlantic... | reverse complement strand
GTTCCGGTGGCTGAAAACCCATGTCCACGGCAAGGGCTCACTGCTGCCGGCGAAGGAACTTTTAATCGAAGCCACCGGAAAACCCCTTGACCCGGACATCTTCAAGGCCCACCTCAATGCGCGGTATTTAGCTTAACAGGCGAATGCTCTAGGCTATTTCCGGTAGGGAGGGGAATCGTTGCAGTATATTTCCACCAGGGGGGAAACCCCAGCGTCGAATTTCGACGATGTGCTGCTGAGCGGGCTGGCGCCGGATGGTGGCCTGTTCGTGCCCGAAAACTGGCCGCAACTGAGCGCCGAAGAGGTCGCCGCGTTGCAGGGCCTGCCCTATCCGGAACTGGCGCTGCGCGTGCTCAAGCCCTTCGTCGGCGGCACCGTACCCGATGCGGCGCTGGCCGGGATCATCGACGGCGCCTATGAACACTTCGACACGCCCGAAATCGCGCCGTTGAAACAAATCGGCGACAACGAATGGCTGTTGGAACTGTTCCACGGGCCGACCCTGGCGTTCAAGGACATGGCGTTGCAGGTGCTGGGGCCGCTGTTCGACCATGTCCTGAAAACGCGGGGCGAGAAGGTCACCATCATCGGCGCCACCTCGGGCGACACCGGGTCTGCGGCGATCGAGGCCTGCCGCGACCGCGACGCCATCGAAATTTTCATGCTCCACCCCAAGGGCCGGGTCACCGAGGTGCAGCGCCTGCAGATGACCACTGTGCCGTCCGCGAACGTCTACAACATCGCCATCGAAGGCACCTTCGATGATTGCCAGGATCTGGTGAAGGCGATGTTCAATGACCAGGCGATGCGGGACCGCCTGCGCCTTTCCGCCGTCAATTCCATCAACTGGGCCCGGATCATGTCCCAGGTGGTGTATTACTTCTGGGCCGGGCTGAAACTGGGCGCCCCGGAAACGCACCTGTCCTTCGCCGTGCCGACCGGCAATTTCGGCAATGTCTTCGCCGGCTATGAGGCCCGCGCCATGGGCCTGCCCATCGACCAGTTGGTCATTGGGTCGAACAGCAACGACATCCTGACCCGGTTTTTGGAAACCGGCACCATGGAAATGACCGGGGTGACGCCGACCATCAGCCCGTCCATGGATATCCAGGTGTCGTCCAATTTCGAGCGCCTGCTGTTTGATTTGGTCGGCCGCGACGGCCACAAGGTGGCGTCGATCCTCGACGGTTTCCGCGATAAAGGCAAATATTCGGTCAACGCCAAGACCTTAGGGACGGCGCAGGCGATTTTCTACGGCGCGCGGTTTGACGACGACGAAACCAAAGCGATCATCAAAGACGTCTATGACAACGCCGACGAACTCATCGACCCCCATACCGCCGTCGGCATCGCCGCCGCCCGGGCGCAGCGCCGTGACCGCTCGGTGCCGATGATTGCGCTGGCCACCGCCCATCCGGCCAAGTTCCCGGACGCCGTCGAGGCCGCCACCGGCGTCCGCCCGCAACTGCCAGACCACCTGGCCGACCTGTTCGAACGCGAGGAACGCTGCACCGTGCTGCCCAACAATTTCGAGGCGGTGTCGACGTTCATTTCTGAGCAAGCCCGGGGTGGGGCCAAGGCATGACCGTCACCGTCACCGAACTCCCCAACGGCCTGCGCGTCGTTTCCGATACGATGGACCAGGTCGAGACCGTGTCGCTGGGCGCCTGGGTCGAGGTCGGCGCGCGGGACGAGGACGCCGACATCAACGGCATCTCGCATCTGTTGGAGCATATGGCGTTCAAGGGCACCCAGCGCCGCGACGCCAAGGCCATCGCCGAGGAAATCGAAAACGTCGGCGGCCACCTCAACGCCTACACGACGCGGGAATCGACCGCGTACTACGCCAAAATCATGAAAGAGGATATGCCGCTGGCCGTCGATATCATCGCCGACATTTTGCAGCATTCGGTCATGGACAGCACCGAGCTGTCCCGCGAGCAGGATGTTATTGTTCAGGAAATCAACCAGTCCTTTGATACCCCCGACGACGTGGTCTTCGATTATTTTCAGGAAACCGCGTTTCCCGATCAGGCCCTGGGCCGCCCGGTGCTCGGCACCGCCGATCTGGTCCGGGCGATGACGCCGGACACGTTGCTCGGCTATATAGGCAAGCATTATTCGGCGACCGGGATGGTATTCGCCGCCGCCGGAAACCTGGATCACCAACGCCTCGTTGATCTTGCCGAAGACGCCTTCGACTCGCTCCCGGAACCGACCAACGGCGGCCATGAGCAGGCGCGGTATGTGGGCGGCGACAGCCACCAGACCCGCGATCTGGAACAAGCGCATGTCTTGGTCGGACTGGAAGGCATGGCCTTCGACGACCCGGATTTCTACGCAGCGTCCGTAATGTCGACGGTGTTGGGCGGCGGCATGTCGTCGCGGTTGTTCCAGGAAATCCGCGAGAAACGGGGCATGGCCTACTCCATCTACGCCTACCTGCAGTGTTATACCGACGGCGGCCTGTTCGGCGTTTATGCGGGCACCGACAAATCCCAGGTCGAGGAACTGGTGCCGTTGATTTTCGCCCAAATCAAGGAAATTTCCGGCGGCTTGTTAGATACCGAAATCGCCCGCGCCCGCGCCCAGATCAAGGCCGGCATCCTGATGTCTCTGGAAAGCACATCGTCCAGAAGCGAGCAGTTGGCCCGGCAAATGGTGGTGTTCAAAAAACCGCTGTCCATCGAAGACACCATCGCCAAGGTCGAAGCCGTCGATGAAGACGCCATCAAGCGCGTCGCCGAGCGGCTGCTGGCCAGCCCGCCGACGCTGACGACCTTGGGGCCGGAATAAGCTGGTTCCCCTAAGTAGCGCAGGCGACGGGAAGTTAGAAAAAGGTGTTTATTTGCGGATAAAAAAGCACACCTCGTGAAATTCTCTTAAACTGGTAATAAATTTTTACGACTAGGAAAGAAGATTTTGAAGGGGCTAATTCCGAACAAAAGTGATTGATGAAAATGGTCTAAATTAGAACGGATCGGCCTCTTATTTGCTGTCATCACCATCTTACCCATCATCGGTAGCGGGTTTTTTTATATTCAGGACCGCTTCTTCCACGACCCAGAAATTGTCACCATTCCTTTTTTTGAAGAGCGTGTTCATTTGGGTGACAATTCTTTCTCAAGACAAGGCGGGACTACAATTCCGAAGATTGATGATCCGTTTTCCACAAAATTTAAAAATACGCATGTCGTTTACTATGAAAAGAACACCGGACAGTTTTGGACAAACTTGGGCTCCCCAAATTACCTGCAAGCCCTAGCCAAAAAATATGGAACACTTTTTAAGGAAACCAATCTAGGGGCGTGGCAAAACATTTTTGCACGTATTCCCGACCCCAATGACCCGATAAAATACGAAGGGGATCGAGTAAATATTGGTTCTACGGAACTGATATGGAAGGAGAAGGGTGGAAATTTTTGTTTTGAACACGGGCTTGTCGCCGTTACCACAACCATAAATATTGCAAGAGAGTTATAAAGAAAGAATTTAACTCCGGCAAATTCCGAAATTAAGAAAGCAGAGGTTCGGTTGAGTGGTTTCCACGGAGGACGCAGGAAGGATCAGTCTGACAACGTGGAGCTCATTGTAAATAATGTCCCATACAAGGTCGCTTGGGGGCACCCCTCTATCCGAAGCGAAGAAAAAATAACTATCCCTATTGACGATAGCTCGATCGGCCTTGAGGAAAGCTAAAACACATCAATAACAGTAATTGTTTTCCCATATGAAGAAGCCTTTCCTCGCCCACCTGAAGGAAAGAACTATCCGATAAAAGGCCCTGCCCACTTTCGGGATATAGAAATTTGGGATATGGGACTCGTCCTCCATATCGACAATTAAAAAATGTCAGAAACGGAACTTATTCCCGCAAATCTATTTTTTACTAAAACCTGATTAGGCTCACTCCTTCGCCGCCAGGTATTCCTCGACCAGGCCGTAGATGGCCTTGGCGTCGGCGTCGTCACCGCTAAACACGATGTTGGATTTCTCGCCGAAGATATTGAGGATATAGCCCCTGGCCTCGCAGACCTCTTCGAGCGCCGCGGCGAAGGGAATGATGACGTCATCGTTGAGCGATTGGGCGTCCGGCGCCGCCTCCATACGGGCGAACAAATCCCGCATCAGGGCCTTGGCGTTTTTTTTACCGGAAGATTTGCGTTTTGCCATGGGAAACGGTCAGGCGTGGCCCACGTCATCGGACAGCATCCGGGGATCGATGCCGATTTTGCTCATCGCCCGGTCCCATTTGCCATCCAGATCGCCGCCGAAGATCAAGTCGTCGTCGGCATCCACATGCAGCCAGCCGTTGCCCATGATTTCGGAATCCAGTTGGCCAGGGGCCCAGCCGGAATAGCCTAACGCCAACATGCTTTGCTGGGGGCCATCACCGCCGGCGATGGCTTTCAGGATATCGACGGTTGCGGTCAGGGCGACGTCCTGGTCGACAACCATGGTGGCGTCTTTCAGGTAATCGCGCGAATGCAGGACGAAGCCGCGCCCCGATTCCACGGGGCCGCCGAAATGTATGTTGATCTTGTCGTCGCAGCCGCCGGTTTTAATGCCCAATTGTTCCAGCATGTCGGGGAACGACAGCGATTCCATCGCCCGGTTGACGACCAGGCCCATGGCCCCGTCGGCATTGTGGGCGCACATGTAGATCACTGTTTTTACGAAGCGGGGGTCTTGCATCCCCGGCATGGCGATCAACAATTGACCGGCCAGATAGGGCTCGTTTTCCTGGAAGGGTTCAACGAAATCATTCATCGGATTTCCCTTTCTTTAAGGGTTGGACCAAAACCGTTCGGCCAAAAGACGCAATTGCAAGCCCGCCCCCAACACTATTTATATAGGGTGATTATGGCACAATATCGGCAATGCGGCCAAGGGGGTGAAAACCGAAAATTCGGTGGGATGCCTTATTCCACGTCATATTCCAGGCCCTTAGCCTGGAAATTTAGGATGCCCGGCCGGGAAGCTCGCTTTTTACCTTACTGGCGATTCTCATCCAAAAAATGTGATCGGCGGTATTCCCCTTCTTGAGTGCAAAATCGACCTTTTGGGCGGCATGGGTGACGGCTTTTGGCCCGTGCACTTTGATCAGGCGGTCGGCGGCCCGATCGATCTCCAACTTCAGCAACCGTTTAAGGCTACTTATATTTTCCCGGGATACGTTCACAATGGTGGTCCTTATTTAAGCGACCGTTTTTGGGGTCGTTAGGGGTAAATACTCGCTTTTGAAGACGTCCTGCTCCCGCTTCATCGCATCCAACGCGGCCAGGGTGCCCGAGACGTGAACGCCGACAACTTGATCTTCGTTTGCGGCATCAAAAACCAGCCAATGATTTGAAATCGTGTCCAATTCGGCATGAAAACGCATGATACAATATCCTTTCGTTCTATTGACTGAAAAGAATCGCATAAACGATGCCAGAACCGCGGTTTTCCGGGCCTGCTGGTAAAACCCGAGAGAATCCAAAGAGTTGAGGATATTGTGGGGGAAACCGGGTGCCGAGGCGGCGGCACCTAGGGCTAGAATCGGGAAGAATTTTCCGCCAACGGCATTTATCCCGGCAAAGGATTCCAGGCCCCGGCGAGGCTTACAGCGATTTATTCCAAACGCCGCCGAAGGTTTTCATGCCAGCCCGCTGCGGGTTGAAAATCGGGCAGGGACGCAATTTTTTCTTCCGTCCACTGGATCAATTCCTCATCCGGCATCGACAGATCAATAGCGAAGCGGACCGGCTAGGCAACATGCCAGGGGGTACACGATTGGTCAACAGTGCGTGAAGTGCCGATAAGCGGGCGTGATATTCGCCAGGAAATCCCTATATTTACCCGGCTTTCAGGTTTCCGGATTTTTGGAGGCCATTAAATGTATAACCCAAAGTGGATCCCCGCCGTGACGGCACTGATTTTAAAAATTAAGCGTACCGGCCGGCCGGTGTTGGCCGCCCTTCTGGTTGGCGTCCTGTTATCGCTAGGGTTTGGTTCTGCAAAGGCGGCCGGCGAAGGTTCGGCAGCGTCGGCTTGGCACCAAACCGATCAAAGCGCCCTTCGCCTGATCGCCGCCACGGAAACCACCGGCGATGCCGACACCCTCATCTTGGGGCTGCATTTCAAGCTAAAGCCGGGCTGGAAAATTTATTGGCGGTCGCCCGGAGACGCCGGCTTCCCACCGCAACCGGAATGGAAGGGATCGGAAAACCTGAAACACGCGGTGATCCATTGGCCGGCGCCGGAACGGTTTTCGGTGATCGGGCTGGAAACACTGGGGTACAAAAAAGAAGTCGTCTTTCCGCTCACCGTGACCCGCGCCGACCCGTCGCGGCCGCTCAGGATGTCCGGCATCGTGCGCTATCTGACGTGTGACGATATCTGCATCCCCTATGACGCTGAGGTCGCCCTGACCCTGCCCCGGGGGCCGGCCGAGGAGACAGCAAGGCCGAGTCCCTTCGCGCACCTGATCAGCCGCTATCAATCCCAGGTTCCCGTCGGCGACAACCGCCACGGACTGCGCATCGAGACGGCAGAAACCTGGGGGACCGGCAAGGACGTCATGCTGCGCGTCAAAGCCAGCGCGACGATGCCCTTCCAGGCGCCGGACCTGTTCCCGGAGGGGCCGCCGGAACTGACGTTTTCAAAACCCACCGTGCGCCTCGGCCCGGATCGCCGCACCGCCACCCTGGAGATCAAGGTGTTCGGTGCCAAATACCTGCCAGGGCCGGATAAGTCGCTGGCCGGCAAAACCCTGACCGTGACCCTGGTCGACGGCAACCGCGGCGCCGAAAAGCGGCTCGACGTCATCGCCGGAGATGGACGCGGCCTTAATCCAGGCGCTTCGACGCCGATCGCCCTGATCCTGTTGTTTGCCCTGCTCGGCGGGCTGATTCTCAACCTCATGCCCTGCGTGTTGCCGGTGCTGTCGATCAAGCTGTTGGGCGTCGTCGGCCACGGCGGCGGCGAGCGCCGGTTGGTGCGGCTCAGTTTTCTCGCCTCGGCCGCCGGCATCCTATTTGCCTTTATGGTGCTGGCGGCGGCGCTGATCATTTTAAAGACCGCCGGCATGACCGTCGGTTGGGGCATCCAGTTTCAGCAACCCTGGTTCCTGGTTGCCATGACCCTGCTGGTCACCGCGTTTGCCTGCAATCTATGGGGATTCTTCGAAGTGCGCCTGCCGGGCTGGGTTGCCGACATGGGCGAACACGCCGGGCATGCCCACGGCCTCGGCGGCCATTTCCTGCAAGGCGCGTTCGCCACCTTGTTGGCGACGCCGTGTTCGGCGCCGTTCCTGGGCACCGCCATCGGTTTCGCCCTGGCACGGGGCGGGGTTGAAATAAGCGCCGTGTTCGCCGCCCTAGGCATTGGCCTGTCCTTGCCGTACCTGACCGTGGCCACGTTTCCCGGCCTCGCCACCCGGTTGCCGAAACCGGGGCCGTGGATGGTAACCATGAAACGGGTCCTGGGATTCGCCCTGGCGGCGACGGGGGTGTGGCTGTTGAGCGTGCTCGCCATCAGCATCGGCCTCAAGGCCGCCGTCGGGGTCGGGGTGCTGGCTGCCGCCGCCGCCGGGTTGTTGTACCTGGGGCACATTGTCCCCGACGCCGCCGGGCGACGCGCGCCTTTGTGGATGGCCGTCGCCGGCGTGGCCGCGTTCATGGTTCCCGGCTGGCTCGGCGACGCTTCCGGCGGGGCCAAAAACTTCAAAGAAACAACACAAGGCACAGGCTCCCTCGACCGCCTGTGGACGCCCTTCGATGAAGCCGCCATCGCCAAGCTGGTCAGCGAGGGCCATACCGTTTTCGTCGACGTCACTGCTGAATGGTGCCTTACCTGTCAGATCAACAAGGCCTTCGTACTCAACAAGAAAAACGTCTTGGCCGCGTTCCAGGGCGAAAAGGTCGTCGTCATGAAGGCCGATTGGACCCGGCCCGATCCGATGATTTCGGATTTCCTGGCCCGCCATCAACGCTACGGCATTCCCTTCGACGTGGTCTATGGGCCGGGCGCGCCAACGGGCATTGTGCTGCCGGAATTGCTGAGCCAAGATACCGTCCTCGACGCCTTCAAGCAGGCAACACTCAAATAACCCCGCAACCAGAGAGAGACATCCATGACCATTAGCGTAGGCGACAAAGTTCCTTCCACGGACTTGAACATCATGACCGACGACGGCCCTGGCGGCATTTCCACTGACGACATTTTAGCCGGGAAAAAGGTCGCCGTGTTCGGGTTGCCCGGCGCCTTCACCCGCACCTGTTCGGCCCGCCACCTGCCCGGCTACGTCGATAACGCCAACGCGCTGAAGGCCAAGGGCATCGATTCCATCGTCTGCATTTCGGTCAACGACGCCTTCGTCATGGGCGCCTGGGGCAAGGCCCAGGACGTCGGTGACAGCGTCATGATGGTCGCCGACGGCAGCGCCAAATTCGTCACCGCGGCGGGCCTGGATTCCGACATGAGCGCCAAGGGCTTCGGCGTCCGCAGCCAGCGGTTCTCCATGGTTGTCGATGACGGCACCGTCACTAGCTTGCAAATAGACGCGCCGGGCACCTTCGAGAACACCAGCGCCGAGGTCATGCTCGGCGCGCTCTAGCGCCGCGTCAGTTTTTTGCGGGGAAAGCCGTCAGCCCCTGGCCCGGTCAGCTTGCGCAGGCGACATCAATAACCGCTTTCAGACGCATCTTCAGGTCGTCAGGGGCCAGCGGTTTCATCAGGAAATAGTTGGCGCCCAGCCGCTTGGCCTTATTAAAAGCACTGGCATCCGTCTTGGCCGTCAGCATCACAAAAGGGGTGTCGGGGTGAATGTTGCGAAATCGTTCCAGAAACTCCAACCCGTCCATATTGGGCATCATCCAATCGCAGACGACGAATGAAAAAGGCTGTTGGACGGTCTCTACCCGCGCCAGGGCCTGGGCACCGTCGTTGACGATCGTGATATCGGAAATGCCAAGCTGAGAAAGCGTGGCCGCGATCAAGCGAGCGATCTGGGAATCATCATCGACGACGAGTGCCCGTAGTTCATTCTTAGTGTTACTCATTGTTGCCGTATCCCGCCTTTATCCAAACCGCGCATTTACTCTAACTGATCACTAAAGCCTATTGCTATTTTATGTATCCCCCGCCGCCTTCGCCGCAGCGCTGGCCAATTGATCGGCGCGTTCGTTTTCCGCATGGCCTGCATGGCCCTTGACCCAGTGCCAGCCGATGTCGTGGCCGTCGAGGACACCATCGAGCATCTGCCAGAGGTCCTTGTTCTTGACCGGTTTTTTTGCCGCCGTCCGCCAGCCGTTGCGTTTCCAGCCGTCAATCCAATCGGTGATCCCCTGCATGACATATTTACTATCGGTATAGAGATTGGCCGGGTTGCCTGGCTTCAACGCCTCGATCCCCTTAATCGCCGCCATCAGTTCCATGCGGTTGTTGGTGGTCTCCGCCTCGCCGCCGGAAAGTTCCTTCTCCACCCCACGCCAACGCAACAACACACCCCAGCCACCGGGCCCCGGATTGCCCAGGCAGGCGCCGTCGGTATAAATTTCGGTGCGCTCAATGGTCTCGTCGGCCATCGTTTATTCCAGTCCGTATTCAGCGGGGCTGGTTATCTCGCGGTGAAACCGCAGCTTGATGAGATACTCCAGCGGGTCCTTGCGGGTCACCAGCGCATCGTCCGGCGTATAGAGCCAGTCATACAGCCGGGTCAGCAAAAAGCGCATCGCCGCGCCCCGGGCCAGCAATGGAAGCGCTGTCAGTTCCGCCTCGGAAAAATCGCGGACCTTGCGATACGCCGTCAACAGGCGCCGCGCCTTGGTGATGTTGAAGCTCCGGTCCGGCTCGAAACACCAGGCATTGAGGCAAATCCCCAGGTCATAGGCAAACATGTCGGTGCAGGCAAAATAAAAATCGATCATCCCGACCAGCCGCCCATCGCGGAAAAAGACGTTGTCGGGGAAAAGATCGGCGTGGATGACGCCCCCTGGAAGGCCTTCCGGCCAGTTTTCCTCAAGGGCGTCCAGTTCGCCGTTCAGCTCCTTGGCCAGGCCCGGCGTCACCTCATCGACGCGGTCTCCGCTTTGGGCAAACAATGGCCGCCAGCTTTCCAGCGACAAGCCATTGGCCCGGGTCATGGGAAAATCGGCCCCGGCCAGATGCATTTCCGCCATGGCGCGGCCCAGTTCAGCGGCATGCTCGGGCGTGTTCCGCCGGGGCCACATCCCGGACAGAAACGTGAAGATAGCGGCGGGCCGACCGCACAGTTGGCGCAGCGCTTCGCCATCGCGGCCGTGGACCGGCGTCGGGCATGGGATGCCAGCAGCGTCCAGATGGTCCAATAGCCCTAAAAAGAAAGGCAGGTCTTTTGCATCAACGCGCTTCTCATAGAGCGTCAGGATGAAGTTGCCGGTCGAGGTGTTCAGCG
>Ga0066376_10005738_pt1 | contig 10418 bp, 8 predicted proteins | sample Knorr_S15_td_Bot_FD_77009 | JGI IMG/M metagenome (GOLD analysis project Ga0066376, IMG submission 77009) | Marine microbial communities from Southern Atlantic Ocean transect - Knorr_S15_td_Bottom_ad_5009_LV_A | ecosystem: Environmental > Aquatic > Marine > Oceanic | place: Southern Atlantic... | reverse complement strand
TGCGTCTGGGTTGCGACCTACGCTGGGGCCGTGCTCGTCGCCCAGATCACCGACTGCCATGTCCGTTGTGACGACGGTGCCTTCTCGTCGCTGGTCGACACGTCGGCGACGCTGGCCTCGGTCATCGAGCACCTCAACAGCCTCGACCCGGCACCCGATGTGGTACTCGCCACCGGCGACCTGACCGACGACGGCACGCCCGAGCAGTACGCCCGCTTCCGTGAGATCGTCGAGCCGCTCACCGCTCCCCTGCTGCCGTTCCCTGGCAACCACGACCACGGCCCCGACTTCCGGGAGGCCTTCGCCGACCTGTTGCCCGGCGGCCCGGCCGCCCTCCCGGAGCGACACTGCAGCTACGTCGTCGACGACCACCCCGTGCGCCTCGTCGGCATCGACACCTCGAAGCCAGAGCACCACGACGGCTGCTTCGACGACGAACGGGCCGACTGGCTGGACACGACGCTGGCGGCGGTCCCCGACCGGCCCACGCTCGTCTTCACCCACTTTCCGCCATTTGCCGTCGGCCTCGACTACATGGACGTCGCCGGCCTCACCGGTGCCAACCGGTTCGAGGACGTCATCGTCGCCCACCCTCAGGTGACGCTGGTCGTGGCCGGGCACCTGCACCGCCCGATCCAGGCGGTGATCGGATCGGCGCTGGTCTCCGTGTGCCCGTCGACCGGCTTCCAACTCGACCTCGACCTGCACCCGGGGCGCGGAGGCGCCGTCGACGAGCCTCCCGGCTTCCAGCTTCACCGCTGGGACGGCACACGCTTCGTGACGCACACCGGCATGGTCAGGGAGGGCCGGCGCCTCGACATCAGCGGCTACGTCGAGCAAGTGCTGTCGAGGGCCGCCCGCGGTGAGGGCTTCCCGAAAGCCTGAAAGCCCGAGAGGCAAAGAGCCCAAGAGCCCAAGAGCCCAAGAGCCAGAAAGCCAGAAAGCCAGAACGCCTGAAAGCCAGCGAGCCCGAGAGCCAGCGAGCCCCGTCTACTGCCGCTCCAGGAACCGGTAGACGTCGACCAGGTCGATGCCCGGAAACGGTGAGAACTCCCGCCCGGCGGGTGGCAGCGCCGTCAGCACGAAGCTCCGCTCCGAAGCGGACGGCCAGGCGACCCCCTCCCAACGTTCGATCATCTCGGGGTCGGCGGCCAGGTCCTCGGTCCGGGCGCTCGACCGACGCACCGTGTCCCCGCCCCGGAACGATCCGGCATCCTCGGCCCGGCAACCGATCGTGATGGCGAACGGGGTGCCCTCGGCGACGTTCTCGACGTAGGTGGCGCACCAGAAGTCGCCCTGGTCGGTGATCGTGAACTGCTCGTGGACGACCTCGGACGACGCCCATGCCTGGCGGGCCCCCCAGAGCCGGCTGACCCGAACCCCCTCGAGGCTCCCGCCCTCGTCGCTGGGGAACGCCAGGCCGTCGTTCTCGTAGGCCTTGGTGATGGTGCCTGCGGTGTCGGTGCGCAGGAAGTGCACCGACAGGTCCAGGTGCCTGGTCGCCAGGTTGGTGAAGCGGTGGGCGGCCATCTCGTACGAGACGTAGTAACGCTCCTTGAGGTCCTCGATCGAAAGGTCGCCAACCGCCCTGGCCGCTCCGAGGAACCCCACGGCCGCCTGCTCCGGGATCAGCACGGCAGCGGCGAAGTAGTTCGACTCGACCCGCTGGCGGAGATAGTCCTCGAAGTCGGTGGTCTCGGCGTGTTCGAGGGCGAAGTGCCCGAGCGTCTGGAGGATCACCGACCTGGCGGCCCGCACGTTGAGGTCGTCGCGCTGCGGGATGTAGATGATGCGCCGCACCGTGTCGGTGACCGAACGTGCGGTGATCGGCATGCCACGGACCCGCTCGACGCGGAAGCCGTGGTGGGCGACGAGGTCGGTGAGGTGCTTCTCGGAGGGTGGCCCCTCGCCCGTGTAGCCCGTTGCGGCGAGGGTCTTGACGGCAACCGCCTCGATCTCGGCGAAGTAGTTGTCGCGCGCCCTCATCTCGGTTCGGAGCGCCAGGTTCGCCGTGCGGGCCTGTGCATCGGCCCGCTGGCGGGCGAGTCCGACCCTGCTGACCTCGGTCTCGGGCAGCGCATCGTAGAGGCCGACCAGGGTCTCGAGCAGGTCGTCGTCGACCCGGGCTCCGACCCGAACCGCCGGCAGGCCGAGGGTCTCGCGCCATGGGCCCGACTGGAGCCGGGCGAGGCGGATCTCGAGTTCTGCACGTCGATCCGGTGGCGTCGGATCGAGGAGGTCGCCGGTGGTCGTGCCGAGTGCGGTGGCGAGATCGGCGAGCGCCCCCAGCTTGGGCTCGAGGCGGCCGTTCTCGAGTTGGCTCAGGTACGAGGGCGGCCGCCCGACACGGGTGCCGAGCTCCGACAGCGTGAGGCCGGACCGCCGACGATGGTGGCGGACCCGGTGCCCCAACACGACGGGGTCGTACTGCGAACCGTCCCGTGCAACGTCCATGGAATGTCCTGATCCCTCTCGAGGCCGACATGCCTCCGGCATGCATCCAGCATGTCTCCAGCAACGTACCCGAAGACTTCACGTTCTTCGCGTCTGATGGCATCTAAGCGGAAGTTTCATGCCTTCAGTCCCCAATCAGGGTCCGAACTCCGTCAATACTTGTCCTCAGACAGGAGAGCGACTTGGGCGATCTAGAGAGCAGCATGGGGCACTTGGACGGCATCGAGAGCAGCGGCGTGGACATCAGCGGCGTGGACATCAGCGGCGTCGACATCACCGATCATCCCCGCCTGGCGGAGGTGTTCACCCCCGAGGCGACGGCCTTCGTCGCCGACCTGGTCCGCACCTTCCGCGATCAGCGCATCGACCTGCTGCGCTCCCGACGCGAGCGGCAGGACCGCCTCGACGTCGGTGCCCGCCCCCACTTCCTTCCCGAGACCGCCGAGATCCGTTCCGGCACCTGGACCGTCGCTCCGGTGGCCAAGGACCTGCTCGATCGTCGGGTCGAGATCACCGGCCCCACGTCGCGCAAGATGATGATCAACGCCCTCAACTCGGGCGCCAGGGTCTTCATGGCCGACTGCGAAGACGCCATCAGCCCGACCTGGGACAACGTCGTCGACGGGCAGATCAACCTGCGCGACGCCCACCGCCACGCACTCACCCTCGACCAGGGCGGCAAGCACTACCGGCTCAACGACGAGACCGCCACGCTGGTCGTGCGCCCACGCGGCTGGCACCTCCCCGAGCGACACGTCCAGATCGACGGCCGGCCGGCCGCCGCCTCGCTCGTCGACTTCGGCCTTGCCTTCTTCCACGGTGCCCGCGAGGCCCTCGACCGGGGCAGCGGCCCCTACTTCTACCTGGCCAAGCTCGAGGGGCATCTCGAGGCCCGCCTCTGGAACGACGTGTTCTGCCACGCCCAGGACGCCCTCGGCATCCCCCGGGGCACCATCAAGGCCACGGTCCTGATCGAGACGATCCTGGCCGCATTCGAGATGGACGAGATCCTCTACGAACTGCGCGACCATTCGTCGGGCCTCAATGCCGGCCGCTGGGACTACATCTTCAGCGTCGCCAAGAAGTTCGCCGCCCACCCCGAATACCTCCTCCCCGACCGCTCCGACATCTTGATGACGGTCCCCTTCATGCGGGCCTACACCGAGCTCATGGTCGCCACCTGCCACAAGCGTGGCGCCCACGCCATCGGCGGCATGTCGGCCTTCATCCCGAACCGCCACGAGCCCGAGATCACCGTGATCGCCCTCACCAAGGTGGCCGAGGACAAGGCCCGCGAGGCCAACGACGGCTACGACGGCACATGGGTCGCCCATCCCGACCTCGTCCCGGTCGCCATGAAGGAGTTCACCTCCGTCCTGGGTCGGGGCATCAACCAGCTCGATCGCCAACGCCCCGATGTCGATGTCACGGGCGACGACCTTCTCGCCGTGGCCGAATCCGGCGGGTCTGTCACCGAGACGGGGCTCCGCACCAACGTCCACGTCGGACTTCGCTACCTGGCGCACTGGCTCGACGGCACCGGCGCCGTCAGCATCCACAACCTCATGGAAGACGCCGCCACCGCCGAGATCAGTCGGGCACAGGTCTGGCAGTGGGTCCGCCACGGCCAGGAGCTGGAGGACGGTCGGACCGTCACCGCCGCCATGGTGCGCACCATCATCGACGAGGAGCTTCTGGTCATCGAGGACGAACTCGGAACCAGCGCTTTCGTCGACCTGCCGTTCAAAGATGCGCGGCGGGTGTTCGAGTCGGTCGCCCTGGGCGACGAGTTCATCGAGTTCCTGACCCTGCCGGCGTACGAGCTGCTCGACTGAGCAGCGCGCATTCCCGGACAACGAACACCCACCACACCCATACCCCAGGCGCCGTGCGGCGTCACGGAATCCACGAGAGAAAGAGAACCCCATGCGCAAGAGCTTCGCCCAGCAGGTCGAAGAACTGGAAAAGGACTGGGCCGAGAACCCGCGCTGGGCCGGAGTCCAGCGTGACTACTCGGCCAACGAGGTCGTGCGTCTGCGCGGCTCCTTCCTGCCCGAGTGCTCCCTGGCGCGGCACGGCGCCGAGACCCTGTGGAAGCGCCTCCACGAGATGGACTACGTCCACGCCCTCGGTGCCATGAGCGGTGGCCAGGCCATCCAGTACGTCAAGGCGGGCCTCCCGGCCCTGTACCTGTCGGGCTGGCAGGTCGCCGGTGACGCCAACACGGCCGGCCACGTCTACCCGGACCAGAGCCTCTACCCGGTCAACTCGGTGCCGACCCTCGTCGAGCGCCTCAACAACGCCCTGCGCCGTGCCGACCAGATCGAGTGGTCGGAAAACGAAGGTGAAGTGGGCCGGGACTGGCTCGTCCCGATCGTCGCCGACGCCGAGGCCGGCTTCGGAGGCGCTCTCAACGTCTACGAGCTCATGAAGCGCATGATCCGCGCCGGTGCCGCCGGCGTCCACTTCGAGGACCAGTTGGCCTCGGAGAAGAAGTGCGGCCACATGGGCGGCAAGGTGCTGATCCCGACCCAGCAGCACATCCGCACGTTGATCTCGGCCCGCCTCGCCGCCGACGTCCTGGGCGTTCCGTCCCTCGTCGTCGCCCGCACCGATGCCCTCGGAGCGACGCTCATCACGAGCGACATCGACGAGCGCGACCGCCAGTTCGTGACTGGCGAGCGCACACCGGAGGGCTTCTACCACACGACCCCCGGCCTTCCGGCGCCGATCTCCCGTGGCCTGGCGTACGCCCCGTACTGCGACCTGATCTGGTGCGAGACCGGCACGCCCGACCTCGACGAGGCGCAGACCTTCGCCGATGCCATCCACGCCGAGTACCCCGGCAAGATGCTGGCCTACAACTGCTCACCGTCGTTCAACTGGAAGGCGGCGCTCGACGACGCCACCATCGCCACGTTCCAGAAGGAACTCGGCGCCATGGGCTACAAGTTCCAGTTCATCACGCTGGCCGGATGGCACGCCCTCAACGCCTCGGCGTTCGACCTGGCCCGCGGCTACAACGAGAGCGACATGACGGCCTACGTCGAGCTCCAGCAGCGCGAGTTCGGCATGGAAGGCGACGGCTACACGGCCACCCGCCACCAGCGTGAGGTCGGTGCCGGCTACTTCGACCTGGTCGCCACCACCGTGAGCGGCGGCGCCGCCTCGACGCTCGCACTCGCCGGCTCCACCGAAGAGGAACAGTTCTGAGTCGCGAAGCTCCCCAAACTGCCTGAACCCACAACGGCCCCCGGCGCTTCGGAACCCTCGGACAACCCGGGAGCCGTTGCGCGTCCGGGATCACCCGGGCGGGGCCCAGTTACCGCCTACCGTCGCGCCATGCGACGACGACTCTGGCCCGCTGCAGTCGGGGCGCTCCTGTTTCTCATCCTCGTCCCGGTCACCGCTGCGGGATCAGCCGACGAGATGCCGGCCGGGATGGGCGTGGTGCTCCACGATGGCGCTGCCTTCATGGTCCTCGAGGAGCGCACGGGCGGCTGGATTGTGACGACGCCGTGTCGCACCGAGATCTTCCTCGACGAGGGCACGCTGATCGACAGGGTCGATGTGGTCCTCGACCCCGGTCATGGCGGCCCGGAGACCGGGTCCGTAGGGCCGAATGGCATCGTCGAACGCGACCTCAACCTCGGGGTGGCCCACCTCACCCGACTCGCCCTCGAAGACCTCGGCTACTCGGTGGCGATGACGAGGGAGCGGGACCTCCACATGGGGATCGGACAGCGTGCGGTCATCGCCAACGCCCTGAGCCCCAGTGCCTTCGTGTCCATCCACCACAACGGTGGAGCGGTCCGCCGTTCCAGCGATCCCGGAACTGAGACCTATCACCAGGTCGAAAGCGAGGCCTCACGACGACTGGCGGGACTCCTCTACGAAGACGTGCATGCCGCCCTCTCCGCCTTCGACGTCGGCTGGGTCGACACAGTGCATCAGGGAACCTCGGCTCGAATCCGCTACAGCGGACTCGATGTGTACGGCATCCTGCGCCTCACCCCGGATCTGAACTCCGCCATCGTGGAAGCCGCCTACCTCTCGAATGCAGTCGAGGCTGACCTGCTGGCCGACGTCGAAGTCCTCCAGGTGGAGGCGGACGCCATCGCACGGGCCATCGACCGGTTCGTCACGAGCGACGATCCCGGGTCGGGCTTCAAGCGCGCCTTCGTCGACGAGGCGACGACCGGCACGGGCACCGGCTGGAACTGCGACGACAGCGGCTACGGGCGCCCGGTGTCGATGGCCTCGGGTTACACCGAACAGGAGTACGACGACCTGGTCGCCATGGCGGCCAGGGCCGGCCACTCCCCCGAGTCGTTGCAGCGCTTCGGCGTGTACGCCCTCGACTTCTTCCATGCCCTCCGGGGTCGGGTGCCCCTCGATCCACTTCCCGTTGCGGCGATTCCGGTGGTCAGCGGTGGTTCGGTGCCGATCGACGTCACGTTGTCGTGGTCTCCAGCCGACCAGGTCGTGCTGACTCGCGTGGCGGACGCCTACGGCCTCTCCCCCGCCGAGGTGCAGAAGGTGGGGGCGGTCCTGATGGTGTTCCTCATCGGCATCGGGGGCTGAAGGCGCGTCTCCCGCGCCTGTTCCTGCGCCTGTTCCCCGCACCTGCGCCTGTTCCTGTTCCCCCGGCCCCGCGGCTCCCGCGCCCGCTCCTGCCCCCTCGGCCCCGCGCCCCCTCGGCCCCGCTCCTGCCCCCCCTGTTTCTCCAACAACCGCGCCTCCCGCGCCTATTCCGCCCGCCAGTCCCGTCGGCGGTCCGACTTCCGTTGGGACTTCTGCTTCTTGGCGGTCAGGCGACGCTGGACGGCTCCCCTTCCGGGCTTCGTCGGGCGCCGGGCGCGCCTCTCCACCCGTGCCTCCTGAAGGCGTTGTTCGATCTGCCTGAGGGCGAGCTCGCGGTTCCGGTCCTGTGACCTGGTGCGGTCGACCACGACGCGAACCGTCTGGCCCAGGCGTCGGACGAGAAGTTCTCTGACCTCGTCCTCGATTCCCCGGGTCCTCGTCAGATCCAACTCCGCCTCGACCCGGGTGTGGGCCCGGTTGGCGTGTTGCCCACCGGGGCCGCCCGAGGGCCCGAACCGCCACGAGATCTCGCTTCCCGGAACGCTGCACCCCGGTCCTCCGGAGAGAATCCTGTCGTCGAAACCGACCATGCCACGAGAGTAGGTGGGTGGCACGCCCCGCCCGTGGAACCCGGGTCCCGCTTGGCCCGATGCGTCCGGGGCTGATGGACTCCGGATATGCCGGAGGACAAGAGGGAAAGGCGCCAGGAGACACCATGAGCACGCCCCGCGACCTGCGCGTCATCGTGATCGGCGCCGGCATGGCCGGGATCCTGTCGGTGATCCGCCTGCGGGAGATCGGGCTGCCGGACCTCACTGTCTACGAGAAGGCCGACCGGTTGGGCGGCACCTGGCGGGAGAACCGCTATCCGGGGGTCGCCTGCGACGTGCCATCGCACCTCTACTCGTACACGTTCGCCCCCAACCCCGAGTGGACGCACCGCTTCTCCCCCGGCCCGGAGATCCAGGAGTACCTCGAGACGGTCGCCACCGAGTACGACGTCGAACGCGATGTGCGTTATGGCGAGGAGGTCACGGAGCTCAGCTGGATGGAAGGCCGCTGGCACCTGCGCACCGCCTCGGGCATCATCGACGAGGCCGACGTGGTGATCGCAGCAACCGGCGTCCTCCACCACCCCAGCTACCCGGTGATCGACGGCCTCGACGACTTCGCCGGCATCACGATGCACACGGCCCGCTGGGACGATGGGTTGTCGCTCGCCGGCCGCCGGGTCGGCATCATCGGCACCGGGTCGTCCGCCATCCAGACGCTTCCGACGATCGTCGACGAGGTGGCTTCGGTCTCGCTGTTCCAGCGGACTGCCCAGTGGGTGATGCCGGCCGACAATCCCGCCTACACCGAGGATGAGAAGGCGGCCTTCCGGGACGACCCCGGCCTGCTCCACACCCTGCACGAGGAGATCTCCGAGCTGTTCTCGAACGGGTTCTCAAACGCCGTCGTCGATGCCGACTCCGAGGGCATGCGCATGATCGAGGCCGCCTGCCTCGCCAACCTCGAGGACAGCGTGGCCGATCCAGAGCTCCGTGAGCGGCTCCGTCCCGACTACCGGGCCGGCTGCAAGCGTCTCGTGATCTCACCGACCTTCTACGACGGCATCCAACACCCGAACGCCGAACTCGTGACCGAGGACATCGAGCGGATGGAGCCGGGCGGCGTGCGGACCGCCGACGGCCGCCTCCACGAACTCGACGTGCTGGTGCTCGCCACGGGCTTCCGGGTGGACCGGTTCCTGCGCCCCATCGAGGTGATCGGCGTGGACGGGCTCACCCTCGACGAAGCCTGGGCGAAGCGCCCCAACGCCTACCTTTCGATCTCGACGCCCGGCTTCCCGAACCTGTTCATGCTCAACGGCCCGAACGGACCCGTCGGCAACTTCTCGCTCATCGAGGTGGCCGAGGTGCAGTTCAACTACATCAGCCAACTCATGGACCTGCTGCGCGACGGCCGGGCCGAATCGGTCTGCGTGACGGGCAGCGCCACCGAAGAGTTCGAGGAGGAGCGCACGATCCAGGCCGGCAACACCGTCTGGGCCACCGGCTGCAACAGCTGGTACCTCGACGACCGGGGCGTGCCGATGGCCTGGCCCTGGAACTTCCAGGAGTACCGAAACCGCCTGGCCCGGCCCGACCTGGCGCACTACAACCTGTACCAACTGGCCTGAGGCGGAGCGCCCGGGGCGGGCTCAGTGCACGGGGCAGGCGACGCTCCGGTCGAGCACCCGGGTGATGCGGCCCATGCCGAGCCAGCCGCCGATGCAGAATGTGAGGTCCCGGACGAGTCCCTCGTCGAAATGTTCGGCGAGGCGCTCGAAGAAGGCGTCGTCACAGGCGGCGACATCGCCCTCGAAGCGCTCGGCGAATTCGATGGCGATCCGCTCGGCAGCCGAGTAGCCGGGCCAGGTCGCCCATTCGGCCACATGTGCATAGTCCTCCTCGTCGAGTTTGGGCTCCGCTCCCGGCGGATTCCTCCAGCCCAGTCAGAGGCCGCAGCCGTTGAGCTGGGCGATGCGCATGCGGGCCAGCTCCCGGATCCGGAACGGCACCTCGCTCTGCGTGTTGATCGACAGCCCGAAGGTGCTCCCGGCGGCGACAACGTCCCTCGTGCCCATGCCGCGACCCTACTTGCCGACGACCCGCCGGTCTGCGGCCGCACGGCGCCCGTGGAACGACTGGTGCCCCCGGCAGGATTCGAACCTGCGACCGAGACCAGGGCACGAACCGCCGCCGAGAAGGTCGGTGCGCTCCTCTGGGGCTAGTCAGTCCCGACCACGAACATCACAGGAGGATGACCTGGGCGCGGTTGCCCGGTTCGTGGGACACGTTGGCGCTCCCGTGAGAGACTCGAGGAATGGACGAAGAGATGGTCGAACGGGTCAGGGCTGGTGTGGGCGGATCGTTCAAGTTCTACGACGTCACCTACTCCGTGAAGAGTTGCGACGCTCAGGACTGCAAGAGATTCAGCGAGCACTTCGCATGGCACGCCACGGAGCCGCGAGCACCACGGGCGAACAAGGCGAAGCACGCCGAGAAGGTTGAGGGACATCTCGACCAAGCCAGATTCTGGGAGACCGCTGCCGCCATGTTGAAGGAGGCGAAGGTCGAGACGCTCGGGGAACTCCTAGAGGACGAGGAGTTGCGCCTCGACGGGGGCGTCTTCTTCACGCCACGCCACTGAGCGGTGGTAGGCGATGATCGCCGCCGAAAAGGTCGGCGCGCTCCTCTGGGACCAGGCGGTTTTGGAGACGTTTTGGACGATTCTTGGACAACGGGCGATCCTCCAGGCAGCCGGAAGGCCGAGAAACCCTAGGAACGACTGGTGCCCCCGGGAGGATTCGAACCTCCGACCTTCGGAATAGAAGT
>Ga0066376_10005737_pt1 | contig 10418 bp, 10 predicted proteins | sample Knorr_S15_td_Bot_FD_77009 | JGI IMG/M metagenome (GOLD analysis project Ga0066376, IMG submission 77009) | Marine microbial communities from Southern Atlantic Ocean transect - Knorr_S15_td_Bottom_ad_5009_LV_A | ecosystem: Environmental > Aquatic > Marine > Oceanic | place: Southern Atlantic... | reverse complement strand
GACTCGAAATCTCGGCGGTTGATGCCGTAGTTTCCAATCAGCGGATACGTCGGCACAACTATCTGACCGGCATAGGAAGGGTCGGTGAGAATCTCTTGATACCCGGTCATGGAAGTGTTGAACACCACCTCGCCGTATGTCGAGACTTCGGTGTCGCCGAATGCGTAACCTCGGTAGGTCGAGCCGTCCTCTAAGACTAGGTGCGCGGGGATTGAATCTTTGTTCATTTAGTTCTTATTCATTTCGGTTGAGTTGACAGCGAATGCGATCTTGCCGTCAACAATAGTGGTTACTACCTGCCCGGACAGTGTCGAACCGTGGAAAGGTGAGTTCTTCCCTCTGGACACAAACTTGTCAGAATCAACGACCCATTCAGCGGCTGGGTCGAATATCGTCACGTCTGCCAATGCGCCGTCCTGCAACGTTCCGATGTCGGAGCGCCCCAAGAACTTGGCAGGAGCGGTCGTAAGCTTGTCGATTATAACTCGCAACGGCACGTCACCGGAGTGCGCCAGCGGCATTAACGAGCCTAGCGCCGTTTCAAGAACGCTGATTCCCATTGCGGCTTCTTGGAAAGTGCATAGCTTTTCGACGCTGTTGTGGGGAGCGTGGTCAGTGGCAATGACGTCGATCACGCCGTCTCGGAGTCCGGCGACCATCGCCTCCATATCTGCACGAGCGCGCAACGGAGGGTTGACTTTGGCATAGGTGTCGTAGGCGGCCGAGCCTAGGGGGCCGAATGCTGATTCGTCACCGCCGGCGCGGCCCATGACCGCCTCGTCGGTCAGCGTCAGGTGGTGGGGCGTGACCTCGCACGTGACGTTTATGCCCTTCGCTTTGGCGTTGCGAACAAGCTCTAACGTTCCGGCAGTCGAGATGTGAGCCAGGTGGATTCTGCCCCGGACCATTTCTGCAAGAGCGATGTCACGGGCGACCATCGTCTCCTCTGCCGAGTTTGGCGCTCCCTGGAGTCCAAGGCGGTTAGAAACCCACCCTTCGTTCATCGCGCCATTGCGGAATAGCTCTGGCGTCTCGCAGTGGTTGATTATCGGCAGGCCGAAACCGCTGGCATAACCCAGCGCCTGACGCATGATGTTGGAGTCCGCGACCGGGTGGCCGTCGTCGCTGAATCCGACACATCCGGCCTCTGCTAACTCTCCCATCTCGGCCAATTCGGTCCCGAGGCTGCCCTTGGTGACAGCGCCGATTGGCAGGACTCGCACGTGTCCTTCACTCTTGGCCTTGTTCAACACATAATCGACGGTGGAGCGCGTGTCCATAACAGGATTGGTGTTGGGCATGGCGCAGACAGTTGTGAACCCGCCCTTTGCGGCGGCCAGAGTGCCGGTGGCGACTGTTTCTTTGTACTCGAATCCTGGCTCTCGGAGGTGGCAGTGGATGTCAATAAACCCTGGAGTGACTACAAATCCGGTCGCTTCGATGACTTCAGCGCCTTTGGGTGAGTCGATCTGACGCTCGATGCCTTTAATCACCCCGTCGCGGATCAGGAGGTCTGAAATCTGGTCGATGCCCTGGGAGGGGTCAATTATCCGTCCGTGTCGGATGAGGATTGTCTGCATGGAAATCTGACCTCTGAAATTGCTAGATCATAGAAAATTGAGTTACGAACCGGCGTCTCGCCATGTTTCCAATATGCCCCTGACGTGGGGATAAACAGGAGTTTTGTCGATGCCATCCCACCAGGTGAAGCCTTCAACTTCTTCGCTGATCTTGACGTCTCCCGTCGCCTCAACGTGGAACACTTCGTGGTCGTTGTGCTTGCCGCCGAAGGTGAACAGGTGAGTGATGTTGGTCGCTCCAAGAGTCGTTTCCTCAAGAAGCTCCCTGACGACGGCGGATTCTGGGCGCTCGTCATCCTCGATTCCTCCACCTGGGAGCGCGTAGGTAGGGCGGCCCCGATCTCGCACAAGCAGAACTTTGTCTCCACAGGTGACGATAGCCGTCGCGCGGTTTCTTGCCACTACTGCCTGCTCCCGACGTATCGGCGCTCTCTGACAGGAGTCGCTATGCCATACAGGATCGCCATTCTGATCGCGACGCCATTTGTGACTTGCTCCTCGATCACAGAACGGGAGCCGTGGGCAACTTCGGGGTCGATCTCTACCCCTTCGTTCATCGGCCCGGGGTGCATGACTAGGACATTCGGGCTTGCGAGTTTCAATCGTTCGGCGTTAATTCCGTACATTCGTGAATACTCTCGGAGCGTGGGTAGATGGCCCGCTTTCTGGCGCTCCATTTGAAGTCGTAGGGGCATCACGACATCTGCGCCTTCAAGCGCCCGTTCGACGTTGGTCTCGATTTCGACATTGGCGAATGGATGCCCCTTCGTCCGGCGTTGTTCGTCGAGAAAGTCCAGAGGCAGGAGGGTAGGAGGGGCGCACAGGACGACGTTGGCGCCCATTTTTGTCAATCCCCACAAGTTGGATCGGGCGACTCGGCTGTACAGAACGTCACCAACAATGACGACCTTGCGCCCTTTGATGTTGCCGAGGTTGCGACGTATGGTGTACAGGTCGAGAAGGCCCTGAGTTGGGTGAGCGTGGGTCCCGTCTCCGGCGTTGATTATGCATGCGTCAAGATTCCTGGCGAGGAAATAGGGAGCGCCGGAGTGACTGTGACGAATCACGATGATGTCGGCGTTCATCGCCTGGAGAGTCAGAGCAGTGTTGTATAGCGATTCGCCCTTCTCGGTGCTGGTCCCGCCGCCAGACACGTTGATCACGTCTGCGCTGAGAATCTTGCCAGCCTGTTCAAACGAGACGCGCGTTCGGGTGCTGGCTTCGTAAAACATCGTGATGACGGTTTTGCCTCTTAGGGTCGGAACTTTTTTGATCTGGCGGTTCAAGACCTCGGACATGGCGTCGGCGTTCTGAAACACGCCCTCGATTTCTTCGGGAGAGAAATCGTCCAGGTCCAGAACATGGCGACGATCTGATCTGAAGGACTCGACAGAATTTTCAGCCGCATAAGCCCCTGAAACTGCGGCGATCGGCGAGGCTGATCTGTTGGTTGTTTGTGTTCGGTCTTTGACCTGATTCGCTTGGGTCATAGGTTTTCCTTCCTGGAAATTAAAACCTCGTCAACTCCGTCAATTTCGATCAGCCTCACGTCCACATCCTCGTCCCTTGATGTCGGAACGTTTTTCCCAACGTAGTCGGCTCTGATCGGCAATTCGCGGTGGCCTCGATCGACGAGAACTGCGAGTTGAATCTGGCTGGGCCGTCCGAAATCGTTGAGCGCGTCCATCGCTGCCCGTATGCTCCGGCCCGTAAACAGGACGTCGTCGACGAGAACAACCGCCCGGTTCTGGATGTCCACAGGGATTTCGGTAAGTCGCATCATCGGCCTTGAGCCGCCAGTGGTGTCGTCCCGGTAAAGGCCGATGTCGAGCGCGCCGGTGGGGACGCTCTCACCTTCAAAATCATCCATCAACTCGGCAAGTCGCTGTGCAATAGGGACGCCTCTAGTGTGCATCCCGACCAGAACAAGACCTTCAGCGCCGCCGTTACGCTCCAGGATTTCGTGAGCGATGCGAGTCAAAGCGCGTCTTACTTCATCGTTGGTGAGTATCTTGCGGGTGGCTGATCCATCCAATTCGATATCCGGACGTGGCGATTCAGCGTTTGCAGCCTGCACAAAAAAACCTCTTACCGGGTCTGGCAAGAGGTGTGCGAAATAACATCGGTTGCCCTGTGGGCAATTGCCTCAGTTATACACCCCTTGCCAGCCTCTCTGGACTGTCTTTAAAGGGATTCTCAATAAATATGGTTGTGTAAGTCCGACCGATCGCAAAAATAATTCTACGGCAACTGAACATTCGAGTTCAAGGACAGAGGTTGCAAGTTTTGGACAGTTTGCGCACAGTGTCCCTCACGCTGACACTATACCGAATCGTGTTGATGTTATGTCAGGAAATTCCTGAAACGTGATACAATTCGCCCGCATGAATTCAATGGTTATCCGGGGGGATTCCTGAATTTATTCACGACCAAGCTGCATATAAGAACCAACCAATTGGTGTCGCGGTCGCCGTGCTTCGACACAGTGACGACACAAAAGGAGAATAAGGCATGTTGGAAAGATTCAAAGTGCCCAAAGAAGACGAAGTGCGAGTCGCGCACGATGCCTTGAACGAGACCGTGAGTTCCATATTCGAGAAGATGGGCGTGAGCTCTGATGATGCCGCTCTAGGAGCAGAGGTTCTGGTTGCCACAGACCTTCGAGGCGTTGAGACTCACGGCGTTTCCAACATGCTCAGGTCGTATGTCGAAGGTTACACTCAGGGCACGCTGAACCCTCGACCCGATATGAGAGTGGTTCGTGAGACGCCTTCCACAGCCAACGTCGACGCTGACAAAGGCCTGGCCGTGATTCTCGGCCCCAAAGCGATGCAGATGGCGATAGACAAGGCTCGCAACGTCGGCGTCGGCGTCGTCACGATGTCCAACGCTGGACATTCCGGGGCCATCGGCCACCACGCGATGCTGGCGGCCAAGCAGGATATGGTGGGCATGACTGCCACCTCTGGAGGATTGCTAGTGGTGCCGACCTTTGGCGCCGAACCGCGCTTGGGAACGAACCCCATCGCCATAGCCGCTCCCGCCAAGTCTGAACCTGCTTTGCTGTTCGATGCCGCCACATCTGCCGTCGCCGGCAACAAGCTGAGGCTGGCCGAACGGGTAGGGGCCGACATGCTGCCGGGCTGGATCGCGGGACTCGATGGCGACCCTGTCATGGACGAGGTAAAACTGCCTGACAGGGGCCAATACTTCCAACTTCCGCTAGGCGGCACGCGAGATCAAGGATCCCACAAAGGCTACGGTTTTGGGCTGATGTCCGAGGTGCTATCCACCATGTTGAGTGGAGACCTGCCTGGGATGGTCGAAGGTGTGTCGCGAAGCAGTCACCATTACTTCGCGGCCTATAACATCGAGGCGTTCTGCGACCTGGACGTGTTCAAAGACAACATGGACCAAATGCTAAAGACCCTCAAGGACACCAAACCCGCGCCAGGCCACGATCGCGTCCTATATCCGGGACTCTCTGAGCATGAGGAAGAGCAAAGTCGCCGCGAAAACGGAATTCCCCTTCATCGCGAGGTCATCCAGTGGTTCAACGACATCACCGCTGAGCTGTCCCTGCCTGCGCTGAGAACCATTTAGGCTGGGTTTACCTCGCTCTCCAACAGTTCGGTGTCAAGATGGCAGGTGAACCATCCGAACCAGAATGACAAGTGTGAAGGCAAGCGGAGGAGATCGGTTTTCTGGTCTACTTCCGATTCCAGAGCATGTTGCGTCACAGACCACTCAATCCCGTTCTAGCCAAGGAGCACCATCGGAAACCCGTCGTCATCTACGATTTCGGGCGGCAGACTGAACTCATTGCCTCCGCTATCATAGACACGGACCTTGGACGAGCTGCCCGACGAGATTATTACGATGTTCCGATCGCTAACCGTGTCGTTCAAGACGCGGAGTTCTCGAAGAGTCGCCACCGGATACGCTTTATGGCTGTCGTCAGCGCTGAACCCCAAAACTTCGTCTTTGGTGTCCAGACGGTCGTCACGATCCCAACCAGGGAACATCGACTTCATGCTGACTCGGTAGTTGTAACAAATCGAGTCAGAGTCGGTTTCTGGCTCGTAAAATCTCTCGGAGTAGTATCCGGTTTTTCGCGACAACACTTTTGTGTCAGGATGCTCGTTCAACCATTTTACCCAGGTGGTCAGTTCAACAGGGGAAAATCCAGTTTTATTTCAAGCTGGGCCAGTTCGCCGATGGCTGGTTCGCCGATCAGGGAACCCCAGAGCGTGTTCGTCGCTCGATCGTACATTAGCTTGTTGGACCGATACAGAAGTCCGGAGGTTCCGAAGGTTGTAGGCTCGCCCTCGATTTTAGCGGAATACACGATTCCGGTGCCACAGTGCGTTCACCACATCAGCGAGATTGGTTCGCCTCCCAGGGTGTCGTTCACCATTTCGTGAGCGTTCACGATTCTCAGGGGATACGCTTGACCATCACCGTTTATGGTCACGCCGAAAACGCGGTCAGACTCGTTCAGATAATCCCCCTCTTGAGGACTCAGAAAGTTGAGGTTGCGTAGGTCGGGGATTCCATCGGATAGAACGCCTCCCCAAACAACTTCGGTAAGATCGATTCGCGAAAATTCTCTGGCCGGCCTTAGGAACAGCGCGAACCGTGGGTCGAGGGCCGCCATCAGCCCAGCTTTCCAATCGACGTAGCCCTCATGGGGCTGGTAGTTCTCCCGATTTTTGCCAAGCCACTCCATCCAACCGGACCAGTCGTCGCTCTCGAACGTTTGGCCGGTCACTTCTCGAAGCGCCGATCCGCTCTTGTCTCTAGAGTTTCTCGAAGGCATATACCGGAGAACTTCGACCATCACCGGAACTTCGGGGTGGTCTTTGTTGGCGCGAATTTCATCTAGCACGTTATCAATCTGAGGCGACACCAGTGAGAAGCCCGGGAACAGGTCGTACATTATTTGCGTGGGATCATAGATCGGAGATTCAGGAGTTGGAAGCGGGGTCGATTGATAGCCCGGCGCGCTCGCCTTGACCGCCACAGGCGCGAGGGTTGGCATGGGAGTCGGCATTTCCAACTTTTCAGCAGTAAGGTTGCGCTGGCGTCGGTTCGGGCTGGGAGGGAGCGGCTGGCGCGTTTGAGCATGCGATTCCGAGAATCGCCACCGTCGCTATTCCCACCGCGATAAAGAAACCCTTTAATTTCACTTTCATTTAACACTGCTCCTTCGTACATAATATTCTACGACGAAGCAAAGGAGTTCGGATTGTAGTTGACTTAAAATCGTCCAGACCGTCGCCTCCTGACTACTCCCCGGCCTTGATAAAGTCAGCGATCCGCTCTGCCATCATCATGATGGGAACATTGGTGTTTGCCCTTGTGCAATCGGGCATTATGGAGCCGTCTACGACACGGAGATTCTGCACTCCCTTGACACGCCCGTGCTGATCGACAACCGCCATCGGGTCCGAGTCTGGGCCCATCTTGGCTGTGCATGAAATGTGGTGCATCGTGCTGACGGAGCGCATCAACCACTCGTCTAATGCGTTATCGGATGCCAGGGCAGCGTCATCCGGGTTGACTCGCTCGCCAACGACTTTTTCAAACTCTTTCATATCGACGAGTTCCAGGCACAAACGAACGCCTTCACGCAGGCGTCGTCGGTCCTCCGCCTCCTGAAGATAGTTGTAATCGAGCGATGGTTGAACATCCGGGTCTGGAGACTGGAGTTTCAACTCGCCTTTGCCCAGCGCGAGGTACAGGCCGACGCTCATGACCAGCAGGCGGTCGATTTTTCGGAAGCGCATGACCTTTATCATGTCGTTCTTAATGTCAGAACCCGGAGCAGTGTACCGGAGGGCAACTTTCTGAGGACCGACCTCCTGGAGCGGTGCCGGAACGTCTGGTTGGGCCCTCCAGGAGACGTGGACCGTGGGGTGGTCTCTCAGGTTCTGGCCAACGCCCGGAACGTCTTTCACCAGCGAAATTCCGTGTTCTGCCAGTTGATCGGCAGGGCCGATGCCAGAGAGCATTAGCAGATGAGGCGAGCCAATAGGCCCCGCGCTCAAGATGATCTCATCGCCGTTGACCACGAAGCTCTCTCCACCGCTCTCGACCTCTACGCCTGTCGCTCGGGTGTCGTCGAACAACACTCGGCGCGTCGTGCAGTTGGGCCGGATTGTCAGATTGATGCGATGACGAGCCATGCTCAGGAATCCGATAGCTGTGCTCCAGCGGATGCCTTCTGGGTTATTCAGAGGGTACGGGCCAACGCCGGTCGCATCCGGGTGGTTGTGATCGGGATTTTCGGCGTAACCTGCCGCGACACAAGCGTTGTAGAACGCCGCCTGGTCTGGTTGCAGTTCATCCAGTGGATGACGGCGAACGATGATGGGCCCTTCGGTGCCGTGAAAATCGTCAGAGAAATCGGTGTCGGTCTCCAGTTTTCGGTAGTAGGGCAGCACCTGTTCGTAAGACCACTCGTCGTTGCCCATCGACACCCAGTATTCGAAATCTTCTGGTATTGCGCGAAGGAACACCTGACCGTTGATGGCGCTGGTGCCCCCGGTCACTTTGCCTCTGGGAACGTCCATAGTCGGTCCCTTGGCGGTGGATTTGGCGGTGTACTTCCAGTTATGCTCATCCTCCACGACGAAGTCCGCTCCGGTGCCCCAACCGAACTTCAAGTCAACCGGCATCGTCTCCAAGTCCGGGTAATCTGGCCCGGCCTCCAGAAGCAGGACAGAACGCTCTGGGTCTTCGGAGAGTCGGGTGGCCAGCGCGGCGCCGGCTGAGCCTGCGCCGACAACGATATGAGTGTATTTCAAGGCAGTCTCCTCGGCAGGCGGCAACTATTCTCCGTGTATGATCATGTCGGCGATGCGTTCTCCGATCATCATTACTGTTACGTTAATGTTGGACCGCACGCAGTCCGGCATGATCGAAGCGTCGGCCACCCGCAAGCCCTCAAGCCCGTGTACCTTGCCGGTTTGCGACACGACCGCCATCGGGTCGGTTGCTGGACCCATCTTGGCGGTGCAGGAAATGTGGTGGCCGGTGGTGACCTCTCTCTTCAGCCAGTCGGTCAGCGCGTCGTCCGATTCCAGAGCATCGTCTGGCGGATCGATGCGGCTTTCGATTATGTCGTTCCACGACTCGTTTTCGCCCAGCGTAACGCACATCCTGACGCCATCCCGCATTCTGGAAAGGTCAAATTCCTCTTCGAAGTAGTTGTAGTCGAGAATCGGCTCGGCGTGAGGGTCGGAAGATGCTAGCTTAAGCTCGCCTGAGCCTACTTCCAGGTCCAGACCCAGAATCATTCGGATACCCGTTGGATCCTTGCGATTGCCGCCACGATTGACACGCTCGGTGGCGAACGTGTTCATGTAAACGATCATGTCGTTCTTGAACTCGGAGCCTTCCGCGGTGTAGCGCAAGGCGAACTGAAGCCTCGGGTCATTGGGGTCGAGCTCGTGGGCGGGTTTGGTCTTCCAAGAGATGTAGGCGAGGGGATGATCTCGCAGATTCTGGCCCACTCCGGGAGCGTTCTTGACCACGGGAATCCCGACTTCGTTCAGGTGATCGGCTGGCCCTACGCCGGATAGCATCAGAATCTGGGGAGAGCCGACAGCGCCGGCGCTGAGAATTATTTCTTTGGCTTCCACTGTGAAGACCTCGCCGCCGCTCTCCACGACCACGCTGGTTGCCCGATTGCCGTCGAACTCGATTCGATGGACGACGCAATCGGGCCGCATCGTCAGGTTGAGACGATGACGGGACAAACTGAGATAGCCAAGGTTGGTGCTCCAACGGATGCCATTCGGGTTGTTAAGAGGCAACGGCCCGACGCCTGTGGAGTCCGGGTTGTTGTGATCGGGGGTATCCTGAAATCCGTAGTCGAGACACGCCTGATAAAATGCTTTAGAGGAGTCCAACCACGCATCTGGTTGGAACCGGTGCGCGATTATCGGCCCGTCCGTCCCGTGAAAGTCATCTGAGTAGTTGGTGTCGGTCTCCAGTTTTCGGAAGAACGGCAGGGACTTCTCGAAGCTCCATCGGTCGTTGCCCCACTCGGCCCAGTTGTCGTAGTCGCCGGGGTCGCCGCGCAGGAAAATCTGGGCGTTTATGGCGCTAGAGCCGCCCGTGATCTTTCCTCTTGGAACAAGCATAGGTTCGGCTTCGTCGGTGGCCCTGCCAGTGAACTGCCAGTTGTGATCGCTGGTCATAATGGAGGTGGCGATGGCGTTTCCGTACCGAACTTCATCCGGGAGGCTTTCCAGATCAGCGTAATCTGGCCCCGCCTCCAAGAGCAGAACTGACTTGGATGGATTTTCGGTCAGGCGAGTGGCGATAATAGCACCGGCGGAACCCGCCCCAATTACGATGTAGTCATACTTCACTGCGCACCTCGATAAAGAGTATATTAGTGCGTGGGAACATTTGTTCCCAACATTTGCCTGCACCCTGATCCCGTGAGGGCACAGGCAGCATAATTATACGAGGGAATCGTCCGTATGTGTAGCAGAATTAATGTGGAGAATTAAGTCATGGAACAATCTTGCGGCTGGGCAGGCAGTGACATATTGAAGAAGTACCACGACGAGGAATGGGGGGTTCCTGTTCACGATGATCGGACGTTATTTGAAGCTTTGATTCTGGATGGCGCTCAGGCGGGTTTGAGCTGGGAGACGATTCTGAAAAAGCGCGAAGGCTATCGCAGCGCGTTCGATAACTTCGACCCAAACATCGTCGCTTATTACGACGACGAAAAGGCCGAAGAATTGCGCCAGGACGCCGGAATCGTGCGAAACCGTCTGAAGATAGCGTCCGCCATCCGAAACGCCAAGGCTTTTCTGG
>Ga0066376_10005736_pt1 | contig 10418 bp, 11 predicted proteins | sample Knorr_S15_td_Bot_FD_77009 | JGI IMG/M metagenome (GOLD analysis project Ga0066376, IMG submission 77009) | Marine microbial communities from Southern Atlantic Ocean transect - Knorr_S15_td_Bottom_ad_5009_LV_A | ecosystem: Environmental > Aquatic > Marine > Oceanic | place: Southern Atlantic... | reverse complement strand
CCGCCGGCAGCTGCGCGTAGTCGATGTAGGTGCGCGCCGCGCCGGGGGACTTCTCAGTGGCCCCGTGCCGAAAAGGAGGCGTTGGTCACCGAACTCGGCCACGTAGCGCTCCAGGCCTCGGTTTATCTGGTAGCTGGAAAACTCGATATGTAGATTCTCGTGCAACTGCATCAGCCGGTGAACGTGCCGCTGCTGAGTCCAGACGCTATCCGTCAGCAGCACCGGCAGCCGCGGATAGCGCGCCAGCACATCGTGGAAGAAGGCGAACAGATCCCCGCCGCCCGCCCAGCCGGCTTCCAGCAAAGTGAGCGCCTGCGCCTCCTGGAGAGCTTCGAAGGTCTCCCCCATCGCCGCCTCGTGCAGCGAGAGATTGCCCGCCACCACCCGCACGGCGCGCACATCGGCCTCCTCCATAGCGACCAGCAGCTGATCGCCGGAGGAGAAGAAATCCGGCGACCCCAGTGGCAGGACGCACCAGACGCCGTACAACCGGTCCGGCGCTTTTTCCAGCTCCCGCTGCAGGCGCGCATTGCCGTAACCCGGATCGTAGGAGTGCGCCACTGTGTGACTGACCAGGGCCCCGGAAATCTCCGCAAGCTGCATGTCTTCAGAGCAGGTGCTTGGTTGACCAGCGCGTCCGCCGGTGCTTGGCCGGCCGCTGCCCGACCCTGGCGTGGCAATCGAAATAGAGCATGGCTTGTCTGCTTGAATGTCCTAAGCGATTTTGGGCACGGGTATTGAGGGCACGAATTTCATGCCGTATCGATAGGTGCCATCTTCCTGCTGCTTCATCCAGATGAGATGTGCTCGGTGCTGATGCATCTCGCCATCGAGCCCGAACCGCATCTCAAATGGAAGTCCTTCGTCGGTCGAGAAGCAGATCCCTCCGTCTGCAAGGTCGATCCCTTTCGCCTGGACCACGTCAAAATCACCGATGAACTCAATGTTGGCGCCAAGGTCACTTCGCTGCGGCCGTAAGTCCGCCTGCTGTTTAGTATCCTTTTCCACCTTGGATATCTCCTCTCCTTTTTTCTCTATCTCTCTCTATCTCTCTCTCCGCAGGACAATCCCTTTACTTCCCTATCTGTTATCATATCATGCTATAGATCCGAAGCATTTCCGTATCTTGGGGCAGTAAGATAGCACCGACGGCCCTCATGCGCTTGGGGATAAACGTTGCCAACGCAGATCGCACTCGGTCGCGGCCCTGGCTCCAACGCCCGCCCGCCCGCACGCTCTCCCGCTTGACAGACCAGCCGATCAGCGGCTTTGTAAGTTCCTGGAGATCAGCATGCCAACCACCCGCGATTCCCTGTGCCTCACCGCGAGCCGCCGGCTGGGTCGGGCGCCGAGGTTGCGTTCGCCGCCGCCGGCGGCTCAGTATCGAATTCGAGGGAGACAGATCCGATGAAAACAGTTGTGTTTGGCGCCGCCGGCTGGGTCGGGCGAGCCATTCTGGACAATCTGACCGGAAGGCACCAAGTGCGGGCCGTCGATCGCAGTCCGGAGGCCTGGGCGAAAGGCAACCAGCTGGAAGGGGAGTGGCTCGGAGGCGAGATCGTCCACAGTGACATCACCGATTTCGACGCGGTCGACGCCGCCCTGGAGGGCATCGATGCCATCATCCACACCAGCGTGTACTCGGGCTCAACCGGCGATAACGACAGCGGTCCCTTTCTGGTGAATCTGAAAGGCCTGTGGAATGTGCTGGAGTCAGCTCATCGTCGCGGCATCGAGCGCATCGTCCACATCGGCTCCTGCCAGGTCGTGCATCCGGAGGGGATTTTCTTCGATGCCGACGTGCGGCGGCCGGACGGCACCCTCTACGCCGTCACCAAACGACTCCAGGAGGAGATGTGCCGTCAGTTTCACGACGCTTTTGGCCAGTCCATCGTCGTGCTGCGACCTTGCTCCATTATGGACAGCCGACTTGGACTAGCGAAACGCGGGGGCAAGCTGGGGCCGGGCAGTTGGAGTGAAAGCTGGGTCTGCCGCCACGACCTGGCGCAGGCCTGCCGACTGGCCATCGAGACCCAGGACATTGGGCTTGAGATCCTCCACATGGCCGGCACCACCGAGGCGGAGGCACACTGCAGCGTCGCGCACGCCCGCGAGGTGCTTGGACTGGAATTCAGCGCGGATCTCGACCAGTTCCGCTGATTGACTAATACTCGATGTCGATCTTGCAGCGATGGTCGGGCTTTTCGTGCAGATGGCCCTGACCCGGCAGGGCGATGCCGATCCGGACGGACGGTCCATCCCCTTTGGGGAAGATATGGTGGAAGGTGAGGGCGGGTACGAACACAAAATCTCCCGCCTTGGCGTGCACCGGCTCCTCTTCACGCCCCTCGATAATCCAGTCGATCTCCCCCTCCATAATCACCCACCACTCGTCGTAGCCGTGCACGTGGCGGTCGTTCTCCTGACCGGGGGGCTGGCAGATAACCACCCCCGCGATGTGATCGGCCAAAACGACGTTGCGCGACCAGGGCGGCGGACCCATCTCCTCTTTGATCTGAGCCAGGTTGATGTGATTGAGAGAAGCACTGAGGATCGGGTTTTCGAGGGCCATGGAGGGCCTCCTTGAATGAATTGACTATTAGAGATAATTACCACGGTGCTTACGGGCCGCCAAGATAGGTGCGTCCTCTACCCGCCGCCACCATCCGGTCGTCCCCGCGCGGTAGAGGCACCCGGGACCAGCCTATGCGCCCCTTGTTGCAGATCACTCCTACGCGCGTCGTTCATCGGTCCCAATGACGGTGACGAGAAGGTGACGGCGCGTTACTATATGCATTACCATATTTTTCCGTCCGCAAGGCGAGTTGTCGTTGGACGAGGAGGCACGTGCGCGATGGTTGCCTGGACGAACGGCAACATCCAGCTCGCGCCCCCGCCGAAACCTCTCCCGCACAATCGTTTGAAAGGAAGCCAACAGCATGGAATACACCATCCGACGCGCCCTGGAGCCTCTGGGCGAGCCCACGGCTGACTGGGAACGCCCGCTGTGGGCGACGGCGGAGACCCTCGATATCGCTCTCTATCGCTGGGAGGATTCAGGCCACCACCCGCCGACACGGGCGCGGGTGCTTTACGACGATGAGCATCTCGCCGCCATTTTCCGCGTCGAGGACTGCTTTGTGCGCGCCGTGGCCGAGAACTTCGGCGACCCCGTAAGCGCCGACAGCTGCGTCGAGTTCTTCCTCTCCCCCTTCCCGATGACGGCGACCAATGCCTACTTCAACTTCGAGCTCAACTGTGGCGGCATCCTGCTGTTGCGACGCTGTTCGTCGACAACTGAACGGACCTGGGGGCGTCCCAATCCCCTGCTGGCCGCCCAGGACGCCGAAATGGTCCGCATCGCCCACACCATGCCCCGACGGGTCGAGCCCGAAATCGTCGAACCCACGACCTGGTGCGTCGAGTTTCACGTCCCCTTCGCCCTCTTCCAACGCTACTTCGTCGACCTGCCGCTACCGACACCGGGCACGGAGTGGAAAGGCAATCTGTACAAATGTGGCGCCGCTACCTCGAGACCACACTCGGGCACCTGGGCGCCGATCGAGATGGATACCCCCAGCTTTCACGCGCCCGCGTTTTTTCAGCCCCTGCGTTTCGACTGAGGACTGCAGGCAACCAACCACACCGGCATATCATGCGGCCATTTGACGCCACGGCCAATTGACGGCGGACCTGCCGGAACACACACAGCGACGACGGCTGTCGTTTGCCTGATCATGGCGCCGGTACTCGCTTACCTATCACCGCTTCATCAGGATGACACCCCATGGCCAAAATCTACTGTGCCGGCCCCCTCTTCAACGAACCGGAGAAGGAGGAAATGGCCGCCATCGCCGCCCAACTGGAGTCCGCCGGACACGAAACCTTTCTGCCCCAAAGAGATGGATTCGAGTTGAGTGAAGTAGGTCGCGAGCTCGACGCCCTGCAGATGGATTCGATCGACATCGACGATCTCCTGCACCGGGCCATCTTCTGCCTCGATGTATACAAGCTGCTCGGTTGGTCGGAGGCGGTCGTCGCCAACCTCAACGGCCGCGTGCCCGATGAAGGCACCGTGGTCGAAGCCGCCCTGGCCTGGCACGCGCGCATGCCGATCGTCCTTTACAAGAACGACGCTCGCGCTCCCTTTCGGGGAGCTGACAATCCCATGCTAAGCTGCCTCGCTGACCTGAGAACGGTGGCGGCCATCGCCGACTTGCCGCAGGCGCTGAGCGACCAGCTCGCATCGGATCACCGTCGCAGGATCGAGGAAACCCTCGCCCTCGGCGAGCAGATCGCCCGGGCCGCCGAGTCCGAAACCGACACCCGATCGCTGACCAGCGCCCTGATGGGGCTGATGGGCAACGGGCACAGCGGTTAGGCCTATATATAGTCGAGGGTCAGATCCGCCTCTACATCCACGAGCGGAGATCAGTCGTTCCCGCCCCATCAAAGGAGAGCTGACATGTCCACTGCCTGGGAAACCCTTGCCGACGGTCTTTACCTGCTGAGAGACAGCTGCCTGGTCTACGCCGTGCGCGGGCCCGAAGGAACGGTGATCGTCAACGCCGGCACCGGGCTGGCGGCCGATCATCTGAGCGACGTCGCCGACGGGCCCGTCACCGTACTGCTCACCCACCACTTCCGCGATCACACCGACGGCGCCCTCCGCCTGGCCGAAAATGGCGCCCGCGTCGTCGCCCCCTACTGGGAACAGGAGTACTTCCTCGACCCCGAGCAGCACTTCCGCGAGCGCCAGATCTGGAACTCCTACGACAATCGCTGGGATCGATTCTCTCCCGTGCGACCCCTCCCCGTCCACGACTGGGCGATGGACTACGAGACCCGGTCGATGGCCGGACTCAGCTGGGAGGTGGTGCCGACCCCGGGAGTGACCGGCGCTGCCAGCAGCTACGTCGTCGAGCACGGCGGACGCCGGTTGGCCTTCGTCGGCGAAGTCATATGTGGCCACGGGCGCACCGGTCGACTGGCGCCGCTGCAGTACAATTACAACGACCTGAGCGGGGTTCACAGCCTGTGGCACAGCGCTGCGCGCCTGATCGCCCACGAGCCCGATATCATGCTGCCGAGCCTGGGCGCTCCGATCGACGACCCGGTCGCGGCAGTGGCCGCCTTCCAGCGCAACGCGCTCGAAATCGCCCGCATCCAGCCCGGATTCGGCGGCGGTCTGCGCGACCTCGACAGCGACGACGTCGAGGAGGTGCTGCCGCATCTCTACCGCTCAAAATACTCCGGCGCCGAGACCCACTTCGTCGTTTCCGACAACGGCAAAATCCTCTCCCTCGACTACGGCTACCACAACACGGCCGCTGCCTTTCCCGCAAAGAGCCACCCCTCCAACCGGCGGCCCCTGTTGCACGGCCTGGCGGGACTCAAACAACACACCGGGCGGGATCGCGTCGATACCGTGCTCGTCACCCACTTCCACGACGACCACGTCAACGGCATCCCCCTCGTGCGCCGTCTCTTCGGCACTCAGGTGTGGGCGGCCGACTGCTTCGCCGACGTTCTCGAACAGCCGATGCGCTACGACCGACCCTGTCTCTGGCACGAGCCGATCCCCGTAGACCGCCGTCTGCCCACCGACGAGACCTTCGAGTGGGAGGGGATCCCCATCACCCTTTACGCCATGTCGGGCCACACCCGTTTCGCCACCCTGGTCTCCTTTCAGGTCGACGGTAAACGCGTCGTCCACACGGGGGACCAGATCTTCTACGACAGCGGCGGGTGGAAACCAGGGGCGAAGATGAACACCAATCATGTGTACAAGAACGGACTCGACCTGGGCTGCTACCTGGCCACGGTCGATCAGCTGGAAAGCGTCCGACCAGACCTGGTGATCACCGGGCACACGCAGCCGTTTGCCGTAACCGATGGGTGGTACCGGGAGATCCGCCGGGGCGCCGAGGCCTTCGACGACCTCCACCGCAAGCTGATGATTCTCGGCGACGACGAGACCCATTTCGGCGCCGAATCCCAGGGCGGCAAGCTCAAGCCTTACCGCCTGCACCTGCCCGACGGCGGCAGCGCTGTGATGGACGGCTGGGTCCTCAACCCTCTGCCGCGCGCGGCGACCGCACACGTGCGCCTGCTGCTGCCCGACGGCTGGACGGCCGGAGAAGTCGATATCGAATTGGGTCCGCGGGAACAGAAGACTTTCAAGCTGCAGCTGACACCGGCGGCGGACGCGGTCTGTCGACGCCAGCCGGTGGCTCTAGACCTCACCGTAGACGGGCAGCCCTTCGGCCAGGTTGCCGAAGCGCTGGTCACCGTGAGAGGACCGCGGTTCTAACGGCAAAACAGCGGCCGTGTGGAAACGCGCCCACCGTACGCCGCCACGGGGATGTGACCGACGCGATGCGGCAAGCCGTCCTACCTGTACGCATCCTTCCGCGCCTCAACCGTCAGCACGTAGACGGTCCGTTCTTCCTGATCCACTGCGTAGAATACCCGAAAACGCCCTATCCTGTAACGCCAGGTGTCGGGCGCGTAGGCGCGTAGCTTCCGGATGTTAGTACCAAAGTACGGCTGCTCCCTGAACCGCGGGTAGGCATAATCGGCCAGCTTTGCCCGAATGGCGTCGCGGTCCTGCGCCGATAGCTTCGCCAGTTTGCTTAAAAACTCATCGGTCTCAAAGATGCGATATTCAGACGGTGCGCCCGCGCCCGGCCTTTGCATCGGACATTCCCCGCTTAATGCTGGCGTTCAGGCTGCGATTGCCACGAATTTCCGCCATTTCGAACTCATCCACGTACTCTTCCCGCTCCAGATACCGCAGGACCGCAGTTTCTATGAAGTTGGAGAGCGGACGGTTATCGCGCTCGGCCATAAGGCGAAAACGCTGGTACACCGTCTCATTCAAGCGAAGGGTAACGGTCTTGGACATGTCAGACCTCCTGTTCAGCAACTTCTCCTCGACCTCGATAGAATACATTGCAACACAAAAGAAGTCAAAGCAGTGCTCATCGCAGCTGACAGATACAGGTTAGTTCCGCGCCTGTCAATCAGCGAAACGATGGGCGTGATCGCGGATCAGGTTGTCCTCAGGCTGATAGCCGAGCACTCGACGGCATCGGTCAGCTCGTTCATCGGCCTCTCCGCCCGACGATGGTGACCTGACCCTGCTCCTCCAACTGACGCACCTGCTGCACAATACGCAGTTGCGCCTCCTCGACCTCGCTCAGACGCATCGGGCCAAGGAACTCCATCTCCTCGATGAAAAGCGCGCGCACGCGCTCTGATAGATTGCCGAGGATCTTGCCTTTCACATCCGCGTCCGCCGCCTTCAGGGCGAGGATGAGATCCTTCTGGTCGGCTTGCTGCAGTAATAGCTGCAACTCCCGATCCGTGAGCTTGGCTATATCGGCAAAGGTGAACATGAGATTGCGCACGGTCTCGGCCACCTCCGGATCCTGCCCGTCCATCTGGTCCAGCACGTTCTTCTCGACGCTGGAGCCGGTCAGATTAAGGATGTCGGCCACCACACCGGGACCGCCGACGTCCTGATTGCCACCCAGGATGTCGCGCAGACTAACCTCCAACGCCTCTTCGATCTCCTTGAGCACCGCCGGGGTGATATTCTCCATCGTGGCGATGCGATAGGCGACATCCGCCTGCACGCTCTCGGGCAGCTGCGCCAGAATGCCCGAGGCCTGCGCCGAGTCGAGCTGCGACAGGATCAGAGCGATGGTCTGGGGATGTTCGTGGGAGATGAACGGCGCCACCTGTTCGGGGGCGACGTTCCTCAACATGTAAAAACCCGAGGAGACAGTAGTGGCGACACGGTCGAGAATCTCCTGCGCCTTGCGCGCGCCGACGGCCCGTTCGAGGGCCCCACGGGCGAAATCGATGCCGCCCTGGGCGAGCCATTCACCAGCAATTAGTGACTGCTCGAACTCCTCAAGGACCTCGTCCTGCATCTCGACGCTGACCGACTTAAGACTGGCCACCGCCTCGGTGATCTGCTCGATCTCGAAATCGCCGAGGAACTTCATCGTTTCTCCAGCGACTTCCTCTCCCAGGGCGACGAACAGAATCGCCATCTTCTGCATCACCGCCAGATCTTCCTTCTCCCCATCGTCGGCAGCGTCGAATTTCTTTTCAAACTGTGCCATAGATTTCGCTCACAATTCGGGAGTATGGGCGTCGGAACGGCCTGGCAAAGCCGCGGACCAGCCATCTTAACTGATTCAGTAAGATAAAACAGATGTGGGCTATTATCGACGGGTCCGACTCAGACAGCCATGGTGCTGGCCGCGCTGGAACGAGACCGCTTCGCCTTTTAGCCCAGCGCCGAGGATTTGCCGAAAGAGCGCAGGAAGATGACACGTCATCCTCCCTCGACAAGCAGCGGCGACTTCCCTTGACCGCCAGACCCTGGTACGCCTTTGTCTAGATCTAGAGTAGATCTATCCAGTGGACAATTCCGCGGCAACAGGTCCTTGCGACCCTTCGAGGGAGTGAGTCTGACAATGATCAACGTGACCGTATGGGGCGAAAACGTCCACGAACGCACCAACGAAGTCGTCCGGAAAGTCTACCCGGACGGCATGCACACCGTCATCGCCAACGCTCTCTCGCAGGACCTCGAGATCTCGACCACCACCGCGACTCTGGAGCAGGACGACGAGCACGGGCTCTCCCAGGACCTTCTCGACCGCACCGACGTGCTCACCTGGTGGGGCCACTGCGCCCACGGCCAGGTCAAGGACGAAATTGTCGCGCGTGTCAAGAAACGCGTGCTCGAGGGCATGGGCCTCATCGTCTTGCACTCCGGTCACTACTCCAAAATCTTCAAGAGCCTGATGGGCACCACCTGTTCGCTATGCTGGCGGGAGGCGGGAGAGAGGGAGCGCATATGGATTTGCAATCCCGGCCATCCGATCGTCCAGGGGCTCGGCAAGTATTTCGAGCTGCCCCACACCGAGATGTACGGCGAGCCCTTCGGCGTCCCCGCTCCCGACGAGCAGATCTTCATCAGCTGGTTCGAAGGAGGAGAGGTCTTCCGCTCCGGGATTACCTACTTCCGCGGCAACGGCAGGATCTTCTACTTCCGCCCCGGTCACGAGACCTATCCGGTGCTCTACGACGCCAACGTCCAGCTGGTGCTCAAGAACGCGGTCAAGTGGGCCTCCCCCGCCGGTAGCCGCTGGATCGATGCGTGCCCGAATGTGCCCATCGACCAGGCCCCCGAGCCCATCACCAAGCAAGGGGAGGGGCTGCACTAGAAGCCTGTCCGAGTATTCGCTTTGGAGGCGAAGCCGAGTCACTGTCGACGAGCGCAACGCCGCGAGCGGCCGCAAACACTCGGACGCAGCCCCGAATGGGATGCTCGGACAGGCTCCTTGCCGGTGGCAAATCGCCCCTCAATCCTCTTCGGCTTGCCAGTCTGGACCGACGCGGATACACCCCGGGTCGATCAGGTGACAGACCGTGGAGCCCGTTTCAGGCACCTTATCGATTCCCACTGGATAAACCTCCAACTTCCCATCGGGACGAATGTGCAAGCGCAGGAAATTCTTGTAGTCCTCCACTCTCAGTGCCGAGAAGGCCTCGTTGGCGTGTCTGCCGAGTACGTTCAGTGAGACCAGCAGATACACGCCCATCAAGACCCCGCCCGCGAGAAATCCGGTGACCAGGAGTCCGGACACCACCGCCAGAGCCAGCCAGTGATTGGACGAAGCCTCTACGAATCCTACCGTCAGCAGCTCACTGAGCATTGTCTCCGAAGCCAGCTTCCACACGGGATACATCGGCAACACCAGGATCAGCAGTTGCGCCAACCAGTGATCGGCCCTGTCGCGCATCCAGCCGAATAGCCCGGATCTCGCCTTCGACACCAGAGACAGTAGATAGCTTATGGCCCAACTCGCGGCTAGCGAGATGACGGCCACTGCCGCCCACTTCAATTCCAGCGGCTTGCCTGCGAGGAGCTGCTGGATCTGCATGAACGCGATGATGGCCAGCCCGACATGCAGCAGACCGTGGATGAGGGCCGCTCCAACGCCTATCCATTTCCTGTGTGGATCGACGGCTCTGAATCCCATCGTCATCAACATTATGAGGCTGATGCCCAGCACACCCGGCAGCTGCGCCAGCATATGGGCACCGGTTTTCACGAACCCCAGCACACCCGGCAGCTGCGCCAGCATTTGGCCCAGAACCTCCAGAAAGTCTGGCGCGGAGTTCTTGCCAGGTGACGCAGATTCGTCCACTAAAGGCCAGGCAAGCAGCGCGTACAGCACCGCGAGGACCAGACCGAACCGAGGATTCAACACCAAGCAGGTCAACGCGTGGCTCCGATCACGACAGGACAATCCACCCGTCGTCAACTGGCAGTTCACCACCAGCGATGCCCGCATCAAGCTTAGACGACTCTATCCGTCATTACAAACTGG
>Ga0066376_10005734_pt1 | contig 10420 bp, 11 predicted proteins | sample Knorr_S15_td_Bot_FD_77009 | JGI IMG/M metagenome (GOLD analysis project Ga0066376, IMG submission 77009) | Marine microbial communities from Southern Atlantic Ocean transect - Knorr_S15_td_Bottom_ad_5009_LV_A | ecosystem: Environmental > Aquatic > Marine > Oceanic | place: Southern Atlantic... | reverse complement strand
TCGGTTGGCAACCATATGGCCCTCGTAACCCATCAAGCCGTCGTATCGAAGTCCGGGCAGCGAATCGACCATCTTCGAAAGAACGATCGTCTCCTCACCCGGTGCAGTTCCGCAGCGGTCCATGCCGGTGTTGACCTCAACAATGACGCCAATCTCAACGCCTGCTGCACTCATAATTTCCGACATCTGCCGGGTGTTACGTTCGCTCTCCACGGCAACCACCAGATTGGCCTCGGCAGCCAGCGACGCAAGCCTGTCCAGCTTCTTCTCACCAATGATCTGGTTGGTGATCATGACGTCCTTGATACCCGCCGCGACCATCACCTCAGCCTCGCCAACCTTGGCGCAGCAGACGCCGATCGCTCCCGCCTCGATCTGCTTGCGGGCAAACAGCGGCGTCTTGTGCGTCTTGGAGTGAGGGCGAATGTCCATGTTGTTATCGCGACCCCACTGTTGAAGTCGCTCGATGTTCGACTCCGCAACGTCCATGTCGATGACGAGCGCTGGTGTCTCAAGTTCAAGCTCAGGCGTTCCGGGGGCGGCAAGGTACTCGGTAGTCAACCGGTCTCTCCAATTAGCAAGTGATTGATATCGTTCATATCTCTGTGGCGCGGAAGTTTAGCAGGACGCCACGCCTGCGATGGTTGCCCTTCGCAGACGACCAATGCACAATTCTGCAGACACATTTCGACCCAATATTAGTCGGGGCGGACTTGAAGCCCATCACCTCGTAAACGTACCGTAGCGGCAGGTTTGAGACCTGCTACCGCAAATCGTAGGGGCAGGTTTGAAACCTGCCCTCTTCACCCCCTCTGGCAAGAAAGAATCCCACATGACCTCATCATCGCAGCGGCCCGAACCTAAGTTCAGCTGGTTCGTTCCAATCGATGGCGATGGCGAACACATCGGCACGTTACGTCCAGAGCGACTGCCCACATTCGACTACCTGAAAGAGGTAGTTCAGACCGCTGAGGACGCCGGATTCCACTCGCTCCTGATCCCAACCCGGTTCGCCAACGGCCTCTTTGAAGAGCACTCGCCCCTGGCCGAGACGTGGACGACCGCAACCGCACTGGCGGCGGTCACTTCGCGAATCCGGTTCCTGATTGCCGTGCGCCCCGGCTTCGTGAACCCCGGCCTGTTCGCTCAAATGGCTTCAGCACTGGACAATATCTCAGGTGGCCGAATCGACCTCAACATCGTTCCCGGCGGTATCAAGGGCGAGTTCGAGAAGTTTGGCATCAAAATCGGGCATGACGAGAGGTACGGAGTGGCCGAAGAGCTGATCGTCGTCCTCAGAAAACTGTGGTCAGCACCCGAAAAAATAACGCTGAAATCAGATCACATCACGCTTGAAGATGCACTCGTCTCCCCCGGTCCAGTCAACGGCGGCCCGGAGTTCTACCTCGGCGGCGCAAGCCTCAGCGCGCTAGGCCTCGCCGGACGACAGTCAGACGTGCTTCTCATGTGGATTCAGACGCTAGAGGCAACATCAGCGCTCATCGAGCGAGCCATCCAGCAGTTCGAAGTTGCAGCGCGCGAGCCGAAGTTCGGCCTCCGCACCCACCTCATCGTCCGGGACACTGAGGCAGATGCCTGGGCCGCCGCAGACGAACTCTTATCGCAAGCCGATACGGTGGTCCGGGAACAACGAGGCCACGTTACCGCCGGTACCTCCATGGTCGGCCAGAGCGCGCAGACCGTCAGCTACAAAGACCACCTCATGGGCGACCACCTCTGGAACGGCATCTCAACCGTTCGGGTCAACTGCGGCACAGCAATAGTGGGCACACCAGAGCAGGTTGCCGACGAACTCAAAGCCTACTGGGACCTCGGCATCGACGAATTCATCCTCTCCGGCTACCCCCACGTAGAAGAAGCCCGCCGAGTAGCAGAAGACCTGCTCCCGCTAGCCCGCGACAGGATGAACTAGCCCCGCATCGTCCCTTCTCCCGCAGGGTGGGGGCGAGAGTGAGAGGGCTGTTCGCCGCCCCGCGGCCAGTGCCTGCATGGCAGATGCCCGCCCCGCGGCCAGTACCAGCTCTGCTGTGCCTGCATGGCAGATGCCCCGTGCGACAGGCACCTACCCTGGAAGTCATCCAGGGAGACAGGCGTCTTGATCGAACAAATAACGAGCAACTAACTCCGCGTTATGATCTGGCGAGAGGCCCGTTGTGTCGATTTCGATATCGTAGCGCTGTCCTTTATGCAGATCGGACAGCTGTCTCCGCGCCCAGCCTTGATCCCGGTCGGGGCGCTGCTTTTCGCGGGCCTAAAGGATGTCAGGATCGCAATGAACTCCCACGTAGCAGAATCGAAATCTTGAAAAGATCTCTAGTGCATCGGCAATACCCTGAGAATCGCCATATGGGAGCACACCATCCACTATGAGATCGAATCCCTGATCGCCAGACGCGGCTACTGACCTGTGAAGCGCTCGACTTAGACTCTCACCGAACATCGGGTTCGACCAATCATCTGGTAAGTGCGGGAGGTGTTGATCCGCTTCAATATTCAAGAACGGACGATTCGGTGTGGACAATCGTTTTGCGAGAGCCCGAGCGATAGTTGATTTGCCGGAACAAGAAGTACCACTCAACAATATGAGCCACCGACGATTCATAGAGCCTTCCAGTTATGTACCTGATGCGCGTCGTCAAAAGGAATTATGCTGACTTAATGGCGGCCAGAGCGGCGGCCCTGGGGAGTAGCGTTGCCTCATGTGTCACGCAGAGAGAGGGCCAGGGTGAGGAACGTGTTCTTCCCCCGCCGCTCCGCGGCCAGTACCAGCTCCGCTGCTAGCGCAGGATGCCTTCCCCCTTGCCAACATAGAACGCGGGCAACCTGATCGAGCCCGGTGTATGCGCCAGAACGTAAGGGAACGTGGCGTCAACGGGCTGCGCTGCCACTAGGTACTTCTCGTTATCGCCAATCTTCATCGCGAGAAGCCGGTCCGATAGCGCGACCTCCCACAGGGAAGAGTCCTCTAGCGCCAAATAGTGCCCCAGAGAGAGCTTGGTAGGCGCTCTGAGCACTTCACCCGCCTGATCGAATACCGTCCTTTGCCTGACCTCACCCTCAAATTCATCCGATGGATTGGCTTCGGGAACGAAGCTCCTGACGATGCGGTCAACCTGGGCGGACAGAACAGGATCAGTGTTGTTCGTCCATACGCCCTGCACCACGTATCCAAATCCATCATGGATTAGATGCCGCTCCACTCCGGTCGCAGGACCGGATGACAAATTCACCTGGAAATCCACCATCCAGAAGTTCGACTCACCATCTCCCTCTTTTGTTGCAGAGTAGGGTCGGCTCAACCCGAGGGTATCCTGAAGAATGTGACGTTCCCGGTCTGAGAACTCAAACAGGGTCTCATCCTCAGATGGCAGCTCGATCCGCCTCACGGTGACAATCCTGAAATTATCGGGCGTTCCGGTTGACAGGGCTACGGTCTCCGCCTCATCCGGACCGTCGAGCGCCCAATCCTCGGCATAGAGAATTTCATCTCCCTGCGCGTTGATCACAATAGTTCTAGTTTCCGCTACCTCGACGGGGGGGCGATTGACGGTCGGCAGCGCATTCTCGCTGCTGGTCGACTCGACCCCGCAAGCGATAGCTGCGAGGAAGACCGCAACCGACAGCACTGATACACGCCACATGTTCGAGCGTATTGAGGGGACTTTAGTCGTCGTATTTTTCCACTGCTGTGCCATTTGCGGCGCTGCCAGACACATCCGGATAGAAGTGACCACCCAGGACGTACACGTCCCCGCCAAGTTTGACGGAAACCGCCTGAGCACGCTCGCCAATCATCGGATTGATAGTCTCCCACTCATCGTCGTCGGTATCCAGAACGTCAGCCTTATCCAGCTCGTTCGATGGATCTACGATACCCGTGTGTCCGCCAAGAGCGTAGATATCGTTACCCTCAACCACTACGGTAAGTGCAGTCCGCGCCGTAGGCATAGAGTCAATAGTCGACCAGTTCCCAGACGATGTGCTCATCTTTTCAACTGTGTCCAGATCGCCGGCGTTTGGCGTTCCGTCCCAGCCACCCATGACGTAGATGGATGAGCCCATCACCGCAATACCAAAGTCTGAACGCGGAGTGGGCATTGGAGTTCCCGTTGACCAGGTACCCGCGTCAATGTCATATATCTCAACGACGTTCAGGACGTTCCCGCTCTTCAGGATTCCCTGCCCGCCAACGCGTCCACCAATCGCGTACACGTTGTCGCCTTCCACAACCAGACCCAACCCTGCACGGGGCGTAGGCATAGGCAGTAGCGTCTCCCAGGTGTCGGAATTACTGTGATACACCTCGAAAGTGTCCAGTAATTTAATGATGTATGGAAGGATGGACCCACCTCTGGAGCGGCCTCCGGCAACGTAAATATCGCCACTCTTGTTGGCTGCGGCCATCTCCGCTCGTGCCGTCGGAGCGGGTGCTTTGAATTCATATTGTGCGATGCCGCTTTGAATCTTCATCCGGAGATTGAGATTGGTATCTCCAAGAGCGTTCGCGAACCCACCGATAATGAACGCTTTTCCGCCACCGGCGTAAACCGCCACCGCGCCACCACGACCGATCGGCATCGACACAGCGCTCTCCCACTCATCATCGCTTGCGAAAACGGCGGTGGGCGAATGAATGGTTGCCAGAAGTACTGCAAGGAGCAGGATCGCGATGGTTGCAAGCCGAGCGAACACACGACTTCGGGTGGTCATGATGTTGCGGCCGTTGGGAACTCTGATCTCATGAATCAGCTAACTCCGCCGGGGTCGTACTCCCTCAACCAGAGATTCCGACCGATCGAGGCGCGGCCCGGTGGGGGGAGTTGGTTAGAACTTCTCTGATCATAGAATCTCGCACGTGCGGGAGCCAATCGCCACGGCAAATATACCTACGATTGCACGAATTTCTCTTATGCAAGGCATCTGCCATGCAGGCATTAGCCGCGGGGCGGTGAAGAGGAAACAGTGCTTTCATGGTGGCGTTATCTCGGGGCTGAATTGCCTTACGTTGCCCCGTGGCAAGTATCAGCTTTGCTGTGCCCCTATGGCAGATAGCCTTCAACCCCAAAGCTCCGCGATTTCGCGGCTCGATGGCGTATATCAGCCACCGGCGCGTAGTCGTCGGAGGTCGCCCAGGCGTTCGCTACTTCCTTGCTTGGAAACTCCAAAATCACCACGCGCTGAGGCTCCCAGCCCCCTTCGCCAGCCGTAACCTCACCACCACGCACCACGTAGCGTCCGCCAAACTTCTCGATTACCGGCGCCACCTTAGCCCGATACTCCTCGTAGAGTTCCGGGTCCGTCACCTCGATATCAGCGACCAGGTAAAAAGCCATTTGATCTCCTTTCATCCTTTCCGAGCAGCCTAGTGCCTGTGTAGTTCGATAGGAACGCGATCTGTAAGCGTTTCCGACCCCCTCTCCGTCACAGCCACCGTATCGCTGCAGCCGATGGCGCCAACGCCCGGCAGGCGCATCGTCGTGATGATGTGAAACACCATCCCCGGTTGGAACTCGCGATGCTCATCAGCATTAATGCTGATGATGTGGCCCTCGCCCCAGTCCGGTGGGAACGCGATGCCGATGCCGTATGCGATGCGTCGTCCCTGGCTGTAGGGAACGTCCGCCTCGTCAATCGCTCGTTTCACATTGCCGAATACCTGAGCGATCTCAACACCCGGCTTGATCTGATCCTTCGCCAGTTGAAGCGCGCCAGAATTAACCTCAATACCTTTGAGCAGAAGCTCCGGCGGCTCCCCTGCAATGGCGACCCGTGAATGCGCCGCGTGGTACCGATTCACAGATCCGGGAACCTCCAGAAAAACCACCTCGCCGTCGCCCACAACACGGTCCGACCACGACGCATGAACCATCAGCGATCGCTCACCCGATGTGACGAACGCGGGCAACCCCGTGTACTCGCCACCCGCCAATATTTGCGCCTGGTACACCGCAGCTGCGATATCCCGTTCACGCACACCAACCTCGATAGCATCCAGCCCTGCCTGCATCGCCATCGCTGCTACATCAGCCGCCGGTCTCATATGCGCCAAGTCTGCCGTGGACTTGATCAGCCGTCCCGCCTCCACCAGACCATCAGAATCGACAATCCTCGCGCCCGGAAGATTCTGCGCGAACTCGGCAACATTATTCGCCGTCAGGAACCATGCACCCTGCTCCAGCGCAACCACTCTCCCTCCGTGCCCGGACGCCTTGATGACGTTTGACGCTGTCTCAATGCTGCTCGACATGTCCGGGGTGATCCGGTAGTCGTCCACCCAGGAGTACGCAGACACCAGGGACTCCTCATGCGGCGGCGGAATCAGCACCGGATCACGGTCCTGGAAGACAATCAGGCCAAGGAAGAAGTAGTAGCCCGGAGTCTGGTACCCGCTCAGATAAAACACGTTCTCTGGTGTCGTAGTGACCAGAACGTCGATGCCGCGCACAACCATCCGCCGCCGAAGCGCGTCGAGGCGAGTCTGATACTCAGACTGCTCGAAGCACTGGTAGGTCGGTGGTCGCAATTGTCCTGGCCCGTGTGCTAGGCGGTCGCCACTGCCATCGCTTTCTTCACCGCCAATAGCGTGAAGTCAATATCCTCGCTATCGATGCCATAGTGAGGTACCAGGCGGAGCGCGGAATCGGCGGCGTTCATGTACACGCCCTCTTCGTACATCGCGGCGGCAAACGGCTTGCCCACGCCAGCCGGAACCGCGAAACGGACAATGTTGGTCTGTACCGACTCCATATCGATATCTACATCGGGGTACTCAGCCAGACCCTCCGCAAGCTTCGTGGCGTTGGCGTGATCCTCTGCCAACCGGTCGATCATGCTATCCAGAGCAACGATACCCGCTGCGGCAATGATGCCTACCTGGCGCATCCCTGCACCCAGCATTTTTCGCCACCGGTCGGCCTCCTCAATGAAATCTCTACTCCCAACAACCACAGATCCGATGGGGCAAGCCAATCCCTTTGAAAGGCAGAAAGTGAGACTGTCGACGCCTCTGGCCAACTCGCTGGCAGGAATGTTCTGGGCAACTGCGGAGTTGAAGATACGAGCGCCGTCCACGTGAACTTTCAGACCAAGTTCGTTTGCAGCCCCAACCATCACTGCAGTCTGCTCGGGGGTGATGGCAGTGCCGCCAGCGCCGTTCTGCGTGTTCTCAATCGCAAGCACCTTCACGGGTGACTTGTGATAATCGCCCGGTGCGCCCGCCGTACGAATGGCTTCGGCAGAAATCACTCCAGACTTCTCATTCGGCAGAATCCGCATCGCAATGCCACCCAGAACTGATGTCCCACCTGCCTCGGCATTGTAGATGTGTGACATCTCACCAAGCGCAACCGCGTCGCCGCGCTGGCAGTGAGTGAGCATCGAGACCAGATTCCCCTGAGTGCCGGAGGTGACGAAGAGGCCTGCCTCCATACTCAGCTTCTCCGCCGCCAGATCCTGCAGCCGGTTTACGGTTGGATCATCACCGTAGACGTCATCGCCCACCTCGGCTTCGGCCATCGCCTTCCGCATCTCGGGTGAGGGATGGCTAACTGTGTCGCTGCGTAGATCAACTCGAATCATGGGTGCACCTGTATTACTGTTTCTACTGCGGTTACGGAATTTGCGTGCGGGGCCTGAAATTGGATAATTAGCAATAGCGTAGCGATTCTAGCAATGGAAACAAGGTCTTTGAGACAAACACGAATCGAAATCGGCTTCGGCGAGGGTGTAATCGACGGCATTATGTGCGGTCCAGAGGAGATGCGGCCGCCCATGCCGGGCGTAGTCGTCGCCCATCCCCACCCACTCCTAGGTGGCAATGCCGATCACCCCGTCGTCTATGCAATCTGCCGCGAGCTGGCGGAGCTTGGAATCATGTCCCTGCGATTTAACTTCACCGTTGGGACGCAGGATACCGAGAGTCTGCTCACCTCGGCTGCGCGCGAACTCGTCCACGCCACGCAGGCGATCGGCCAGTGGGACTTCGTCAGCAAGAAGCGCATCGGCGTGGCTGGATTCTCTTTTGGCGCCGCCTCGATACTGAGGACGCTGCCTGAGCTCGACAATGTCGCCGCTGTATCGCTTCTGGCGCCCCCCGTGAACGCCGTTACGCGCTCAACGCTGGGCGAGATGTCTCGGCCGCGGCAGGTGGTGGTCGGCACCGCTGACAAGCTGGTCAACCCAACTGAACTCGAAGGCGTAATCAGACAACTCGACGACACTATCCAATTCGAGACCATCCCTGACGCCGATCACAACTTCAGCTACACCTCAGATGAGGTGGCGAAAACCGCCGCTCTGTTCCTGGCCGAGCAGTTAACCCGGTAAGCCTGAGGCGTCAATGTAGTCGTATACGCGTAACATTGAACTGAACTCCCCTACTTAGCCTCACGATAGGTAATCCCAATCTCTCCTCAAGCCTCGACAAAAGCCCCAGACGAGCACGAACAGCCATCCCCCCTGGACCCCATGCTGCCGACCGACGACGCTGACATACCAACTGACCGTAGATGGTACGGAGACCCCGTTGTCTGGCTCGTGCTTGCGGTCGCCATCTTCGCCGACCAGATAACGAAAGCCGTCATCACCTCCACCCTGGAGCGCGGCGAATCGTGGCCGGGTGACGGCTTCTTCAGGGCGACTTACGTTCACAACAGCGGCACCGCATTTGGGCTATTCCAGGACCAGGGCTTTATCCTCACGATCATCTCGTTCTTGGCCGTGGGAGCGCTGATCTTTTTCTTCAGGGGTGGTGTGATCCAGAGCGTCATCGTCCGCATCGCCATCGGAATGATGATCGGCGGTGCAATCGGAAACCTACTGGACCGCGTGCGCCTCGGCTTCGTGGTCGATTTCATCGATGTAGGGCCGTGGCCAATCTTCAATATGGCAGACTCGTTCATCACGGTTGGCATTGCGACCCTTGCCGTAATCACCATGCTATTCCCGGACAAACTCTCGCCAGCCTCCAACCTGAATCCTCCTGATAACCCTCAGGCGGATCCAGCTGACCAACCGTCATCGGAGGACGCGGGATAGCCTCCTCGCCGCCTCGAAATTTCAAGTTTGATCCAGACGATCATCCTGTTCGATTGCGGCTTGATCTGTTCCTGGCAAACTTGATCACCGACCACAGTCGCGGAGAAATCCAGGGCTGGATTCGTGATGGGCGTGTCCTCGTCGACGGCATCGTCGCCAAAGCCCCATCGCTGCGATTGCGAGACGCTTGGGAAATAGTGGTTGACGCGCCAGAGCCGGTTTCAGAAGCTGCCCGCCCGGCTAAGATTCCAGTCAACGTGGCGTTCGAAGATGAACATCTGCTCGTGATCGATAAGCAGGCCGGAGTGATCGTTCACCCCGGGGCCGGACACAATGACGACACACTGGTAAACGGCCTGCTCCACCGCTACCCGGAAATCGCCGCGGTCGGAGAGCCAGACCGCCCCGGCATCGTTCACCGGATCGACCGCGACACCTCAGGCCTGATGGTAGTGGCTCGAACCGTCGAAAGCTACGCGCGGCTATCTGAGATGATTCGCAATCACGGAGCGACTCGTACTTACACCGCGCTGGTGCTGGGCAACGTACAGCCAACAGTCGGCATCATCGACGCACCCATCGGACGCGATAGCCGACTCCCCATGCGCATGACCGCCTCTCGAGACGGCCGCGCGGCAAGAACGAGATATGAGGTCGTGGAGCAGTTTGGCACGTCCGCACTGCTGAAAATCGAACTGGAAACCGGCCGTACCCACCAGATACGAGTTCATCTGGAGTCCATTGGCTTCCCGGTTGCAGGAGATACAACGTACGGAAAACCGGCCTTCGACTTGGAACGCCAATTCCTTCACGCATCACTGCTATCGTTCGCTCACCCCATCACGGGGGATCAGATCACCGTGGAGAGCGAGTTGCCTGACGATCTGGTGACCGCTCTGGCGCTGGCCCGCGACGCCTGACCCAGTTGCCCGGTAGCTGCGGGGCTTGCCCCGCCTTTGTTACATACGGCGCGCACGCATTCACAACGCGCCTCACGATGTCCAACGTGAGGCCGGGCAAGCCCGGCGGCTACCACGTCTACGCGTAGACGGATGTGACCGTAAGATACGGTAATAGCGCCCTTCAAGCAGCCTCAGGAAACATTTCCTCACGTGGTTGTTGATCCGCCGGTAGCTGCGGGGCTTGCCCCGCCTTTGTTGCATACGGCGCGCACGCATTCACAACGCGTCTCACGATATCCAAGATGAGGCCGGGCAAGCCCGGCGGCTACCGCGCCTACTCGTAGACGGATGTGACCGTGAGATACGGGAAAAGCGCCCTTCAAGCAGCCTCAGGAAACTTTTCCTCACTTGGTTTGGTTGATCTGCCGGTAGCTGCGGGGCTTGCCCCGCCGTTGTTGCAT
>Ga0066376_10005731_pt1 | contig 10422 bp, 6 predicted proteins | sample Knorr_S15_td_Bot_FD_77009 | JGI IMG/M metagenome (GOLD analysis project Ga0066376, IMG submission 77009) | Marine microbial communities from Southern Atlantic Ocean transect - Knorr_S15_td_Bottom_ad_5009_LV_A | ecosystem: Environmental > Aquatic > Marine > Oceanic | place: Southern Atlantic... | reverse complement strand
TAAAAAGAACGGCGAAGGCTGGTTCCGGGTCGATCTCCGACGCGGCTGGATCACCCGTCACCAGGTCCTGTTCATCAAGCCCAAAACCTAAAGGCAAATGAAACACTTACTACTCACAACAATTGCAGCTGTGCTGTTGGTGGGGGGTGGGACTACTGACTAAAGCATCGTAGTGTTTTGTCCTCCAATCGGAGGTTCTATGATCACAACAAAACAACTGTTTTCGTGTCCCGCATTTGTCCCAGTGCATAGTGGTGTTTGGATGTGCATAAGTGTAAGCGGCAAATCAAAAAGCCCTGAAACCGTTTAAAAACAGCTAAAAAAGACTCATTCGCAATGCGAAGGTCTGCGGTTCGATTCCGCATGGCTCCACCACTTTTTCTTAACTTTGCCGTTTGTGTCGATTACCAAGCAGTCTTCATCAAGCTTCACGACGTGTGGATTACTGAATAAATTCGACGGACCAAGTGTCTTTACGTAATATTCTTCCTGAGTTGAATAGGATGCTGATCAATAGAAGAAAAATGCTTCAAGGAATGGCAGCGGCGGCTGTTGCAACCCCACTGCTTCCGAGTCTCGTTCAAGCGGCTACCGGTAAGGGAAAGCCGAAGAGAATCATTTTCTTTTTGCAAAACCAGGGGTTCGATCCGAAGACCTGCATTCCGGCCGGTATGACGAACAGTGGCTCGCTGGCCAAGGCCAAGCTGCCCGAGCCAATTGAGGCTTTGGAACCCTACAAGGAGCGACTGCACATCATCAACGGTTTGCACGGCATGCATACCAGTCCCTCGCACAGCGCCTTTTTCGGCGCGCTTGGCGGCTATCGTGGTAGTGACGGGGTGCCGCCCAGCGGTCCTACCATCGACTACGAACTTAGCAGGGTCCTGCCGGAAACACTCCTTCCCCACTTGTGCATCGGCATGGATTCCACGGAGAACATGACGACCAAGCCCACGGTCGCGAACCTCTCGGCAAGCGGCGCGGGCCAGCCTATCTTCATGCACTCCAACCCGAACCACCTCTACCAGATGCTCTACGGCGGCATTTCCCAAGGCGAAATTCGCAAGCAGCACGAGGCCCGATCCAGCATGTTCGACCGCATCGAACAACTGGCTGCAATCAAGGGTGGAGCCCTGCACGGCGTAAATAAGCAGCGCTACGGTCAGTACGTACAGGGATTTAATGACATCAACGGCTTGCGGGAACGCCTCGGCAAAGTTGCCGGCCATCTTCGGAAGTTTGCGCCTAAGGTGGACGAACGCTACACCAAACCCGAATTTGAAACCGACTGGCACGACGTTCTTCTAGACTTGGGCATCTCGGCTCTAAAGTCTGGCATCACCAGCGTGCTCACCATCGGCTCGGGCCGGGGTGAGATCTTTGGCGCTTGGAAGGGCTTGGGTGTTGAGCAGCAGGGCCACAACCTTGGCCACATAAAGCAGCCGAACAATCCGATCTGGATCAAGATTCGCCAGTACAATAGCCGCATGCTGGTCAAGCTCATGCAGGAACTAGATAGCGTGCCCGAGGGCAGCGGCACCATGATGGATAACACGCTGATCGTCTACACCAGCAATAACGCGGACTATCAGCACACCTCTGGCAAGAACTGGCCGGTGATGCTGCTGGGCAATTATGACGGCGCGTTCAAGACCGGTTGCTTCACGCAGTTGGACGGCAAGCGCCCAATCAACGCGCTGTACACGTCCATCCTTCGGGCGTCCGGCGTTGAGGTCGACCGCTTCAACATGTCCGAGAAGATGGCCGCCAGGTTTGATTCCAGCACCGGACCGCTCAAAGAAGTTCTGGCATGAACAAGTTGACCCTCACCCTTGGGGTGGCGGTCTTTGCCGTGCTCGGTACGGCGGCTCAGGCTGCGGACATCTACACGCCTGGAGAACCATTCCGCGGGGATTTTAAGAATTTCGCCCGTGTCTTTCTGAAGACTCATTGTTTCGATTGCCACGACAATGACACGACGAAGGGCGATCTTTCGCTGGAAGATTTGGGGCCGGTGGACGAGACGAGTGCTGCGGTTTGGAAATCTATTTGGGCGCAGGTCACGCTGCAGGAAATGCCGCCCAAGAAAAAGTCTCAGCCGGACATCATTGATCGGCTTCGGTTCTCCGACTGGATCGTCAGAGAATTGCAGCGCGTCATGAAGGACAAGGGCGGTTTTCACGCGCACTTGGATCCCAAAAAGGGCAACTACGTCGCCCACGATCTCCTCTTTGGCCCGCTGCCGAAAGGCATCCGCCTCGCGCCCACCTCCTCACCCGCGCGCATTTGGCGGTTGACGCCGCAGGAGCACATCACACGGCTCAACGAACTGATCAACACCGAGCCGCAGTACGACCCCTTGAAGCCCGGTTTGCGCACGCGCGGCGACGTCGTCCCCACCAATCACGGCGGCGAGTTGAAGCTCTACTTTGGCACCGATCGAATCATCCGGTGGGAAGGCGGTACGGTGGCTTACGCCACGGCCGTCAAGAGCGTGCCGGTTGTCCTTTCATCCGCCCGCAAGCACGGTCTGGAAAACTATCCGGACTTCTACACCGTCAACAGTTCCGAGGCGACGCAGATATTAGGCAAGGCAGAAGACATTCTGCGCTACATGGCCTACGGTCCGCTGAGCCTAGCCAATCCGGAACAGATCACCGACGACCCCAAGACTTACGACAAGGTCAAGCCCTCGGGTGATCTCCGCGGCTTGCCGATTGCGATTGTTTACAGCACCAAGATCGCACGTCCGATGACGCCCATCCACGATCTGATGAAGGAACCGGGCGTCACCAACGAGCGCCTGCGGACTGCGGTGAATTTCCTTTTCGAAGAGCTGACTTTCCGCCCGCCCACGACTGAGGAATCCAATGACTACCTCCAGATCGTCAAGGATTCCATCGACAAGGTCGGCAAGGAGAAGGGCGTGTTTATGGGGTTGTCCGCCGTTTCCCTCGATCGCGATGCATTGTTTCGGCCGGAACTTGTGGAATCCGGCAGGCCCGATCAACACGGCCGCGTGATGCTGCAGGATTGGGAGCTCGGCCTCGCGGTGAACCACGCCCTCAGTTACATCAAGCCTGACGAGCAACTCCGCAAGGTGATCGTCGAGGGCCGCATGCGGACGCGCAAAGATGTGGAACGCGAAGTCACCCGCATGCTCGCCGACGATAGCATTCGCAAGCCACGCGTCCTGCGCTTCTTCCGCGACTTCTTCGACTACGACTTGGGCGGTTACATTTGCAAGGACGCCAAAGCTCTTGGAGAGACCGGTGTCAGCACCCGAGGCACGTCGCACTACCGTGCAATGTTCGATGCCACCGCGAGCACCGATCGCCTGATTGAATTGATCGTTCAGAAAGACAAGGACGTCCTCAAGGAACTGCTCACCACCCAGCAAATAGTGGCCACGCGTAATGACAACACTTACTTCGGTCGGAAGAATAGCCCCGAAGAAAGGAAAGCCGCATTAGCCGTCAAGAGGAAAGCGGATGCGGAGCAGGCAAAAAAAGACGCCGCCGAAGTGGAGGCCCTGGAAAAGGAAGTGGCGCAACTTGAGGCCATGTTGAAGGCTGAGCCCAAGAATAATCGGACAAAGAAATCTCTGAACCACAAAACGAAATCGCTGACCGCTTTAAAGAAAAGAATCGCGAACGGCAAAAAGAGAAGGAGAGATAACACGAACGTAAACGTTACCTCAGCCAACCTGGCCGGACCGAAGATTCACGCCCGCGTCAGCCGCCGTTCCTTTGGCAACGGCTCCATGAATCCCAACCGCATTTTGGCCACCGCTCCCAAGGGTCAGCGTATGGGGATTCTCACCCATCCCTCTTGGCTCGTCTCCCACTCCGATGCCATGGACAATCACGCGATCCTGCGGGGCCGTTGGATCCGCGAAAAGCTGCTGGGTGGCGGCATTCCCGATGTGCCGATCACTGTGGACGCGATGCTGCCGGATGAGCCACAGAACACACTGCGTGAACGCATGCGGGTCACAAAGAAAACCTATTGTTGGACGTGTCACAGGAAGATGGATCCGCTTGGGCTACCGTTTGAGATGTATAATCACGCGGGACTGTATAGGAAAACTGAACTCAATAAACCCGTCGATACGACGGGCGAGATCATCGATTCTGGTGACCCAGCGCTCGACGGCAAAGTAGCAAACGCGATCGAGATGATTGAGAGACTCGCGGAAAGCAAAAAGCCCGAACAGGTCTTTGTCCGCTACGCGTTCCGTTTCTGGATGGGCCGCAACGAAACCCTCAATGACGCCCCTGTTCTGCAGGATGCCTACCACGCCTACCGCAACAACGGCGGTAGCATTAAATCCCTCCTTATCTCGCTGGTTACCTCCGATGCCTTCCTTTATCGAAAGGCAGAACGGGGTGCCAAATAGCTGCAGTGTGTTATTATAGCCGTGCCAGTCACTCTCCTTTGACCTAATCTTTGGTCATGCCAATAATTCGAATCTTTCTGTTGATAATCGCAGTAGCGACCAGCCCACAGGCCGCCGAGCGACCCAACATCCTTTTCATCTTTGCTGACGATGTTGGGCAGGAGGTTCTCCAATGTTACGGAGGCCAATCCTATCAAACGCCGCATCTTGATGAATTGGCTCGCACGGGGATGAAATTTAACCATGCCTATAGCATGCCGGTTTGCCATCCTTCGCGACTGACCTTGATGTCAGGCAAATACCCCTTCAGGCATGGCAAGGTGACTTGGGGCGATTACCCAAAAAAAGAGGAGGCCCATACATTTTCGCGCTACATGCAGAAAGCCGGTTATACAACTGCCATCGTGGGCAAATGGCAGATGTGTTTACTCAAAGACGATCCACTTCACCCGCGTCGAATGGGATTTGACCAGTGGGACCTCTTTGGCTGGCACGAGGGCCCGAGGTTTTATGAGCCCATGATCTATCATAATGGCAAGGTGCGAACGGATACCTTGGGGCATTACGGTCCTGATCTCTATGTACGCAGCCTGATTGATTTCATGAAAACTAATCGTGATCGCCCTTTTCTGGCCTATTATTCGATGGCTGTTGCCCATGAGGTGACTGATGACTTGGAGACACCAGTGCCTCACGGTCCCTTTGGCCGTTATGATAACTATGCGGAAATGGTGGCTGAAATGGACCGGGCAGTCGGCCGTTTGGTCGCTGCAATAAACGCCCTGAAGCTGCGTGATAAAACGCTAATACTTTTTGTAGCCGATAACGGCACTCCGCCTGAAATAATCATCCGTGCGGAGGGTAAAAAACTCATCAAAGTGCCGATTGTCTCACGTCGGAACGGACAGGATGTGCCCGGCGGTAAGAAGCAGTTAAATAATGCCGGCACGAATGTACCGATGATCGCCAATTGGCCAAGCACCATTGAGGGAGGGCAAGTGGTCGATGACCTGGTGGACTTCAGCGATTTGCTGCCGACCTTTCTGGATTTGGCGGGTACATCGCTTCCCGCGGGCCGTAAGCTTGATGGGGTTAGTTTCGCCAATCGCCTGCGAGGGCAGGGTGCTTCACCGCGATCCTTTGCCTACAGTGAGGAAGCCGTGTTACCCAAGCCCGGTGGCGTGGAACCTGAAGGAACCAGTTCCGGTCTCAAATGGGTACGCAATCAGAACTGGAAACTCTATAATGATGGTCGTCTATTTCACATGGCCAAGGACCCCTTGGAGAAACGTCCATATCTAGCTTCGACAGACACGGCGGCGATGCGTGAGGCAAGAAAGAGTTTGCGAGCAGTGCTCACGCGAATGCAAATAGTATGGTAAAGTATCCAATAATTGAGCTTATTATGTATTTTGGTCGACTGAGTATGAACTAAAGGCCGCTTTTGGTGGGGTGTGGAAAGCCACCACCGCCAGACATCTCAATTCATAAAGCTGCTGAAAAGGAAAACGTAGAAGCAGTTAAACAGCTCTTGGCAGCTGGAACGGATGTCAATGTGAATGGTGGCTGGGCAGTTGGGACAACCTTTGCTTTACGCTTCATCTGATAATATAGCCTTATTACTAATTACCAATGGCGCAGATATAAATTCGAAAGCCGTTAATGGCGAAACGCCTCTAGATATAGCAGTTTAGAGAGATAAAACAGAACTCGCTAAAGTGCTGAGTAAACACAGTGGGAAAAGCGGCGGTTTGGTTTTACTTTTTCAGCAGTTCCCAGGCACCCTCGCGGCGGTGTTCACCGACCGGATTTCACGATCGCGCGAATCCAGTCACCACGGGTGTGAATTGCTTCATTGACAACGGGCAAGCCATGTTTTTGAGCCAGTATGCTCCATCTTTTTCTGAGTTCCTCTTCGAGCGGTTTGTCGAGCTTGGCCTCGTGTCCTGGAAACGCCTCAAAATACTGGCTGGTGATGTGTTTTCCGCGCGCGCCAGGTTTATTTGAGGCAGGTTCGAGGCCGTGCAAACCTCCCAGTCCGCCCCACCTTTGCACCGTGCTGAAATCTGGATGTCCCGGAAGCACGTCGCTGACATGGATCGTCGCCCCGCCTCGGGACCAAATCCGTCTTTGCAACATGACCACATCTATCTGTTGCACGGGCAAGCCCCCATCTAGGGCAAGAATTGCAGCATGTCCGGAGGCTTCTCCCAGTGACATCCAGATCGGTTCCAGGCGAATTGCGCAGAACCCGATGTGACTTGAGCTGCAGGCAGTTGAGACAAGAAGGTTTCGCGTTTTCTTCGGCACGATGACACCGAAAGGAATCTGATAGGGCGCCACGCCTTTGTAAAACTCGCCGGTGTGCTTGCCGCCGATCATCGGGCCTTCGTGACCAGTGCCGTGACAGTTGTGACTGTATTCGCCGGTTGCTATGGAATTGAGATGTAATCGGGCGCGGGCATCGTTCGGGGCGTATTCGGTGTCGGCCTCGGTGTAGACTCGCCGGCCCACCATGCGGCGGGCTTCGCGAACGTAAATCTGCGGCGGAACGTGACCGGTGTCTGCAAATTCATCTCGGCACAAGCCCCAGGTGGAGGCTTCCCGGCGGAAGGCTTTCGGTAAAGCGGGATCGGTTTGGACGAAGTGGATCAGACCGAACTGCCAGTCGAGATGCTCTTTTTCGATGTGGCGCCGCGTGGCGAGATCGCCTTCTGGATATTCGCGATTGCGGCCAGGTAGGGAGAGACGAACCAGGCCTTTGGACACGTCGTTGATATCGTGCTTGCCGTTGGGCAGGATCGGCAGGTGGGCTTTGAGAATGAACGGCCGGCTGGGATAACCAAACGCGGAGCGAAACTTGCCGGCTTCCACCAGCGGAACGACGGCGGCGTAGTTCTCGCGCTTGTAATTCTTGGGAACGGGGATCGGGACGCGGTTCTTAGGATCTTGCGTCATGCAGAGGCGGAAGTTGTAGCCCTGCAGCTCGTCATCAGCGGTTTCCGGAGCAAGTGATTCATCGTATTCGGATTTGGCCTCGCGACCCACGCGGTAAGGCACACCCGCCGCCGCGAGTAGATCGCCTTCGTAACTCGCGTCGATGACCATCCGCGGTTTGACGGTGACTGTACCAGAGTCAGGAAGCGCAAAGCTCAGAGCCGTGACGGCATCGTTCTCAACCTTGGCGTCGAGGAGGCGGTGGTTTATCAGGACGTGGATCGACGGTTGCTCCGCGAGCATCTTTTCGAAAACCAGTAGGTTGACCGATGGTTCTCCGTGCGTTCCCCGCCAGGAGTCGCGAACCTGCTGAGAATCCTCGCCATAAGTCTCCCGGTAGTGCTGCAACACCCGCTGGCTGAACTGGAGGAAAGGTCCGCTGAGCGCTTCGAAGCTGTGAAAATCCGAGTGCGAAAGACCGTGCGTTGTCATCCCGCCGATACGCGCGGTAGGTTCCGCCAACCACACGCTTCGGTTCCCTTCGGCAGCGGCCAGCGCGGCGGCAATTCCTGCGGGGGTCGCGCCGTAGATGAGGACTTCGGGAGAAACGGATTCGCGGTCTGCGGCCTTCAGCGGCGAGGCGAGCAGTAGGGTTATGACGAGTGGAAGCGCGTGTTTCATGTGACTTTCCAAATGGTATCGTCGTCGATCCCGTTCGGCCAGCCTCAGAAGCCCCGCCGTCCTAGCGACCTAGTTGGCTTTGTCCGCATCTCGGGCGTCCTTCTCCTTTTGAAAATACTGCCTTTGCCAACAGTTGCAACCGCTGGGTAATCAATGAAGACGGGTTGATGGTGAATGGATCTGATCCGATCCGTCTGCAAAAAGGTAAGCACTACTTTATTGAGGCGATCATGAAGGAAGGTGGCGGAGGAGACAACCTTGCCATTAGCTGGATTAAGGCTGGAGATGACTATCCTGCCAACGGCGCCTTGCCGATCGCGGGTGAGCACCTTTCACCTTGGCTTGAATATGTAGCACCTGAGGTACCGGACTATTGGTATGGTATGTTCGGTTTTGAAGAAGATGAAGAAGCGAGATTGTCCCCGAAAGGATTCTGGTCATTTTCAGGCATTACCGACGCCATTAGTCCTCCCATTGGAAACGCCTCTAGATATAGCAGTTTAGAGAGATAAAACAGAACTCGCTAAAGTGCTGAGTAAACACAGTGGGAAAAGCGGCGGTTTGGTTTTACTTTTTCAGCAGTTCCCAGGCACCACTCGTAGTGGTACTCGCACACAACGCCTCCCACTGCCATCACTCCCGCAGCACTGCCCGTGACTTCGGTGTAATATTCACCCAGCGTCTGCAGTTGATCGGCTGTGCCATCGCTATCAAGATCGGTGAGTCGAAAAGCACCGTCTTTCTGGACCACCAGTCGCGCCAATCACGGGTGCCGTCACCATTGCGATCCAATAGCCACCGGGACTGAATCTTACCGCCAAAGTTTTCTTTACTAAAACGCCCCCAATTTCCGATATTTGCTAAGGATTAACCATCATTCACCCAATTCTGATGGCGCTCAAGACCAAGACTACTGTGCTAGGGACGAGTTGTCCGAACCAGATAAGCACGTCCCAGATTATCAATGGAAATACCAACCCCTTTCTTTGTTTCCGGCGCGCGTGATGACTCGGTTTTACCCACTAATTGTGCGCAAGATTTTTTTCTTGACTGACCCATTTTGACCTGTTAGCAAGGCTTCATGAAGCCACTGCTCTTTTCTCTGATTATTGGACTGTTGACGATACAGTTCAACACTGTTTCAGCCCAAATCGTGACACTGACGCCCAGCGTGTCGCAAACGGTCAGCATCGGGGGCACGGCGACCGACCCTGTCGATGGAGGATCTTTCGTGGCGGATGAACCCTATTACGTCCGAGAGCGCCAGGCCAGCCAGCCGGATAGCCCCCTGAAAACTCAACTCTTTTTTGGATTCGATCTTTCCGAGGTCGACCCCAGGGGAATCCTAGCGGCTCAATTGGTAATTCACCAACTGGATAAACTCAACGGCAATGCTGTTGAGGGTTTCATGAGCGATCTCGAGTTGTCACGAGTAACCGAAGCATGGGACACGGAAGGGGACAATTATCCGATCTTTGAGACCACGGCTACCGAAGATGCATTCATCATCGGCAACAACGCCCAATTCGGAGCGCCCAAGAATTCGAAGGGGTTCTTCGGCGGAGACCCAAATGACCCTGAGAGCGACGACGGCCAGATCGACGTGACCGAAATCGTCTTGGGCTGGCTCGAGAATCCGGACACCAATCATGGCTTCCGTCTTCGGATGACCGACTTAAGTTACACGGGCGCCACTTTCTCTTCGTTGGATAATCCGGCTACCCCCGAAAATGAAGCATTCCGCCTTATCATAGAGCAGAAAATCGAACCTTCCGATAAGGACAAGGACGCTGACGGCCTGCCCGATGACTGGGAGATCAAGCACTTTGGATCCGTGGAAGCCCAGGGCCTGGGCGGCGATCCCGACGAGGACGGGGCCTCCAACCGCGCCGAAAACAAGAACGGAACCGATCCCAATGAAAAAGACACCGACCAAGACGGAATCGATGACGGACCCGAAATCGCCGCCGGCCTGGACCCGCTCGTCGCTGACGCCGATGACGACCCCGACTTCGATGAACTGACCAATCAACAGGAAATCGAAAACGGAACCTCCCCCTTCAACGAAGACACCGACGGGGACGAACTATTAGACGGTGAGGAAGTGGCCAACGGGACAGATCCGACCCGCAAGGACGCCGACGAAGATCTCGATGGAGATGGCATTAGCAATAGGACCGAGATCCTCATAGACGGCACGTTGGCCAACAACCCGGATACCGACGGCGACGGCATGGACGACGGGTTCGAGTTCGAGTTCTTCCTGGACGGCCTGGACCCGGCCGATGCCGGGAGCGATGTCGACGAGGACGGGTTGACGGCTCTTGAGGAATTCAATGCCAAGACGAATCCTCTCGAGATCGATACGGATGAGGACGGATTGAACGACTTCGTGGAGGTCAAGG
>Ga0066376_10005730_pt1 | contig 10423 bp, 8 predicted proteins | sample Knorr_S15_td_Bot_FD_77009 | JGI IMG/M metagenome (GOLD analysis project Ga0066376, IMG submission 77009) | Marine microbial communities from Southern Atlantic Ocean transect - Knorr_S15_td_Bottom_ad_5009_LV_A | ecosystem: Environmental > Aquatic > Marine > Oceanic | place: Southern Atlantic... | reverse complement strand
TAAAGCTAAGTTAATAGTCGTACCATTTTTTAGTTCTGACATAAAAAGTTTCAATTTTTCTGAGCCTAGATCAGTGATTAACATATTAATTATACTTCGAGATTGTCCATAAAAAATAATGATCTCCTCTGATTTACCAGGCATATTTTTCATGAGTACTACCGGCATAAGTCGATTTGTACTTATTGCGTAGTCTAAGGCGATATCATAAGAAAAACCAGGTTCAATATTACCATATTCAGCAAGTCCTTCATCTAACCAAGATGGGATTGAACGTATTATACTATCCCCTGAAATATGGTTTAGAATATGAGTTAATTCATGAGACATAGTCCCTCGGGCATTACGACCACTGCCAAGGACAAGTATAGTTCCATCTTCAGTAAATGCCTGTCCTTCAGTAATTAATTCACGACTTATAGTGTTACTTTTTGGAGGTAACGCATCAATCATTTCTTTTACGTTATTATACATAGTTGCTGTAATTGGTTGCTCAAGCTTTATATCCAATAATGGTTGCATTTTATCAAGAGTTTGGATTCCTGCTAGAAGGAGTTTTTCAGCGCGTGATTTTACTGGTCCATGATACCAAATTGTTATTTTATCATTAGATACTTGTTTCCATTCAAAACGATTATCATGATAGATAAATGTTTTTTCAGATGTATTTAATATATTGCCACTTGTAGTTTTTATTTGAAAGCTATAACGGATATTTGTTCCAGGGGGTATATATCTATCTCGGGTATTAGTTCTCCAAAATAATTCAGATTTAACTTGTTTATTTGAAATAAGCGGATTACAGTTCCATTTAGAATAAGCTTCATTAGTGTAAGCACACATATATTCATAGACACCACGATTTCGTTGTCCTATTCTAAGATTTATAGCAATAGATGAAATATTCTCATTAGACTCGCTTTCAGTTGATATTCTAAATCCATTTGGGAATTCACTGATTATATTAGAGGATAGTATAGGTTTTTCAACTGATTCGGTAGCTAAAATATTTTTAGACGATATGGTGGATAATATGAAGAATATTAGTAATATATAGTATATTTTCATTGATATGTTGTTATTCGCTCGTTAGTTATTTGTAGGAGTCAATTAGGTTTCAGGTGTTTTTGAGTATAGATTATGCGTTGTATGACGGTTATGAATGACAAAATTGTAATTATAGCTAAACTTACTACTATTGTATCAATAATCACTATAGGTGATAGCATTATTCCTAAAAATAAAACAATAATTCTTTCTGCTCTAGTAAAAATACCAACAGTGCATTTTATATGTAATCCTTCTGCTCGTGCACGTGTATAACTAACAAGAAAACTTGTTCCAATAGATGTTATGCAGAGGATGATCGGAATTATATTACTGTTAGATGTTTTAGAATCATTAATTAGATAGTAAATCAATATACTTGAGAAAATTAGAAATTCTGATATACGATCTAGTGTAGAATCTAAAAATGCCCCAAATAGACTTGTCGTTTTTGATGCTCGTGCAATTGATCCATCAAGCATGTCAAACGTACTAGATATAAGTAAGAATATACCTCCAAAGACTAAGTTGTTAGATATAACAAAAAAACTTGCAATTATTATTAATATAAATCCTAATATACTTAGTATATTGGCGGTTATACCAATTTTGATTAATAGTATACTGATGGTATTTTCGGTTTTTCTTAATAAGAGATCGCGGAGGTTGAAATGATTTAGCATTTTAAATTTGTGTTTATATAATAAAGTTAGTCTGATTTTTGTAATATTTCTTGATAGAAATCCATAATTCTTTGGGCAACTTTAGTCCATTCAAAAAGTTTTACTTTTGTTGAAGCGTTTTTAATTAAATTTAACTTCATTTTAGGATTTTCAATTATTTTAATAATAGCTTCTTCTAATGCTAAATGATTTTTAGGTGGTACTAATAGAGCTTCTTTTTGATCAGTTACGACACTAGCGTATCCATCGATGTTAGTTGCAATAATAGGAATATTTGATGCCATAGCTTCTAATAATACAATACCAAAGCTTTCTTGACCTGTGGCAGGGGTACAAAATATATCAGCAAATGAAAAGTATTGTAATTTTTTTTCTTCTGAAACTGGACCTGTTATCATGATATCGTGTAGATTATGTTCATTTATTATTCTATTGCATTCAGCATCTAATTCTTCACTTCCTACAATGATAAGTCTTAGATTTTGGTATTTCCATCGTAGCGAAGCATATGCTTTTAAAAGATATCGTAATCCCTTTCTTTTTTCCATTCTACCTACAAATAAGATATTAATTTTGTCATCCTTATATTCTGAGATAGAATCTGCTTGAGGTTTAAATTTTTTTAAATTAACTCCATTTGGTATCACTCTATAATTACCTGGGAAATAGGCACTTATGAAATGACGAGCTGGTTCAGAAACAGCTATAAGCCCATCAAGTTTTTCGAAATATGGTTTTGCAAGTTTTGCGCCTCCAATTCTGTAAGGCCATGGAGATCCGTATGCGTGAAAAGTTGCAATTTTTTTTGATGAAGATTCAGAAATAAAATAAGCTGTTAATAATCCAGAAAATGGTTGATGAAGGTGAATAATATCAATACTTTTTTTTGATAGATATTCTTGTACTTCATATTTTAATCTGAAATCAATTGATACACGAGCTATTGAACCTCCAGTATGAATAGGTATTGGTCTTCCTAGAGGAATAAAATTTTTTTCATACTGTTCATTTGGATTAGAACAAGGAGCAATAATATCTACGTTGTGGCCTGAAGTAGTGAGTTGAAGGGATAATTCTTGAACATGGTTTTTGACACCACCATCTACGCTATAGTCGAATGCTGAAATAAGTGCAATATTCATTTGTATTATTGAAATAAATTAGTTGTGATTCAATATAATTATAAATTTACAATAGAATACATAATAGTAATTTTATTAGTATATAATGACAATTAAATATTCTACTTTTAATGTAATTTGATTTTGTTATATATGAATTATAACAATAATTTTTTTTTATTAATAATTTTTCATATGATGTTTTTAAATTAAATGGATATTTGAATGCGTAAGAACAAAAAATTAGCAGTTGTTTTGGCGGCGGGGAAAGGTACGAGGATGCGGTCTGAATTACCTAAGGTTCTGCACAAAATGTGTGGGGTATCAATGTTAGAGTTAGTCTTAAATACTGTTAGAAATACAGGTTTTTCCAAGCCTTTGGTTGTAATTCCTGATTCAAGTTCAAATTTTTTAGATGATAAAAATGATTACTATGATTATGTAGTACAAAAAAAACCTTTAGGTACTGGTCATGCTTTGTTACAAGCTGTTTCAAAAAATAAGGAAGATTTCAATACTGTATTGGTTTTATCTGGAGATAATCCTTTAATTAGATCAAATACATTGCAAGCATTGGAAGAATATCATATTTCTGAATTAAATATGATGACCATACTTACCACAGAAATATCTAATGATAGCGATTTTGGTAGAATAATTCGGGATTCTAGCGGGAATGTTAAAAAAATCATTGAGGTTTCTGAATCAACTAATGATTTTGAATTGATAAAAGAGGGAAATTCAGGAATTTATTGTTTTCAAATGGAATGGCTTAGAGAGAAATTAAAAAAATTAGAAACTTCTTCAACTGGAGAAATTTATCTAACGGATTTAGTTGAATTGGCTTATCAAAGTAATGATAAATTAGGTAGTTTAAGAGTTGCTGATCCTATAGAAACTTTGGGAGTAAATAATCGTATTCAGCTTAGTCAGGCTACTGAAATATTACAACGTAGGATTCAGGAAAAATGGCTAATGGCAGGTGTCTCTATAGAAGATCCAGCAACGGTATACATTGATGTTAATGCAAAAATTGGGGAGGATACAACTTTAAAGCCAAATTCACACATTAAGGGTACAACTTTTGTTGGTACTAAGTGTGAAATTGGACCAAATACTATTATTAAAAATAGTTTAATTGGCAATGGTTGTAAGCTGAATTCCTCAGTGGTTAATGATACTACAATTGAGGAGCAAGTTCGAATTGGTCCATTTAGTTATATAAGAGGTGAAAGTTATATTTGTCGGGGAGTACATATTGGTGCATCTGTAGAAGTCAATCGAACGCATTTAGGTGAAAATTCTATGATTTCGCATTTTGCATATCTTGGTGATACTGAAATTGGAATTAATGTTAACATAGGTGCAGGCACAGTAACTTGTAATTATGATGGAACCAAGAAACACAAAACTCTTATTATGGACAATGCATTTATTGGTTCAGGAACGATGTTGATTGCACCGGTAACTATAGGCAGTAATGCCATAACTGGTGCAGGTACTGTAGTTAGAGAGGACGTTGAACCTAATACTACTGTTGTTGGGGTACCAGCTAAGTTAGTTCAATGATATTAAGAAGAGATTTAATTCAGAAAAAATTATTTTTTTACGAATTATCATCAATTGTAAAATGAACGCTGCACTACAATAAAAAATACCCGATATTACAAAGCCTATGTAATCTAAGGCAGAGCTTTCTTTTCCAGATATCCAAAGTGCCAGTATAGATACCATACCCAAGCAAACTAATACTAAGCTAGGAGAAAGCCAAAATATCCACCTAAACTTTTTAAACGAGTTTTCATACAAGTATTAGATCACCACGAATATTGGTTAAGAATCCATTCATCAAATTAGCATACCCAGAAATAATGATCAACAGATATCCTTTGCTTAATAAAGTATGTTTATAACTTTATGTTAGTTTTGGCAGGGTAAAGTTTATATTTTCTTCTTGAATTTGAATTTCAGTTATCTGGTCAGCTTTGATGGAACCAATTATTTGTTGAACTATTGATTCTGGAGTAGATGCACCTGAAATAATGCCTATTTTGCCTGAAATTTTATTGTTAATTTTACTTAGCGAGTGAGCATCAGAAATTAAATAAGCAGGTGTACCATGAGATTCTGAAACTTCACGTAGTCTATTACAATTGGAGCTTTCAGGAGACCCTATAACCAAAATCAAATCGGATATTTCGCATAATTTTTTTACTACAAGTTGGCGGTTTGTTGTTGCATAACAAAGATCATTCCGTACGATTACGTTAGAAAAGAAATCTTTAATTTTTCTAACAACGGTTATTGTATCATCAACTGAAAGAGTTGTTTGTGTGATAATTGTTATTGGCTGATTTTGGGGCCAATTTGGTAAAGACCATTTTCCCCGATCATCTATCAGATATACTTCTGCTTGTCCCATAGTTCCAATCACTTCTTGATGACCTTCGTGTCCGATTAAAATTAATTTTCTACAATCTTTTTCATATTTTTTTGCTTCATTATGAACTTTGGTTACCAAAGGACAAGTTGCATCTATAATTTTTAGTTGTCTTTGTTTTGCTTTATCGTAGTCACTAGGTGGAGATCCATGAGCAGAAAATATCACAATAGACCCCTTAGGTATTTCTTCAATATTTTCTACAGTAATAGCCCCTTTTTTTTCTATCGCTGCAACGACATGTGGGTTATGTACAATTTGATGTTTAATGTATATAGGAGAACCAAATTTTTCTATTGAGTGTTCAACAATTTCAATTGCCCGAACTACTCCTGCACAAAATCCACGTGGTTTCCCGAGATATATATCCATTATGTTAGGTAAATTTATTGTTATTTAAAGTTATTGGTTGAAGTTTGTATTTAGTAATATTAATATACTAAAAATTGGAATAGTAATATAGTATAGTTATTTTATTACAAATAATGAATTAGGATTAAGGATTAGTATGGAAGTTGCTGAAAGAATGTCAAGATTAGGGACCGAAAGTGCGTTTGAGGTTTTAGCTAAAGCTAAGGAATTAGAAAGAAATGGTATAGATATCGTACACTTGGAAATAGGTGAACCAGATTTTGATACACCTAGGCATATTAGAGATACAGCTATCAATGCGATAAATGATGGAGAAACTCATTATACTCCTAGTGCAGGGATATTTGAAGTGCGTAGTCGTATAGCTGAATATATATCAAAATCTCGAGGATTGAATGTATTTCCTGACAATATAGTAATAACCTCCGGAGCAAAGCCTATTATATTTCATACTATGTTAGCGTTAGTTAATGCTGGAGATGAAGTTCTTTATCCAAATCCAGGATTTCCTATATACGAATCCATGATAAATTTTGTTGGAGCTACACCAGTTCCAATTAAATTAGATGTAAAGAAAAATTTTAAGATTGATATCAACGAAATTCGAAATAACATTACAGACAAAACAAAATTATTAATTGTTAATTCTCCTAATAATCCATGTGGTAGTGTTTTATATGAGGATGATTTAGAAAATCTAGCAAAATTAGTAGTTGATAATGATCTAATTGTTTTATCTGATGAAGTTTACAATCGGTTTTTGTATGAAGGTGAACATATTTCGATAGCAACTTTTCCAAATATGATGGAAAGGACGATTATATTAGATGGAATGTCTAAAACTTATGCTATGACAGGTTGGAGACTTGGATTCGCGGTTATTCCAGAACTTTTCTTAGAGGGATTTGTACGTTTAAATACAAATAACATTTCTTGTGCAGCAAGTTTTTCACAACTTAGTATAATAAGTGCATTAGATGGACCTGATCAAGAAACAAATAAAATGATTGAAGAATTTCGTCAACGTAAAGAATTGATAGTTAGTGGTTTAAATTCAATAAAAGGAATAGATTGCCCTGATCCTCAAGGAGCTTTTTATGTGTTTCCTTCTATAAGAGATACAGGTATAAAAAGCAGTGAATTTGTCGATCAGTTATTGCCAAGAGGAGTTGCATGTCTAGATGGTGGATCTTTTGGAATTTATGGGGAGGGGTGTGTACGGTTTTCTTTTGCAAATACCAAGCAAAATATTGAGAAAGCTATTGTACGCATTCAGGATTTCATTGGTTAATGTATAGGTAATTTATTATGACTAATCGATTAATTTTAATTAAGAGTATTTGATAAGTTGTGAAACTGGCATTAGTACAAGCTAATCCTACACTAGGTGACTTTGCAGGTAATATCAAAATTATTCGTGATTTTATTCGTGTAGCACGATTAAATAAAATAGATTTGCTTATATTTCCTGAGTTGATGATTACAGGATATCCTCCAGAAGACATGGTATTTCTTCCTGATTTTATTGAAAGTAATAGACGTGCAGTAGAAAGCCTTTTAAAGGAAACTTCGGATATTTCTGTTGTAGTAGGTTTCATTGATGAAAGGGAAGGGATTTTGTTTAATGCAGCTTCTATTATTTGTGATACTAAGCAAGTAGGAATTTATCATAAAATTTGTCTTCCTAATTATGGAGTTTTTGATGAAAAAAGATATTTTCATTCTGGAGAAAATAATTTGTTATTCTCAGTGGACGACTTCAATTTAGGTCTTACTATTTGTGAAGACATATGGGGTGAAGGTCCGTTATTGATGGATTACAAAAAAAATGGTGCTGACATAATAATCAATATTAGTGCCTCTCCATTCCATATAGGGAAACAAGAAGAACGGTGCAATTTGCTTTCGCAACGTGCTCGTGATAATGATGTTTTCATAGCGTATTGTAACATGATAGGGGGTCAGGATGAACTTGTTTATGATGGGAATAGCATGCTTATAAATCCTCATGGAAATATAATTACAAAGGCATATAGTTTTGTTGAACAACTGGTATGTACTGAATTTAATAAAATTTCTGATAATATCGAAGTCATTGATGATTTTATTATTGATAGGAACAATTCTTTTATCAATATTCCAGATAACCGAATTAATAATGAGATTGAAAGAGATGTTTACCAAGCTCTTGTTTTAGGAACTAGAGATTATGTTTTAAAAAATAGGTTTGAAAAAGTTTTGATTGCTCTTTCAGGAGGAATTGATTCAAGTTTAGTTACATCAATTGCAGTAGATGCAATAGGGAAACGTAATGTGGTTGGAGTAGCTATGCCATCTCAATATTCATCAGTATCAAGTATAGAAGATGCCTCTTTGCTAGCTACCAATTTGGGGATTGATTTATGGCGTATACCTATTGAAGAGACATATTATAAGTTCTTAAGTATATTAGGGGAACATTTGAATAATGATTCGATAACAATAGCACATGAAAATCTTCAGGCACGTATTCGTGGTGTTATTATGATGACTCTTTCTAATTATTTAGGGTGGTTGGTATTAACTACAGGAAATAAGAGTGAATTTGCTGTAGGCTATGGGACATTATATGGAGATATGGCTGGTGGATATTCTGTAATAAAAGATGTGTATAAATTATTAGTATATAGATTAGCTGAGTTCCGTAATCTTGATGAAAAAACTCCTATTATTCCTTTATCAATTTTGGAAAAGCCTCCAAGTGCTGAATTACGACCGGATCAAAAAGATGTAGATTCTCTTCCACCATATTCTATTTTAGATCCAATTCTTGAATTTTATATAGAATCTAATTTCACAGTTGACCAAATTTTGGAACAAGGGTTCGAAAAAAAAACTGTTTTGCATGTGTTGAATTTGGTTGATAAGAGTGAATTTAAAAGACGCCAAGCTCCACCAGGAATAAAAATTAGTGGTCGTAATTTTGGAAGAGATAGAAGAATGCCAATTGTAAATAGATATAGTCATTCCAAACAGTATTTCGAATCTTCACCATAATGGTTTTTCAATTGTAGTATGGGGGTATTTTGCTTGTGCAATATTTAAATGAGCAGTTGTTTGCATTGGAAATTCCTCATTTATATATAATTTGCTTGATGCTTGAAGGTGATCAAATTTTGTGATATTAGTATCTTTTTCTTGAATTAGTATTTTAAGGTTACCTAATCCATTAGGATTAAGTAAATCATATATTGCAGCGAAGTTTTTGGTCTTTGTATTATTATCTGATTCTTTATTAAGTTGATTGATCCAATAATTGATACCATTTGTTTTCAAGAATTTAGATTGATTTGCATAGTAAATTGGATTAAATCCATAACTTTTTCCAGCTACCATCAAATGTGAAAAGTTTACATCTGATGTTATATCTTGTCCGCCAATTTTTGTATAAGGGTTAGTGCCTTTTGTATGAGTAGAATAGGTCTGGATAGAACTATTTTTATATTTTTTAACTAAGTTTTCAGTAGTATTACCATAGTCTATTGTTATAACAAATCCATTATTTAGAGTATTGCTAAAGTTTTGAATAATTTGTTTGGTAAATATATTTATTTCTCCAATATAATTGACTAACGATTCTGGGTAAATTTCAGTTATGGTTTCATATAATGAATTATGCTCGAGGGGTACATTTATTTCTTTCAATTCGTTGTTTTGAATAGTTAAGTATATTTCTGTAATAATTTTATTCTTTATTTGAAATTTATGTACAGGTAAAGCATCGAAGAATTCATTTGATAGAATACATCCCGAAATATTTTTACATGGGATTGTATCAGATATTATTGTATGATAATTTTCTGGTGAGCTATGCGTTTCTAAGATTTTACTACGATCAATGATAATACATTCTAGGTCATTAAAAAATTTCTCATCTATTAATTTAGCGAATTTAAGGATATCTAGTATCAATCTACCATTATTTGCACCAATTTCTATAAGATAAAATGGAGAAGGTTTTTTTAGTGCAGACCACATACTAAAAAGTTGTGTACAGATAATAGATCCAAATGCTGGATGAACAATTGGACTTGTGTAATAATCTTCTGAAGCACCAACTCTATTTTTGCGGTTGTAATATCCATAATTAGAATTATATAAAGCAATATCCATAAAATCAGCAAATGTCATTTTGCCTTCATTTTGAATTTTATTATGGATTAATTTTTCACATAACGTCTTGTAAGACACAGGTGTTTATCTTTAGAAGAAGATGTAGGTTAGATTTTTTTAGTTGATTTAGATGGATTGGGTTTTGCTACTCGGGTCCAGGAAGTACGTGGAGCACTATTGATAAACTGATTAGTTTCTCCACAAAATTTACATTTACCTTCACTCATAGGACCTTTTGGAGTTTCAATGAGCCACATATGATTACATGAATTAACATTTTCTTTTTGCATGAGAAACCTTTCTTCAATAATATTTTAAGAGTTACGTTTATTTATATTGATGTATTTTTTTTCTTCAGATCCATTGTAAAAAAGTGCAGGTCTGATGAGTACATTAGCTTGGTATTGTTCAAGGATATGTAGTATCCATCCAGGTATACGACCAATAGCAAATATTGGAACAAAGAGATCGTCTGGAATTCCAATTAATGAATAAATAGCACCGGCCCAGAAATCAACATTTGGATGAATACCCCTACGTTGTCTCATTTGTACAGCTTTTGTTTCAGTGATTGCATTTAATATAGAAAACCATTTTGGATTACCTTG
>Ga0066376_10005727_pt1 | contig 10428 bp, 9 predicted proteins | sample Knorr_S15_td_Bot_FD_77009 | JGI IMG/M metagenome (GOLD analysis project Ga0066376, IMG submission 77009) | Marine microbial communities from Southern Atlantic Ocean transect - Knorr_S15_td_Bottom_ad_5009_LV_A | ecosystem: Environmental > Aquatic > Marine > Oceanic | place: Southern Atlantic... | reverse complement strand
TGGCCACGCTCGGCCTGCGCGATCCGCTGCTGCTGGCCAAGCAATGCGCCACCATCGATGTCCTCAGCGAAGGCCGCCTGTTGCCGATGTTCGGCATCGGCAATAGCCGCGCGCCGGATTGGGAGGCCACGGGGCGCGACACGCGCGGGCGCGGCCGGCGCACCAACGAGGGCCTGGAACTGATCACGCGGCTGTGGAGCGAGGACTCGGTCGATTTCGACGGCGAGTTTTATAACTACAAGGGCGCCTCGATTTCGCCCAGGCCCGTGCAAAAAAAACTCCCCTTGTGGCTCGGCGGCTCGTCCGAGGCGGCGATCCGGCGCACGGCGCGCTTCGGCACCGGCTGGCAGGCGGGCTTCGAGACGCCGGACGAGGCGGGCGTGGCGATTGCCGCGATCAAGGCGGCGGTGGCGGAGCAGGGGCGGCGCATCGCGCCCGATCACTACGGCGCGGGCTTCGCCTTCCGTTACGGCGCGTGGGACGACGAGCCGGTGCGGCGTATCGCCGAGGCCTACCGGGCGCGTTCCGGGCGCGACCCGCGCGGCGCCATCGTCGCGGGCGACACCGACGCCGTCATGGCGCGCATCGGCGATTACGTGGCCGCCGGCGTGTCCAAGTTCATCCTGCGCCCCATCGGGTCCGACGACGCCGACATCATGGCGCAAACCCAACGCCTGATCGACGAAACGCTGCCGGCGGTGAAGGCGCTGAATGACCGGACCGCCGCCTAACGGCGGCTTCTCATCCTTCGACAGGCTCTGGATGAGGGTGTATAATTAGCGACCTAACCACCCTCATCCTGAACAGCGCCGAAGGCGCGTGTCGAAGGATATTCAGCGGCACCACGTTTCGAATTTGAAACGCCACGGGCGGCCGCCGCCTGACGGCGGCTTCTCATCCTTCGACAAGCTCAAGATGCGGGTGATTAGGTCGCTATCTATCCGCCCCCATCCGTAGCCGCCTCAGGCGCGGAGGCGGCGCGCGTAGAGGGCGAACAGGCGTTCCCAATGGCGCTCGGCGGCGGGCTTGGAGTAGACCGGGCGCTGCGGGAAGGCGAAGCCGTGCTCGGTGTCGGGATAGACCTCGACTCGGTGGTTGACGCCGGCGTCCGACATGATGCCCGGCATCGAGTCGAGCAATTCCTGCGGCACCCAGTGGTCGTTGGACGCGAAGCCCAGGTACAGCTCGCCCGTGATCTTGCCCGCGTTCAGGTGCGGCGAGTCGTCCTTGTCGGTGACGATGCCGACCCCGTAAAAGGACGCGATGGCGGCGAAGTCGTCCGGGTAGGCGGCGGCCACGGACACCACGAACTGCCCGCTCATGCAATAGCCGACGCAGCCCATGGGTCCGGCCGCCTGTGCCTCGCCGCGAACGAAGTCGAGCATCGGCGCGGTGTCGGCGTCCACGCGGGCGTTGGTCAGCGTGTTCATCACGGCAAACATCTTTTCGCGCTCGCCGTCGTCGGAGCGGATGCGGGCGCGGTCGAAGCCGTAATTGTCCTCGCGGCCATTGCGATAGTAGAGGTTGGGCAGGACCACGAAATAGCCCACCGTGCCGATGCGCCGCGCCATGTCGCGCAGTTCCTCGCGGATGCCCGGCGCGTCCATGTAGATGATGACCGGCGGGAACGGCCCGCCTTCTTCCGGGTGGCAGACGAACGCGTCCATGGCGCCGTCGGCGGTGGCGATTTCCGCCTCGAATTCGCGCATCGGCTTGCGTCAGGCCGGCTTGGCGGTGAGCATCGCCAGGATCGGTTCCATGGCGTCGGCCGCGATCTGTTTCAACTCTTCCGCGCTCCGGTTCTGGATCGGGTGCGGCACCCACACGATGGCCGGCTCGAAGCCCAAGGAATCGGCTTGCGCTTCCGCCGCCTCCTGGAACGCCTCGGTCGCCACCATCACGCCGGGAACGCCGCGCCGGTCGAGATCCGCCATGTCATGCAAACTGCACGACGTGCACGAGCCTCAATCGGCCAACGCCTCGATGACGACGTCGCATTCGACGGCGATGTCGGGCGAGGCATAATCAGCGGCCAGCGTGGTCGGCGACGGCTTGGCGTAGCGCTTGACCGCGACGCCGCGCGCGCTCAACACTTCCTCGATGCTGTCGAGGAACTCGCCGCCGCGTTCCTTGCCGATGTCCAACAACGCGACCACCCGCCCGTCGAGCGACTCCGGCGGCGCCAGACGCTGGCGCTTGGCCGAACCCAACTCGGCGGTGGGATCGCGCATGGCAAAGCCTTCACTCATGTGCCGATCTCCTTGGTTACGGGCTGGACCACGTCGCGCGCGCGACCGCCCATCCAGCCGCCGATAATGGCGGAAAACAATCCGGCCGGGCCGCCCGCGCGCGCCACTAGCAGGCCGTGGTCGCGCCAGAACTTGGGCACCATAGCATCCGCCCCGCCGGGCGCGATACCCTCGCCCACCCCGTGCGCGCCCCGCACCAGGTCCTTGGCCGGGCGCGTGGTGGCGGCGTGCAACTCCTCCTCGATGCGCGCGCGGTCCCAGCCGGCGTCGCGGAAAATCGCGTAGTGTTCCGGCGAGAGCAACAGGATGGCGTTGGAATACTGGGCCATTTTGTAATGGCCGACCGCGTTCAAGGACATCGCCAGCGAGCGCGCCAGTTCGTCCGGCGCGCGCGATTTCTGGTCGGTGAATGCCTGCACGCCGTCGCCGTGGAACAGGGTCACCGTCGAGGCGCCCGGTTCGAAGCCGCGCGCCACCGATAGCGGCGTCCATTCCGCGTCCGATTCGTCCTCGGCGAAACAGAACGAATATTTGCCCGGATTGCCAAACGTGGCGCGGTCGATGCCGCCCGGCACGCCGCCGCCGACGTTGCGGATCAGCAATTGAAACGCGCGGCCGATGGTGGCGTTGGCGCGGTTGCCCTGGCCCAGGCAATTGAGACCCGAATTCATGCCGATGGCGCGGCTGACGGGGCCGTTGACGATGATGGTGGGGCCGGAGAAATAGGTCGTGCACAACAGGCCGTGCATGGCGAATTCGGGAATCAGCGCGGCCTCGACCACGGCCAGGACCACGGGCATGTATTCCGGCCGGCAGCCGGCCAGCACCGCGTTGATCGCCACTTTCTCGACACTGCAGGACACCCGGTTGGGCGGAATCAGTCCGACGATCTCGTCCGGCGCGCGCGTGGTGCCGGCCAGCATGCGAACGATCCTCTCGTCGGTCGGCGGCACGACGGGCAAGCCGTCGGTCCAGCCCCGCTCGAAACAGGATTCCAAGGGATCGTCGTATTCGCCCAATTCGATGCGCCGCGCGGCGATATGGACATCGCCGAAGCGGACCATCAGGCGTTCGCGCATGCCGGGCTCGACATTGCGCGCCCCGCAGCCCGGCTGCGACGCCGGCAAGCCCTCGCCAAGCCCGTCCTGGCCGGCCAGCTTTTGCCATTCGTCGCGGTGCCAGCCCACCGCGCGGCCTACCTCCGCGCCGTCCGAGACGCGGATCAGGGTGGGAACGATCTCGATATCGCGCCGGTACGATGTCTCCAGGTCGCGGTCGTCGATGACGCCGTCGATATTGCCGGGAAAGGTCGGGTCGTCCTGGGAATAGACGGCCAGCGGCGTCGCGCCCGCGGCCAGTTGCGCGTAGACCGGCTCGATCATCGTGCACGTCGGGCAGTCGCGTTTCGCGACCACGATCAGTTGTTCGGCCATCGAACCCGTGCCCCCTAGTCCAGCAAGTCCACGTAGCCGTCGAGCTGGCGCAGCACGGCGTCGCGGTCGTCGGAACGCAATTCCAGCAAGACCCGGTCGATGCCCGCCTGGGCGTAGGATTCGAGGATCGGGGCCTCGGCCGGGGCGCGAAACACGCTGAGAGAGAGCGTGGTCATGTCGCGGCCCGCCTCGTCGGCCATGGCGCGCAACCGCCCCATGCCCTGGACCGGATCGAACTTGGCGCTGGCGCGCGGGAACCAGCCGTCGCCGAACTCGATGACGCGGCGCAAGGTGTGGTCGGTCTCGCCGCCGATAACGATGGGCGGGTGCGGCGACTGGACCGGCTTGGGATACGACCACACCGGATCGAAATCGACGAACTCGCCGTGAAACTCGGCTTCCTCCTCGGTCCACAGCGCCTTCATGGCGAGCACCCGTTCGCGCAGCAGCTTGAACCGGGTCTCGTGAACGGTGCCGTGGTTGCGCATTTCCTCGACGTTCCAGCCGCCGCCGATGCCGAAAATGAACCGTCCGCCCGACAGCCGGTCGAGACTGGCCACCGATTTCGCGGTGACGATGGGATCGCGCTGGGTGACCAGACAGATTCCCGTACCCAGCTTCAGCGTCGCGGTATTGGCCGCCGCGAAGGACAACCCGACGAAGGGATCGAGGGTGTGCGAATATTTTTTCGGCAGATCGATGCCGGCCGGAAACGGCGTTTCGCGGCTGGCCGGAATATGGGTGTGCTCGCAAAGGAACAGCGACTCGAAGCCGCGTTCTTCCAGCGCGGGGCCAAGCTCGTCGACCCCGATGCTGTATTCGGTGGCAAAAAAGAACACGCCGATATCCATGTCTGTCTCCGGTGAGAATGCGCGCGGTACTAGTGGATAGAATCTAGCATATGGTACCCCTACGACGGCTTCCCGAGTTCACCGGCCAGGCGCGCGATGCGCCGTGATGCGGGCTCATCACTAGCGTCGCGCAACGCCGCCGGTGAGCTCGGGAAGCCGCCCTTCGGGTCCCCAATCCCGGCTTCTCGGTGCGTCGAACGCCCTTAACGATGCCACGGCATCGCCAGCGGGCGCTCTCCTGCCGAGAAACCGGGATTGGGGATCGTAGGGGTACCATATGCTAGATTTTATCCACTAGGCGTCGATGAGCGCGCGGGCGCGCGGGTAGACGGTTTGCGGCCGCAGCGGCGCGATGCCGGCCGCGTGCTTGGCGGCGGAAACCAGATGCACCCAGCGGTACGGCTCGCGGGTGGCGTGGTATTCCTCGTAGGCCGCCTGCTGCAGTTTGTAGGCGTGCATTTCGGACTGGTCGTCGCGGCATGCCAGTTCCGCCATGCGCGCGAAGAAGGGCTCCGGGTCGTAACCGCGCGCGGCATATTGCTGGGCCAGCGCGATGGTGTCTTGCACCGAGGTCGGCGCGATCAGATCGGCGATCGAGCCGCTCAGGGCGTCCAGATCGAAACCCGGTTGCGCGATAGCGCTCTCGGCGATCGCATCCAACAACTCGTCCGCGTCGCGCTCCGGCAAGGCGGCGATCGTCTCCGGCGCGGCGCCCACGGGCCACGCCATCATGCGGTCGAGATGGCGCACCTCGTAGCCCAGGCCCCATGACAGCAACGCCAGGATCTTGGTGCGAAGGGCCAGGCCCGGCAGCGACAACAGATAGCGCCGCGCGCCGCCGAACGACAACGCTTCCAAGGCCCCCATCACGGACAAGCCATCGGCCATGGCGTCGGCCACGGGTTCGGCGATGGCGCTGATGGTGTCGATCATCGCCGCCTTTTCGGCGAGGGCGTCGATGGCGTCCGATTCGTCAGGCCCCGAGTCGAAACGGGGTTCGCCCTGGGCCAGAATCCTGTCGTCGGCTAGGCGTTCCAGCGCCGCGTAATCGCGGTACAACCCGACCCCTTCCTCGATGATGCCGCCGCGCATGCTGTCCTCGTGCTCGAGGTTGGGATGGCGCGCCAGAAAGCGCAGCGGCGGACGCAGCAGCACGTCGGCGTGCTCCCACCCCAGAGAGTCGAGCGCGCGGAACGTGTAGACCGTGTATAGAAAATAATGGTCGTCCAGGGCGTTGCGGGGCAGCGCGACGCGCAGCAGCACTTCCATGATGTCGTCGGGCCGGGAGACCTTGAGCAGCGCGAGGAGATGGCGCTCTGCGGTCGGCGCGATGCGTTTTTCGAGCGCCTGCTCGAACCCGGCGAGCAGTTCGGCGAGGCTTTTTTCCGCCAGCCCGTCCATCGCCAACGCGGCCATCACGCCGGGGCCCATGGCCGGCGAATGCACATGCTTGTTGGCCAGGGCGACGCTTTGGATGGCGGGCAGGAACGCCGTGGCGCCGTCGAGACGCGCCCCGATCTGGCTGAGCGCGTGCAGGCCGGAAACCGGGTGCACCGGGCCGCCGTGGTGCTGGTTGGGCAGCTCGGTCGAGCGGCTGACCGCCAAGCCCGCCGCCATCAGCATCTCACGCGGCGCCGCGCCCGACTCCAATTCCCGGTAGGTCGCTTCGACGATCTCCGCCGGCGGCGTGTCCTCGACGAAGCGAACCAGGCGCTCCATCGGCTGATCGAATGTTACCAGTTGCGCCATCGCGGCCTATTCGGCGGCGACCGCGGTCGGCGTTCCGATGCCGGCCAGGGGGCCGAGTTCGCGCTCCACCAGGGGCTTGATGTCGTTCATCAGCTTTTCCATCGTGTTGAGCGCCTGCGCGTGCGACGAGCCGCCGACCTGGAAGTGGAACATCATGTGCGACGGCCGCGACGCGCGAATTTCGTCGCACAGGCGCTGGGCCACGGTCTCGCAATCGCCGACCAGAAGGTTTTCCGCCATGTCCTCGACGGATATTTCGTTTTGCATCGGAATCTCGTTCATCATGGCGCCGTCCATGACTTCGGCGCGGCGCCGCAGGGCCGAGGCCAAGCGCATCTGGTGGCGCGCGTTGTCCACATAATCCATGGTCTCGGCGCGGCTTTCGGTGACGCACATGAAACGTTGCACGCCAAGCGGCATGGTCTCGGGATCGCGCCCTTCCGCGACGTAGCTCGCCGCGACGCGGGCGCGCATTTCCGCCTGGTATTCCGCGCCCAGCCAGCGCCCGGTGAACATCGCCGTGTAGCCGCGCCGCGCGCACAGGCGATGGCCGAATTCGTTGTCGCCGGCGACCCAGATTTCCGGCATGCCATTCACGGGACGCGCGCTGATATGGGTGTCGGGCATTTGGTAATGTTCGCCGTCGTAGGTGAAGGTGTCGCCGGCGAAGGCGAGCTCCAGCATGTCGAGGAACTCTTCCAGCATGGGGCGCGCGGTCGCCAGGTCCTGGCCGAAGCGTTCGAATTCGTAGGGCTGGTAGCCGCTGCCGACGCCCAACACCAGCCGCCCGTCGGTCAGGCAATCGACCATGCCGATTTCGGCCAACAGACGCGCTGGTTGATAAAGCGGCGCCACGACCACGGCCGGCGCAAGCTTGATATTCTTTGTTTCGCCGGCGCAGCGCGCCGCCATGATCAGCGGCGACGGGCAGATGCAGTAGTTCGAGAAATGGTGTTCGGCGAACCATGCGATCTCGAAACCGAGTTGGTCCGCGTGCTTGACCTGCTCGATATGCTCCTGGAACACCCGGTGCGACGGCGTGCCGCGCTCACGGTAGCCCATCAGACCGAAATAGCCGAAATGCATGCTTGCCTCCCCAGGATCGTCTGTTTTGCAAACAATACAGGCTGGCCTAGGATAAAGATATTGCGTCGGTTGGCGGCACGAAGAAATGGCGGGGGAGGGATGACGGCATGGCGGGACGGCTTGACGGCAAGTTTGCCATCGTAACCGGCGCGGCATCGGGGATCGGACGCGCGACCACGTTGGCATTGTCGCGCGACGGCGCCGGCGTATTGGCCGTCGACCGCGACGGCGACGGCGCGGCGGAAACCGCGCGCATGGGCAACGGGCCCGGACGTATCGTTGCCATGGACACGGACGTGACCGACGACGCGGCGCCGGCGCAAATCGTGGCGCGCTGCGGCGCGGAACTGGGCTCGCCCGACATTTTGATCAACAACGCCGGCATCGGCGATTCGCGGCCCGCCGATGAGACCGAGGACGACAATCTGGACCGCTTCCTCGACGTCAACCTGCGCGCCCTGTTCCGCCTGTCGCGCGAGGGCGTCAAGGCGATGCGCGCGGCGGGGCGCGGAGGCTGCATCGTCAACCTGGCGTCGATTTTTGGCATCACCGGCTTTCGCGGCTCTTCCGCCTATTCGGCGACCAAGGCGGCGGTGATCGGCCTGACCCGCAACATGGCCGCCGATTACGGCATCGACGGGATTCGCGTCAACGCGATCGCGCCCGGCATCATCGCCACGCCGCTGACCGCCAAGCGTCTGGCCAACGACGCCTGGTTCGCCGACGCCCTGGTCGGCGGCACGCCACTGGGCCGCGCGGGAAGACCCGAGGAAATCGCGGCCGTCATCGGCTTTCTATGCTCGGCCGAGGCGTCCTACATCACCGGCCACACCCTGGTCGTCGACGGCGGCTTCAGCGCCACCCACTTCCGCCCCAAACCCGACGACGCCGCGTAACGCGACCGTGGAGAATTAACGCGATGTACGACCTTCTAATCAAGGACGCGGAAATCCATGACGGCGGCGGCGGCGCGCCGGTCCGGGGCAATCTCTGGGTCGCGGACGGCCGCGTCGCCGGGCTCGGCTCGGAAGCGCCGGCGGCGCGGCGCGTGGTCGGCGCCGACGGACTGGCGCTGATGCCCGGCATCGTCGACCTGCATACCCATTACGATGCCCAGGTGACCTGGGACCGCACCTGTTCGCCCTCGCCGGCGCTGGGCGTGACCACCTGCGTCATGGGCAATTGCGGTTTCGGCATCGTGCCCAGTCCGCCGGCGGTGCGCGACACCATCATGAAGAACCTGTCCGTCGTCGAAGGCATGGACCTCGACGCGCTGCGCGCGGGAATCGACTGGGACTTCGAAAGCTTCGCCGACTACCTGGCGGCACTGGACCGTATCGGCCCCTATCCGAATGTTGCGGTGTTCATCGGCCATTCGGCGGTCCGCACCGCGGTGATGCGCGACGACGCCTGGGTTCGCGACACGCCGAACGACGACGAATTGGCCACCATGCGAGGCCTCGTCGCCGAGGCCATGGCGGCCGGCGCGGTCGGCTTCGCGTCGTCGTTCTCGCTCAATCATTCGGGCCATGGCGGCATCCCCATGCCCTCGACCATCGCCTCGTTGGACGAGCTCGCGCACCTCGCCGGCGCGCTGGGCGAGGCCGGGCGCGGGGTGTGCCAGATCGCCGCCGGCGCGCGCGGCACCGTGGCGGCGCTGGAGCCCCTCGTCGCGGAGATCGGGCGGCCGATGTTCCTGACCACGGGCGCCGCCATGCACGACCCGGCCGACCCCGGCCGCGCCGTCTCGTGGTTCGAGGACTGCCGCGCGGCGGGCGCGCGCGGCAACCGGTTCTACGTCCAGATACCGTGCCAGCCGCTGTCGTTCGATTTCACCATGGCGAACGCCTATCCGTTCCATTCGCACGACGCCTTCGCCGACATCAAGGCGGCCGACCGCGCGCGATTGACGGCGGCGTACCGCGATCCCGCCTGGCGCGCGCGCTTTCGCGCCGACCTCGCCGCGCCGAAAGTTGGCACCATCTTCAAGAGCGACTGGGACCAGGTTTTCATCGCGGCGGCGGCGCGCGCGGCCAACGAGCCCTTGCAGAACCGGACCATCGCCGAGTTGGCGGCGGAGCGGGCAAGCGATCCGCTGGACGCGATGCTCGATCTCGCCCTCGGCGAAGACCTCGAAACCGCCTTCCTCGGCAAGTTCCTCAATGTCGGCGACGACGGCCTCGCCCCGCTGCTGCGGCACGACTCCGGCGTGATCTCGCTGTCCGACGCGGGCGCCCACCTGATCTACATGTGCGAGGCCGGGTACGGCCTGCATCTTCTGTCGCACTGGGTGCGCGATCGCGGCGACTTCACCCTGGCGGAAGCGGTACGCCGCCTGACCAGCCATCCGGCCGAGCTTTACGGCATCCGTGACCGCGGCCGCCTGCGGCCCGGCGCCTGGGCCGACATGATGCTGTTCGACCCCGCCACCGTCGGCGCCGGTGAGCCCCACCGCGTCGCCGATCTTCCCGCCGGCGGTCGCCGCACGATCCGCGAGCCGCGCGGCGTGCATGGCGTCTGGGTCAACGGAACCCAAGTCCACGACGGCGCCGATTACCTTGACGTCCCGCGCGGCCCCGGCCAGGTGCTGCGCGACTTCGCCGCCTGAACGCAACTCACATACCGGCCGAGAAGCCTTCGTCCATCAGCAGGGTCGAGCCGTGCATGGCGCGGCTGGCGTCCGAGGCCAGGAACAGGGCGGTCTCGGCCATGTCGTCGGGGCTGGAATAGGCCTGGCCGCTGGGCGTGCGGGCGGCGATTTCGTCGTAAAAGGCGCGCAATTCGGGCTTGGTTCGAATGTCGGCGTTCATCGGGCTGGCGGTGTTGCCCGGCGCGATGGCGTTGACGTTGACGTTGTCGCCGGCCAGTTCCAGCGCCAGGGTTTTTGTCAACATGACGATGGCGCCCTTGGTGGCGCAATAGAGAGCGTAGCCCTTGAAGCCCATGAAGCCGCAGATCGACGACAGGTTGACGATCTTGCCGTACCGCCGCGCGCGCATGTGGGGGGCCACCGCGTTGATCATCAGGAAGGTGCCCTTGAGGTTGATGTCGACCATGCGG
>Ga0066376_10005726_pt1 | contig 10428 bp, 7 predicted proteins | sample Knorr_S15_td_Bot_FD_77009 | JGI IMG/M metagenome (GOLD analysis project Ga0066376, IMG submission 77009) | Marine microbial communities from Southern Atlantic Ocean transect - Knorr_S15_td_Bottom_ad_5009_LV_A | ecosystem: Environmental > Aquatic > Marine > Oceanic | place: Southern Atlantic... | reverse complement strand
CGCACTTGAAAAACTCGCTGGATGCCTCCGCGATTAACGTGCGTAGGACAGGATATTCGCTGGCGAGGAATAACCCTGAAAAGGATTAAGTGCAAAGTATTGCTAATACTTAATTTCTTGAGGGAAATTAGCCCTCGAGGACAAATACAGGTTGTTGTTTGCCCTTATTTTTTATAATCTTTTCAATGCTTTCATTAAAAAGAAATTGGATTGATTATGGCCAAAGACAACAGCGGCGCAAATTTAGGGTATGAAGCAAAGCTTTTTCAGGCCGCAGATAAAATGCGCTCTGGCGTATCGCCGAGCGAATATAAGCATATCGCCCTTGGCTTGATTTTCTTGAAATACATCTCCGATGCGTTCGAGGCGAAACACGCCGAACTGATGAAAGAAGGCGAATCCTTCGCTGAAGATAAAGACGAATATCTGGCGGAAAATATTTTCTGGGTTCCGAAAGAAGCCCGCTGGTCATATCTGCAAGCCAATGCCAAACAGCCAACCATCGGGAAAATGATCGACCAAGCGATGTTAACGCTTGAATCCGATAACCCTACTCTTAAGGGCGTATTGCCGAAAGAATACTCTCACCCCTCCTTGAGCAAAACCATGCTGGGTGAATTGATTGACCTGTTCGGTACAATCGAAATCGGTGGCAGCGCAGCCAAAGCCCATGATGTATTCGGGCGCATATATGAGTATTTCCTTTCAAACTTTGCAGGCGCAGAAGGCAAGCGCGGCGGAGAATTCTATACCCCGCGCTCAGTTGTAAACTTGCTGGTGCAAATGCTAGAGCCATACAAAGGCCGCGTTTATGACCCGTGCTGTGGTTCTGGCGGAATGTTCGTGCAATCCGAAAAATTCGTAGAGCAGCACGGCGGGCGCTTGGGTGATATTGCTATTTACGGGCAAGAGATCAACCACGTCACATGGCGACTGGCTAAAATGAATATGGCCGTGCGCGGCATTGATGCCGATATTCGCTGGAACTCCGAAGGCACATTCCACAAAGACGAACACCCAGACCTCAAGGCCGATTATATTCTCGCTAACCCGCCATTTAACGTAAGCGATTGGGGCAGTGAGCGTTTGAAAGAGGATAAACGCTGGCAGTATGGTGCGCCGCCAGCGGGTAATGCTAACTTTGGCTGGGTGCAGCATATCGTGCATCGCCTCGCGCCAAGCGGTTATGCGGGCGTGGTTCTGGCCAATGGTTCTATGTCGTCCAATTCATCCGGCGAAGCTGAAATCCGTAAAAGCCTTGTCGAAGAAGACGTGGTGGATTGTATGGTGGCCTTGCCGGGGCAGCTTTTCTATTCCACACAAATTCCGGTTTGCCTGTGGTTCTTGGCAAGGAACAAAGGCAAAAACGGCTTCCGCACCCGTAAAGGTGAAATCCTCTTCATTGATGCCCGTAATATGGGGCACATGGTGGATAGAACGCGGCGCGAATTTTCATTCGATCCTACCGACCCGAATTCGGATATTATGAAGATTGCCGATATATATCACGCATGGCGCGGTGAAGCGGATGCGATAGAGAGCAGAGGCGAATATGAAGACATCGCCGGATTGTGCAAATCCGCCAGCCTCGATGAAATCCGCGAGCATGGCTATATACTTACCCCCGGACGCTACGTTGGCGCGGCGGACGCGGAAGATGACGGCGAACCATTCGCCGAGAAAATGCAGCGCCTCACTGCCGATCTCGCGGCGCAGTTTGAGGAATCGGAAGCGCTAGAACAAAAAATCAAAGATAATTTGGCAAAGGTGGGGTATGGATTCTGAACCTATAAAGTTTCATATCCATTTTGACGTGAAAGATCACTTCATCCCCATGAGTGACTTTTTAACGGCATCCAATGCCGCCCAAAAGATTGCTGATGACCTCAACAAACAAATCTTGAACGGCAGCCTGCGCTATCAATTAGTTATTATCCCGCCAGAAAAAGGGACTTTTTTAAAAACGGTTGGAATTATACTCACGGCCACAGCTATTAATGCAGTAGCTATCCCTATCGTTTCTGATTATGTGCTTGGGGCATTCGAAGGTATTACAGAGCATAAACCGTCTGATTATGGTCAGGATCACGGAAGAGCCTTACGAGATTTAACTGTAGGTTTCTTTTCAAAAGAAGTTGAAGAGCTTGAAAAATGCGTCCCGCATGAATTGAACTTAGACCGTGCGTTTAAGGCGAAAACGGATTTTTATATATCTTGTCAAAATAATGACGACATTAAAGGTATTGGCTTTGATGATACGCGGAACTTCCCAATACGGGATAGTGATTTCAAACGCCATATGTCGAAGGATAGAACCCGCCCACTTGATTCAGATTTTGTCGTTTATGATGTAATTGTCACTTCACCAGTAATCGAAGATAAAGATTATGTTTGGGACTTTCAAGATGTTGTAACAGGCAACAAAATATCAGGCTATATGAGGGATGAAAGTTTTAAACGTGGTGTGCTAAATGGAAAATACCCATTTAAAAATGATGGCTCAAATAGTGATAAACTGAAAATCCTTGTTGAATATAAAAAACAAGAAGTAAACGGTGAGATCAAGAATAAAGAAACTTGTATTGAAACGGTTTACAGTTTTAACGACAAAACCATAACCTCTATTCCCGCAGACTTGCCAAAAGGAACACGTTTCCAGATTAAGGAAGAAACACCAATGGAAAAATTATGGGGGACTTTCAAATGAGTGAGTGGCAGGAAGTAAAACTTAGGGATCTTGTTCATATTAAGCATGGATATGCTTTTAAAGGTGCGCACATATCTAACATCAGAAACGAACACTTACTTTTAACGCCAGGAAATTTCGAGATTGGCGGTGGCTTTAAGCCTTTAAATAAACCTAAATATTTTCATAGTGAGTACCCATCAGATTATATTTTAAGCTCTGGCGACTTAATTGTTACCATGACTGACTTGAGTAAAAAAGGGGATACATTAGGATATGCCGCTGTAGTGCCTGATGATGACACAATGAACTATCTACATAATCAGCGTTTAGGAAAAATTGAAATAAAAAAGACAGAGGTTTTAAGCAAGAATTTTTTACATTGGCTTTTGAGAAGCCCATCATACAGAAATGAAGTATTGGCCAGTTATACAGGGTCAGCTGTAAAACATACATCTCCTACAAAAATATGTGCATTTACTTTTGCTTTGCCAGAAATTCAAGAGCAAGAGGAAATAGCAGCTGTATTAGACTCTCTAGATAAAAAAATCGAACTTAATCTGCGGATGAATGAGATGTTAGAGGGGACTGCACGCGCGATATTCAAAAGCTGGTTTGTAGATTTTGATCCTGTCCACGCCAAGGCCGAAGGCCTCGAACCCGAAGGCATGGACTCCACCACCGCCGCTCTCTTCCCCTCCACCTTCAACCCCGATGGCCTGCCGGAAGGGTGGACACAAGAGCCAGTCATAAGCAGTGCTGAGTACATTAATGGAGCAGCATTCAAAAATATGCATTTTAGCGATGAGCCGGATGCTTGGCCTGTTGTAAAGATTGCTGAGTTAAAGAATGGTGTTTCACCGCAAACTAAATTCACAAATACTGATCTTGGCGACAAATACAAATTGGATACCGGCGACATTCTCTTTTCATGGTCAGGCAGTCCAGATACATCAATTGATACATTCATTTGGACAGGCGGCAAAGGTTGGCTCAATCAACATATATTTAAAGTTGTTAACGAAACCCGCGCAGAAAGAGGTTTTGCATACTGGCTTTTAAAATATCTCAAACCCGAATTTATTGAGGTAGCCCGCAATAAACAAACAACAGGCCTTGGCCATGTTACGCGTAAAGATATGCAATGGATGCAGTATTGCAAGCCAGATCAGCCAGTCTTAGATTTATTTCATGAAACAGTGGGGATTTTACTTGATAAGATTGAAAATAATCTTATTCAAAACCAAACTCTCGCCACGTTGCGCGACACGCTCCTGCCTAAACTCATTTCCGGTGAATTGCGGGTTGATACTGCCACCGAAAAACTCAAGGAGGCTGTGGGATGACAGAAGCATTTTTTGGTCTCTTAGGTGTATTTATTGGTGCTGGACTTACTTGGTTTCAGTCTTATTGGCTAAATAAGCAAGAGCGAGATCGTAGCGCAAGATACCTTGCTATCAGGCTTTCATGTATTTTTGATCAATATGTCGAACAATGTGCCGAGGTTGTGAGAGATGATGGATTAAATCACGGTATGCGCACGGAAAATGGCTGCCTTGAGCCTCAGGTTAAATCACCCGGCGCACCTATTTATCCCGATGATGTTGACTGGAAAAGTATCAATCATGAATTGATGTATAAAATTTTGTCTTTTCCAGCTGATGTTGAAGGAGCAGAAAACATTATCCGCGCGGCGGGTGATATTGCACATCCACCGGATTATGAAGATTGGTTTGAAGAACGCGCTTTTTGGTATGCACAATTCGGCATTGCTGCTTACAAATTAGCAGAGGAAATTTCAGAAATGTATGGCATCAAAGAGAAAACATACAAAAACTGGAATCCGCTCGAAGAGCTTGAAAAAGAATTAAAAAAGATTGCTGAAAGACGCGAAAATAGATTTGCCGCTCATCAGCAATTTGTAAATAGAGTTATGGGGGCACAATGACCCATCAAACTTTTTCAGATTGTATTGCGCAACATCAAGATAGGAAACCTATTCTACTTGTGGGGAATGGTTTTAGTATTGATTGGTCTTATGACGTTTTTCGTTATCAAGCGATATTGGATCAGGCAGATGAAACAGATGCGTTTGCTGTGGCATCTGAATATGCCAGATCAGTATTTGAAATTTTAGACAATACTAGTGATTTTGAAGCCGTTGTTAAGGCACTCAAAACATCCTCTACTATAGCGGAGCATTATCAATGCGCGGATGTAGAAACCTTGGAAAAAATGAAAAGTGATATTGCGCATGTACAAAATATACTTGTTGAAACAATAGCTAGACACCATCCTGAAAATTCTCTGGCAATTAGAGATGAGAAATCAGAATTCTGCAAATCGTTTTTAATGAATTTTGGCAAAATTTATACAATTAACTATGACTTGCTTTTATATTGGGTAATTAACAAGCATTTAGACGAAATTCCGTTTATGGATCGTTTCGAAGACCCCGTTGCAGGGGCTTTAGTAGATGGGGAAGAATATTATGAAGAAGACTACGTAAAGTGGTCTTTGGGAAATGATTCCAGTGCTACGCTTTTTTACCTTCACGGAGCTTTGCATCTTTATGATGCAGGGCATGAAGTCAGGAAATACACATGGAGCAGAACCAATGTGAATCTTAAAGAGCAAATATTGGAGTCTTTAAATAAAAGCATGTATCCACTTTTCGTTTCTGGCGGTGATTGCCAAGAGAAAATGGAAAAAATCAATCATAGTGGTTATTTGTCGCGCTGTTATAGAAGCTTACAAAGCGCAGGCGGGGCAGCTTTTTGTTTTGGCATGAGTTTTAAGGACAATGATCGTCATATTCTGGATGCGATTGCTCAATCGACAATATCGAAACTCTATATTAGCGTCTTGGGAAATATTGAAGATGAAAGTAACCAAGAACTAAAAGCCGCAATGGAAAGGCTTAAGTCGATAAGAGAGCAGCAGATCGCAAATTCAAGAAAACGCACCAATATTGAGATCGAATATTATGATGCCGCTTCTGCGAATATTTGGGGTAATCATGATTAACAAAATACAAAAATTCTTACTTGAGCACCTTACTTTTATAAAAATCATAGTCGTTGCGATTATGGGTCTTACAGCCTTTTTTATAGCAAAGGATAATGCTTGGTATCATTGGAGCTGGATGGTCTATGCCGTTCTTTTATGTGCTTATTTAGGGGCTGAACTTATACAATATAAGCGCGACTCTTTATCGCCACTAGATAAAGTCAAAAATTTTCTTTTGAACTTTGATGGCTGGGAAGAAACAGAAAAAAATAATTGGCACTATAAAGATTATCCTGAGTTCACCATAAGTCCTACCGATGAAGATGTTTGGGAAGTCGAAGGTAGCGAAAATTGGGTTCGATCGTGTGCTAATCCAAGAGCTTTTGTTCGCCCCATGCAAATAAAGTATTTCCAAACTGTATTAGCAAAAATAACCTGTATTTATTTTGATGAAATGCGAGGACTTATACCCGCGCCAAAGGCAACATTTGTCAACAATGCAGATCAAGAATATTTCTGGTCGATTACAGGAGAAAAAATTGATTTTATTTTTCTTCAATTTTTGTTGCGAAGAAATGAAAATGAAATCTTGAATGAGGGGCTTATAAATCCACGTATGGGAAAATTGCCAGTAGCAGTTTTCTCTTCGGAAGATGAAAAAGAAAAGTTTTTGGAAAGTGTTAAGTGTTTAGATTTGACCCCTGAAGATAAACATATTTTTTCAATGCATAAAAACGATCCTTTAGTTACAGATCACGACAAAAACATCATTTCATACTCTCGTGTAATAATTGAAAAGCTTGAAGAGTTCAGAAGTAGTAAGGTTAAAAATGACTAAAATTACAGAAGATCATATTGAAGAAGCAGCTTTAGAGTGGCTTGAGGAGCTAGGTTTTGAAATTCTACACGGCTCTATCATTGCGCCGGAAGGCCCTGCGCCAGAACGTGAAAGTTATGGCGATGTGATTTTGCGCGGGCGGCTGATGAAAGCCCTTAAAGATTTGAATCCACAAATTGATCCGTCCGTTTTTGAAGATGTGGTGCGGAAGATCGAGCAAAGCGAAACTCCTTCATTGGTCGAAGAAAATAGACGACTGCATGGACTTATCACCGATGGAGTTGATATGGAAGTCATGCGAGATGATGGCAGCCTCAGCGGTGAAACGATCAAGCTTATTGATTTTGATGATATAAATGCCAATGACTTTTTAGCGGTTAATCAGTTCACAACCATAGAAAACGGCCATGACCGCAGGCCGGATATTGTTCTGTTTGTAAATGGACTGCCGCTGGCTGTGATTGAGCTAAAGAATGCAGGTGATGAAAACGCAACGATTGATAAAGCCTATAGCCAAATTCAAACCTATAAAGAACAAATCCCTAGCCTATTTAGAACAAACGGCTTGCTCATTACTTCAGATGGCCTTGAAGCAAGAGTTGGTTCGCTTACAGCGAACAAAGACCGTTTTATGCCATGGCGAACCACAGACGGCGTTAATGTTGCAAAGAAGGGCTTGCCTGAAATGGAAGTCCTTATTAAGGGCGTATTAGATAAATCAAACTTCCTTGATTTAATATCTGGTTTCACTGTCTTTGAAGATGACGGAACAAAGATCATTAAGAAAATTGCGGGGTATCACCAATATTTTGCGGTGAAGAAAGCCGTTGAAAGCACCTTGTCGGCCTCACAATCTGGCGGTGACAATAAAGCTGGCGTTATCTGGCACACGCAAGGGTCAGGAAAAAGCCTCTTGATGACATTCTATGCCGGACAGGTTGTACGACATAAGAACATGGAAAACCCAACACTGGTTATTATTACAGATCGCAATGATTTGGATGAACAGCTTTTTGGTACATTTTCAAACTGTAAAGCACTGCTGCGCCAAACACCAAGACAGGCCGAAGGGCGCGAGAATTTGCAGGAGCTTTTGGCCGTTAATTCCGGCGGGATTATTTTCACGACCATTCAGAAATTCTTCCCCGCCAAAGATGAAACCGAAGTTCCATTGTTGACGGATCGCCGCAATGTGATTGTGATTGCTGATGAGGCGCATAGAACACAATATGGCTTTGGCGCGAAGATCAATAAAGAAACAGGCGAGAAAACCTATGGCTTTGCAAAGTATTTGCGCGACGCGCTACCGAACGCCTCTTATATCGGTTTTACCGGAACACCAATTGAAAGCACCGACGTAAACACGCCCGCCGTGTTTGGTGATTATATTGATGTCTATGATATTCATCGCGCTGTTGAGGATGAAGCAACCGTTCCGATTTACTATGAAAGCCGTATTGCACGTCTTGATTTAGATGAAGACGAAAAACCGCGCATTGATGCAGAAATTGAAGAGCTAACCGAAGATCAAGAGCAGGACGCGACAGAAAAAACCAAAGGCAAGTGGTCGCGGATTGAGGCTCTGGCTGGCTCTGAGAAACGTATAAAGCTTATAGCGAAAGATATTGTAGATCATTTGGAATCACGGCTAGAAGCTATGCCAGGAAAGGCCATGGCCGTGTGCATGAGCCGCCGCATATGTGTTGATCTTTATAATGCCATCGTAGCATTGCGCCCAGACTGGCACAGTGATGATGACAAAAAAGGCGCAATCAAAATTGTTATGACGGGCAATGCCTCTGATCCGCTGGGTTGGCAACCTCATGTGGGCAGCAAATCACGCCGTGAAAACCTTGCAAAACGTGCACGTGATCCATCGGATGAATTGAAGCTCGTTTTAGTGCGTGATATGTGGCTCACGGGCTTTGATGCGCCTTGTATGCACACAATGTATATCGACAAGCCGATGAAAGGCCATGGTTTGATGCAGGCTATTGCACGTGTAAACCGTGTTTTCAAAGATAAGCCGGGTGGTTTGATCGTTGATTATATTGGTATCGCACAAAACTTAAAGAACGCCCTCATTGAATACTCAGATAGTGACCGCGACAATACAGGTATTGATGAAGAGGAAACTATAGAGGCGCTGCAAAAATGCTATGAAATTGTTAAAGATATGTATCACGGCTTTGATTATTCATTGGGAATGTCCGGTTCACCGCAAGAACGATTGCAAACGCTGGCTGGCGCGATGGAATGGATGCTTGACTGGATTCAGCAAGAAGCCGAAAAAGCCAAAACAGAAACACAAAAGAAAACGGTTCGTCGCAGATATAATGATGCCGTTGTTGCGCTCACACGCGCATATGCCCTCGCCTCTGCAAGTGATTATGCGAAAGAAGTTCGAGATGAAGTAGGATTTTTCCAAGCGGTTAAAGCTGCGCTTGCGAAATCCACGGCTTCAGACACGGAGAAATCCTCTGAAGATATTGAAGCCGGTATCCAACAAATATTAAGCCGTGCGGTTGTTTCAACGGAAATCATCGATATTTTGGCCGCATCTGGCATAAAATCACCGGATATTTCTATTCTTTCTGATGATTTTTTAGCCGAACTCAAGAATATGGAGCGCAAGAATCTGGCGCTAGAATCTTTAAGAAAGCTTTTAAATGGAGAAATCAAATCGGCAAGCCGAACAAATGTTGTGCAGTCACGTGCATTTTCTGAGCGCTTGGAAGATGCGATTAGGCGCTATCATAACAACGCCCTCACGACCGCCGAAGTTCTGGAAGAATTAATCCGTATTGCAAAGGATATAAAAGCGGCGCGGCAGCGCGGAGAAGAAGACGGGCTTACACCTGATGAAATCGCTTTCTATGATGCTCTTGCTGAAAATGAAAGCGCATTAGATGTCATGGGAGATGACCAGTTAAAGGTCATTGCACATGAGCTTATGAATTCAGTTAAATCTAATATATCTGTGGACTGGCAAAAGCGCGATAGCGCTCGCGCGAAAATTCGTGTTTTGGTGAAGCGTATTCTAAAGAAATATGGTTATCCGCCGGATCTTCAAAATGACGCTATTCGAACTGTGATTGAACAAGCAGAGATATGGTCTGCTGAGTGGGTAGCGAATAAATAAGTCATTAGTTAATTTAATCTGTACTAATATTGAGAATCTCTATAAGTATTAAAATCAGATAGTTAGAGAAGAAATTTATTTCCGTAACTAAACTTTAATCCCCTAAAAGTTAAAATAAAAAGATAGAAGGTTAATAGCGCACTTACGCAAACTCCGTTTGCAGCGCTAATAACGGCATGGGGGATTACTGCGTAATGGCAATTTATCATTGCTCACTGCGAGTCTTTTCAAGGTCTGAAGGCCATTCTGCGGTGGCCGCTGCTGCTTATCGTGCCGGAGCAATGCTCAAGGATGAGCGCACCAGCCGAATTCATCGCTACGAAAAGCGTCACGGTGTGGAAAACGCTTTTATACTCGCGCCGAAATCAGCCCCTGAAAATCTCTTATCCCGTGCCTCATTGTGGAATGCGGCAGAGGCTAGCGAAAACCGTAAAAATTCTCGCGTGGCGCGTGAGGTTATTCTAGCCTTACCCCATGAGCTTAGTGATACAGAGCGTCAGGCTTTGAGCCGTGATATGGCTCTGTATCTTATTGAACGCTACCGCGTTGCTGTGGACGTAGCCGTTCACAGCCCTGTTGCGGGTGATGGCCACGACCCCCGCAACCACCATGCCCATCTTTTGTTTACGACTCGTGAGGTCACAAAAGAGGGGCTTGGTGCAAAAACTCGCATTCTTGATGACAAAGTCAGTGGCCCTCAAGAAATCGATATCATTCGCGAAGTGTGGGAAGCACTGGCGAATGATGCGCTTG
>Ga0066376_10005725_pt1 | contig 10429 bp, 9 predicted proteins | sample Knorr_S15_td_Bot_FD_77009 | JGI IMG/M metagenome (GOLD analysis project Ga0066376, IMG submission 77009) | Marine microbial communities from Southern Atlantic Ocean transect - Knorr_S15_td_Bottom_ad_5009_LV_A | ecosystem: Environmental > Aquatic > Marine > Oceanic | place: Southern Atlantic... | reverse complement strand
TGCGGTGGCTGCGGTGGCTGCGGTGTTGGTCGGGAGGTGAAGCGGCGTTGAGCAGGACTCGTCGGTTAGCTTGGACTCTGGTAAGCGGGCTGTTGTTGAGCAGCCTGGTGGGAGCCTACGTCGGGTTGATTTCGCCATGGCTGGAGGTGCCACGTCGGGCCAGGCCGTCCTCGAGTGCGGCGGCCGATCTTCCCTCGGGGCCACCTCCTGAGAACGCGATCATTGCAGGTCGGTACCTGCCCGAGTGGGCATTGTCGGCCCGCTGGCAGGGCAGGTGGGGGCAGACGTATTTCTTTGCGGGGCGTCAGGAGGCGATCGAGGAGGACGCGATGGTGCGGTTTGCTCCCTTTGCACTCGTTCATCTCCCGGCTCCCGACGCAGGTGCTCAGCCCAAGACGTCTCAACGCGAGCCCGTGGTGATCCTGGCCGATTCGGCGGTCGTCCACTTTCCCGACTCGGTCGATCTGGATGACCCCGATCCCCGCCTGGCGGTCGGCTGTCGGTTCGATGGTGCGGTCGAGGTGCGTGGTGCGGACGGGTTGACGATCCGCGGCGGGAACTTCCTGTTCGATCGCGAAGCGATGCTGGTCGCCAGCAACGACCCGGTCCAGCTGGCGTGGTCGGGGCACAGCGGTCGAGCCGATGGTGTCGAGTTGCAACTGGGTGATCCTGGGGGCGACTCTGCGGCGAGTGCGCCGTCGGGTTTGCCATCGGGTCCGGTGCGAGCGGTCCGTCTGCTGAGTCACGTCGAACTCAAGATGGCTCCGCCGCATCGCAGTGAGGGTGTCGCCCTGACGGCCCCGTCGCGGCCGTGGCGAATCGAGTGCGAGGGGCCGATGGTGGTTGATCCGGTGAGCCTGGTGGCGACGTTTTCGGATTCGGTCGAGGTGCATCGTCCGGCGGAGGCAAACAGCTGGGACAGCTTGAAGTGCCAGCAGCTTGAGTTGCGGTTCCGTCGTCGAGTCGGGGGGCCGCGGGGACGGACGGGACCGGCGGGGGGCCAGGCATTGGAATTTGTCAGGCTCGAGGCAGCCGGTGCTCCGGTCCAGGTCGAATCCTCGGCCCACGACCTCGAAGCACGAGCCGATTGGCTGGCCTACCGGGCGGATCGCGGCACGATCGAGTTACAGGGTAACGTGACGGCACGGTGGCAACGTGGCCGCCTGGTCTCTCAGCACGTGCTGTTGTCTCGAGGCTCCGACGGTCGGATCGAGCGAGCCGTGTGCCGGGGCGCGGGGACGATGAGCTGGCAGCAGCCGGGCACACCACCGGTGCCGGTCCGGGCAGACTGGTCAAAGAGAATGACGCTTTCGCCGGAGCCGGGTACCGATCAGGACCTGGTGGTGCTCGAAGGCAAGCCGCTGATTCGCTACCGGGCCCAGTCGGTACTCGGGGCCGAGTCGATCCGGATCTGGTTGGCTCGTGAAGGCGGCTCGTCGGGTCCTGGAACACCAGGCCGCTCGGCCCGGATCACCCGGCTGATCGCTCGTGAGGAGGTCGGAGTGCTCACACCCACGGCCTTCGTCAAGACCTCATTGCTGGACGTGACATTCGAGTCGATCAAGTCGAGGAAGTCGAGGAAGTCGAGGAAGTCGAGGAAGGAGCTACGAGCTGGAGTCCGGCGGCCTGGCGCCACGTCGCTGTTGCCGAAGCGGCCTCACCGCTTGCCGCCCGGCGAAGTGGCCAACCGTGTGCAGATTCGGGCCGAGTCGATTCGCGGTCGGTTGGGTGTGCCGCGGGATGGGGGCGAGTGGGTGGTGCGGGAGGTGGTGGCGGAGGGTCGTGTGCGGATGAGTCGCCCGCCACGAGGAATGGATGAGGCGGTCGAGGTGACCGGTGAGCGGTTGCGGCTTGTGGAAACGGCTGATGACGGGCACGGGGTGTCGATCGTCGGACGCCCTGCGCGGCTGCGGTTGGGGCGACGGGAGATGAGTGGGTCGACGATCAAGCTGGACAGCACCAGTGGTCGAGGGTCCATCGACGGCAGCGGCACTCTGAAGATGCCCGCCGATCGATTGCTCTCGGGCGACCCCGCCCCGCCAGGGACTCACCTGCAGGTTCGCTGGGACGAGAAACTCGTGCTCGACGGCAGGACATTCTCGTTCCTGGGCGACGTGAAGTCCGAGCTGGCCGACAGCCGGGTCGACTGCGAGCAGCTCGACGTGACGCTCGACCGAGCCCCGGACCTCTCGATCGATGGCCGGGGCAGGCACGACGTTGAGTTGCAGACGCTGAGGTTTCGACACTCGGTCCGGCTGACCCGGTACGTGTTTGAGCAGGTGTCTGAGTCGACGGTGCAGCCGTCCAGGGTGGGCGCTCCCCGGCGGCGTCTTGCGGAGGTGCTCAAGGCACGGATGGCCAACCTGCTGGTCGACATGACCACCCGCGACACCTCAGCCGACGGTCCGGGCTGGATCCAGTCGTGGCAACGAGGCCGACGGCGGCACGGGCCCCTGGCTCCCACCGCACTCGCTCGGGCCAACCTGCCGCTGGAACTCGACGAGGCCGACTGGCAGTACCTGCGGATCGACTTCGCCAAGTCGTCGCGGGCGAATATCGACCTGGGCTTTGCCACGTTCGACGACCAGGTCCAGGTTGTCACCGGACATGTCTCTCGGCCCGGTGACATCGTCGACCCCGATCGACTGGGTCGAGACGCCGGCTGGATGCAGTGCGATTCTCTGCAGGTGACCCGGGAGGCGGTGGTGGGCCGGGCGACTGATGCTCGAGAGGGTCACCCGGCTGCGGAATCGAACGTGGTTCCGGTGGGGGGATCAGTGGCCGCTGGGCCACGACGCTCGTTGACAATGCTGGCTCGAGGCGATGCGACGGGTGCCGGGCGGATGTCGGGGCAGTCGTGGTATGGCCGAGCCGAGACGATCAGTTTCAACGAGGCATCGGGTTGGGTGGTGTTGAGTTCACTGGGGTCTCAGACAGCGACGCTCTGGCGGCGGAAGGCCGAGAGTGGTCCGTATTCGCGAGTCGATGCTCAACGGCTGCTGATGAGTCTCACGACCGGAGAAGTCGTGCTGGATCGTGCGTCCGCGACGCAGCTGGTGCCCGAGGGCCGCTGAGGGACCTCGGTCGCCGTGTTCTTCAACGGGCTGTTAAGGGACTGGCTCACCCGCCCGTGGCGGGGGTGCCTGTCCCGTTCTCTCACTCGCTGTTGGCAACCGGGACAGGCACCCCGCCACGGGCGGGCGAGCCAGTCCCTGGACCTCGTGGCTGTTCTTCAATCCGCCGCAGGCGGGCTAGGCCGGAAAGATGCTCCGGTGGACCTGTTCGAGTTGCCGCGTGACGAAATCGACGACGGGGTCCGCGACGATGTCGAAGTAGTCCCAGCAGTGGCCCAGCCCGTGGGACTCGAATTCGGTTGTGACGGGGATCCCCGAGGAGTGCAGTTTGCCGGCCAGCCGTTCGACCCCCTCGTACCAGTCTCGGTCGTCGCTGTCGCAGGCGAGCAATTGGTGAACGGGCCAGGCGAGCGGGTTGATGTGCAGGGGGACGGTCTGCTGGCGAGCGTCTTCGGGGCTGGCATACCAGTCATCCAGTGGCAGGCCCAGGCCGTGCAGCTTGTGGAAGTCGATCGCCGGAGCGACCGCGGCCACGACGGGGTAGTCGCGGGAGTGGCGGTAGGCCAGGCCGAGAGCGGCCTGGCCTCCCAGACTGACACCCGCGACGGCCAGGCCGCGTGGCACCGTCTCCCACTCGCACTGCAACCAACTCACCACGTCCCGGTGCAGCCACTCCAATGGGGTACGATCGCCGATGGGGTCCGAAGCGTCCAGCCACCAGCCGGCCCCGGCAACCGGACAGGCGGCCCGCAGTCCCGAGTGTTCCAGTGAAGCGGTCCAGGCGGTGCTGTTGGCGAGTGTCTTGCCCGAGTGGCCCGGGAGAAACAGCAGGCCGAACTCGGGTCGAGGTGTCGACGGCTCGAAGAGCTCGACCGCACCGCCGGGGACCTCGCGGAGACTCCAGGACATCGAGGCGGGTGGTCCCTGGCCGAAAAGAACGTGTGGTCGAAACGGATCAGCAAGCGGATCCGCACGGGATCGGGGCTGGGGCGGGGTTCGAGCAGGAATTGATTGTAGCGAGTTGGCAGGCCGGGGTGGCGACGTCTAGGATGGGCCCGATTCAGGGGAGCGGACCACAGTGAAGGTACTGATCGAGGCCGAGGAGATCCGCGAGGCGGTTTTGGGGCTGGGCGAGACGCTGGCCAGGGATTACTCCGGGAAGAAACTGACGGTCGTCGGAGTGCTGACCGGCAGCGTGATGCTGCTGGCCGACCTGGTCCGAGCGATGAATCTCCCGTTGAGGATTTCACTGATCCGAGCTTCGAGCTACCGCGGGACCGCGACGCGGCCCGGCGAGTTGGAAATCGACGAGCAGTTGCTCGACGACGTGGCCGGTCGTGACGTTGTGCTGATCGACGACATCTTCGACTCCGGCCACACGCTCGACTCGCTGCTGAAAATACTCAGCGATCACAAGCCCGCCAGCCTCCGCTCGGCCGTGCTGCTGTGGAAGACCGGTCGGCAGGAGGTCGAATTGGAGCCCGATTACCATTGCTTTCGGATCCCCGACGTCTTCGTCGTCGGCTATGGACTCGACTACAACGGCGAATACCGCTACCTGCCGCACATCGCCGGCCTCGATGACTCGGACCTGCAGCCAGAGCCCGATCCGGGTTCGAAGTGAGACTCGGTCGCAGCATGAGACTCGTTGTCAATTTCGGGAAACTGAGGCCCAAGCCCCGCGGCGCGCTTTACCGGCGCGGTACGCGCGTTCTAGAATCCCGCCGTGAGTTTCCGAGAGTTTCCGAATGTTTCCGATACAGCTGAGGTAGGGAGGCACTGAGATGCAAGGCAACACCGAGGTCATCGACGCGCTCAACGGTGGACTGACCATCGAACTGACCGCGATCAACCAGTACTTCGTCCAGTCCAAGATGTGCCAGAACTGGGGCCTGATGAGGCTCGGGGCCAAGCACTTCGAGGAGTCGATCGGCGAGATGAAGCACGCCGAGATGCTGATCGATCGGATCATCTTCCTCGAAGGGACTCCGGAGATCTCACGCTACGACGTGATTCGCGTCGGCAATGACGTCAAGGAACAGTTCGAGAACGATCTGGAACTGGAGACCAGAGGAGTCAATGCCTACAACGAGGCGATCACGCTGTGCATCGGGGCCAGCGATGGAGGCAGTCGTGAGCTGATGGAGCGGATCCTGGTCGACTCCGAAGAACACGTCGACTGGCTCGAGGCTCAGCTGGACCTGATCGGGACGCTCGGGATCGAGAACTACCTCGTCACACAGGTGGGTGAAGAGGAAGAGGCCGGCTAGGCGGCCTGGAGCGGACTGGGGGGCGGGCTACTCGTCGAGCAGACGCCGGATCATCGGGTGGCAGCAGGTGCAGCCGGTCCCGGCTCGAGTCTCGTCCATCACCGCTCGCAACGTCTCGACTTCACCCGCCTCACTGGCCAGCCGGATGTCACCGGCCGTGACGTTCAGGCAATGGCAGACCACTCGCCCGTCGGCCAATTCCGGGAGAATTGGCAGGGGGTGAAGTGCCAGCTGTTCGGTGGTGGCGATGACGGTGGCCATGCGTCGATACGTGCTGTAACGGAGAGTGGGCCGCGACCAAGTTGAGATTAAGTCTCAACTCACTCGAGTCTACGAAGCGGGTGACCAAAGTCAAGTCACCGGGATGCGGAGCGCTGTGGTCGCCGGTGTCCGGGCGTCTCGGATCGTCTCGGGCTGTCTCGACAAGACATCAGATCCCGGCATGTTGACAGTAAAAAAAAGCCGTTCTAAGATGACAGTGCGGGCCCATCTCTTTCTTCTCTCACATCCCCACAGATGGCCAGGACGGACATGTCGGAGCACCGGCGAGGGTGTTTGCGTTGCGTCGCGAGTGAATGGGTGGCGCGGCTGGTTTTCGGTGTCGTCGCGGTAGTTTTGTGCGGTGTTTTCGCCGCACCGTGCCGAGCGGCTCATCCGGACGACCCCAAGATCAAGGCGTCGATCGAGAAGGGTGTGGCGTACCTGAGGTCGAAGGCGGCCAATCAGTACGGTGGTTACAACGCGTTGTGCATCTACGCGATGCTCAAGGCGAAGGCCAAGCCGAGCGATCCGGCGATCGCGGCGGTCCTGCTGAAGATCATTCGCAAGGTGTCGGCATCGGGTGAGTACAGGCCACCGGACCACCATGTGTACGAGGCGGGAGTCGACCTGATGGCTCTCGAGGCGGCTGATCCCGAGAAGTACAAGAGCCACATCGTGGCGATCACCAAGTACCTGCTCGGGGAGCAGTTGCCCAGCGGCAGTTGGGACTATCCGGCCAAGAACAACAACGGCGACACATCGATCACCCAGTACGCGGTGCTGGGTCTGTGGGCAGCCAAGCGGGCGGGTGTCGACGTTCCCACGGATGCCTGGAACCGTGCTGCCGACTGGTACATCAAGACGCAGCTCAAGGGCCAGGGCGGCGGGGCATTTGCCTATCACCCCGCAGCCAGCGTGGCGGGGGATCTGGACAAGAACCCCAGCCACAGCATGACGGCGGCTGGTGCGGGCAGCCTGATGGTCACCCGGCTGTTCCTGCATCCCAACGCGAAGGGCCTGGGAGCTCCTGCCAAGAAGGAGAAGACGCCCCAGGCGAGGGCCACGGGGGCACCGAAGTTTGGAGTCCTGCAGTCGATCGATTTCGAGAAGCTCGAGGACGAGAACAGGAAGGTCGCCGCGGCACCCAAGGCTCAGAAGCCGGAACCGACCGGTGCGCGGCTGTCCGTGGGGGCGATCGATGCCAGCGTCAAGGGGGGAGCCAACTGGTTGTCCCGCAACTACGCCATCGTCGACGTCAAGGGCCTGCAGAAGTGGCCGCTGTACTACCTCTACGGTCTGGAACGCATGTGTGCTCTGGCCGAGATCGACAAGTTCGGCGACCGCGACTGGTACGCTGACGGGTCGACCCACTTGGTCGGGGCCCAGAAGTCCGACGGCAGCTGGATGGGCCAGGGTGCGGCGAACGGAGCGGCGACGGGGTCTCCCGAGGGGACCGCGTTTGCGGTGCTGTTCCTGACCAAGTCCACCGCCAGGATTCTCAACAAGCGGCTCGGTGCTCCCGCGGCACTCGGAGCCGGCATGCAGGCCGGTGGCCGAGGACTCTCGGGCGACCTGTCGCTGGTCGAGGAGAAGAATGGTCGGGTCGAGCAGAAGAAGATCGTGCTGCCGATCGACAAACTGCTCGCCGAACTGGAAAACCCCAGGTTGCTCGACGTCAACGACGCTCAGAAGGCCCTGGTCGAAGCGGTTCAGGTCGGTGATCGCGAAAAACTGATCGGCCAGAAGGACAGGCTCAAGCTGCTCGCCCGGCACCGCGACGGAGAAGTCCGTCGCACGGCGTTCTGGGCCTTGGGCCGCTGCGAAGACCTCTCGGTCGTGCCGTTGCTGCTGGAAGGACTGGCCGAGGACGACCTGGGAGTCATGATGGAAGCCCGCAACGCACTCTGTACTCTGACCCGCAAGCCGCGAGGGATTTTCGTGAGGGGTCGGCCGTTGTCGGCCAACCCCGTCGAGAGTCTCCCCGACACCGCCACTGCCGACCAGAAGAAGCGGGCCATCGCCACCTGGCAACAGCAGGTACGCAAGAACTGGAAGTCCTGGTATTACCGGTTCCGACGCTACCAGGACCGAGACGATCTCGATGAACTGATCTTCTCGACCACCAAGGACAACTCACGGCGTCCCCCCGGTCGCTGATCGATTCGCCACGCCGAGCAGGCGCCCCACGCACAGACCGATACCCGATGGCCAAACGCAGGTCTCCTAAACCGAAGTCTCGACCCGGAAAGGGTCGTCGGACGCAGTCCCGTCGCGGCGGCCGACCCGCTGCCCCGTCCGCTGCCCCGTCCGCTGCCCCGTCCGCTGCCCCGTCCGCTGCCCCGTCCGCTGCCCCGTCCGCTGCCCGAGCAGTCGCCAGCCCGATGATGCGAGTGACCCGCTACGAGCAGGTCTCGAGCATGATGATCTCGATCGTGATCGGACTCATCTTCGCCACGCTCGTCACCCTCGCACTGTATCTCTCGACGGTCCAGGCCGACGAGGTGGGGCCGGCGGAGATGGAGTTGATCGAGTTGGCCGGTGGTGAGGAGGATGGGAATCCCGATGAGACTCTGAAGGTGGAATCGCCCGAGGAGGAGATCGAGGATCCGACCCTGAACGAAGAGGATACCGAGGAGACCGAGATCGAGGAGGTGTTCGAGAACGTGGTGGAGATCTCGGACAACGCCGCAGAGCAGGTCGAGCAGCAGTTCGAGACCCAGGCTGAGAGCAGCGGCAAGGTCGGCAGCAAGGAGGGGAGCGGCAGTCGACCTCTGGGGAACGGACCCGGCGAAGGAGGCATCCCGCGGCACCAGAGGTGGTTCATCCGCTTCTCGCAGGGCAGCTCGGTCACCGAGTACGGCAAACAACTCGACTTCTTCGGCATCGAACTCGGAGCACTCTTCCCCGCCCAGAAAAAACTCGTCTACGTCAAGAACTTCAGCAGCACACCGGTCCGCCGCGAAGTGAATACCGGAGCAAACGAGAAGCGGTTGTACATGAACTGGCAGAGTGGCAGCCTGAGGAAGACGGATCACATGCTGTTCAAGCGGGTCGGCATCACCACCCGCGGAGCGTTGATCCTGCACTTTTACCCCTCGGGCACCGAGGCCATGTTGGCCAAGCTCGAAAAGGACTTCCGCAAGCGGAATGTCAAGACGATCCGACGTACGATCTTTTCGGTCCGCAAACGGGGCGGTGGGTACCGCTTCCTGGTGACGCGGCAGACCTACTTGAGATGAACTGGCTCGAGTGATCTGGCCGGGGCGATTCCTGCCAGCGGTGATCACTTTCACGAGACGCTGACGACTTTCCCCGACCGACGCAGCCCCACAAGAACCACGCACCATGGAAGTTCTCTATCAAGTTCTCGAAGTCGCCGACAAGGTGATCTACGGGGCGCTCGCCGTCACCGCGCTGTTCGGCGTGTTCACCGTGATCATGGTCACCCGCCGGATTTCTCAGAAGCGGTTTTCCAAGGCCGCTCAGGCAGACGCGTTTCTGAATGACGTCCGCGACAATCTGAGTTCGGGCAATGCCGAGGCGGTGGTCGAGTTGTGTGATTCGCCGGGCTACTGGTCCAAGGCGGTGCCCAACCTGGTGCATTACGCCGTCGAGAATCTTCATCGGCCACCCAACAAGGTCCGCCGGATGCTGGCCGAGCGATTCGAGACGGAGGTGTTGGCCGATCTCGAGTACCGCGCCGGCTGGATTGCGACGGTGATCAAGAGTGCTCCGATGCTGGGACTGCTGGGTACGGTCGTCGGCATGATCAACGCCTTCCAGACAATCGCCGGCAGTGGCAAGTCGGGGGTGGACCCTTCGCTGCTGGCCGACGATATCGGCGTGGCTCTGTTTACCACCGCGATCGGCCTGACCGTGGCGCTGCCGATGGTCGTACTGGGAGCGATGGTTGCGGTCCGCATCGGCAAGCTCTCCGACGGCGTCCAGGAGCAGATCGGCCGCTTCGTCGATGATCTCGATGCGATTCGAGCCGACGGCCAGGGAGCCTGACGGTGCCACGACGAGCAAAACCAGATCCCGATGCGGCGTTCACGCGGGAGCGGAGCGAGTACGACGCCGATCTCGATATTACTCCGATGATCGACGTCACCTTCCTGCTGCTGATCTTCTTCATGGTCACCTCGACCATGCAGCCCGACGAGGCTCTGGATATCCCGACCTCGGTGCACGGACTGGGTGTCGAAACCAACTCGGCCATCCTGATCACCATCTCCGCCGGCGAGCCTCCCCTGATCAACCTCGTCGAAGACAAGAACCTGACCGAGGATCACACGACGGTGGGGCCGTACGTGCAGGCCCGCATGCAACAGGGCCGCAAGCACGTGATCATCAAGGCCGAACGATTGGTCCAGCACGGTTTCGTGCAGAAAGTGATCCGAGAAGCCAACTCCGTGATCAAGGAATTCGAAGGAGCCAGATTCTCGATCGCAGTCGACGACAAGCCGTAGAACCCAACCGACAAGATCCGACAAGATCCGACAAGATCCGACAAGATCCGACAACTCATGCCCATTCGATTCCGCTGCCCCGCCTGCCAGCAGGTGCTTTCGGTCTCCAGCCGAAAGGCCGGGCAGAAGGTGCGGTGCCCGGCCTGCCAGGCCGCTCTGAAGATCCCCACCCCCGAGGCCTCGGCCGCACCTCAGCCGACCGAAGATCCCGATCCGACCCCGGAGTCCGTTCCGGAAACGAGCGCCGTCGAGGAACAGCCGGTATCCGAGCCGGTCTCGGAACAGGTCTCGGAACAGGTCTCGGAACAGGTCTCGGAACAGGTCTCGGAGCAGGTCTCGGAGCAGGTCTCGGAGC
>Ga0066376_10005724_pt1 | contig 10431 bp, 8 predicted proteins | sample Knorr_S15_td_Bot_FD_77009 | JGI IMG/M metagenome (GOLD analysis project Ga0066376, IMG submission 77009) | Marine microbial communities from Southern Atlantic Ocean transect - Knorr_S15_td_Bottom_ad_5009_LV_A | ecosystem: Environmental > Aquatic > Marine > Oceanic | place: Southern Atlantic... | reverse complement strand
CGTATTCTTGCCGTATAAGTAGTTTTATTATCCGCCGTTATTCTTTCCATTATATTTGCCATTACTCTCCTTATTATTATAATTGCTAATAATTATCTAACTGATATAATTATTTAAGTTATACTTGTGCCTCTATAAATAGGCGAAAGTATCCATGTAAGATCTTAGTATTAATTGGCGTGGAAATTTCTTAATGGCGTAAGGGCCTTAAATGTATAAGGCTTATACTTGCGTAAGGCTTAGGGGATATTTAAAAACTTATTTCCAACTGGCACAGGAGTGGCACATGGAAGGTAAAAATGTAAAAGGCCTTTCCCGTGATTATTGATTAAAGCTGGCTCCCCAAGCTAGGCTCGAACCAGCGACCCGATGATTCTAGAACATCCGTTCGTCTTACACTCGTAAGCATGGTCAATATGCAGATGTCCTTCCTGAGACCGAACTTTGGATACGCGCTCTTCTACCTGAAGAGCGTTGCGTCGCCGGAATTCAGCATTGGCATGATCTGCCGTTCAGCAATTCCATTTCTTTTTCTTCAGGCAGTGGGACTCTTTCTCTTTATTGTGTTTCCTGAACTCATTCTCTGGCTTCCTAGATTGATCTATTATTAATCGCGGATTAACACTCATTCGACATTCACGAGTTTTATCGTGTCATCCCGAAAGTATGTGAGGGATCTTATAAGATATCAGCACATTTTCAGACCTCACCCTTCGGTTGAGATTACATATAACAGTCAATAATATAAGTAACTTACTAGAATTAATGACTCACGGGTACTCAGTTAGCTTGAAGAATATGTGCACCCGAAAACCAAAACAGGTATCCGGATGTTTTTGGAAGAGTGGCTGCAGACAAATGACGAAGTGCTTCCCTGAAGTGTAAACAAGAAAAGTCAGACCAACTGGTCGTATGCCCGAATGGTGAGAAATTCTTCAAACTCTTTTTCTGAGACAAGTGAAGTAAATAAATCTGTTGCCTGATTCATTTTTTCTTCGTCGAAAGCCTGACCGTATGCTTCCCGTATTTTAGCTAGTTCTTCCGGAATCATAGTTTGAACCATCTCGAGTGTGATATTGCGTCCGTCATCCAGTTTTCCTTCGGGATGATGACTCCATTGCCAAACCTGTGATCTGGCAATTTCAGCAGTCGCCGCATCTTCCATCAAATTGAAAATCGCTACTGCACCAGTACCCTTTAACCATGCTGCAATGTACTGAATGCCCACGCTGATATTGTTGCGTAAACCAGATTCAGTTATTTTTCCTCCCGGAATTTTGAAGTCCAGCATCATCTCAGGCGTTACCTGGACATCTTCACGCAGACGGTGTTTCTGATTAACTTTTCCATCTTCAAAAGCCTGGCTAAAAACATCTGTACAAACCGGTACAAGATCCGGATGTGCGACCCATGAGCCGTCAAATCCGTCCTGTGCTTCGCGTTCCTTGTCTTCTTTAACTTTGGCCAGGGCAACACGGTTTACTTCTGCATCTCGGCGGCTGGGAATGAAGGCTGCCATTCCTCCAATTGCATGCGCACCACGTTTATGACAAGTTTGCACCAATAACTCTGTGTAGGCCCTCATCATGGGTGCAGTCATTGTGACTTGAGCCCGGTCCGGCCAGAGGAATTCTGGTACATGTCGAAACTTTTTGATTGCACTGAACATGTAATCCCAGCGCCCGGCATTGATTCCAGCCATGTGTTCGCGCAACTCATAAAGAATTTCCTCAATTTCAAAAGCGGCCAAAATTGTTTCCAGCAAAACAGTAACCTTGATGGTGCCATGCATTACACCTAATTCCTGCTCCGCAAAAATAAAAACCTCATCCCATAATCTTGCTTCAAGGTGGTTTTCCAATTTTGGCAAATATAAATACGGTCCTGTACCTTTATTTAATGTGCGCTTGATGTTGTGGAACAAATATAGTCCGGCATCCACCAGAGAGCCTGAAGCAACTTCTCCGTCAATCAGGATATGTTTTTCATCCAAATGCCAACCGCGTGGACGTACGATCAGTGTTGCCAATTCGCCTAGATTGAGTCGATATTCCTTTCCTTCAGTGCTGGTAAATTCAAGAGTACGTTCGTAGGCAGCAGAGAGGTTTGCCTGTCCCTGAATTTGATTGAACCAGTTTGGCGTGATCGAGTCCTCCAAGTCGACCATGAAAATTTTTGCGCCGGAATTGAGAGCATTTATCATCATCTTTGCTTCAGCGGGACCTGTAATTTCGCAGCGACGATCCTGCAGATCATCCGGAATGGGGTCCACTTTCCAATTTCCTTTACGGACAGATTCAGTTTCAGGTAAAAAAATTGGGTTTTCGCCGGCAAGAATTTTGTTATGAATTTCTGTTCGCCGTCCCAGCATAGCTTTGCGGGTGTTATTAAATCTTTGGTGTAGCTTGAGCAGAAATTCCTGAGCTTCTTCTGTCAGTATTTCGTCAAATCCCGGATGCATTTTACCAGTAATTGTGATATTTTGCATGAGTTTCCTTATAAATTGTAAATTTTCGAATGGTCAAGAATAGTGGAAAAAAATAAAAGGATCAATAAAATAATTCAGAGTTGCTGTTGTCCTTTAGGATGTGGTTTTGGGTTGAGTTCCAGGGACTTGTGTTATTAGTTTGTATATACGAAAACAGGAGCTAAGCCTAAGCACTTCCAGTAATAAACTCACTGGCAAAGAAAACAGGCTGTATAGAAAGGGGATTAATGAACCATTCAAGATCAATCAAGTGATTAATAAATCTTACAAAAGCCCAAATATGCAGTGATTCAAATCTCAATTTCAAGAGCATCACCGGATTTGACGGCCAATTTCACTAAATCTGAAGCCACCGACAAGTCTTGAAGCCCAACTCCAGTGCCATCAAAAAGAGTGATCTCGTCTGCACTCGTTCTCCCGGAATGTTTTCCAGAAATGACAGCACCGATTTCGGTGATCCGATCTGCTGTCATACTTCCGTCGGCAATAGCGTGTTGGCATTCTCCGATGGTGATGGCTTGCGCAATTTCATCGGTGAAAACAGTTGCTTTGGCGACCAACGCCGCTTCGATTTCCTGCTTGTCTTTGGTGTCGGTTCCCATGCAGGCGATGTGGGTTCCGGCTTTCACTTGAGTTGCTTTTAGGATTGGCGCAAAACTGGAAGTGATTGAAATGATTACATCCGCCTGTGCACCAAGTTCATCAAGACTTACTTCTTCAAACGGTAAACCAAGTTCCACGGCTACAGCTTCAAGACGAGAGAGTTTTTCCGAGTTGCGGTTCCAGCCGAGGATTCGCTCAAATTTTCGTTGCTCGACTGCGGCCCGCAACTGAAAAGCTGATTGATGCCCAGCACCGATCATGCCCAAAATTTTGGCATCTTCGCGGGCGAGGTGTTTGATTGAAACCGACGACGAGGCCGCTGTGCGCATTGCAGTCAAATAATTTCCGCCAACCATTGCTTTTACTTTTCCGCTGTCGGCATCAAAAAGAAAAATGGTGGACTGGTGATTGGTGAGACCTTTGGATTCGTTGCCCGGCCAGTAACCACCAGACTTTAATCCCAAGGACAAACCCACTTTATCAAATCCGGATTTGAAACCGTAAAGTGCGTCTGCGTAACCGATATTTTCGCGGATTACCGGAAAATTGTAAGCATCTCCATTCGACATGGCGGCAAAAACAGCCTCGACTGCCTTGAAAGAAGTTGTGCGGTCGATTAAATTTGGAATGACTTTTTCGGGAACAATGATCATGATATTTTTCTGTTAAGTTTTAATAAGCCTTACCGCGCGCCGAAACGGGCCACAAAACTTCGACTTTTCCGCCTCGCACACCGACATACCAATCGTGAACATTGGCAGTTGGGTCGCAATGTCCAGGAACCAATTTTAATTTTTCATTGATTTTCAGCACACCGTTTGGGTCGGAAATCACGCCGTGTTCGTCTGCACATTTGATGTATTCCACATCTTTCCGCCCAAAAATATAAGGCAATCCGCTGTCCACCGATTGCGCTTTTAATCCGGCATCGCAAATCGCTTTGTCGCTTTTGGAGTGGCTCATCACCGAAGTCAAAATGAACATTGAGTTTTCAAACTCAGAAATCGGTTTTCCGTTTTCGTCATTGATAGTTTGGTAATCGGCATCCATGAAGGCATAGGAACCGCATTGCAATTCGTTGTAGACTCCGGAAGTGCCTTCAAAATAATAGCTTCCGGTTCCGGCACCGCCGACAATATCGCATTCCAAGCCTTCGGCTTTCAGCATTTCTACGGATTGCGAAACCATTTCTACGGCAATCTCTATTTTGGCTTTGCGGTCGTTGTAATCTTTCATGTGCTGCATTGCGCCTTGATAGGCCTGAATTCCGGAAAATTTCAAATTCGGCGCGGCTTCAATCGCCTTGGCAATCTCGACAACCGGCTGTCCTGCCGCAACTCCGCAACGTCCTGCGCCGCAATCAATTTCCACCAAACATTCGATAGTCGTCCCGTGTTTCACTGCGGCGGCAGAAATATCTGCAACATTTTCAACAGCATCCACACAAACAATCGTGCGCGCCCCCAACTTGGGAATGCGTGCCAGACGGTCAATTTTTGCGGCATCACGGACTTGGTTGGAAACCAGTACATCCGTGATTCCGCCGCGAGTAAAAACTTCCGCTTCAGAAACTTTTTGACAGCAAACTCCGCAAGAGCCACCGAGTTCTTTTTGCAATTTGGCAATGTCCACTGATTTGTGCATTTTTCCATGAATCCGATGGCACACACCCATATCTTTGGCAAATCCGGCCATAGTTTTGATGTTGCGTTCGAGTGCGTCCAGATCAATCACCAGACACGGAGTTTGGATGTCCGCCTCGTCCATTCCAGGCAGAGCCGGAACATCATAACCAACTTCTAAATTTTCATAATCAACTGTATTCATTTTACTTCTCTAATTTAAAATTTAAGAATTCATCCACGGCAATTTACTCAAATCAACATTGCCTCCGGTAATAATCACACCGACTCGTTTTCCTGCAAATGTGTTTTTGTTTTTAAGAATGGTCGCTAACGGCACTGCGCTGGACGGCTCCATGACGATTTTCATACGCTGCCAAATCAATTTCATGGCCTCAATAATTTCCTCTTCTGTGGCCAGCAGAATATCTTCAACATGGTTGGAAACAAAATGCCATGTCAAATCTTTGAGCGGAACTTTCAAACCATCGGCCACTGTTTCGGGAGCATCATCGGCGATGATGTGTCCGGCCTTAAAAGAACGGTAAGCGTCATCGGCATTTTTCGGTTCTGCCGCATAAATTTTTGTCTCAGGAGCAACATTAGACAAGGCCAAACAAGTTCCGGAAACCATCCCGCCTCCGCCAATCGGAGCAATCACTGCATCTAAATTTCCGGCTTGTTCCAGCAATTCCAATGAACAAGTTGCTTGTCCGGCAATCACACGCGGGTCATTGTACGGATGCACAAAATCTGCTCCGGATTCCGCCACAACTTTGGCAAACGTTTCTTCACGCGATGAAGTGCTGGGTTCACATTCGACAATCGTTCCGCCGTATCCACGCACTGCCGCTTTTTTTGCTTCCGGAGCGGTGTGCGGCATGACGACAGTTACCGGTATACCACGTCGAGCTGCGGCATAAGCCAGCGACAAAGCATGATTTCCGGAAGAATGAGTGGCCACGCCTTTCACGGCCATTTCTTCACTCAAACCGAATACCGCATTCGATGCCCCACGTACTTTGAAGGCTCCAGCTTTCTGGAAATTTTCGCATTTGAAAAACAATTCCGCCCCACTTAATTCATTCATAAATGAACTGCTCAAAACCGGAGTTTTGTGGATGTACGGCGAGATTCGTTTTTGCGCTATTTTGACATCGTCAAATGTTGGAATGTCCATTTTTATCTCCTTTTATTTTGCAGAATTGTGATAAAATTCTTGAGCGGCAGCAACTCCGGAACCGAAGGCAACCGGAAAACCTAAATCGACCATTGCCATTTCTGTTGTGGCAATTCCGGACAAAGCCATCACATCCGTAAGACTTCCTAAATGTCCGATACGAAACACTTTTCCGGCAACTTTCCCCAAACCTCCGCCAAAAGAGACACCGTATTTTTTGGCGGCGTGATTGACCAATTACGTGCCGTCATAACCTTTCGGAACCACAATGGCCGTTACCGTATCGGAATAAATTTCTTTGCGCACGGCACACATTTTCAGACCCCAAGCCAGCACGGCTTGACGCATTCCTTCCGCCAAACGGTGATGACGGGCAAAAACATTTTCAAGTCCTTCCTCCAACAACATTTCCGTTGATTTTCGCAAGCCGTTCAACATTCCGACAATCGGAGTATAGGGATAACCTCCGGAAGCAAGGTGTTTCAGCATGTCACGCAAATCAAAATAAAAGCTTGGTAAAGTTGCTTTTTCCATTGCGGCAATTGCTTTTTGGCTGATGCCTAAAATCGATAATCCGGCTGGCAACATGAAACCTTTTTGCGAGCCGGCAACGGCAATGTCGATGCCCCATTCATCCATGCGAAAATCCATTGAGGCGATGGAACTCACGCCGTCCACCAAAAGCAGGGCCGGATGCCCTACCGCATCGAGAGCTTTGCGGACTGCGGAAACATCGCTTAAAACCCCGGTGGCTGTTTCGTTGTGTGTAACAAGAACTGCTTTGATTTCATGTTCTGTGTCGGCTTTGAGGGCTTCCGCATAAGCAGAAATCGGACAGGATTCGCCCCACTCAACGGCAAATATTTGCATTTCGAGTCCGTGCCGTTTGCACATCTCAATCCACTTTTGCGAAAACATTCCTTGTTCGGCTGCCAAAACTTTGTCGCCTGCGGAAAGTGTATTGCTGATTGCGGCTTCCCAAGCTCCAGTTCCGGAAGATGAAAAAACAACTACTTCGCCGGTTTCCGTTTGCAAAATTTTTTTCAAACCTGCAAGCACAGGATTCAGGATTTCCGGAAACTTTGCTGAACGGTGGTCCATTATGCCGATGTCGCAGGCCTTGCGAATCACATCAGGAATGTTGGTTGGCCCGGGAATAAATACAGGATTTTGCTCATGCATGATAGTTTTCCAACTGGAGGAATTTGTCATTATTTGTGTGCATGCCAACTTGCTATGCAATTGTTGAAAACAATCTTAAACATGGAGACAGTTTCCAGAATAAAGTAATTGGTTTCATAAGCCACCTTTTTATCTTTAGTATTCACCTGGCAAGCAGTTCAAAGGATTTATATTAGCCTGTTGTTTCATATTGATTGAAAATTAGAAATTAGTATTACACGTAAAATTAAATTTGTCAAGTAGTAAAGAGGCCTTACCAATTATATATTAATCTAAACCTGAATGATGAAAATTTATACTAATGTATTTTGTTCTTATGTTTGGACGTTTAAAAAAAATGATGAAAATTTAAGCAAATCAAATCATTTATGTCAATAAATTAAGCGCATAGAATATTATTCTCATAAGTAGCGCATTATGAATAATTAAAATAAATATATAAAAACAATCAGATATAAGAAATAAATATAAAAAACATGTCTTGGTATATTCTATGGAGAAGGGTTAGAGTCTTACTAAATATTTCGTGAATTACTGATCAAGGAAGATATGAAAAAATAGAAGCGATTATCAAGCCCTTTAAACTGGATGAAGTCAAGGAGGGGTTGGCTGAGATCGGAAATGTCGGAATGACTGTTTCTGAGGTTAAAGGATTTGGACACCAAAAAGGACATACGGAATTATATAGAGGAGCAGAGTATGAGGTGGATTTCATTCCAAAAACTAAAATTGAAATTGTAGTTCAAGATGAAAAAGTTGCTTTGGTGATTGAGACTATAGAACAAAAAGCAAAAACCGGCAAAATAGGCGATGGTAAAATATTTGTTTATGACGTAGATCAGATCATTCGTATTCGCACAGGCGAAACTGGAAATGAGGCACTTTAATTATTAACAGTAATATAGCAATAGACAAAGGAGATAAAATGGAATTTTCAGTAGAAATGAAATATGTACTGGACAGCTTTTGGTTATTGATTAGCGGATGCCTTGTCATGTGGATGGCCGCTGGTTTTGCGATGCTTGAAGCAGGCTTGGTTCGCAGCAAAAATACAACCGCGATCCTGACAAAAAATATCACCCTCTATGCACTGGCATGTGTGGCATATTATTATGTTGGTTACAACTTGATGTATGGAAGTGGAAACAATTTTGTAGGTAGCGGATTCATGATGTCCGGAACTTCTGCAGATGGGCACAGTTTGCTTTCAGATTTCTTTTTTCAGGTTGTTTTTGTTGCCACAGCCGCTTCGATTGTTTCCGGAACAGTTGCGGAGAGGATCAAATTTTGGCCGTTCATGGGCTTCACCTTGATTTTGACAGCGCTCATTTATCCAATTCTAGGACATTGGACTTGGGGAGGAACAAGTTTAGGAGGAATGCTTGATGGATTCAGTGATTTTGCCGGTTCGACGATTGTTCATTCGGTTGGAGGATGGGCTGCACTTGCCGGTGTTTTGTTATTGGGTGCACGCAAAGGAAAATTTGGAAAAGACGGTTCCATTCATCCGATTCCGGGTTCTAATTTGCCCCTTGCTACATTGGGAACTTTTGTGTTGTGGCTGGGCTGGTTTGGTTTCAACGGCGGTTCTCAATTGGCTTTAGGCTCTAAGGACGATGTTGACGCGGTTTCAGCGGTAATTGCAAATACCAATATTGCTGCCTGTGCAGGAGCTTTGGCTGCTATGGTTTTGTCCCAACTTTTATACAAAAAAGTGGATTTAACTATGGTTCTCAATGGAGCTCTTTCAGGACTCGTGGCCATCACCGCAGGGCCGGATTATCCAAGCATGAATCTCGCAATCCTGATCGGCGCGATTGGCGGACTTCTTGTGGTTTTTGCGATACCAATGTTTGACAAATTCAAAATCGACGACCCGGTTGGAGCCCTGTCGGTTCATTTGGTAAATGGAATATGGGGTACTTTGGCAGTTGGAATATTCAATCCCGAAGTTACACTTTTTGCCCAACTCAAAGGTATTGTTGTGATTGGCGGATTTACGTTTTTGAGTAGTTTGGCAGTTTGGGCTGTATTGAAATATACTGTGGGAATTCGTGTATCAGAAGAGGAAGAATATAATGGAGTGGATGTTAGTGAATTTGGCTTGCACGCTTATCCGGAGTTTGTCGAACGGCAAGGTGCTTGACTCAGTTGGTTTAGCAGGAGAGTTCGGTTTTTTGGTTTTTTACAGCATTGCCAGCAAAACACCTGCCGCGACTGCGGAGCCGATCACGCCGGAAACATTTGGACCCATGGCGTGCATCAGTAAATGGTTTTGTGAGTTGGCTTCAAGTCCAACCTGATTCACCACACGGGCTGCCATTGGTACTGCAGAAACTCCTGCAGCCCCGATCAAGGGGTTGATTGGTGCAGATGTCAGTTTGTTCATCATTTTGGCCATCAACACACCGGTTGCTGTTCCTACTGAAAAAGCGATCATGCCAAGAATTAGAATACCAACTGTTTCAAGATTAAGAAATTCTCCTGCCGCCAATTTGCTGCCTATACTAAGTCCAAGAAAGATAGTAACAGTATTAATCAATGATTTTTGAATTGTGTCCGAAAGACGATTGATCACGCCGCATTCTTTTGCCAGGTTACCAAACATGAACATGCCGATTAACGGTGCAGCTGAAGGAAGCAGCAATGCACAGAGGCTTAGAGCGACCAGCGGAAATAATATTTTCTCTCGAGTTGAAACATAACGCAGCTGAGTCATCTTAATTTCCCGCTCTTTTTGAGAAGTAAGCAAACGCATAATCGGAGGCTGAATGATAGGAACCAGCGCCATATAGGAATAGGCCGCAATTGCGATGGAGCCGAGTAAGCGTGGAGAAAGCTGGCTGGCAAGAAAAATTGCAGTAGGCCCGTCTGCACCACCTATGATACCAATGGAAGCAGCGTCGCGGAGAGAAAAATTGATGCCTGGAATTCCGTTCAAAGCCAGTGCGCCTAGCAATGTTCCGAAAATTCCAAACTGTGCCGCGCCTCCCAGCAAAGCAGTTTTAGGGTTGGCCAGCATCGGTCCGAAATCGGTCATTGCACCAACGCCCATAAAAATTATCAAAGGAAAAATTCCGGTGGTGATGCCGAATTCGTAAATATAATACAAGAGTCCGCCAGGCTCCGAAAGTCCTGCTAATGGTATATTTGAAAGCACAGCGCCAAAGCCAATCGGCACCAAAAGCAATGGCTCAAACTGGAGGCGAATACCCAGATAAAGCAGGATGAGTCCCACACCGATCATGATTAAGCGGCCAAACCCTTCCGTCCAATCCAAACCCTGTCCACGAAACAATGCGGCAAGTCCGGTAGAATTGTAAAGGTTGAGCAACATTTCATTAAAAGCCGGCAGG
>Ga0066376_10005723_pt1 | contig 10431 bp, 7 predicted proteins | sample Knorr_S15_td_Bot_FD_77009 | JGI IMG/M metagenome (GOLD analysis project Ga0066376, IMG submission 77009) | Marine microbial communities from Southern Atlantic Ocean transect - Knorr_S15_td_Bottom_ad_5009_LV_A | ecosystem: Environmental > Aquatic > Marine > Oceanic | place: Southern Atlantic... | reverse complement strand
TACCGCCACGTCCCGTTCACTTTGGCAAAGCTCGTGGTGCTGGCTGTTGGCCATTGCCGTGGCACAAAGCAGCCGACTGGCATCCGGGGCAAAGTCCTCGTGGGCCAGCAGTAAGCCGGCACTCGCCGAGCCAATCGTGAGCGATGCGAGCGCCAGCTTGATGTCCTGGCGAGTCAAGGAGCTGTCACGGTTGAGCGTCTTAATGGTGGTCTCGAGCAGGTAGCGACTATCCTCGGTGCCAACCACCAGCGCGGCGCGGATCTGTCCCGACTCGATCAAGGCCGCGGCCTGGACCATCCCGTTGAGCAGGCCGAGGCAGGCATTGGAGACATCATAGACGAGGCAGTCGGCCGAAAGCCCAAGCAACTGGTGCACCCGGCATGCCGTCGCTGGCTCCAGGTTGTCACGACAGACACTGCCGTGGATGAGCAGGTCGACATGGTCGGCTGGCAGGCCTGCAGACTCCAGCGCGCACGCCCCACTCTCAAAACTCCAGTCGCTCGGCATCGTGCCACGGGGCCATTGGCGCCGCTGCTGAATTCCGGTCATTAGCTCCAGCCGACCCGCAGGAAGGCCCAGCCGCTGGTAAAGCGGTTCCAGCTGTTCCTCGATCTGGCTGCTACTGATGACTTCTGAGGGAAGCGTGTAGCCGATCGATAGGAGCCTTACCCGTTGAAATTGCATGTTAATCGGTCGCCCGCTGCTGCCTGAAGAAACTGTCCAGCTCGCCGTTCAGGATAATGGCTCAGCCAGTTGGGGGGAAGCGAATGCAAGCATTCAAGATAGCTGAATGAACACCTGCTGATATGGCCTGGCGAAAAAGGGCACAGCAAAAAAAGTGCTAGCAAAAAAAGTGCTTGCACTGCATATGGTGGTTCAAATGTTTTTTGACCCAAAATAACCGTAGTTGATTGTCAGTTGGGTGCCATCAGTGCACAATCACCTTTGTCTTGCATATCCCGGCATGGTTGGACTCAGGCGAACAGACAAGGAGATTCGTCGTAGCAGCAGCGAAGTACTCAAGGGCACAAAAATATCCAGCTCTTCTGCCGATTGCAGACAACAGCAGGCTCTGAGTTCTCTGACCGACTTCGCATCCCGGGAGTAGAACGGGCGGCTGAGGACCAAAGGACTGGTCCTTGTCCAGTCCCGAACGACGCTCCCAGGCAAACCACCACCGGTTGCGAGGGAGCCGTTCTCATCGGTTGCCATCAAACCGCCCCCAGTCCAGGGTTTGCCAGCGGGTTTTTCCTCGCCACTGCAGTTGTGGATGTCGAAAAACTCATCGATCCACGCGCTGACCAATCAGTACGTCGTGGATTTTCACTCTTACTAAAACGGGTATCTATAAAGGGATTGATTGATGCAGTGTAAACCGTTGATTGGATTGAATGCAGACTACCGGGACCCCCAGAACGGGGCCGCCGATTTCTCTTATCTATCAGTTGGCTATGCCGATTGTATTCTCCAGGCTGGAGGCATTCCTGTAGTGGTTCCCCCGCTCGAGGAAGTCGAGGATATTGACTGCCTGCTGGATAAACTACAGGGCTTTGTCCTGATAGGCGGGCAGGATCTCGATCCCAACCGCGACGGTTTCATGACGCATCCCTCGGTTCGAACGATGAACCCGCGCCGCGAATCGTTTGATCGCATGTTGGCAGAACGACTGGCCAAGCGGCGAATTCCCGTCTACGGGATCGGCGTGGGAATGCAACTTCTGAATGTCACCCGCGGGGGCAACCTCTTTTTGCACATTCCCGAGGACTTGCCGAATGCCGTGCCGCACAAGGATCCCCAGGATCCTGGTCACCGGCATGGCCTGGAAGTGGAACCTGGCTCGTTGCTCGAATCGGTCTATGGTGACGGTGAGATCCGTGTTGGGAGCATGCACCACATGGCCATCGATGAAGTCGCTCCAGGTTTCGTGGTCACCGCACGTAGCCCTGACGGAGTGATTGAAGCAATCGAAAGCGACCAGGACGACTGGTTTGCCATTGGAACTCAATTCCACCCGGAATCCCTGGCCGCGACGGCCCTGGATGCTCGGGTGATGGAGGAATTTGTGGCTGGCGTTATGGGGCGTTGTGGCATGCTGCGACTCGTCGCCTGATACCACCGGAGAGAGGACGTCGCTGGCAGGGGGGGCCCTGGCCAACGGCAGCCGGAGTAGCTGAAACCGAGAGTGGGCACGGAAGCCCGCTTCAGCTGCACCCCGGCACAAATAGCAGCCGGGGCCTGCCACGGAGGCGCAGGTTCCGGCTGCTCTTTTGTTCCTCCAGGACACGTCTGCTCGCAGGTCAAGAAACCGTGCGAGCTTTAAAACGTTTCCAGAATGGGATCGCCAGTAACAGCCCGGCGATCAGGCAGCAGACCAGGGCGAATGGTTCGCTGACCAGCGGTAACCAGCTTCCACTGCTCCCCTGCAGGCCGGCGCCGAGTTTCTTTTCGGCGATCGGCGAGAGTACAAAGCCGATCACGAAAGGTGCCAGCGGAACTTTGAATCGCTCCAGGATAAACCCTGTTAAGCCAAATCCAAGCATGATCCAGACGTCAAAAAGCCGGTTATTCAGTGCATAAGAGCCGACCACGCAGAAAACCAGGATCACAGGAAGCAACAGCGAACGGGGTAGCCGAGAAAGCTGAGCGATCCACCGGACACTGCTAATCATCATCACGAACATCACGATATTGGCGAAGAACATTGTGAAGATAATCGTGTAGACCACCGTCGGGTTGTTCTGGAACAAGACCGCACCTGGTTGTAAACCATGTAATACCAGGGCGCCGAGCAGGATGGCATCGATCACGCTGCCCGGAATTCCCATCGCAACCAGCGGTATCAACGCTCCACCAATCGTCGCATTGTTGGCTGCCTCGCTGGCGACAATTCCCTCTTCCGCTCCCTGGCCAAACTTGTCGGGATTCTTGGAAAGTCCACGGGCTGCGGAGTAGGCAACCACGCTACCGACGTTGGCACCGATACCAGGCAGAATCCCGATCCAGGTGCCAATCACCGAGGAACGGACCAGGTTGACCCGGTGAATCCACCAATCATGAAAACCCAGTAGCACGCTGCCCGGTTTGATCGAACTGGCCTTCACCGGCAGCGCGCCACGCCCGACCTCGTGAAATACCTGGCTGACTGCAAACAACCCGATCAAGACCGGTAGCAGCGCCATGCCGTCATTGAGTTGTTCGATGCCGAGTGTCCAACGACTGGTACCGGTTGCCGGTGATTCGCCCGGGATGGTGACGAGAATTCCCAGCAGTCCGGAAAAGATACCCTTCCAGAGTGATTTTCCCGACACCGAGGCGATCAACACCAGGGCCACCAGGACCAGGGCGAAATAATCAAATGGACCAAGCAGGATTGCGACCTCTGAGATTGGCCGAGCCAGCACAAGCAGGAATACCCAGGAGATACAGCCCCCTGCAAATGAAGCCATGATTCCCAGTCCCAGCGCCCGGCCCGGTTGGCCTGATTGCGCCATCGGGTATCCGTCAAGCGTGGTGATGACCGATGCCGGTGTGCCAGGCATGCGCAACAAGGTCGCCGTGATTAACCCGCCGCTGATGGAGCCGATGTACATCGAGACCAACAGCACCATCGCCGCTTCAGGCTGCATGCCGTAGGTAAGCGGCAGTGTGAGGGCAATCAGCATGGCACCTGTCAAACCAGGTATGGCGCCCACGACAATGCCTAGCGCCGTGCCGACGAGTATCCAGACACCGGTCATCGGTGCTGTGAAGACTCCCTGTAATGCACTGAGTGCCTCAGTCACGGTGTCGCCCGAGCCTCTAACATTCTTAGGGAAATTCGATCTGGAAAAACACCTGGAATACCAGCTGAATCAGCAGCGGGGTCACGATACAGATGTCCCAGGGAAAACCCCTCCATCCATCCGCCCCCGCTTCATGACTGCGGATCAAGTAAACCAGTGCGACCATGAAAAGCATGGTCAGGATACGGAAATCCAGCTCCAATAGTCCCAGGCAGGCAAGGTAGACCACCATCACGATGCCAAGTCGCGACACCTGGGAAAAATATCCACTCGGCAGGTCACCGCCATCTTCGTTCGCTTCCGCTTCCACCGGCGCGCCTCGACAGTGCCCCACTATCACGACCACCAGGCTAAAGATCGTGGCAAGCGACACCAGCAGGGGAATATCGGGCAGGACATCCGGGCTGGTTGCATCGACCGAACGAATCGCCTTGATTCGCTCCGCCAAAAGCGTCTTCATCTCTTTCCCAGTCTTGACCAGCGGCTCACACAATCGCTCCGCCAACGCCCGCTTAACTTGCTCGGTCTCCATCGCCTTCTGGATCACCGTTGCCATGTAATCGATCTTTGCTGGATCGGTCCCCTTGGGAAACCACCAAAACTGCATGTTGGCATGGACAAAGTCGTATCCCTGTTCCACCGCCGTCATCAGCTCAGGTGCAGACGGGTTTCGCTCCTCCGAACTGATTGCCAAAGCCCGGATGCCGCCAGCGCGATAATCCAGGTACTCGCCCATTGAGAAGGCGGAGACATCCGCATGACCGCCGGCGAGCGCTTCGAAGCGGTTCGCGCCGCCGCCGATTTGCGTGTAAATAAAGGCGGCTCCAGGTTCATTGCTCTCCAGGATCAATCCCGCATAGTGGACCGGGGCGTTCAGGTTGGCAGCAAAAATAAGTTGATCGGGACGCTCACGTGCCGCCTTCATCAGGTCGGTCAGTGTCCGGAATGGAGACTCCTCGCGGACCGCTATCACCATGCTCAGTTTGCCAGTTGCCACGATTGGCTCAAAATCTTCCGGGCCGTAAGGAACCTTGCCAGAAGATTGGGCGGTGATGATCGCCTCGTGTAACAGCAGCATCGTGTAGCCATCGGGCGCGGCACGGCGAACTCGCCCACTGCCGATGGTCGCTCCGGCGCCACGCACGTTTTGGATGACAATATCCTGGGGCAATAAATTGTGTTCCCGAATCGCCTTCTGCAGCGCGCGGCCGAAAAAGTCGCTTTCACCTCCCGGAGCAAATGGAATCACCAGGGTGATCGGTTTCTCGGGATAGTCGCCACTGCCCCGTGGAGAGATTTCCACCAGCAGCGTGGCCGTCACTGCCACCAGCAGGATCAAGCCACGTATCCACTTCCAGTATGACATTCGCCAGGTCATTCGCAGGAAAAACAACGAAGAGTCAGCTATAGAAGATCTTTTCAGCGGTCTTCGTCAACAACCACTCCCTGTCCCCCGTGGACAGGAAATCCGCCTTCTCTTTGATCAGGTCGATCGAGGGACCATACTCGTGTCCAGCGACAACCTGGAAAGGGCCGTCGCTGGCCCACATCAGCCGCTCGGGGCCGTAGCTGTCGAGCAAGCGGCGGATCATTGGCAACAGGTCGAGGTAGGGAGCCGCTTTCTTGCCAAGGGCATAATAGGCTGACACCTTCACCGACACGTTCTTGTGCCGGGCCAGGCCACAGAGGTTGTCGAGATCCTCCTTGCCAACCTGCCCGTCGATTCCGATGCGGGCGAAATGGTCGATCACGACCGGAGTATCAGGGTGCTTCTCGCACATCCGATCCATCTCGGGCAGGTACTCCGGGTTGACCAGGTGGCACATCGCCAGCCCTTCCTTCGCTCCGGTCTTCCACATGGCATGCATCGGCGCGCGATCAAGCCAGCTGCCTGGCTCCATCTCACCGGGCCGGATGCGAAAGCCACGTACGCCACGTCGTGCCAGGCGTACCATCGTTCTGCTGGCCTCGTCCTGCTCATCAATCACCGCCACCCCGCCAAACACGCCCCGGTGACGCCGCATCATGTCCAGCATGTAACTATTGTCGAAGCCGTAGAAACTCATCTGGATCAAGACGATTCGGCCCACCCCATGAGGTCGGCAATGATCGAACAGTTGCCCGGGAGTAAAGCGCGGCGGCATCATGTTCTCGGCCAGGAATCCCCTGGCCAGGGGATAGGCATCGGTATCGGGAGTCCAGACATGGACGTGAGCGTCAATCCAGTCGCCCGTCAATTTCCCTGGTCGCTCGCCGGCCGAGACTGGACCGGTCAGCCCGGTCGCCAGCAGCCCGCCGGCTGCGCAGCTGGCAAGAAACTGCCGGCGGGAGTGGTTGATGGTTGTCTCGTGATTGATCCGCATGGTCCTCTCCTGCTGGGAATTTCATGCCTCGAGGTGACCGTGGGCTGCCTCGAGCAGCTGGCAGATGTACTCTTCTTTCAAGTGTCCTTTCTCGCATGCCAGCAGTGCCCGGTCAACGTGCAGCGACTCGCTGAAACCGATGATGGCTGAACTGATCAGCGGATGGGAAAGTACGAATCGAAGTGCCGCCAGGTCAGCGTCCAGGCCGTCAAGCTGACGCTCGATCCGTTCGGCACGAGCTACGTCTCGCTGGTAAAGATCCAGCGGAAAGAAACGTGTGCGGTAAGTGTGCTCGGCCGGCGCACGGCCCAGCAGGGCTCCCCCGGCAAACACGCGGATGGCAAAGATCCCCATCCCCTGCTGACCACATGCCTCCAGGATCTGTCCGTAATCGGCCTCTTTAAATCGATCTGGCGTTGGCCTCCCGGCTGTTGGATTGAGCAGGTTATAGGGTGCCTGGATGGTGGTAAAGCCGCCGCTGGCAATCACCTCTCGTAGCGCCGCCGGCTGACCAAGTCCAGTCAGGCCCAGCTGATCGACCAGCCCCTCGTCCCGCAAGCCCTGCATCGCGGCCAGGATGCCGCCGCGCCCCCGCACGTCGTCAGCGGAGACCGATGTCGGTTCGTGCTCTCGCTCAGCGGTGACCGAATTGTGCAGCTGCAGCAACGTGATCCGGTCGACGCCCAGGTTGTCGAGGCTCCGCTCGACCGATTGGCGCACGGCACCAGTAACCTGGTTCAACTCCCCAGGCATCAACCGCACCTTGGTCGCCAGGTGAATGTCATCGCTGGCCGGCAGCTGGGCAAGTACTCGGCCCAGGTTCCGCTCCGAGGATCCTTCCCCGTAACCCGCCGCGGTGTCAAACCAGTTAACCCCCCGCTCGATCGCATACTGCACCAGCTCCAGCTGTCGATCTTCAGGCTCCCCGGTCATCAAGGCGGGAATCGGACCGCAGCCGAAGCTGCACGCGGAGACTTCAATACCGGTCGAACCAAGTTGCCTCCGTATCATTCCCCGTTCCCCTGTTGCCAGGGTAGCTGTGCCAGGTCGACGTTGCCGCCGGTGAGCACGACCCCGACTCGCTCAATTCCTGGCTCGAGCGTGGTGGAAGCATCAAGCATGGCGGCCAGCGCGGTCGCTGCACTTGGTTCGATGACCAGCTTCGCTCGCTCCCAGAAAAGCCGCATTGCCGAGACAATTGCATCGTCATCGACCCGGATAATCCGCTCCACATGGTCGCGGATGATAGGCCAGGTGAGCTCGCCCAGGCTGGTCAGTAACCCATCGGCAATCGTGTTGGGCCCCTCTTGAGGGATCAACTTTCCGGCTTCCATGGATCGAGCAGCGTCATCGGCACCGGCCGGTTCCGCCCCCAGGATCATGATCTCGGGCGCCAGGCCGCGGCAGGCGATCGAGACGCCACTGAGCAAGCCGCCGCCTCCGACCGGAGTGATGATGGCGTCCAGCCCGGACACCTGCTCTAACAGTTCCAGTGCGGTAGTTCCCTGGCCGGCGATCACATGGGGGTCGTTATAAGGATGAATGAAGCTGGCGCCAGTTTCAGCAATCACCTCGGCGGCTGTCGTCTCGCGGGCTTCGAGCGTTGGCTCACAGCGGATCACCCGGCCGCCGTAGCCTTCCACGGCAGCACGCTTGATTGCTGGAGCGTTACTCGGCATCACGATGTGGGCAGCAATTCCACGCGTGCGGGCAGCCAGGGCGACTGCCTGGGCATGGTTGCCACTGCTATGCGTGACCACTCCGTTTTGAGCCTCCTCGTCTGTCAGCGAGAGCACCGCGTTGGTCGCTCCACGGTACTTGAATGCTCCCACCTTCTGCAGGTTCTCACACTTGAAGAACAACTGCCGGCCAGCCATTGCATCGAGTGCCTGGCACGTGATCACTGGAGTCTCGTGCAGGTGGCTGCGAATTCGCTGCCTGGCGAGCTCGATCGCCGCCAGGTCGCATGCATAGGTCTGTTCCATGGCGAGCGAGGATAACCGGTCAGAGTGAAAGTTCCTGTTTGAGCATAGGAATTCCCAGCTCACCGTTCCAGCGGTGCCCGCCCTGGAATTTGTCTCGCTGCAGCCGATCGGCAGCTCCCAACTCCTGGTAGGCCTGTTGCATACGGGAAAATGCTTCGTCGGCCCAGGGTTGCACGATGAGCCCATCCTTGTCGCCGGTTTCCCAGACGCAGGCCCTGGGTGCGATCAGCGAGCCGATTTCCGGAATGTCGCCGTAGCGTAGAAGTCCGGGAATTACCTGCCCGCCACAGCTGTAACGACGCATGATCCGCTCCTGCATCACGTTCAACGCGCCGGACACCACGGCGCAGCGAATACGAGGCTCCATGGCCGCCGTCAGCATTGTCATTCGGCCCCCGTAGGAGAGGCCGACGACTCCAATTCGATCTGCGTCAACGCGCGAATGCTGCCTGAGCAGCTCATATCCCCAGAGGCAATCTCGCAGGTTCTCACCCATCAGCACCCGGCCGAGCAGTTGCATGCGGACAAACGTGACCGCACAGGGATCCTGTCCGCCGTAGGCGGCGCGGTCCGCCCGTCGACCGAATGGTGTCATGCAGGGAGCACAGACTACGTATCCTTCACTCACTAGCTGGCGGCCGTAATCGTAGTTCGCTCCCTGGATCGCCTCTGCCACGCCGGGCAAGTCATCGCGGCCTGCCACCGGGTCGTAGCCGAACTCGCCATGTCCGTGCAGCGCCAGGATCGCTGGTCCTGGATCCGGGCGCTGGCGGTGTGGTACCAGCAGGTAGACCGGTAGGTTGGGATGCCCCTTGGCCGAGAGAAGCAGCTGGTGCCGAGTGTGATCATCCAGCCGAGAGATATCCTCGACCGTCACGGTCCAGCTGCCGGGGGGCCGGTAATTGCCGAGCAGCCGGGCCAGCAGCTGGCGGAACTGGCGCTGCCAGGAGCGAAGCTGGCGAGCAGTCATCGATGCCGGATCGATTTGCATTGCCAGGCGAGCATCTTTCGCCGACTTGCGAAGCTCATCGTCTACCGTCGTCGGCTCAGCTCCGAGTAGACCCGATCGAGCGGGGCTGGCCAGGGCCAGCGCCGATCCGTAAAGCAATTGTCGACGGGATATTGTCATGGAGTTAGTTATTAGAGGTTGAGAAATCGCGTTGTCGGCAGCCCCATTTGAGCCCGGCGCACAAGTTGAGTTGACGATTTGGAACCACGAAAGAGTAATATCCCTGTCGTTAACCTCTAACCCTGCAGGATTTCTTCAATCGGGTTGCCGATCACGAGCGAGTGGGGACGGCCCAGGAAGTCATGGATGCGGGTTTCCCGGTCGATGCCCAGCAGGTGATAAAGCGTGGCGGCCATGTCGGCCGGATCGCGCGGCGTGCTAGCCGGGTAGGCTGCCGAGGCATCCGAGGCGCCGTACACCGTTCCCGCCCGGATACCGGCACCGGCAAGTGCCAGCGAATAAACCCAGGGCCAGTGGTCGCGGCCAGCGTTGCCGTTGATCTTCGGTGTGCGGCCGAACTCGGCATTCACGATCACCAGCGTGTCCTCCAGCATGCCGCGCTGGTCCAGGTCCTCCACCAGCGCGGTGAATGCCGTGTCCAGGTCGGGGCCGAGCTGGTCCTTCATCTTGGTGAAGTTCTGCCCATGCGTGTCCCAGGATCCCGAGGGTGTGTGGCAGTAACTGACGTTGACCATCGGCACGCCGGCTTCGACAAGTCGCCGGGCCAGCAGGCAACGCTGCCCAAACTCGGTCTTGCCGTACCGCTCCCGTACGGCCGCCGGCTCCCGCGCCAGGTCAAAGGCCTCCTTGGTCTTGGGTGAACTCAGCAGGTTTGCCGCCCGCTGGTAGAAGTTATCGAGCGTCCGCTGTTCTGCCAGCGTGTCAAGGTGATTGCTCAACTGGTTGAATTCTGTCCGCAGGCTGGCACGGTCACTGAGCCTCAGGCCATTGAGTCCCTCGAGCGGTTCGAGTGCCTTGATCCGTACGTCGGCAGGGAGGAGTTCCTGGTCGACGACAAAGCTGGCATGTTGCCTGCCCAGCAGGCCGGGAACCTGGCCATGCAGCGTGGTCCCGTTGCTGCGCCGCATCAGCGGGCCAACCCGGACCCAGGTGGGGAGTTCCGACTGGGCTGGACGGAGGTGATCCAGGACCGCACCGATGGGTGGAAAATCCATGTCGGAGGGTGGAAAATCACCACGTGATGTGAACTGCGCTGGATGCTTGTGCCCGGTCTGGGCCGGCAGGCAGGCCTGCACGTGGTTGGCGTTCTCGTGCGACATCGAGCGGACGAT
>Ga0066376_10005722_pt1 | contig 10432 bp, 7 predicted proteins | sample Knorr_S15_td_Bot_FD_77009 | JGI IMG/M metagenome (GOLD analysis project Ga0066376, IMG submission 77009) | Marine microbial communities from Southern Atlantic Ocean transect - Knorr_S15_td_Bottom_ad_5009_LV_A | ecosystem: Environmental > Aquatic > Marine > Oceanic | place: Southern Atlantic... | reverse complement strand
TCTGGCCCTCTCCCTCTCCGCGAGTCTCGCCGGATGCGGCGGGCTGTTGGGGGGTAAGGCGGCAATCCGCCAGCACCGATTGTTCATCATCGAGGCGGAGCCCCTCAGCCTGAACCTGCCGGACTCCGAGCGGCCCTACCCCTTCAAGGTGGAGATCGGCGCCTTCGAAGTGAAGCGCCTCTACGACAATGAAAAAATCGTCTTCCGTCTGTCGCCGCAGGAGATCAAGACCGATCGCTACCACCGCTGGGCGGTCCGCCCGGGGAACATGATCACCGACGCCGTTGAGCAGTACCTCAGCGACGCCCATCTGTTTGCCGACATCCGCCAGGAGTTCCTCGACACGACCCCCGACTTCACGTTGACGGGCACCGTCGAGGCCATCGAGCGTTTTGACAGCGGCAATCTGTGGTACGCCAGCCTGGTCATCTCCATGCAGCTGGTGGACAAAAGGAACGAGATCTTCTGGGGGCCGCGCGAATTCACCGCCGGCAAAAAGCAGGTCTACATCGAGGACTTCTCGCACACCGTCGTCACCCTGCGCCAACTCCTGCGCGGGTACATGGCGGAGGCTATCCGGGAGCTGGACATCAGATTCCTGACGCGCAAACTGCAGGACGAAGGCCTCCCCTTCGCCCACCTGCTGGACAAACCCAATGGGGCTCAGAATGGAAGCGGCGAGCAGGCCGTTGTCGATACCGCCAGCTCGACCCGGGAGTCCCACCCCGGCTACGAGATCATCCCGGGAAAGGCGGCGCCCTAGTGCCCTACGGCGCAAATCCCGCGGTATATGGACGCCGATCCATCCCGGCTCACGGCGTTGTGAGCGATAGAGGCGCTCGACGCCCATATGACCCACACTACTTACGCCGCAGGGCACTAGTGTCCGGGACAGATACGCCGTATTCGAGTGCCGGGCCATCCCCGACCGCTGCGGCGCAAACAAAGCTCGATTTCGCCCACAGGCGGGTCGCCGGACGTCTGCTGCTCCCATTGATATTGGTGGGCATGCTCTACCTCTGCCTGCCCCCCTCAGACCTGTCGGCAGACGAGAGCATGTGGACAGCGGTGCCGGCGCGAGTGCAGGTGGCCCAGGATCCGCTGCTGATCCCCAAAGGCAAGGGCATGCTCTTCGTACCGGCCATGACCCTGCCCCGTGACAACGAGCCGAGTTACCAGGTCTTCCACAACAACAAGAGAGTGGCCTCGGCCAACCCGGGTCGCGGTGTGCTGCTGGCGCCGGGCATCTACGAGGTCCTCATCGGCACGGGTGTCATTTCTCAAATGATCAGGAAGTCGGGTATGAAGGTGACGGAGGGAAACACGACGCTGGTGACGCCGGACTGGGCCGCCCTCGTCATCGACGTCATCGACGAGGGACGCGCCTCCATCAACGAGTCGTACGAGCTCTACCAGCACGAGACCCAGGAGCTGGTCGAGACCGGTTTCGGGGTAGAGGAGGAGCGCGGCGAGCGCGTGCGGACGTGGATCCTCAAGCCGGGGGTCTACGACGTGGTTCGCGTCGGTCAGTCCTTTTCCACTATACATAAATACAGCGTCCGCCTCATGCCGGGAGAGCTCGCCCAGCGCAACCTCGTCGTCGCCAACGACAACGGCGAGTTCATCGGCTTCTATCCCCGTCCCGCGCTGCACTCCAGCGCCGAAGTGATCAGCAAGATCTCCTCCCAAACCGAGATCAGCGGCTCCTCCCTGCTCAATACGTCGCAGAACACAACGACTGGGGACCGCACCAGCGTGTCCCTCGCGGTGCAGGTCTTTAACCGCACGCGCTACAGTTCCGACAGAAATTTCGCCAGCCTCCGCATCGTCCTGGAGGAGGGGGCGACCAAGGAAACGGGCAAGGATTTCGTCAAGTCGATCGACCGCTTCGAGGTGCGCGCCACCTACATCTACCGGATGTCGCGCAAATTCGGCCCCTACCTGCGCGGCGTCTTGAGCACCAAGCTGTTCGAGAAGGCCAGAACCTTCGATTCCGCTCTGGCGGGCGATTTCTACAAGCTCAGCGCCCGGGGTGACACCCTGGAGATCATCCGCAATCCCACCAGCGTGACCATCGAACCCTCCTTCTTTCCCTTGGAGCTGAGACAGGGCGTGGGCATCAACTCGCAACTCGTCCGCACCTTTCCACTCAACCTGGACATTCGCCTGGGGCTGGGAGCGCGGCAGATACTCGTTTCGGATGCCTTCACCCTCGAAAAGGGCGACACTACCGCCGTCGAGCGCAAGACCTCCACCTCAACCGGTATCGAGGCCCTGCTAATTCTGGACTCGCGCCTGGCCAAGTCCGTGAATTTCGACTCGGAATTCGACATTCTCATAAACCAGACCGACCCGGGCAAGTGGGTTTTCAGCCTCGAGAACCGCCTCCGGATCTTTCTCACCAGCTTCATCAACCTCGATCTGGTGGCCGACCTGCAGCGCCAGGAGGGACTGCGGCGGATCACGAGCCGTGAGCAGGTGCTGCTGCGCTTCTCCCGCTTCTTCTGATCCTCGCTCAAATGATCGTCACCCGACCGAATCGCGCCGCTGGCATTCACTTCATCACCAGGTCTCATTCACTCTCATGAATCGCGTATCGGGCGACGAGCACGGCCTCCTCTTCGAGGGCTCTCTCACCTTGAGCACCGTGCACCTGATCGCCGAGGAGACCCGCCCGCTCATCCGCAACCACCCCGCCCAAGCTCTGCGCGCGGATGTGAGCGGCCTCCAGCGGCTCGATACGGCAGGCGCGGTCTTCCTTCGCGGACTCTCAACCATGGCCCGCCAGGAAGACAAGACGCTCCTCCTGGGCCCGTTGCCCGATCAACTGCAGAAATTCTTCGAGTACGTCGGGCATACTCCGACCCCGATCGCCGCGACCCCCGAATCATCTGCGCCAGCGGATCGCGAGGGGGCGCTGGAGCGCCTCGGCGGCAACCTTCAGCTCTTCGGCGAGAGGTTATCCGCCTTTCTGTTTCTCATGTCCGACCTCACCTGGTCGGCGGTCAGCGGCCTTTTCCGGCGCACGGGAATGAGGCGGGGATCCTTTGTCGAGCAGGCTATCATCATCGGCTCCCAGGGACTGCCCGTCATCGCCCTTATTCTCTTCCTGATCGGCGCAGTTTCGACGTTGCAGGCCGCCGCCCAGCTGCGGCAGTTCGGCGCCAACATCCTGGTGGCCGATCTTCTCGCCATCGGCATCTGCGTGGAGCTGGGTCCCCTCATGACCGCCATCATGGTGGCCGGCCGCAGCGGCTCGGCCATCGCCGCCGAGATCGCCACCATGAAGTTCACCGAGGAGATCGACGCTCTTCACACCATGGCGCTCGATCCGCTGAGGCTGGTAGCCGTCCCCAAGATGTGGGCGATGGTGTTGACCGTGCCGCTGCTCACCACCATGGCCGACCTGACGGGACTGGCGGGCGGCACGCTGACGGCGCTGGTCGCCCTGGAGATTGCCCCCGCCACCTTCTTCGATCGACTGTTCGACGCTCTCCACGTGAAGGACATTGTCACCGGTCTGGTGAAGAGCGTCTCCTTCGCCTGGATCATCACCGTACTATCTGTCTACCGAGGGTTGGATTTCAAGGGCGGCGCGGTTGGCGTGGGCCTGGCGACCACTTCCTCCGTAGTTTCCTCGATTTTCGCCATCATCGTCCTCGACCTGATGTGGAACCTGGTCTTCTACCTGAGATGAACAGCGGGCCATGAGCACGACAACCTCCCCCATCACCAACGGCGACGGCGACGACGACGACGTGGTCATTGACGTGGAAAACCTGGCTGTCTCCTACGGCGACCACCTGGCGCTCGAGGGAATCACCCTGGAGGTGCGACGTGGCGGCGTCGCCGTCATCGTCGGGGGCAGCGGCAGCGGCAAGACCACCCTGCTCAAGGCCGTCATCGGTCTGGCCCCGATTTCGTCGGGCCGCATCCGCCTGCTCGACCGCGAACTCCGCAAACTGACCGAGATCGAGGGCCGGGCCCTGCTCCAGCGCATCGGCGTCATGTTCCAGGGTGGCGCCCTGCTCAACTCGATTACCGTAGGCGAGAACGTGGCGCTGCCGCTGGAGATGCACACCGGGTTGAAGGCGGACCTGATCGACGAAATCGCGCGCACCCGCCTCCGCCTGGTGGGTCTCGAGGGCGCTGCCGACAAGCTGCCCGCCGAGCTGTCGGGCGGCATGCGCAAGCGCGCCGCGCTGGCGCGAGCCATGGCCCTGGACCCGGAGATCCTCTTTTGCGACGAGCCCGGTGCCGGCCTCGACCCGATTACGGCGGCGGAAATCGATCGCCTGCTGCTGACGGTGAACGAGAGCCTGGGTATCACCCTGGTCGTCGTCACCCACGAATTGCTCAGCATCGAGCGCCTCGGCGGGGACCTCCTCATGATCGACGAGGGGCGCGTTCTCTACAGTGGTTCCACTTCTCAAGCGCGCCAATCCAGCGACCCCAAGCTCAAGCGCTTCTTTCAGCCTGCATGAGCAATTCCCCCTTGAAGAAAATCATCTTAGCGGCCATGGCCGCCAACCGCGTCATTGGCGCCGGCGGACGGATCCCCTGGCACTACACCTCCGATATGCGCCATGTCAAGGAGACGACCACGGGATTTCCGTGCATCATGGGTCGCAAGACCTACGAGTCCTTTCCCCGCCGCCCCCTGCCCGGGCGACAGAACATCGTCCTCACCCGCAGTACCGGCTATCAGGTGGCGGCGGAGGTGAAGATTTGCGCGGGACTGGCGGAGGCCACAACCTGGTGCGGGAACCTGGGCGCCGAGAAGGTCTTTATTCTCGGGGGGGAAGAGGTGTACCGGCTGGCCCTGGCCGAGGCCGACGAGATGCTCATCACCTTAGTCCCCGACGACGTTGCCGGCGACACCCTCTTCCCCGAATGGGATCCGCGGCAGTGGCGGGAAGTGAAACGGCGCCAGGGAGAGGAGGGCTTGCAGTTCGTCACCTATAGGAGATCGCCCGCCTTCGTCACCAACAGAGAAAAATAGATGTTCGAGAAACTGGAAGCAGCGCCGCCCGATCCCATCCTGGGGTTGAGCGCGGCATTCCGCGAGGACCCCCGTCCAGGCAAAGTCAATCTCGGGGTGGGTGAGTACCGCAATGCGGAGGGGCAGACGCCGGTTCTGGATGCTGTCAGAGAGGCCCAGAAGCGCATTCTTGCATCCGAGACCACCAAGACCTATCTGCCCATTGAGGGCACCCCTGAATACGGACGGGCCGTGCGCCAACTGCTGTTTGGGGACGATTCCGCGGCCAGGGAGGCAACGGGGAGCACCGTTACGGTGCAGGCCCCCGGCGGAACTGGCGCCCTCCGACTGGCGGGTGATCTCCTCCACCGCCTTTTCCCCGACTCGCGTATCTGGCTCAGCGGACCTACCTGGGCCAACCACGAGAAGATATTCGCGGCCGCCGGCCTCCAGATAATGACCTACCCCTACTTCGACAGCGAGGCCAACGTCCTCGACTTTGACGCCATGCTGCGCTCACTTTTGACCATCCCGGCCGGGGACGTCGTTCTGCTCCACGGCTGCTGCCACAATCCGACCGGCGCCGACCCGACGCGGGAGCAGTGGCGGCAGATCGCGGGCATCCTCGCCGATCGCGGTGTCCTCCCCCTCGTCGACTTCGCCTATCAGGGACTGGGTGACGGTCTGCGGGCGGATGCCACTGGTCTGCGGGAATTGTGCGACACCGGTGGCGAGCTCTTCGTGGCCAGCTCCTTCTCCAAGAACTTCGGACTTTACAAGGAGCGCGTCGGCGCCTTGACCGCCATATCGGCCAGCAGCAACGCGGCCGAGAGCATCCTCAGCCACCTCAAGGTCTGTGCTCGCACGAGTTTCTCCAATCCCCCCGCGCACGGGTCCGCCATCGTCACCGAAGTGCTGCGGGACCCGGAGCTACGCACCTGTTGGGAGGAGGAGCTCGACGCCATGCGGGAGCGCATCAACAGCATGCGGCGGCTGTTCGTCGACAAGCTGAAGGAGCGCGGCGTAACCGCCGACTTCTCCTTCATTGAGCGGCAGCGCGGCATGTTCTCCTTCTCCGGACTCTCGGGGGAGCAGGTAAAGGAACTGCGAGCTCGCGACTCCATCTACATCGTGGGATCGGGGAGGATCAACGTCGCCGGCCTGACCGAGGAAAACATCGACCGCGTCTGCGACGGCATAGCGCGGGTCCTGTAGTGCGCTGCCTTGGGGGAGTGCGCGCCGAGAGGTGGCCGCAAAGAGGTAGCCGCAGTACGTCAACCCGGTGCAGTTCGCGAAGCGAACTGCACTCGGGAGCCCAAACAAACCAGTCATTTTGGTGAGCGAGCGTCAAGCGCCCGTCGCGTCAGGCGCCCGTCGAGATCCGCCGCAGGCGCGCCACCAGTGGGGGCAACAGCTCGATAAGCCGGTCTATCTCCGCGTCCGTGTTCCCCCAGCCGAGGCTGAAGCGCACGGCCGACGCCGCCCGTCGCGGCTCCAACCCCATGGCGAGGAGCACGTGGGAGGGTTCGGTGGTGCCGGCGGTGCAGGCCGAGCCGCTGGAAATGGCGACGCCCTCCAGGTCGAGCCCGACGAGGATCGCCTCCGCCTCCACCCCGGCGAAGGAAATGCTGGATGTATTGCCGACGCGCTCGCGTGGATGACCGTTCACGCTGACCCCCTCCATCGCTGCCGACACCCCGGCTTCCAGCCGATCTCGCATCTTCTCCACCGCCGCCCGTTCGCGGTCGGCGGGCGCCCCCTGTCTCAGCTCTACCGCCCTGCCGAAACCGACGATGCCGGCGACGTTCTCAGTGCCCGCTCGCACCCCGCCCTCGTGATCGCCGCCGTGAGCGAGTGGTTCAATCTCTGTGCCGCGGCGGATATACAGGGCCCCCGTTCCCTTGGGCCCGTTGATCTTGTGCGCCGATACAGACACCAGGTCGGCGCCTAGCTCGTCCACCTTGACGTCGATTTTCCCCAGAGCCTGCACCGCGTCAACGTGAAAGGGAATGCCGCGCTCCCTCGCCAGCCTGCCGATCTCCGCCACCGGCTGGATAACCCCGGTTTCGTTGTTGGCGTGCATGATGGACAGGAGAATCACATCCTCGCCGAGAGCGGAGGCCACCGACGCCGCGCTCACCCGCCCGAACTCGTCCACCGGCAGGTAGGTAACCTCCACCCCGGCGGCTTGAGCCAGATACCGGCAGCTGTGCCAGACGGCGTGATGTTCGATCGCGGAGGTGACGATGCGAGGAGATCGTGACCCCCTCCCGGCGCTGTGCTCGCAGGCCGCAGCGACTCCCTTGATAGCCCAGTTGTCGGCTTCGGTGCCGCCGCTGGTGAAGTGCACCTCCTCCGGCGCGCTCCCCAACGCGGCCGCCACCGCTCCCCGGGCCCGGTCGATAGCCGCTCTCGCCGCCTGTCCGGCGCCGTGGATGCTGGACGGATTTCCGGAAAGCTCGCCGAAACAGGGCAGCATAGTCTCCAGCACCTCGGGCCGTATCGGCGTGGTGGCGTTGTGATCGAGGTAGATCACTGGAAATCGACCTCGAAGCTGATGGCTCTCACCAGGATTCCCTTATCGCTCAGCAGCTCGGCCGCGCTCTCGAGTCTGGTGCCGTCCTGGTACACGAATGTCTCCACCTTACCCATCTCGATCCCCTCCGGGTCACGGATGATTTTCACTTCGCCCTCTCCCTCCAGCTGTCCGCTCAGATACTCCGCCAGGATTGCATCCACCTGGTCGAGACCACTGAACCGGTCCACCACGCCCCTCTGGATCAGATCCGCGAGATTCTCGAAGAGCTGCTCGTTCTCTTCCTCCAGCCTCGCCCCGGCAATGAAGTAGAGCGTGTACACCTCGTTTACCTCGCTCAGCCTGATCCACGCATATTCACTGGGGCCGTAGTAGGTAATTCCCTTGAAGACCGCCGCGGTGGAAAACAGATCCTCCCGCTGTCCGCCGGACTGGAAGAGAAAAGCGTAAACCGAACAGTCCGAGCCCGCCTTGAAACGCAGCTGTAGCCGATCTCCTTGCTCCAGAGTGCCCCTTTCCTTCAGCTCCACGCGTTCGGCAAACCCACCCTCGTCCCGGCGCACCAGGACGTGGAGATCCACCATCACCTCTTCATCTTGCGCCGGCACGCGACCCCGTTCAAGTCCGGACCGCCGTGCGCTCAGCGCCGCACCCGCCCTCTCCAGCAGACGCTCCCGGACCCGCCCGCTGGCGGTCCCGACGACCTCCCCCCTTACCCGGTCGGTAAGAAGGAGGCGGACATAGGCCCAGGGGGATTCGTACTTCACCTGTCCGCTGAGCAGTCTGGGCGACTCCAGCTCCTGCCACGCCTTCGGCAGCAGGGCTCCGGATTCCCATTTGCTCTTGGCGGCGCCGGGCTTGTCGGCGATCTGCATCGCTCCCACGCCGACGGCAATCGGCGACCCTGACACTACCAACGACGACACCAGGATTTCGTCCAGAGCCTGAGTCATCGGCGTCTGCTCGCCGTCTTCTTGGCGAAATCCCAGCACGGCGATCTCACCGGCTTCCGCCTCTGCCAGCTCAGACCTCATCTGCGCCAGCAGAGAATTCACCTCCTCGATGAGTCCGGGTCCGGGGGAGCCCCTGTTGATAATCCCCCCGCAGCTACCACAGGCAAGAGCTGCGAGGAAGCCGATGGCGCCGAGTATCCCGGGCGAATTCAAGACTGCTCCTCCCCATCGGGCGGGTAGCGGGCGTAGGTAGTGTTCCCCTCGACGTTGATCTCTTTCCGCATTGGTACGAATTCCCCTTCTTCGCTGACAACGCCGTCATCATCTTCGGGGGGCCCTGCAACCGTGTCGGCCGCGACCCTACCCTCTTCCTCCCCTTCCAGCCCGGTTTCCCGGGCACGCTCCAGTGCTTTAGCCCGCAGCTGGCGGTCCAGCAGCATCTGTCCGAGCAGCTGGCGCGCCTGCTGCAGTATGACCTGTCGCTTCTCGTCGCCATCCGCGACCTGCTCGAGCACGCCGTATAGCGCCGACACCGCCGGTGGCCCCAATAGGGGCACGTTCTTCTTCACTAGCTCTTCGTACTTATCGCTCAGATCCAGACGGATGAGAATGCTGGCCAGAAGGGCGTTGGTGTCCGGGTCCGCCGGTCCGAACTCCCTCAGAGTGCGCTTGTAAGTTCGCACGTACATAAGCACACTGCTGGGATCGGAGGTAAGTCGATGGGGACTGTCCTCCAGTAACTTGACGATCGTCTCCTCCTCGTGGACCCGGCGCCGCGCGAGAAGGAGCTGAGACGACCTGTGCTCACCCTCCTCCATCCTGTCCAGGATCTCGCACGCGCTGGCGACGATGGCCTGTTTCTTGATTCGAAACGTCGACCACTCGTCAGCGTCTCGCAGCCGGTGCAGTCCGATGACCTGGTGTAACTCCTGGCGGGCCGTCTCCCCCATGGCCGGCAGCTCAGCAACCAGTTGGCGGTACCCGGGCGCCCGGTCCAGGCGCACGACAATACCGGCCAGAGGCCGATCCATGCCGTCCTCCATGCCGAAGCGGCCCAGTGCCCTGCAGCGGCCCACGCGAGTGAAGACGCCGGCCGGATCCGAGCTCAGGGAGCACAGGTACATCCACAGAGGGTGAACGAGTTCCTGCAGCTCCGGCTCGCCGGCCCGGTAAGCGGCGAAGAACCCCTTGAGCCCGGCGACGCCCATGTCGACCACGGCGCGCAGGAATTGCGCCCTGGGTTTGGGTACGACACCCTTGCAGAATGTCGTCATTATCGGTGACCGGTCAAAACGCGTGGAGTCCCGGTAGTCGTGCAGCACGTCGGAAAAACTGGCGGGCTCCACCTGCTGTCCTCGCCGCCGGGCCAGCTCGCGGGCGGCCCCGTGGATGATATCGCGGTCGAAGAGAAAGAGGCGGGGGTAGTCTAAGATATCGGCGATGCGTTCCATCTTGCCGCGGGCCCAGCGCTGTTCGAGCTCGGCGTCGAAAACGTCACGGGCGAGCTGGAAGGATTCGTGCGAGAAGGCCTGGGGTGCCGAGGTTCGAATCATGGCGGAACGGTAGCCTTCGACGAACTCGAAGACCTCTGACCTGGCCTCCTCCGGATGCTCCTGCCGATGCCGGTTGTGCTCCCTGACATAGCCTTTCAGGTAGGGTTCGGTCAGGCGGGCGGTCGGATGGCCGTGCCCCCTGTCACCGAACGACCTGAGCACCTCCACCAGAAGGAGATAGTCGAGCAGCATCCAGCCGGCGTAGATCACCCCCTCGGCGATCGCCCCGTAGTCGTAGCCCATCTCCTCCGCCTGATACAACAGTACTTCGGGCAGGTAGATGGTCCGGCGCCGACCCAGGTGGACGGCCTGATGGTGCCGGCAGTCGCGGAAGCAGAGGAGAGAGTCGTCCCGCACCAGGGTCACGCTGATAGGGCCGCCGATCAACGCCTGGCGCACGTGTTCGGGC
>Ga0066376_10005718_pt1 | contig 10437 bp, 10 predicted proteins | sample Knorr_S15_td_Bot_FD_77009 | JGI IMG/M metagenome (GOLD analysis project Ga0066376, IMG submission 77009) | Marine microbial communities from Southern Atlantic Ocean transect - Knorr_S15_td_Bottom_ad_5009_LV_A | ecosystem: Environmental > Aquatic > Marine > Oceanic | place: Southern Atlantic... | reverse complement strand
ACGTCGATCGGGTTCTGGTTCAAGACCTCGGCCAGATATTGAACGGTCATCGTCTCTGGCAGCACCAAGGCACGGGTCTGAGCCCGCCGCTCCGTGGTCTTGCGGGGTCTTGGAGTTTGGCCTGCGTCGTCCACTGTGGTGGGTCGTCCGTCAGTCGTCATTTACACGTCCATAAAGAATCTAAAGATTAGGGCGCCGTTGTCTGTGGGGCGATGTTTACTTCGTAATAGGTCCGTACCAGCTCCAGGTCTTGGGCGGAGAGGTCTTTCTTGAAGCTACGCTCCAAAGCCCCCTTGCCGATGGCCCGTCCCCAGCAATCTGGAATGCGGCAGAGGTAGGCCCCTCTCCCCGCTTCCCTACCCGTGGTATCGACGATGACCGGACCCTGGCTGGTCCGGACAACCCGAATAAGTTGAGCCTTTGGCATCTTGGCGCCACAGGCCACACAACTACGTTCGGGGACGTGACGATTCTTTGGCAAGACCGGCCCTCCTAAGACCTGCCCACTGGGTTGTGGGTGCAAACCCCTGCGGGAGGCGATTCAGGGAAGGATCTAGCGGCCTCCGCCGGCAGCAGCTCCGCCACCGCGGGCTCCACCGCCACGTGCGCCGCCTCTGGCGCCACCGCCGCCCCTCCGGCGCCGGCCACCGCGGCCGCCACCCCGGAACTCTTCGACGATATCTTCGGCGAACCGAATCTTGCCGGCGTCGGGAATCAGTACCGGCAGATCAGTGAAGTCGGGCAATTCGCCTTCCTCTTCTTCCTCGTCGTCGTCGTCGTCGTCATCCGACAATTCAACGTCATCAATGGTGAAGGCGCCTAGGTCTTCAACACTAAGGCCCTCAGCCACGGCAGGCTCGGCGACAGCGTCTGAGGACGCCTGGTCTTCTTCTTCCTGAATCAGGGCTTCGAGGATACTTTCTTCGTCGACCTCTTCAGCCGGAGCTTCAGTTACGGCTTCTGCTACCGGGGCCGCGTCAGCGGTCACGGGTTCCGTTGCTTCTTCGGTGGCTGCGACGCCCGCCTCTTCGACGATGGCGATCGCTTCTTCCACTGCATCGGCGGCTTCATCCGCCACCACGGCTGCAGTTCCCGCCGCGGCCTGAGTTCTCTCTTTGATCTCTTCCCACTCAGTCATGCCCTTGATGTCTAGCCTCCAGCCGGTCAGGCGGGCGGCCAAACGGGTATTCTGGCCCTCTTTTCCGATGGCCAAGGAGAGCTGCCGGTCGGGGACCACCACGATGGCGGTCTGTTCCGATTCCAACAATTCCACATGGACCGGTTCTGAGGGACTGAGGGCGTTGGTGATAAAGGTCCTGGGTTCTTCGTCCCAAGACACGATGTCGATCTTCTCGCCCTGGAGTTCGTTGACTATGCTTTGGATCCGGTTGCCCCGGATGCCGATGCAGGAGCCCACCGGGTCGATGCCGGCCTGGGTGGCGCTTACGGCTACCTTGCTGCGGAACCCGGCCTCGCGGGCGATGGCCTTGATCTCGACCACGCCGTTGTAGACCTCGGGCACCTCAATCTCGAACAAGCGCTTCAGCATGTTCTTGTGACTTCGGGAGACCAGAATCTCCGGGCCCTTGGGGGTGCTTCGGACGCTGATCAGGTAGACCTTGGTGCGCTGGCCTTTGCGGTAGCGCTCGTTGGGGGCCTGTTCTTCAAAAGGCAGCACCGCTTGAGCGCGGCCCAAGTCCAGGGTGATGGTGCGGCCGGGTTCGGCCTGTTCAATCACGCCTGAGACTATGTCGCCCTCATGCTGCTGGAACTCCTGGTACAGGAGGTCCCGCTCTGCTTCACGGAGGCGTTGCAGCACCACCTGCTTGGCGGTCTGCGCCGCGATACGGCTGGCGTTGTGGGGCAGCGGTTCGGCGGCTGCGACCTCGTCACCCAACTCGGCGCCCTTCTTGATGAACTGGGCGTCGGCGACGGTGACCTCTTTGTCGCTGTCTTCGACCGTTTCCACCACTGTTTTCAGTGCGAAAACGCTCACTTCCCCGGTGTTGGGGTTGAGCGTAACGGAAATGTTTTGGCCTGAAGCCGGGTTGTCTTTTTTAAATGCCGACGCCAGGGCAACTTCAATCGCTCCGAGAACTTGCTCTCGGGGCAGATGCCGCTCTGCCGCCAACTGGGTCAATGCAATCAGAAAATCGCTTTTCATTGGTTCGCACCCCTCCCGATTCCCGGACGGAACACGTTTGTCTCCATCAGCAAGAAAGCGGGTTATACCCCGCTCTCTAAGGAAGGCTAATATGTAGAGCCAGTATAGCATCGCCACGGCTGAAGTTTCAAGTTTTTTTACCCTTCTCCAGCCTCACACCCCACATAGCCCGGCGTGCCTAGTTCGTTGGCCCGGAACGGCTTCAAGAAGCCCGTTAACCTGAAATCGTGAACTTTACCCCTCGGAAAACGCTTTTGTCATGCCCGAATCACGCCTGGCGGCGGCCTGGCTCGCCTACCACCAGATCTTGCCCTTAGTCTCCTCAGCCAGTTGTTCGTAGTCCTTGGTCCATAGGGCCGTGCTGAGGTATTTCCAGCCTCCGTCGGCCAAAAGGCAGACTATGTCTCCCTTGTCCATTCGCTCCGCCTGGCGTATCGCCCCGTAGACGACAGAGCCTGACGAGACTCCAGCGAAAATGCCTTCCTCCGTCAGGAGGCGCTTGGCTGTGGAAAAGGCATCAAAGCTGCCGACCAACATCCTGGTGTCCAGCAAAGAGATGTCCAGGATGGGCGGGATGAACCCGTCTTCAAGGCTGCGGAGTCCTGAGATGAAGTCCTCCGGCTCGGGGGCCACGGCCACGATCTTGGTCTCAGGATTGTGTTCTTTCAGGCGGCGGCCCACACCCATCAGGGTGCCGCCGGTGCCCAGGCCGGCAACGAACATGTTGACGTCGGGCAGCGCTTCGATGATCTCCTGGCCGGTGGTCTCGTAGTGGGCGTTGGGGTTGCCGGTGTTGCCGTACTGGTACAGCATGAAATAGTCGCTGCCTTTTTTCTGGATCAAGTCCTGAGCGACTTCGATGGACCCATTGGTGCCGCGGGAGCCGTCGGAGGGGATTATCTCGGCCCCGTAAGCCTCGAGTAACTGCACCCGCTCCACGCTGACGTTCTCAGGCATGACCACGGCTACTTTATAGCCCTTCAGCCGTCCGATCATGGCCAGGGAGATGCCGGTATTGCCGCTGGTGGGCTCCAAGATGGTGCGGTTGGCGGATAATTCGCCGTCCCGCTCCGCCTGCTCGATCATCTTGAGGGCGATGCGGTCCTTGACGCTGCCGGTGGGGTTCTGGCCTTCCAACTTGGCGAAGATGCGCACGCCTTCCTTGGGACTCATGCGCTGCAGTTCAACGAGGGGGGTGTTGCCGATGGTGTCGATGATGCCTTTGTACGTGAGCCTAGTAACCATAAACCTTGTATCTACCGTTCATGTGCCGAGAATTTAAGGGGCCTGATGTTGAAAGGGGAGTCCGTTTTGTCAGACGCCCCAGTTTTTGGTCTAACTTCTTGGTTAGTCCGAGCCTACCACCGCGGGCTCGTGAGTCTCTGCGACCCCGCAGAAGACCTCGTAGTCGATCAACTCGGTGACTGTGGGGTTGTCCCCACACAGCGGACAATTCGGGTTTCTCTTCAAGCGCACTTCGCGGAAGGTCATGCTGAGGGCGTCGATGAGCAGCAGCCGGGAGCTGAGGGACTCTCCGATACCCAGTATGTGCTTCAGGGCCTCAGTGGCTTGGATGCTGCCGACCAAGCCGGTCAGGGCGCCCAGCACGCCGGCCTCGGCGCAGTTGGGGACCATGCCGGGAGGCGGCGGCGACGGGAACAGGCAGCGGTAGCAGCCCTCTCCAGGCAGGAAAACGGTGGCCTGGCCGTCAAATATCAAGATGCTGCCGTCGATCAGTGGCTTGTTCAGCAGATAGCAGGCGTCATTCACCAGATAGCGGGTGGCGAAGTTGTCGGCGCCGTTGATCACCAAGTCGTATTGGCTGATGATCTCCATGGCGTTCTCAGACTCCAACCGGACCTCGTGTACGACTACGTTCACGTCTGGGTTGTAAGCCTTGATGTTGTCCACGGCCGACTGGACCTTGGGCCGGCCCACGTCCGCGGTGTGGTGCAACACCTGGCGCTGCAGGTTGGACAGTTCGACAACGTCGAAGTCGACGATGCCGACGGTGCCGACCCCGGCCAATGACAGGTAGATGGCGGAGGGAGAACCCAGCCCGCCGGCGCCGATGATCAGGGCTTTGGCGCCCATCAAGGCGCGCTGGCCCTTGCTGCCAACGTCACTCATGATGATGTGGCGGCTGTATCGCTTTACTTGCTCCGGTGTGAGCACTATGGGCTGTTCGGCCATGGGTTGGACCCTCCTAATTTTTCCCGTTGTTCTAGGGACTTTTATTTAGATGTGCTGGAGTTTCTTTGGATGCTTACGCTTGTTGATTCACAATAAAAAAACCCGCGCTTACCTTCAAGACGGGTGGGCGCAGGCTTCAGATGTGCAGAAGTTGTTGCCCGACCCTATGTGGGCGGACACGTACAAGCGCAAGTTAGTTGGAATTTAGATGCAAACATTAACATTTCGAGTCTATAACCGGTAAAAGTGGTTGTCAAGCAACACTGAGCCTAGCCAGAAGGGGCCACAGCGGCTATAACTGCAGGGCGGCCTGCCCGGCCAAGCTCGATTGACGTTCAGCCAACTGGGCCACGGTGATATTCATCAACACGTCGCGGATCGACGCTTCCACAGTCTTCCATACTTCTTGCTGGGCGCAGGTATGAGAGAAGACGCATTCGTGGGGGTTGATGAGGCAGTCCAGCGGAGAATTGCTGCTATCCAGGCGCTCCATCACCATGTTGAGGTCGATGTCTTTGGGGTCCATCGCCAGGGAATGTCCGCCCTGAGGCCCCCTGCGGCTTTGGACGAAACCGAACTTGTTCAGCGAGGTCATCAACTGGTCCAAGTAGGCTTCTGGGATACCCTGTTGCCGGGCGATAGTTGCCGTCTGGACAGGGCCGTCACCGTAGTGAAGGGCCAATTCCACCAAAGCCCGCACCCCATAGTCCACCTTCATGGGGATCTTCATCTGGATATACCTCCAGGCTGGAAAGTCAGCCTAAATTATACACCAGCCCATCCCCAAATCCAAGATTGCCTACCGACCCGGTCAACAATCACGCCTGGGAGGACGCCTGAAGCCAGGCGAGTCTAGTTGGGGCCCGGCGGGTTTAATTGAAGCCAGGCGGGTCTAGTTGGGGCCCGGCGGGTCTAATTGAAGCCAGGCGAGTCTAATCTCGCGGTTGCAGCACCATGTAGGTGCCAAGACCCTGGGCGATCAGCTTTCCGTCCTCGTCTCTGACCTCCATCTCGCCCACCATCAGACGGCGTCCGGCGCTGATTATCTTGGCGGTGGCCGTGAGTTCCCCCTTCTCCGCCGCGGCCAGGAAATTGACCTTGATCTCGATGGTTGTGGTGCCCTCACCGTCCTTCAGTAGCGGTCTGATGGCGCGGAACATGGCATAATCGGCCAGCGCTACGACGATCCCTCCCTGGACCCTTCCTGCCTGCTGCAGATGGCTCGGGTTGATTGGCATAACGACCTTGCTGGAGCCGTCATCGGGGTCGCTCACCCTCATGTCCATCAGTTTGGCGAAGGGAGACTCGTGCACATACCCGTCGGGAATTGCCGGTTGATCGGTTGCCAATTGGGCTCCTTGTTTCGTGCCTGGCCAGTTGGGCGCATCATGGGCGCCGCCCCAGTATACCCCGGCATTCTTGGTGCGTAGACCGTAGCGCAAGTCTATAATGGTTGCTGACATCGATGGGAGTTGGGTTATGGCCCACTCCCCAGGCGGCAAATTAGGAGCTATATAGGTGCAAGTCCGTAAAATTCAGGGTAAGGCCGGGGTCCCCAAAGATGGTTAAAGGGGTACTGATCGGCTTCGGAATCATGATCATATTGGCAGTGATCCCCATAGTGCACATCGCTGGGATCCCCTTCGGCCCGTTCATCGGCGGCTACTACGGGATCTCGGCCGCCAGCGATAGCACGGCATCGGCGGGACGTAAGGCGCTGCTCTTCAGCCTTTGGACCGGAGTCCTGATGGGCGTAGTGTTGGTTATTGCCGCGGCCATCGCCACCGCCGTCAGCGGAGTCATGCCACTGCTCATCTGGGGCGGGGTCTGGGTGTTCACCTTCTACTATGCAACCATGGCCGGACTGGGCGCTTGGTACGCGGAACTTAAGGCCAAGGGCTGACGGCTCCTGAGTACCTCCACGCCCACCCAGAGCCTGGGACTCGGTAAGAAATGGCTACTTCCGGCCGCTCTTACTTTGGGCGTGTTCGTGGCGCTTGTTGGATACGGGGATTTCGGTGACACCTTTGACGAGACAGGCAGCCTGCCCCTCCGGTATCTCTTCGCCGGGCTGGGTTTGGCCTCGGCGAACTATCTGCTCCGGTTTCTACGCTGGGCCTTCTACTTGAGGGTGCTGAAGATAGATGCGCCGGTTCGCGTCAGCGCGCTGGTTTTTCTCTCCGGTCTCGCCATGTCCATAACGCCGGGCAAGGCGGGCGAGTTGGTAAAATGTTACTTGCTCAACAGCCGGACCGGAGTGCCCGTGAGCCGGTCGGCGCCGGTGGTGGTGATGGAGCGGCTGACCGACGTCATCTCCGTGATCATCCTAGGGCTCACCGGGTTCGCGTTACTGCCCACGCCGATAATAATGGTGCTGGCGGTTGCATTGGCGGTTTCGGTGGCCGGGCTCATGTTCGCGGTGTCGCGGCAAGCCTCGCGGTTGACCGGCCTGCCCATCTTGTCCCGCTGGAGCGAACTTCTCCGCGATTCCCAAGAGGGTTTCAAGGAGCTGGCGGCGGCCAGGGTGATGTCGATAGGCGTGGCCATCGGCGCGCTGGCCTGGTTCGCGGAAGGACTGGCCCTTTGGTTGATCTTGAAGGGCATCGGATCCGACATCGCCTTGGTGCGGGCGCTGCCTATCTACGCGGCGGCAACCCTGGTGGGCGCGGTCACGGCCCTGCCGGGAGGCTTGGTGGGCACCGAAGGTAGTATGCTGGCGTTCTTGCAACAGAGCGGGGTGACCAGGGTTGGTGCATCGGCCAGCACGGTGCTGGTCCGGCTGGTCACGCTCTGGTTCGCGGTGGCCGTTGGTCTGCTGGCACTTTTGGCGCTGCGCCGAGTTCCCGTATTACAAGACCCAATATTAAAAGACCAAGGAAACCTGACCTGATTTGGGCGCTACAGACAACATAAAAAACCCAGGCATTTTCGCGGCGAGTCCGGTGGCGCTGCTGAAAGCGTTGCGGCCGCTGCAATGGGTCAAGAACGGACTGGTGTTCTTGCCCTTTGTCTTCGCGGTGGACATCGCTTGGAGCACCGACGACCTGGGCGAGGTGCCCGAACTGCTGGGGAAGCTGGTCTTGGTCGCCCTGGCATTCTGTTCGCTTTCCAGCGCCATCTATCTCTTCAACGACCTGATGGACCGTTCCGGCGACCAGCTGCACCCGGTGAAGCGGAACCGGCCCATCGCCTCGGGCAAGGTCAGTGTCCAGGTGGCCGGCGCCGTCATGGTCGTGCTGGCGGCTGTGGGGTTGGCGGTCATGGTCCTGGTCGAACCGCTGCTGGGACTGGCCGGCGGCCTTTACTCCGTGATCAATGTCAGCTATTCCTTGGGCCTGAAGCAGATAGTATTGTTGGACGCCTTCGCCGTGACCAGCGGCTACGTGATCCGGGCCGCGGCCGGGGCGATTGCCATCGATGTGACACCCTCCCCGTGGTTGTTTGTCACGACCGGCGCCGGGGCGTTGTTCATCGTGCTGGGGCGGCGGTTCGCCGAGGTCCGATTGGCGGGTGATTCAGCCGGGGAACAAAGGACGGTGCTGAAGGACTATTCGGGCCCGTTCATCGGCCAGCTTTTGACGTTGTCTGCCGCGGCGGCGTGGCTGAGCTATACTTTATATACGGTGGAGGCCACCAATCTGCCCGACAACAACACCATGTTGTTCACGCTGCCGCTGGTCACCTTCGGACTGTTCCGCTACCTGTATCTTTTGAATAACAATGAACAGGCGGAAGCCCCAGAGCAGTTGATAGTCCGCGATTTGCCATTGGTCTTGTCCATCGTCAGTTGGGTTGCGGTGTCCACCGTGGTATTACTATTGAATAGTTGACCCCGGGCCGTAAGCTGTTAGTTAGATAGGAGCCCATTGATGACATCTCGTGACCCCAATACAACCCAGCCCGCGCCCGGGACCGGTCCGAGTAGCGATGCCCGCCCTGGCAGCCCGGTGGTCGCGGTTGTGGCGACCACGCCCGAGACGGCGGTGGCGGACATGGGCCGGGCCATGGACCTAGCGGGTGTTGGGGAGTTTTTGTCGCCCGATATCAAGACCCTTCTGAAGGTGAACATATCCTGGCAGCACTGGTTCCCCGCCTGCTCCACCACCCCCTGGCAGATAGAGGGCGTGACCAAGGCCCTGGAAGCACGGGGGCATAAAGACCTGGTGGCCGCCCACAACGGGACTGTGGTGGTGAATTCCTACGAGGGCGAGTTCAAGAACAAACACAAAGCCGCTCAAGAAAAGGTCGGCCTGTCCGACATCCACCTGGACTCGCCGCCCAACAATTGGATCGATTACAAACCCAAGGCCGAGATGCTGGTGCTGGACGACATCTTCCCAGAGGGCATCCAGATACCGGAGACATTCCCCGGCACCAACATAGTCCATCTGCCGACCATGAAAACCCACGTTTTCACCACCATGACCGGGGCGATGAAGAACGCCTTTGGCGGGTTGCTGCACCGCAAGCGACACTGGACCCACTCGGTGATTCACGAGACCCTGACGGACCTTCTGGCCATCCAGCAAGAGATCCACCCAGGAATATTCGCGGTGATGGACGGCACTTTCGCCGGTGACGGCCCCGGCCCTAGGGCCATGCGCTGGCACATCAAAGACCGCATATTAGCCAGTAACGACCAGGTCGCCATCGACGCCGTGGCCGCCAAGATGATGGGCTTCGATCCGATGAGTATCAAGTTCATCCGGCTGGCCCACGAACGGGGCCTGGGCTGCGGCGACGTGTCGCAGATCAATGTGGTCGGCGAGGACATCAGCCAGGTCAATTGGCAGTTCACTGGCGTGGAGAACACCTTTGCCAGCCGAGGGCAGAAACTGATCTACTGGGGCCCGTTGAAGCCACTGGAGAAGCTGCTGCTACGCAGTCCCATCGTCGGCTGGGCCTTCTTGGCCTCCAACCTGTACCACAACGGGTACTGGCTCAAGACCAAGGGCCGCCGCCGCATCAAGGCCGCATTAGAGACCGATTGGGGCAAGCTGTTCCAGTCTTATTAACTGAACTCATATCAACTCAAAGAGGTAAATAACCCAGGTATGGATATCGCAGTGATTGGGCTGCCCCAAAGCGGCAAGTCCACGGTTTTCGGCGCTTTAACCGCCGGTCATTCCACCACCACAGGCGGCGCCGGAGCCGGGCCGATGCAGGTTGGTGTGGTAAAGGTGATCGACCCCAGGCTGGCGGTGTTGGACGGCATGTACCACCCCAAGAAGGTGATCCACGCGGAGATCAAGTTTTGGGACCTGCCCCCCATCGACCGCGAGTCGGCCTCCGCCAACCAAGTCCTTAGCGGCCGCCAACGGAACATACTCCAAGCCGCGGACGCATTGTTGCTGGTGGTCCGGGCCTTTGAAGACCCGGCCCTGCTGCATCCTCTGGGTAGCGTCGACCCCGGCCGCGATGTGAAAGTGCTGCTTGAAGAATTGGCCCTGGCTGACCTGCAAGCCCTTGAAGGCGCCGAAAAGCGCCTCAGCGATGGCCTCAGCAAAGCCAAGCCGGCGGAACGCCCCGCCATGATTCCCCAGTTGGAGACGGTCAAAAAGGTTAAAGCGGCCCTGGAAGAAGGCATCCCCATGAAGTCCCAGACCCTAACCCAGTCTGAGACCGCGGCGTTGGTGGATTTCCAGTTGTTGACCGCCAAGCCCGTGATGATCGCGTTCAACACCGGCGAATCTGACCCGGCGCCAACGTTGGAAGGGCTGGGCATCTCGGCCGAGGTGTCTGGTGGGCTGGGCGAGGTTGGCCTCTGCGCCAAATTGGAAGAGGACCTAGCCTTGATGGAGACTGAAGAAGCAGACGAGTTCCGGGAGGCCATGGGCCTGGAAGAACCAGCGGTGGAGCGGGTCAAACAGGTCTGCTACAACACGGTTGGTCTGGTGTCGTTCCTGACGGTCGGCGAAGACGAGGTCCGGGCCTGGCCTGTGCCCACCGGCATCGCCGCCCAGATGGCCGCCGGCACCATCCACACCGACTTCACCCGCGGCTTCATCCGCGCAGAGGTGATTACCTACGACGACCTGGTCCGGTGTGGCAGCCTGGCGCAGGGACGGAAAGAAGGGGTT
>Ga0066376_10005716_pt1 | contig 10440 bp, 10 predicted proteins | sample Knorr_S15_td_Bot_FD_77009 | JGI IMG/M metagenome (GOLD analysis project Ga0066376, IMG submission 77009) | Marine microbial communities from Southern Atlantic Ocean transect - Knorr_S15_td_Bottom_ad_5009_LV_A | ecosystem: Environmental > Aquatic > Marine > Oceanic | place: Southern Atlantic... | reverse complement strand
CTTGAAAATGGCTTCAATCGGTTTTTGCCGCAACACATTAAAAATAATTTGCAAGGAGGCCAGCCCTTCCTGCTTAAGACATAGTTCCGCCTCTTCCATGGACTCTATGCTGAGTCCGAAGGCTTTTATTTTGCCTTCCTTTTTCAATGTGCGCAGCCAGTCAAACATGTCGCCTTGTTTTATTAATTCTGTGGGCGGGCAATGCACCTGGGTCAGGTCCAGGCATTCGACATCAAGACGTTTGAGCGAGTCTTCGGTATGTTGGCGAAACTGTTGCATGGAGAAATTTTCCGCCCCGCCGGGATGCGGGAACCGGCCCAGCTTGGTGGCGATGAATACTTTTTCGGAACAGGATTTAAAAAATTTCCCCAGCCGTTTTTCGGACAGGCCTTCGCCGTAACAATCTGCGGTGTCAAAAAAAATAACCCCAGACTCCACGGCAGTACGCAAAACTTTTTCTGCCATCGCATCGTCTACATTTCCCCAATCCGCTCCCAATTGCCAGGTTCCCAGTCCGATTTCAGATACCTGCCAATCCATGCCACCAAATTTTCTGTAATTCATTCTTACCTCAACCGAAAAATGTTACATTGTTTAAATGACTCAAAGTATATCTCGACACATTCTGTTAGATGTTTTGCCAGAAAACAAGAAGACTCTTTTTCTAATTTTGCTTTTAACAGGCCAGCTTGTTTTTTCGGGGGCTGTGGAGGCAGGGGAAACAGATTTTAAAACCTACCGCAAGGCGGCACAGCAGGAAATCAACCGGCAGAACGCGATTATCGAAGAAGACCCGCTGGACTTTTTGTCCTATTTTGAATTGGGACTTGCTTATCTCGCGCTGGGTCGGCATGAAGAAGAGGTGAATGCCTATGAGGAGGCCTTAAGGTTAAATCCAAAGTACGCGCAAGCGCATTATAATTTGAGTATGGCGTATGATCATTTGAAAAAGGGTAATAAAGCGATTCGTCATATGGAAAGGGCGCGAGAGTTATATGTCACAAAGAGGAACCACCGTAAAATTCGCACGACACAGCGACAATTAAAACGATTTTATTTAAGCTATCCGGGTCTTAACACCCGAAGAGATTCGCAGCCATAGAAGGATCGTATTCCAGCAAAAGGTCATTGGTAAGTTTTTGTGAATATACGTAAGACATACCTCCTTCTTTAAATTAGGATTGAAATTGTCTCCTCATTTTTTCATATTAGTTGGGGTCAGCTAATGGGATTGATTAAATATTATGTTTGTTATCAAAGAATATAGAAAAGGAAAAACCATTGTTCGCCAGGGAACACATGGCACCAGTGCCTTCCTTATTAAAAAGGGTAAGGTGGAAGTTTTCGTAGAAGATGTCGAGGGCAATAAGAGGGTGCTGGCGAACTTGAAAGAAAATGACCTTTTCGGCGAAATGGCAATGATCTCTACCGATGCGCGGTCCGCATCGGTGATCGCATTAGAAGATTGTGAACTCGCCATTCTTACGCGCGATAAATATTTGTTGCTCCCTGAAGATAATCCGGCTGCGATGCGTCTTAAGACTCTTATGATAGAACGCAGAAAAAAGGGACAGTGATTTTCATAAACTAAGATTTTCTCTCGTGTGAAAATATGGAAAAAGATTTTGAACCTTTAAAGGCCCGGCTCCGCATAATTTGTGATCGCCTGGATGAAGACGAGCAGAAATATTTTCGTCCGTTGATCGAAAAATTCAAGGGCCAAACGCAGGAGTTTCAGCGCATCATGCGCGATCTCGGCAAGTTCGGCCCAAAAATTACCGATGGCAGTCAATTCAAAGTCTGTCGCGAAGTGCAGCATTTGTTTGACGATGCCTTCAGGAAACAAAGTTGATCGCCAATAAACTGGAATGATGGAAGCTGTCCACATCATTGTGCATGGCCAGGTGCAGGGTGTCTGGTTCCGTGCCGGAACCAAAGAAAAAGCCGATGAACTGGGTTTGCCCGGTTGGGTGAAAAATCGACTGGAGGCGACAGTAGAAATTCATGCCGAAGGCGAAAAACCTCAGCTCGAAAAATTTATCGCTTGGTGCCGCAAGGGCACCCCGGCGGCAAATGTGACCTCGCTGGATATGGATTGGGTTGCCATGCAAAATTACAAATCCTTTGAAATTCGTGACTGACCTCAAAAATATTACCCTATGATCTCAATCAAAGGGCTGGCCAAAAAATATGACTCCCTACTGGCAGTAGACGGGGTCGACCTTGAAATTCCCAAGGGCGAGTTGTTTGGCTTCATCGGTCCTAATGGAGCGGGGAAAACCACCACCATCAAATTACTGGTCGGACTCTTAAAGCCGACATCCGGTTCTATTTTCATAGACGGCATTGATCTTGAGCGCGACCCTATCGAAGTAAAAAAAATCGTTGGCTATATTCCCGACCGGCCTTTTCTTTACGACAAACTCACCGGCTGGGAATATCTGGAATTTGTCGCCGGACTTTTCTCCATGGATATGGATGTCGCGCATGACCGCGCACAAAAGTTCCTGACATTTTTCGATTTGAATGATTTTGCCGATGAGTTGATTGAAGCTTATTCGCATGGCATGAAACAAAAACTCATTATCTCGGGAGCCTTGATCCATAACCCGAAAGTGTTGATCGTTGATGAACCCTTGGTGGGACTGGACCCGAAAGGCGCAAGACAGGTAAAACAATTGTTTCAGGATTTATGCACCGAAGGCACAACGATTTTTTTGTCGAAGCATTCGTTAGGCGTGGCCGAGACTATGTGCCATCGAGTGGGCATCATTCAAAAAGGTAAGATCGTTGCGCTGGGCACAGTCGACCAATTGCGCGCCCAGGCACAACACGAACATGGCAACCTGGAAGAAGTGTTCCTGAAGCTCACCGGCGATACCGACTTCGCCCCCCTCCTCGATTCACTGCGAGACAGTCAAAGGAAATAAAAAAACCCCTTCTCCCCTGGAGGGAGAAGGGAGTAAAACCAAACTCCTTATCTTTGCATAGGTCGGCACTTAGGGAAAATGTGCGCCGCATCCGTCATTGCGAAGAACTCCTTTCGACTTCGCTCAGGACAGGCTGTGGCGATGTGGCAATCCAGAACAATTAAAAAGTACTAGCTAACAAAACAACCTGCCAACAAAATGGGATATTATTAAATCTGGATTTACCCCAATTCGGGGCACGAAGGCTAAGGTTAAATATCACGGCCGCGCTCCTTACAGTCGCTCGCGATGACGTGCGGAAGGGTACTTGGTTTTTTTGCTCTATCTGTGTTTATCGGTGGCTAAAAATTTTTAAGGATTTTTTTTCTTGAAAACAACTTCAACATTTAATTCTTTGCCGTCTCGACTAAGATGAAGGGTGGATCGGTCATTGAAGTTTTTGTTTTGCAGTTGTTCCAGCACCTCCTCCACGCTAGCGAGTTTTTTACCATCTATACGCAGTAATAAATCGCCTTTAAAAATTCCTGCTGCTTCGGCGTTGGAGTTTTGCGTCACTTGCATTATTGTTACGCCGTCTTTTTTCTGCGCCAGCCGAACTCCCAGCCGCACGTTGTCATTCACTTTGTAGTCGACCTTCCAGGCGTAGTCTGCCGCATAGAGTGGGATGGAGACTTTCTCTACTATCATCTCTCGGTCTTTCAATTCTTCCGGGATGTGAGTTATGGTTGGCTGAATGATGGAATAGGCGTGTGGCACCCGGCGATAGGCGCGCTTGGGAATGCCAAATCCGTATTGCACGTGGAACCCGCCACTGAGGACCACCAGCTTGGTATCTATATTTTTTGGATTCATTAAAAACTGTGCAACGGTTTGCGCCATGGTTTCTTCCCAAAGCAGCAACATTCGATAGGGTTTTTCCAGGGCTTTTTCTGTGCCTCGGTGACCGCCGAAGGCCGCCATGCAATAGGCTCGGTGATAGGGGTCTTGATCGTCCAGTTCTGGATAGAATAAGTTGTCGGGAGCCGGATCGCCGGAACGGAAACTGTTTTCCATTTTGCGCGAAGATTTTAATCCGATCAGTGGCAATTGGTTTGTGCGGGCAAATTCAAAAATGCGTTGATACAATTGATAGCCTGATCCCCAGTTGATGTGGAAGAGGTTTTTAAATTCTTTCAGAGAAAGTTTTCCTGCATTCCACGGGTCGAGTTTTTTCTGCGCCGAGCGGCGAAACATTTCCAATCCAATCGCTACTGGAAATTGTTCAGCCAATTTTTTAATAATTTGTAGCTGAACTTTATGTGCTTCGATATTGTCGTGCGTTTCACCGATATAGATCACCCGCGATGCGGTAATCGAGCCCATCATCTGGTCGAAACTGACAGTCAGCCCTGTTGGTAGATGCAGTATTTCCCCGGTTTGCAGATCGCCTAAATCGAGGTAGGGTGAACCCGAGTTTGGCACAGCGAATTCTTCTGTTTGACCGTTCTGAGCAAAGAGCAGTAAACAGAATAAAAACAACGTTGCGAGTACGATTCGGAGGGTTTGAGTGACGGGATTCGGGTTCATTTTTATCAGCTATTGACTTTATCGGTGTTTTTGTTGATAATCCCAAACTTCACGCCAAAACAGGATGCAGGCAGAATTTCGGTCATCTGTTTTTGTGGAAATTATTATCCGTTGCATTTATTTAACTGGGAGGTAGAGGTTTTTGGAAGTAACAGTTTACCAAAATCAGGTTGAAAAAGCGTTAAAAGTCCTTAAAAGACAAATGACCAAAGAAGGCTTGTTGAAAGAGTTGAAACGCCGCCGTTTTTACGAAAAGCCCTCCGTGAAGAAAAAGCGCAAGCAGAAGGAGGCTAAGAAGAAAAGAAAAGCCGCTATGCGTCGTATGCGATCCTATAACCGAATTTAAGATTCGATTTAATCTTCTTCTGTAATCTTTACTTTTTTTGCCGCAATGTCTCGTAAAAGAGTATTGCCGCCGCCGCCGATGCATTCAAAGACCCTATTGCACCTTGCATGGGTATGTTGAGGGTGACATCGCAGGATTTTTTCAATAAAGGGCGAATGCCTTTTTCTTCTCCGCCGATCACCAATACCACAGGCGTATCAAATTTATATTGATGGCAGGGTGTATCGCCATCCGGCACCACTCCGGCAATCCAGAATCCCGCTTCTTTTAAATGTTCTATGCCACGGGTCAGGTTTGTGACCCAGGCAATAGGAAGATGTTCGATAGCCCCCGAAGAACATTTTGCGACCGTTTCATTCAGGGTCGAGGTGCGGTTTTTAGGAAGGATCATTCCCTGGATTCCCAATGTTTCTGCCGAGCGGATGATGGCTCCCAGGTTTTGCGGATCTTGAATACTGTCCACCACAACTAAAATCGGCAACTTCGATTTTTCAAAAGCCTGTGCAATTAATTCGTCCAGCTGCAGAGTTTGGATGATGGCAAAAATCCCGACCACTCCCTGATGATTGTGGCTGCGGTATTTTTTTTGGAAAGCAGTTTTGTGAAGCGTCTCAATGGGTACTTTATTTTCACGCGCCAATTCGATCAAAAAATTTAATCTTGGCTGGGATTTACCCTGCTCAATGATAAGCTTATAACAACGGCGTTTTTGCGCCTTTAGGGCTTCGGTAACCGGGTTGAGTCCGAAAACGGTTGAGGAGACGAAAGAATTCATATTCAGCAAAAGTTGTGGCTAGAAGTTAGCAGGTTATCAGGGTCTTGGATTTTTCTGGACGCAGGCCAGCAAATGATCTATAAATATATGAAAACAATGGGCTTATTTCGCCTAAAAGTTCCGGCGGCCCATTAGAACTTTTCCTCGTCTGTAGAAAATATTTTTACCTTATCCATCCGTTCGTAAACTATATGCCGATTTCAAAAAAAAGGGTAATTTTTTATTCCTTCTTTGTTTTGTTCCTCGGCGTGTTTTCTATTTTTTCCCTGGCTTATTATCAGCTTAGAAATCTGGGTGAAATAAAAAATCTTGCCATAGAGAAAATACAAGAATTGACCGGACGAAAAGTTTCCATTGGCGATGCCGAAATGGATATTGTTCGCGGCCTTAGCATTCTTCTCAAAGACGTTTCCGTTAAATCGCGTTGGGACTCCGAACCGGAACTGACAGTGCGCAGTGTTTGGGTGGTCGTGAAACTTCTTCCCCTGTTAGAAAAACGGGTTGAAGTCAAACAGATCATTATCCAGGGGGCATCGCTAAGGGTCGTTCGTAATGCGTCAGGCCAGTTCAGCTTGGGCGATGTTCAAAAATGGATATCGCAACCTGCCGACAGCAAGCTATTCAAAGTGCTCACAGTCAGCCTGATGAGTCAGGTTTCGGTGGAAGACGGTTCCATCCATTTTATGGATTATCTTGATCGAGCAAAAGATAAGCCGATACCGCTGGAAATGGATCATATCCATTTTTCCATCAGAAAAAGTTTACTCAAATCCCCTTACCAGTTTGCTTTAAAGGGGGAGATACCCAACTCGGGAGCTTCTACCGCTTTTCAGATTTCTGCAACCTTTGACAATTTTTCCGAAGAAAAAGGTTTTACAGGAATTTCTATCGATGGAAAAATTCGTTTAAATCCGTTAAATGTTTCCAGGTTTCAGCCGTACTTTAAAAAAGTATTGGCAAAAACTCCCGGTTGGTTGTCCCTTGATTCCAGTTTTTCCGGCGATCTTGGGGGTGCCCTCAAAACGCAAGGAGTATTGAAATATTCGGAAAAACAAGAACGCGCGACTCTTCGTGACGCGCGCGTTCCACACCGGGGCGGCCTCCAATATAAAATCTCAATGGCTAATGACTCCATTAATATTGAGGAGTTAAAAACCGAAACAGGCCCGTTCAAGTTTAATGCGCGAGGTTCTTTGAAAGAAATTTTTTCTAAAGACCCATCCGTTTCTATAGATTTGAAAACAGATTCTTTTCAGGTCAACAAAAGTATCGACTATCTTCCCCTGCAAATTTTTCCCGAGGAATATCATTCTCTGCTGCAGGAGCGTTTCAAGAACGGCACGATAAAAATCAAGTCGCTTAAATTTGACGGAAAACTCAGCCAGCTTCGTAATCTAGCTAAGCCTGAAAACCTGACCACACTATCCACTGAAGTGGAAATGAAGAAAGTAGACTGGCAAAGTCCTCTTCCACCTCTTAAAAAAGTTACAGGAACTATCAAGACCGTTAAGGGCAACAGCGAAATCAATATCCTGAAAGCGCGGTATGAAAACCAGCCTTTGACCAATTTAAAAGGAAGCATTGCAAATTTCATGACGCGCCCTGTAGCCAACTTGTCTCTGGAAAGTACAGTGGATATGGCACAATTCCATCGCACCCTGAAAAACGCTTTCAAAGGTCATCCAATCCATGATGCCATTTCCATTTACTCAGACTTTGAAGGCAGCGCAAAAATCCGATTGAATGTTAAAGGCCCACTTAAGAATTTTGACAAGTTGACCATAGCCGGGGAGATCGATTTACAGTCGGTGTCTCTGATCGAAGATAATTTTGCACCCCGAATAGAAAACTTGAATGGAAAGATTATTTATACCCATACCCCTGAAATGGTGCAAAGGAAAAATGAGCCTTGGATAAGAATGCTGCGCTACGAAAATATTTCGGGGAACTTTGCAAATAGTAAATTTTCAAAGCTGAACGGAGAACTGGGTTTGAGCAATGGCGAGCCCCTTGAGAAAATGTCAGCCGTTTATCATGTTGATCATAGTGATTTACATTTAATTCTGGAAGAAGATTCCGACGATGCCTTGATGGCATTGCAAGAAGGGCTCGACTTTATTTCAGGAGGAGTGACTCTTGACTACCGCTACCGGGGCAATCCGAAAAAACCTGAGACAGAAAAAGAGTGGGGAAAAATTGAGTTAAATAACCTGTCGATGAAATATCGAGGTCGATTGCAGGCCATGATGAATTTGAATGGCAATATTTCTTATGCCCCGGAAAATATTCGAATGGAAAATATTGTGGGTCGATATGGTGATTCCTCTTTACATCTTGAAGGCGAAATTGACCGGCGGGATATTTCTGCCCCCGAATTTTCCTTGCGCCTGAATCTTCCTGAATTAATGCAAACAGACTTAAAAGATATTCCGGTGTTTAGTGATTTTAATTTTTCCGGTCCGGCGCATATTTCTATGAGTATTGAGGGCACTCCTGGGAATTTTAAATTTGAGCAGCAAGCGGATTTGACCCGGACCCAATATGAAATTCCTGGTCTGATCGAGAAGCAAGAAAACGCTCTCAACCAGTTTAGAGCCAAAGGCCAGTTCACTGAAAAAGAGGGGTTGAATATAGAAAACTGGGTCTACGAGCTAAGCGGCAACAAAATTTCCGGTTCAATGGAAATCCCTGATCTGGATAGCCCGGATTTTAAAGTGGAATTGACCTCGGAGGATTTTAAGGCCTATCCTTCGCATCAATTTTCAGATTCGTGGACTGCGGATGGATCCATAAATTTCAGGATTTCGGGTACGGGGAACCTGAATAATATCGAAGATTCCCGGTTCGCGGGAACAATGGATTTGATAAATTTAAAAATACGGCCTGAAGAAATAGCATCCGAATTTCTTCTCAATGCGAAATTAAAATTTAAGGAGAATAGGTTTGATATTCGTTCTGCCAGCGTCACCTCCGCTAACAGCAACGTGGACATCAGTGGTGTTTATCAACACAGCGATTCTCCCAGCCTGGACCTGATTCTTACCGGGGAAAAACTCGATATTAATGAGCTATTACCCGAGTCTCCGGAAAAGGATACGAAAATGATGGACTCTCTTGTCAAAACAGATTTTTTTCAAAAAGGGAAAGGGGAAATCCTTTTTGATATTGGTCTGTTGAATTTTAAAATGCTTCATCTGGATAAGGTCACAGGAAAATTTTCCTTGAACGATAAGTTATTGCAGGTCATGGGCTTGAGTGTTGGGGCTCACCCGTCTGTCAAGAGCGTTGCAAAATATTCTATTGACGAAAATGGAGTGAGTGCTTTTGCTGGAAGAGTGGAAGCAAAAGATGTCAAAACAGAAAACGTTTTTAGCCTTTTCGGCGATGTGTTCGAGAATAGCCTGAGTGGTGATGTTAAAAAGTTCAGCGCCAGAATTAAAGGCAGGGGTAAAAACGGAGCGGAAATTTTAAAGTCCTTGTCTGGAAAAATTTCCATGGATATTCAATCGGGCATGATCGATAAGAAAAAACTCAAGCGCGGAGTTGATAAAATTTTTGGATCAGGCCCCGGTTCATTGCCTTTGAAGGAAAGCACCCATTCTTCTTTTAAACAACTTTCGGGCGATTTCATTCCCAAGGATGGAATTTTTGAAACGGAAAATTTTATTTTTGAAACGGATGACCGGCGGACAACCCTTGTTGGCACCTTCGATTTGAAAAAAAATCAGATGGACGCCGTAGTCGGTATCGCGCCACTCGCTGGACTGGATCGGTTTTTAACTAAAATTCCACTTGTGGGAAAAATTTTAACCGGCGGTGATGAGAAGAGCCTGTTGAAAACCTATTACAATGTTAAAGGCAATTTTGATGATCCGGAAATCAGCCTCATTCCTTTTACCTCCCTAGGAAAAAAATTCATGGGTATTTTCCAGGGCATTCTGCAAGCGCCAATTGAAATCCTGGACGCTTTTCCGAAAATTGAAGCTCCCCCCTCTGGCATGCCCGCAGAACAAGGCGAATAACTCCCTTAGCCCACCCTTCTGCTCGTCATCGCGAACTCCCAGAGGCAGTATGGCGGTCGAGGTTCAATGATTTCCCCCTTTTATGTGATTTTGGAAAATGTGGTTTTTTTGTGGGTTTGCCATCCAGATTTTGATTAAGTCTGGATTACTTCATTTCGTTCGTAATGATGGGGTTATGTGAAAAGAGGGGGGTTAACGCGATTGGATATTGACGATCCTGAATTCATCCGGTCTTTTTCCCATATGGGCAGCCAAGGTGGCGGTGATCGCCGCGACCTGATCGTCTTGTCCCGATGCACTGGCGGCAACAGGTTTAGTTACAGGCGCAGGCGGCGCCTTATAAGGCATGAGCTTCACCAGAAGTTGAATGGTGAATATGAGAATAACCAGCACCGTAAAAATAACGCACATGGCAAGAATCGAAACATTTATAGCTGCGGGAATAGTGGCTTCCATTAAAAAAAATTCCTTTATTATTTTATAGCTTCAACCACAGTGGCCAACGCCTGCATGGCGGGTTCCGGATTGCCGAGCACCGGTGCCAGTGCCGCATGGGTATCCAGACCACCGGTATCTCCAAAAAGAGAAATAAACACGCCTGCGGCCACCGCACTGCCAATCACTCCTGCTACATTGGGGCCCATTGCATGCATCAGTAAAAAGTTGGAGGGATCGGTATCCGCGCCTACTTTTTGTGACACACGCGCAGCCATGGGAACGGCGGATACGCCGGCAGAACCTATTAAAGGGTTCACCTTGCCGCCTGACATTTTACACATGATTTTGCCAAAAATCAGACCG
>Ga0066376_10005715_pt1 | contig 10442 bp, 5 predicted proteins | sample Knorr_S15_td_Bot_FD_77009 | JGI IMG/M metagenome (GOLD analysis project Ga0066376, IMG submission 77009) | Marine microbial communities from Southern Atlantic Ocean transect - Knorr_S15_td_Bottom_ad_5009_LV_A | ecosystem: Environmental > Aquatic > Marine > Oceanic | place: Southern Atlantic... | reverse complement strand
GCAGGCACAGACATCCCAATTAAATCAGCAATATTGCTTGCAGATTCACGAGCATTTTTAATTAATTCATTTAAGATTAAATAGTCTATTTTATCGATTGCCATATAAAAATTAGATATTCTTGTTTTTAAATATAATAATAATAATTAACTTTTAGAAAATATTTTTAATTAATATTAAAAAAAAACTAAAATTATTCAATAAAAACTAGTATTTACTTTAATTATGAAAATCATAATATACCACAATCCAATGTGAGGGAAAAGTCGAGATTCTGTTAGAATCCTTGAAGAAAAGAAAGAAGAATTTACTGTAATTGAATACCTGAAAAATCCTCTGAGAAAGAAAGATCTTATCCATGTAATCAATATACTAGATCTAAAAGCATCTGATATTGTAAGAACAACAGAAAAAGAATTTAAAGAGAATAACTTGTCAGAAATTATGGGTGATGAAGATAAAATATTAGATGCAATTGAAAAATTTCCTAAAATCATGCAACGACCTATTATTATTCATGGGAATAAAGGAGTAATTGGTCGTCCTCCAGAGAATATTAATAAAATCCTATAACTCTTCTAAGGAAGATAAAATCTAATTGCTTTATAGTTTTCCATTAAGCTGCTTCCAGGATCTCCAGTCTCTCCATTAAATTGTATTTCAATTCCTTGATCTTTGCTAGGGTCTTCAATCCCTATCGTAACACCATGATCATCAATATCTTGTATATCCTTATATTGAAAAATAATTTCTCCATCACCATTAGGATTTTCAATAAGGATCAACTGAAATGTTTCTTTGACACAGCTATCTGGATCAGATGGAGCATCAAGGCTTAGATTTATTAGTAGAATAATATCAAACACATCGATATTGCCATCTTGATTGCAATCAGCTACCTGCTCTTGCTGTGGAAGTATTTGCTCAACTCCTAAAACGACATTAACTAAGATTATAATATCTAAAATATCTACATTAAAATCTTCATTGATATCACCCACTGAATTATCAATACAATATTCATCTTGCTCGCTATTTGCAATATTGTTCCATTGCACAACATATCTTGATTCTACGTCAAAAGCCTGATGATAAACATGTAATGGTTCCGTCCCATTATTGTCATCTAAATCATCATAGAAGGGTGCAAGTAATCCATATGGACCAATTGGGAATGTAATGGAGTTGTTAAAGAAGTGACTGATAGATTCACATGGAACATTCTCAGGAGATTCATTTTTACCATCCAAACATCTAAGGAATGAAGCCCATCCATTAGAAGACACTGTTAGACTATCAAACTCTTGTCCATAATACTGAAAATTAAAGGCACTACCATCATTATAGATCATTTGTATTGTTGAGTCCGAATCATCAGTTAAAAATAGATTATCACCTGTTACTGAAATTTCAACCCAATCAGATTCAGTGATATCATAAATTTCAAACTCATAACCGTAGTCTAAATCATCATCATCCACATTATAATCATGATCTGTAAAATCATCACCATTATCGTTTTCATAAATAATAGTATATTCTTCCTGATAATATTGTCCCTTATTAATATATAGTGAGAGTTCACTACCAATCTCAGCATCAAAATCAATATCTAGCTGGCCATACTCATTTGAAACACCTTTTGCAATCAGTTCCCCTTCAAAAAGCACTGCTCCAACAACATCCTGCAGCAGATCTCCTGATTCTACTTCACTCACAATTAAATTTAAAAAAGAATTATTAATACTATGACTATCATCAATGTTAGCAGACATCCTCTCAGGAGTTTTTAACCACACACTTAAGCTTGGATCTCCAATAATTCCATAAACATGGTGGTAGAATTCTGCAATATTAGTTCCATTTACCTCTAATCCACTGAACTCATGTTCAATAGCTTGCTTCCCAACATGAAGAGCGGGTCCAAGTTCATTTTGCCTTCCCTCTAATAAATCATCCCATATCGCTCCACACAAAACATTATTAAATCGAGTATCAGTATCTAAATCAGATGGGCCAATCATCGCCACTGCTCCTTTGGGCGCATTAATTGTTCCTGCTGTCAACAATGCTTCTCCAAAACAGAATATTTGCTGCTCATTTCCGAAATCACCCGTATTGCAAACAAAACTAAATACAACAGGAAGAGAAAATGATGGATTAAGTAAATCATTGATTTCATCTAATCGAAATTGAGGTTTATGCCACCCTCTGGCATCACCCCATCCCCTATAATTAACAACACCAACACCATTGTTCCATGATTCTTCTATCACATCGGGGCTGGTGCCGTAGCTATAGTTGTGCTTGTGGAAAAAAGCACTATCAACATTTTCATACCCATAATAGTTTAATTCCTCTAAAAGCCACTGAGAGGTCCATACCGGTGTTACGGGCCAATTGGATGGTGAAGTTCCTTCCCCACTATAGTTCCCTGCAACCACAAGCGCATTATTTAAATAAGAATGATCAGGAATAAAATCATCATTTAATTGGGCATAATGGATGTTCCTATTAATTATGTTGGCAAGATCAGTCGAACTTCCAATTGACCATCTACCAATAAAAAAATGAGGTGACAATATATTCACTCCATCTCCAACATCAAAAAATGTGTATGGATAGTCGGTCTGATCATTTTCAGGCTCATTGTAAGATGGAATTTCAAAGGTTGGAATATTAAAATTATCATTATTTTGGTTTACATCACCTACCAATAGCACATATTCAAGCAATGGCTCATTGCTATAATAATCTATTAAATAGTTTTTTAAATCATCACTTGTTTGTCCATTAATCCCATCAATATCATCATCCCCCTCTCTAAAAGAAATTACTTGCACATCAAAGCCCTGTGTTTTCTTTAGATTTACAAAGTAAGATAAAATCGTATTATTAAGATTTGAATTAGATAATACAATAAGATAGGTGCCTCTTAAAAACTCATCATCTCTGTCTGAGTATATATTTTTTTTTGACAATGGTAATACATCACTAAGTAATGATGATATTAAAAATGATATAAAAATTATTATTTTCAAATTATTCTCCTAAAATTTCATTTAAAATACTAATAATATCTAGTATATCTAAATTTTGATCTATTCTTTTATCTCCACTGCACTGCTGAAAACCAGTAGCTTCTTGATCATTTAGAATGATATTTAATAATATCACGATGTCTGTTACAAGCAAGCTGCCATCATGATCAAGGTCACCTTTAAGACAATCATAATCTGGATCATATAGTAATTTTAGATTGTCTAGGGATAATCCTCTGTAGCCAATAGTGATATCAGAAACTATGCCAAGACTTAACTTATTAAACTCATCTTCATCAAACTCAATTGGATGATAGGAAGTTTTATCTATCCAGTTTTGATTTGTAAAGCTGGTAACTCTCAGGCTATCCTGCGAATTATAAAGATCAAAGAATAGAGTATCCTTATCCCACTCTAATTCATGCATCATATCCAACTTTAAAATAACCTGATTTGATTCATTGTAGAATTCATTGGAAGTATCGATTCGAATAGGACAAACTGGTGTATAATTTGGATAGACGAGGTCCTCTTGTGATGATAATTTATCTTCTTGGATATTCCAATCTCCACAAATTACCTCCCAATTATCTAAATTTTCAAAATCATCTTCAAATAAAATATTATACCAATCAAGAAAAAACTCCATCTCCATGTCATCATCTATATAAATATCTTGAACAATCGGGAAAACATCTTCCGATGTAATTGTCAATCTATAATGTCCTTGGGGAATAGTAAAATTGTTTAATCCAACCTCTAATGAAAAAATCTCCTCATAAATATCACTTTTAAAATTAAGTGAAATTGAATCAGAGTGGGTCTCAGGAATATCTATATCTATTGAAAGATTATAATACTCTTTTGGAATCATCTGCACATCATACTGCCCAACCACCTCCGCACTTGGCACAAAATTCTCATAATAAGCATCTTGGTACCCATGTTTCTTAAAAGTTAGATCAAATGAATTATCATAAAGCAATCTGTGATATCTCCCGAATTCATTGGTTAACCTCGGAGCCAAAACACCACCATCCATCTGCTCTATTGTAACTTCAACCCCCTCTAGTGCTTCACCTGTTTGAGAATCAGAAATAATTCCAGATATTTGGTATTTATCTGGTGTAGGTGAAATATTTGATCCTGCAGCTCTTTTCATTAGATGATACGCTCCAGGTAAATTTCGCTCAATAGTATCCTCAATCAAATTAATGTCATCGGGTTGCATATTATCTGTTCCAACTTCAATTAAATACTGTATGCAACCAGTTTGTGTATATGTCCAATCATGAGCATTCCCTCTCATGGAGCCACTCGCCGCAAAATGATAATTACCATCACCCACTTCCTTCGGTGTCAACTCTGCTATTTCCTGTCCAAGTGGCTGAATAATATTATAATCAGGTGAAATCTTCCCTAACCAATTCCAAGAGTAAATAACCCGTTCAGCCACACACCCTGATCTTGAACTATGATAAGCTATAGATAATATGAAATTGTAGTCCATTAAGAGTTGCGAAATAATGGAAACCTCATTCTCAGAGAATGGATTCTCTCCTCTATAGTAGTCATAATTAGACACATATGAAGGATTTGATGCGCATCCCTCATCTGTTTCAAGATATTCATCTCCAAAAATCCAATTAAGAGAATAATTTCTATTTAAATCAACACCATCTAAATCATTTCCATATCCATTTGTATCAAAATCAAATATCCCATTATAGTTAGCATCCATTTTGTTCTTCCTATAGCTAACGTCTTGGATCCAATTCTCTCCATCTTCCCATCCATGTACAACTGTTAAACCCTCGGGGTTATACGTTGGAACAATCCATACTTCTGATCTATATAATATCTCTGCTAAAGATTGATAGTCAGATTGAAATTCATCTGGATGTAGAAATCTATAAATAAGCTCCATAGATATTTCTACTCCTAAGATTTCTTCAGCATGACATTGGCCGAGGATAAGTACCCTTGGTTCATCCTCATCTATATCTGCATTAAATGATAATTTAACTGCCCAAAACGGGAGTTCATCCTCAGTTGAAACACCAAGTTCAATCAGTTTAAAAATTGGACCGCTATTTGGATATGGTGAATTAATATTAATTGTATCACCAAATTCATCGTTCCATTCATGGAGGATTAAATCAATTTCAGAATAAGTATGATAGCGCTCTGAAAGTATGCTATCAGATTTTAAAACTTGTAATGAAACTATAAAAATTAGGATCAAATAAAACATTTTATAAGATTTAGACATTATGAGTTTAATATAAACTGAACCGCTTGAATAACATCAAGAATATCAATGCTCTCATCTCCATTGGCATCAGAAGCACACTCTTGCCACTCATCTGGGATTAAGTTCCCAAGGACCATGTTCACCATTTGAATGACATCTAAAATATCAATATTCCCATCGGCATTAACATCAAATGTCAAACAATCTGAGGCTGATGATGGAGATATGAGCTGAGCATATAAATTTGTTAGCAGTTCTTTGCCTGTGCTTCTATCATCTTCCCAAAAAGCTAAGTATAAATTATCCTCTTCAGATAAAACACCAAATTTGATATTAACCTGTCCAAAAGGATCAATAGAAAGAGGTATCCCCCCATCCTGATATACTGGTCCATTTGAATCTAACTCTTGATAAAATGCATCCCATTCAAATGATAAATTTAAACTCTGTTCAATATCATCTGCGCTTCTCATATCTTCCCATGCAATCATGTAGGTCCCTGTATGCGTACTAAAAACAGATGGATTCTGTTGTGCACTTCCCTGAATATAAGCCACAGAGATTTCATCAGACAAAATAGCCTCACTATCAAAAATGATTTTTGAACATAGTATATTATTATCTGAGACTTCGATACCCTCATCATTTAAAAATATATCTCTTCCATCAGTCCAGCAGGCTAAATACTCATCAAGTAGCGAACTATATGTTATATCAGAGTATCTTTGGTCTCTAATTTCATTAGAAATTACAATGCCATTGATATCACCTAGCATCTCTCCAGTAAATGAAAAAACTTGAGCATATAAATCTGCATCTTCACTGTTCGCAGCAGTGTATAATACAATAAACTCATTATCTCCAATGCTGTTAGATTCATATTTAGGATTTTCACAATTAGAGCACAAAGGAAATTGTGCAAGCACTCCACCATCCTCAGAAATAAAAATTATATTTAGACTGATCCCCATAAAACTGGCTTCTTGATAAATCACAGCTACTCCATTGTTTAGTGTGTTTGGCACAATAGCTTCAACTAAATTATCAGCAAATGAGCCCTCAACAATGTTAATAGGATTCCCCCACAATGATTCGCCGCTACTACTGTATCTATCTAAATAGATACCATATGATGAGTATAAAATTAAACTAGAATATGCCAAATAAAAATCTTCATTAACCGCGCACAGATCTGAAAACTTTTGATCCTCTCCATTGTTATCAACTGGTGTACCTTGATCATCACCTAAAATAGTAAGATTATTATCCAGCATCTGAATATGTTGCATATACGGTCCATTATATTCATGAAAATTCATCATAATGGACTCACCAATATTTGCTAATTTTGCTCTGTAATAATAATTCCCCCCATGAGGACCTTGAAAGGGGTTTAGAGATAAAGGAGTTGAGTTTTCATGAGAATCTAAATTCATATTCTCTTCAACAATAAGTCCATAGGTGAACGATCCAGGATGTCCAGAACTCTGAAATCTATTATCCTCCCAGGCAACCAAATATTCTCCATCTGCTATATTTATTGAGCTACTAAGCAGCGCATTCCCATCCACCCCATACCAAATCTCTTTGCCGTTACTTTCAAGATTTAAACCATTAGTGGTGACCACTTGAACTTCAATGCCTATATTTGATCCATCTTTTTGATCACTCCACACTATAAATGACTCTCCATTAGTATTACATTTAATGAGAGGATCAAATTGAGGGCCTGAATCATCATCAATAGATATCCCGGATTGTCCAAATGTTAAATTTCCTTGACTATCAATATGTTCTAAGTAAATATCTGTTCCACTCCAAATAGGATTGTTTTCTCCTCTTCCATCCATCCAGACAAAGAATGCCCCTCCATTACTGTCAACCGCCATCCTTACCTGATCCTGATTATTAATATCGTTAGCCAACTGAACTCCATTATTCGTCCACGTTAAATTACCATCCTGATCCATTTTTTGGACATAGGGATCTACATTATCATCTCTCTTATCTTCCCAGTATATAAATGCATTTACACCATCTGTCTTAACTCTTGGAGAAACTTGTTGACCCTCATCATCGCAAACAACAACTCCATTTTCTTCCAGTAAACTATTTCCTTGCGGATCTAAGATCTGCGCATACACATCACCGTCATCATCATTCCTCAGGTCTCTCCAAACAACTATAACATTATCACCAAAGGTGGTTACCTTTGCGTGGGTCTGTATATATTCATCATCACATATTACTTTCCCACTGTTACTATCATCCTCATTCCAAAGTGATTCCATATCCATATTAAACCTCTGAGCTCTTATGTCACCAGTTTCCAAACTACCTGAATCACAATCCAGATAATTGACGATTCCATCCTCATTGTAATCACCACAAACTGAAAGACACTCATCTAATGAAAAATATATTTCATCAGAATCTTGATATCCATCCTCATCTTCATCAATTAAACATTCATACGTATCCAAGGTTACACCCTGACCCCAAACCATTACAGCGCTACTATCTCCTGCATACTCAAGACTAAATCCACCGCTTTGATGATTAGATAGCAATATTCCATCTCCAGTTGTGAGTATATCTGACTGTGAACTTCCTAAATGTGTTCCTCTATAAGTTCCTGATCCATTCATGTCAGCCCAAACTGCAAAGGCCCCACCAATACCATCTACACATAAATTATGGTTGACTTGACTTCCTGATTGATTGGACAATGGAACTCCTCCAATATCCCATAATTGATTCCCATTTGAGTCAATATGCTGAGCATAAATATCTCCATAATAATTTTCATCTCTATAATCTCTCCAAATGATATAGGCTCCGCCATCATTGTCTGGTACTAAAAGTGGATCCTCTTGCCGACCATCCACATCAACAACAACTGATCCATCTTCATCCCATAAAAAATTTCCATCAGAATCAATTTTTTGGGCATAAATATCTCGAATTGAATTTCTGGTATCAGACCATGTTATAAGCATGCTACCATCATTTGCGATGGCTCCTGTCCTCTGCCACTCGATATGAGCACCCTGTCTTAGAGGAAGACCACCATCCTGCCAATTAAATTGTGAAAAAAGAATTGAAACAAAAACTACAAGAGTAAATAATATTTTATACATTCTCTATATTCCTATTTTATATATTGAAATTCCATTTTCAGATGCCACAAAAATATTGTTTCCTAAAACTTTAAGATCATAAATATAATTATCACTACCAGTATTTAGTATCCCTTTTAGAGCTAGGCTCAATGATTCATTCCATTCATAAATTATAATTCCATCATTACCTGCAGCTAGAGCTAGGGTCCCAGAATTTCTATCATAATCAATTGCATTTATTGAATAACCATCTGCAAAGGTTAAATTACCTATAATATCACCCTCAGAGTCAAGTAACGCCATGTAACAGCCTCGATCATTATTAAAACCACCAATTACATAATTCTCAATTGAATATAGACTTTCAGCTTCTCCCCCTTGAATATAAAAAGAGTTTAAGCTATTAAGAGCAATATCTTCAAATGATGCTGCTGAATTGAAACTATAAATTTGAACTCCAAGATCACCATTTGTCACAGTTAATAAATTATCAGCATAGAAGATTTTCATTGCAGCTATATTAAGATTTATTTCTGAATCACAGTCAAGCTCTTCTAAATAAAGATCCCCATAAAATTCAGTACCAATAAATGACCTAAATGAGATAACTGTAGAGTTAATATCCCAAACATCTCCAACAGAATCTTCTAAAGCAAAATATTTTTGTAAAGTAAATAAAATTGCTTCATCCGGATTATCCTCATTTATTGCCATGCTTCTATAAATCGAACCAGACTCACAGGTCCCAATTGCTCCCCACTCATCATTATCAAATCTATCAACGATAATACCATCAACATCATCTAGAACAAAAGCCATGTCAACAACACCACTCGTTGAAATTATAGCATCATAAGCAAAATCATCCCCTGTTGTATTATTAATATCAGGATTGTGATGGACCAGCTCGAGCATTGGCATGCTTTCAGTATTATTAATATCAAAATTAATATCAAATCTAAAATAGCCATTGGCTGAAGCTGCCGCGACTAATACACTATCAGAAACATCTATTCCTCTACAAACACCAACAGTCTCATAATGCCACTCATCTATAACTTTAACTCCTATAGGCTCGGATGGAGATTTGCATCCAATAAGTAATATAAACACTAGTAAAAGAAATTTCATATTTGCTCCTTAGTACAAAAGATCTAAATCTGAACTAAAAGAAATTATATATATAATTTCATATTTATTAAATTCTTTGTAATCAGAAATCCAATAATAATCAGACTCGATGCTTCTATCTCTATATTTAATCTTAATTTGATTAATTAATTTGTTGTTAATTGTTTTATCGATCCATAATGAAAAATTAAATTCATTATGTTCCCTTCCATTATGAAGTTCATCCTCCCATGAAGCAAAAGTCAAGGCATCTTCATCTTTAGATTTATAGTCTCTATTTTCAACCATAAAAGAAAGGCCAAAATTATCAATTAAATCAGTTGATCTAACCCGTTGCTTAAGGCTTAATCCAAAATTATGTTCTCCATAAGATCTATTGATGTTAGTCGAATGGTAACCAGAATTATATGAGATGTTATTCCCATTTGAGAATGAATACCATATACTATTAGAAAATTGTAATAATCTAAAATAATATCTTGTCTCTAATTTAAAAATTTGTGTATCAAATTCAGTAAAATTTGAATTATAAAAATAATTTGTTTGAGATACTTTGAATTTTGTCCAACTTTTTTTACCAATGGGATGTGAATATGAAAGATCAAAACTCTCTATAGAAAAGGTGCAAACTTGATTTTCAAAAATAGAGTAGTCATGATCTATGAAGTTTCTAAGGTAATACTTGGGAATAAGTCTATGTGAAATTTTAATTGATTGATATGGAGCTAATTTAAATCCTAATTGAGTGTAGAAAATATTATAAGATTTTTCATCTGAGCTAAAATAATGGTTTCTAGAAAATGAAAAATTCAATTCAGTTTTTACTTTAGACATTAAAAAGGGGGTATAATTAATCTGTAACTTTGGAACAATATAGCCACTATCAAATGTACT
>Ga0066376_10005713_pt1 | contig 10443 bp, 10 predicted proteins | sample Knorr_S15_td_Bot_FD_77009 | JGI IMG/M metagenome (GOLD analysis project Ga0066376, IMG submission 77009) | Marine microbial communities from Southern Atlantic Ocean transect - Knorr_S15_td_Bottom_ad_5009_LV_A | ecosystem: Environmental > Aquatic > Marine > Oceanic | place: Southern Atlantic... | reverse complement strand
AGGTTCAAGCCAGAGAACGCGCTGATAGCGGGATCTCCGGACACGGTAGCAGAGAAGATTAGTGTTCTCAACGACATGGGCATCGGCGGGCTGATCATTCATTTCCGCCTGGGCGCCATGACATATGAGCAGAACGAGCACAGCCTACGGCTATTCGCCGAAAAGGTCATGCCCCAGTTCCAGAAGTAGGTCAGCGAGCTAGACGGTTAGGCCTGATAATTGAATGCGTGTTGTCACGGTGACCGATACCGCCGCACGCAAGCCATTGGAAATTTAGCTTAGAGTAAGGGGATACCATGCACGCCATATTCGTGACGATTAACATCAAGGACGGCCACCGCGACGAGTTCATGGCCGCCAGTCTGGGCGACAGCCAGGGCTCCGTGCGCGACGAGCCAGGCTGCCACCGATTCGACATCCTGGAGGACAAGGAGAATCCCAACAGGTTCTACCTATACGAGGTCTACGAAGACGCAGAAGCCCACATGACCGCCCACCGAAACGCGCCGCACTACCTGAAGTGGCGGGAGACGGTCTCCCCCTGGTTCGATGGCGACATCACCGCCGTTCCCATGAACACGATATTCCCATCTGACAGCGGATGGAAGGCTCAAAAACCTGGCCTCCTCAACTGGTAATTTTTTAAGTAGAGTTTTCAATAGCTAAATAAGGCCCGCGGAGAGATTTGCGGGCCTTTTGCTTGTCAGCTTTTCTTGCGAAAAATTAGCTATTTAGCCCAGTAAAACTTGACACTCTTTCCCTACCTGTTTATTGTGTCTGCCATCGTTTGTTTACCAATCCCCTAAGCGTAGCGGAGGCATATGAGATGGCCACTGACACCTCACCCAACACCGGCGATGTCGTACTCATGGTCGGCACCCGAAAGGGGGCCTTCATGTTCAGCAGCAACGAGGGCCGTTCATGCCCGGCGAAGACGTATTCCACATGGCCTACGACTCTCGTGGCGACGGCAGAACTTACGCCGCGGTGAACAGCATGTGGTTCGGCCCCACCGTTCAGTTCTCCGACGATTTCGGCCAGACCTGGGAGCAGCCTGAAATCCAGCCTGCCTTCCCGTCTCACCGCGATATGTCAGTCTATAAGGTATGGCATCTTGAGCCGGGACGTTCCGAAACGCCGGGAGAACTATATCTCGGGGCAGACCCATCATCGCTTTTCAAGAGCGAAGACCGAGGCGTCACCTGGCATGAACTGGAGTCCTTTGGCAGCCACCCGACCCGCGACCAGTGGCAGCCAGGCCTGGGCGGACTTTGCCTGCACAGCATCGTGATGGACTCGGATAACAAGGACCGCATGTGGCTGGGCGCATCCGCTGTTGGTGTGTTCAGGACTGACGACGGAGGGGCGACCTGGCAGACTCGAAACAAGGGCGTGCGTGCCGACTTCTTGCCGGACCGCTTTCCCGATTTCGGACAGTGAACACACAAGTTGTTAAAGCCGGGAGCTTTAACTGACCGTCTCTACCAGCAGAACCACTGTGGAGTGTTCCGCACCGACGACGCAGGGGACAACTGGGAGGACATTACAGGTGGACTGCCATCCAGGTTTGGCTTCGTGCTGGGCCTGCATTCGCAAGACCCGGACACGCTGTACGTCATACCGGAGGACAACGTCTTGGCTGACGGTGAGGCTGGAGGGGCGTTTCGGGTGGTTAGCGAGGCCAAGTTCCGCGTGTTCCGCAGTCGCAACTCTGGCGCAGACTGGACGCCCATGACGAAGGGCCTACCCCAGCAGAACGCCTACCTCCACTGCATGCGAGAGGGCATGGCGACAGACCCCTTCGAGTCTTGCGGGGTATACGTCGGTACCACGGCGGGCCAGATCTTCTACAGCCGAGACGACGGCGACGGTTGGGAGCTTCTAGTGGACTACCTTCCGCCCATCAACTCGGTGGACGTGGGCGTGGTGTCCTAGAGAATGAGTCCCCGTTCGCCCTGAGTGCTGATTTTATCCCGCAGCCTCAACACGGTCGGGACTGGTCGAAGGATGCGACGATCAAGGGCCTGTGGTTCGACAAGCTCACCACGAACGTAATTCTAAGTCACAGATTCACCCAGGAACGTGTACCAAGTTCGACGTCCGCCCTAGGTACCGATTACGTCGAGCATCCTCAACACGGACGGGACTGGTCGAAAGACGAATCGCCAATCCGAATTAGGATTTGAAAATTCTAACTCTTGGCCCCAGGCACGAACTTCATCGACAGCGAGTTAATGCAGTGGCGGCTGTTGGTCGGAGTAAAGCCCTCTCCCATGAAAACGTGTCCCAGGTGGCCGCCGCAGTTAACACACTCGACCTCGATGCGCTGACCGTCGGGATCAGGCAAGTGCTTCACCGCTCCCTGAATCTCCTGGTCAAACGCCGGCCAGCCGCAGTGTGCGTCAAACTTATCCTTCGAGCGGTACAGCTCCGCATCGCATTTCCGGCAGGTGTAGACGCCTTCCTCATAGAAATCGTCATACTCCCCGGTGAAGGGTCGCTCAGTCCCCTTCGACTCAATGACGTAGCTCTCTTCCGCAGACAGCGGGTTGTATTTTGTATCTTCCATCTTGATCCTCAAGCTAAGGTTGTGCTCTGCCCATGCCTGTCTTACGGACCGGCAGGTAGATTAATTTGCCGCGATATAGGGCCAGTATATTGCCTAATGGTTACCCAGGCCAAGCATATCGATCTTTTTTTTAAATATTCGAAACAGGCTAGCCTTTCAAACGGGGAATCACGTCGCGACCCATGCGCTCGATCTGCTCCAGCGCCTTGGCCTGCGGCATGCCGGGCCACTGCATTCGGAACACGAGGTAGTTGACGCCCAGGTCCTCATCGTAGCGCTTAATCTCCTTCACCACGTCATCGGCCGAGCCCAGCAGGAAGCGGTCGCGGGCCAGGTCCTCGTACGGCACGGAGAAGCTCTCCTCGCCCGGCAGCGCCTTGTCCTGCCCCCAGGCGGCGTACGCAGCGTACTTGCCCTCCAGAAACGGCTTGCTCTCCGCAAAGGCAGCGTCCCGGTCGTCAGCCACGTACATCTCTCGAATCATGGGCAGGTCGGCAGGCATCGGCTGGTTCGCCTTGGCCAGCTCGTCTTTGTACATAGCAAGCTGTCCAGCCACTGTGGTCATGGTTGCGTGAGGATTAATGAGCCATGCGTAGCCCCATCGCGCAGCCCGACGTATGGCGACATCGGCGTTGGCGGCAACCCATATCGGCGGGTGCGGCTGTTGGACCGTTCGAGTCGTCGTCTTGGTCTTGCCAATCTGAAAGTACTTACCGTTGTACTCTACTTCGTCCTCGGTGAGAGGCAATTTCGTCGCCTCCAGCACCTCGCGCATGCGGCCTACGCGCTCCTTCGAGGTTACTCCAAACGAGCCGTACTCCTCGTCGCGATAGCCAAGACCTATGCCGAAGACAAAGCGTCCGTCGCATATGGCGTCCATGGTAGCCAAGCTCTCGGCCAGCGCCACCGGGTTGTGCAAAGGCAGAAGCAGCACAGACGCAGCAACCTGCATGTCGCCAGCCTCCGCCGCCATGCGCGCCAGGAACGGCAACGAGGCCGCCATCTGGTACGGCGCTGACAGGTAGTGCTCGCCGCAGCCTATGAGGTCGAAGCCAGCGTCCCGCGCCGCCCGTGTCTGCTCTGCGCTGTCCTTGATCTGCTGCGCCAGCGCACCATCGCCCTGGCTTTGTGTATTTAAGAAAAGTCCGATTTTCATTTATTACCTCTAAACGCATACGGCGCATACGGCGTGGAGCTATGCGTCGCGACCTATGACTAATGGCCCGTCGCCCTCATTCCAGCATACTACATCACTCTTCGGTTTGATCCTATTCACACACATCGCTGAGGGAAAATGTTAACCTAACCGCACTTCGTGAACAATGAGGACAACAATGCGTTCATTATCCCCCGCCATGTTTGCTAGTCTCGTTTTCATAGCAGCCCTTTCCCCCGCGATCATCTTCCTCCGAGTTGGCTCGGCCATTGGAAGCAGCGACGCCAGAATCGTTTATACGAGCACCGAAGCGCTGATCAACCTCGTCTGGATAGTCGTCGTGGCGCTGGTCGTAGGAGCAGTGGCCATTTACGTCGCGCGCCGCTTCGACTTCGCCAAGGGGTCTGACGCGAAAGTCGAAGACCTTTATCGGCTATCGATCAGCGATGGAAGAATCACCCGGGGACAGGAGCAGGTAACCATAGCCCCACTGCAGTTCAAGCTCCTCGATTATCTGGCCAGCAGAGACGGCTCGTTATGTTCCACAGAGGACATTTTTCAGGAACTGTATGGCAACTCCGATGACCGACAGGCGCTCAACCAGCTTATAAGTCGACTGCGCTCGGAGCTGAACATCCACGACTACATCAGGCGCAACGAGAACAATCTTGGATACTCGTTCAACCAATGGACGCCGCCCGGATCCGACGATTCAGCGGCCATTTAAGGCCTGCGTTATCGGATCGTTAGTGCAGTGTTAGTGCAAATGGGTAGCGCGTTAGTGCGCTTTTCTGGTTCTAATGGTGATGTGCTGACAACTTATATTTGGAGCCCAAACCCATGAAGCGAACGCTTTTCTTTTCAATGGCTGTTCTCATCGCGGCGGCTGCGCTGGCATGCACAGGCGAAGTCACAACAACGGCTGACCTTACGGCCTCGCCAGCGCTTTCGCCCCAGCCTGCCAGCCAGGTTCCCACGCAAGCCCCTCTGCCTGCAACTGGCGTTCCGCCAACTGCGACTGCCACCGCAACGCCGATTCCCGGCCCTACACCAATCCCGTCTTCGGCGTCTTTCTCAATCGATGTAGAATCCGGATCTGCACCGCATACGGTTGAGTTCAGCAACACCTTTGAAGGTTTTTTCAAATCCGTGGAATGGGACTTTGGCGATGGGACCAGCAGCACTGATGAGTCACCCAGCCACCGTTACACCATAGCGGGAACATACAGCGTGACCCTGAGCATTGCCGGACCGGGTGGCGATGATTCTGTGGTGAAGACCAGCGCTGTAATTATTGAACCGGGCCCTGCCGTCACTCTTGAAATCGATCCACCGTCGGTAACTCTGGCCGTTCAAGAGGGAACCCAGTTCTCGGCGATACCTCGTGACGAGTTCGGCAACGTTGTGCCCGGCACAATTGCGTGGTCAGTGACCGGAGATGGCGGCTCGATCACCAATAGTGGAATTTTCACTGCCGATACGCTGGCGGGCGAGTTCACAGACAACGTAGGAGCATCATTCGAATCTGACGCTGTCGTAGTGGCTGCTAGTGCATCCGTGACGGTGAAGCCGGGACCGATGGTAAGAGTCCAGGTGGACCCGCTGGAGATAAATTTGGACATCGGTGGCACACAGCAGTTCACTTTTATGGCGTTTGATGTATTCGATAACGAGACAACCGATGTCATAGCGGCATGGACCGTTCCGTCCGACCTTGGTGACATAGAACTGAGCGGTGAGTTCACAGCGGGCGCGAAGGCAGGCGTATTTGCCGATGTTATCCGAGTGGATGTGGTCGAGGGAACTCGCAAGATTTCTGAAACGGCAGACCTGTCTATATTGCCTGGCACTTTGATCAGTGTTGAGGTCCGCCCCAAGGACGTAATAATGACCAAGGGTGACGAACAACCGTTCGCTGCTACAGGTGTGGATCAATACGGGAATGAAATTCCCGACCTTGCGTTTCTGTGGGAAGCGACAGGCGGGAACATGCACAGCGATGGCTTCTCTACAGCCACTGGTAAGGGAGGCCGTTACGAACTGGTTGCAACAGCCAAAATCAGAGACGGTACTGGCAGCGGAACGGCAATAATTAGAATTCCTCCTACTGACTACATAAATTGGTGGCCTGGCGAGGGAAATGCGGATGATAAGACAGGCAACAACGATGGAAGACTTCATGGCGTAAGTTTTGTCCCCGGTATTTCAGGCAGGGCCTTCGGTTTCGACGCGATATCCAATGATATGGTTTCTATTCCATACTCATCTCGTGAGAAACTCACCGATGAATTCTCACTTTCATTCTGGGCAAAGGTGGACGGATTAGCACGTTTTAGCATCGCGTATTTTATCGATAATGGAGCAGGCGATCCAGTCGCTCCATTTGGAATTAAGTTGGCAGGTAATGGTGTGTAGGCTAACTTTTATACTGACCATTCATATGCGGTGCCACAGCTAACATTTATCCGTGATCTGGATTTCCAGGATTGGCACCACTATGCTTTGACTTTCAAAACAGGAGAACAGAAAGCATATCTCGATGGCATGGAAGTCGATTCCCTTTTTGTACCAGGCGAATTAAGAACCAATAACCTGGAATTAACAATCGGAAATGCCGTGGATAGAGGTTACTTCTTTGACGGCGCCATCGACGAAGTAATGATTTTTGATCGCGCTCTCAGCGCGGATGAAATCGAGACGATATTTGGTGCCGTAAATATTCCCGTTGATTAACTACTCGGAAATCTGTAGACGGACTTCTGGTGCTAAAATTTTCATCAATCGGTTCCAGCGAAAAAAGGCACTCCCTGCAAGCCTTCACTAAAGACCTACCGCCCAAACTCGCGCTCCAGGTGGGTGGTGCTGAGGTGGATCATGGTGGGGCGACCGTGGGGGCAGCTGTGCGGTTGATGGCACGCCTCAAGCTGCCGGGTTAGCTCCACCATCTCCTGATGAGTCATGACTTTGCCCGCTCGAATGGCACTGTGGCAGGCCAAGGAATACGCCGCGCGCTGCTGCCATGTCTCCGGGTCGCCGCTTTCCGATAGCTCGTCCAGCACGTCGATGAGGGCGCTGGCGGGGTCGGCCTCTGCCAGGATGCTGGGCACGCCGCGTATCAGAAAGAGGTCGCCGCCAAAGGGCTCGACCAACAGACCTAATGCCGCAAAGGACTCCTGGTTTTCGAGCAAAATCTCCTGATGACGGGGGTTCAGCTCCAGAGTGGCAGGCTCCATCAGCATCTGCACCTCAGGCGCGCTGGCTGCGGAATCGGCCTGTATTTTCTCGAACACGACCCGCTCATGGGCGGCGTGCTGGTCGATGAGGTACATGCCGTCGGGACCTTCCGCAGCGATGTACGTGCTCTGCACCTGGCCCAACACTCGCAGCACAGGCAGGGCCGACTTCGGACTCAGAGCCTCTTCAAAAGGCAAGCCTGTGCCTGACGGACCGTCGGCGCTTGGGCCTACCGCCTCCGAAGAGCGCGAGAAGGGCTGTACCTGCCAAAACGACGATGCGGTCCGCGCTGCTGCACTGACAAATCCGCCTGCCGCCCCCTGGGCGCGGCGCATCTCTGGCACAGGTGTGTGGGCGGTGAGCGCCTGCCGAACGGCGTGCTGCACTGCCGAAAACACCCTGTCCTGCCTGCGGAACCTGACCTCTGTCTTGGCCGGATGCGCGTTGACGTCCACGTCCGCGTAGGGCATTACGATATTGAGCACAGCCATGGGAAACCGGCGCTCCTTGAGGAAGCCGTGGTACGCCTGCTCCACCGCCACGTTCAGGGCGCGACTCTGCACCCAACGCCGGTTCACGAACAGGCTGATGTAGTTGCGATTGGCCCGGTCCACGCTCGGCGCCCCCGCGACACCGGTAACCACAGGCCTGATCTCATCCAGGTCTTCGAAACTTTCTGCATCCAGCGGTTCGTCTATCTGAAGCATGCCCTGAGCGACCTCCAGGCTGTACACGGCTGCCACTGCCTCCAGCAGATCGCCGGAACCAGGACTGGCGAACTTGGAACGCCCTGCCGTGAGCTGAAAGCGTATCTCTGGGTAGGCCAGCGCGTAGCGGGTAACCAGCGTCTGCACGCGAGTCGCCTCTGAGCCGGGCGAGCGCAGGAACTTGCGTCGGGCAGGCACATTGCGGAAGAGCTGCTGCACGGTGACGATGGTACCGGGCGACGTGCCCTGCCGCTCTTTTTTGCCCACGTGGCTTTCGTTCACTTCCAGTCGGGCTCCGCTGTCGGCGTCGGCATGCCGGGTGACGATGCTGACCTGCGACACCGACGCTATGCTGGGTAAGGCCTCGCCGCGAAAGCCTAATGTTGCGATGGATTCCAGGTCATCAGGCCCCGAGAGCTTGCTGGTGGCAAACCTCTCAAAGGCCAGCTCCACCTGATCGTAAGGAATGCCACTGCCGTTGTCGGCGACACGAATAAGCTCGACACCGCCGCCCTGAACCTCGACGGTGATCTCCGTGGCGCCAGCGTCGATGGAGTTCTCCACCAGCTCTTTGACCACAGACGCAGGCCGTTCGATGACCTCGCCAGCGGCAATCATGGAGGACACCTCAGGAGCAAGCTGCTTTATGTTTTGTGTGTTGTGTTTCATGAAGAGTCCAATGGCATTGCATGAGGTCATTCCGAGGGAGGTCCGAAAGAGGAATCTAAGGCGATTGTCTCCAAACCCAGCAGTACGTCCTAGACTCCTCGCACCGGTTCGGAATGACATGCAAATAAGAGAAATTCAATAGGATTCACCAACTCCTAGAGGGCGGGCTTGTACGCCTCGTGGTCCGACGCGCCGGTGGAAATCACATCGGCGATGACCTGGTAGATTTCCTTCATCTCGGTGTCTTTGGCGTTGCGCCAAAAGTGAGGACTACAAAGAAAGCCGCTGAAGTTCTGCACGATCTCCGGATGGTCGTCAATCACAAAGTCGGGCCTTGTCGTAACGCCCCACGTGACCAGACCCTCCTCGAAGTCTTCGATGGGCTTCTGGAAGATGTCCGACACGTAGCTCTCTAGGCCCAGCCGCCGGACCTCTGCCGTTCGTATGCCCACACCTGACCAGACATACACGAGATGACCATCCGCAATCAGCTTCTGAAACGTCTCCTCGGTGTCGGGCCGCATACTGCCATCGGCCCCGAGAATGGTGTAGTCCACATCAAAGAAGATGTTCATCCAGCCGCACTAACCATGCCGCCAAACTCAGAACCAAATAGCCGTCCGAATCTTGAACTAATAACTACCAACTAAAAACTAACCCCTACAACGCCGCCGCGTGGCCATCGGTGCGAGGGTCTGATGCGCCCATACGAACGCCCGTATCCGGGTCGATAAGGATGAGTTTGGTCGATCCCGGACGCACTTCGATATGCTTGATGGCGTGGCCCTTGGCTTCCAGCTTGGCCAGCTCTACACCGGTCATTCCCGGCTCAAGCTCCACAACTACAGGGTCGTCGATGTTTGCGGGATCGGTACCGGGCCAGGAGTTCCAGCAGGGCGCTTCCAGGGCCTCTTGCGCACCCATGCCGTAGTCGATAACGTTCGAAATCATCTGCACATTCCAGGACACCTGTCGGTCACCGCCGGGTGTGCCCGCAACGATGTAAGGCCTGTCCTCGTTCATCACCATGAAGGCGTTCAGCGTGTGCATGGTCTTCTTGCCCGGCTCGATGACGTTGGGATGGCCCTCCTCAAGGGAGAAGCCGCGACCGATTCGGTTGTTCAGCAGCACGCCGGTGTTCCCTGCCACGAACCTGGAACCGAAGCCGTCTGACAGGCTATGGATCATAGAGACCGCGTTGCCCTCGCCGTCCACCACGCAGAAGTAGGTGGTATCGTTGCCGCCAGCCATGATGACACCGAGAGGGCCAGCCTCAACATTGCCCACCGACTTATCCATGTTGATCTCGCGACGTCGCATCTCGGCGAAGTCCTTCGAAATCAGCTCGGATGTGGGCGATTCTACGAAGTCGGGGTCGCCCATGTAGGCGTTGCGGTCCGCATACGCCAGCTTCTTGGCCTCCACCATTACGTGAACGGCGTCGGCTGAGTAGAAGCCCATGCTCGCCAAGTCGAAGCCCTCGATGATGTTTAGCATCTCAAGAACTATCAGGCCTTGAGACGGCGGATTGGTCTCGTAAACAGTGTGACCTCTATAGGTAGTGGATATGGGAGTTTCGTAGAGGTTGGTCTTGTACTGCGCAAACTCCTCTTCCGTGTACAGGCTACCAGCCGCCTGCAGTGCGCGGACCATCTCCTTGGCGATGGCTCCTCTATAAAAGACGTCGGGACCCTGCTCCGCAACAGTCCTCAGTGTCTTGGCAAGGTCCTTGTTCACCAGAATATCGCCGGCTCCCAGGGCCGTGCCGTATCGCGTGAATATGGCCGCTGTGTCGGAGAACTCCCTCAGGGCGGAGAGTGAATTTGTGAATATGCTGCCGAGCTTGTCGGACAAAACGAACCCGTTCTCTGCATAGTCTATGGCGTACTGCAGCAGACTGGCCACCGACCGGGTACCGAACTTCTCCTGGATGACGTAGTAGGAATCGATCTCGCCGGGGATGGCGGCAGAGTGAGGGCCTGTACGAGGCATGGTGCTGTACCCACGGCTGACGTAGTAATCGCGGTCGGCGGCCATCGGAGCCTTGCCGCTGCCGTTCAGACCGTAGACCTTGCCAGTCTTGGCCTCGTACATGATGATGAAGGGTT
>Ga0066376_10005711_pt1 | contig 10446 bp, 10 predicted proteins | sample Knorr_S15_td_Bot_FD_77009 | JGI IMG/M metagenome (GOLD analysis project Ga0066376, IMG submission 77009) | Marine microbial communities from Southern Atlantic Ocean transect - Knorr_S15_td_Bottom_ad_5009_LV_A | ecosystem: Environmental > Aquatic > Marine > Oceanic | place: Southern Atlantic... | reverse complement strand
CGGGGACAATGGGTCGATGCCCGTAAAGCTGAAAAAGAGTATCAGGCCTTTTACTATGGTTCGCTAATATTCCCACCCCTGTAAGGGGGGGGTTGCCTTTATATTGCAGCCCTTGAAAGACAAACAGGTCAAATTTGGAAGCAATAATATTACTCGCCGGTTACGGTTCACGATTAAACAGGCAGGACCTGCCGCATAAATCACTGCTACCCTTCGGCGAAGAAACGCTACTCTCCCGGCATTTAAAATGTCTGCAAAATCTGCGCATCCAAAAGGTTCACCTGATTCTCGGGCATAACGGCGAAGCTGTTAAAAAGTATGCGCAGGAATTAAATCTCGATCTTCCACTGCACTTTATTGACAACCCCGTGTACCTCACAACCGGCAACACGCTTTCGATGGTGATCGGGCTTCGTCACTGCCAAGGAGAAACACTTATCCTTGATGGCGATGTTTTGTATCCACCAAAAGCATTGACGGACTATGTAAAGAACGCGCAGCGTTCTTCGTTTGCATTGATCCGCTCAGATATAGACGACGAAGAAAGCTCGAAGGTTTTGTTGAACTCTTCAGGAACCATTCATTCTTTCGTCACCAAGCGTGCCTTAAATAAAGACGAACGATCAGGTTTCGAGTTTGGCGGCGAAGCTATTGGATTTTTCATGCTAACCAAAGAAGATGTTCCGCGTTTTATGAAATTATATGATGATGGAGAAGAAGAATTCGAACCCGTCCTCTGGGAAATTCCTTTTACCGCATTTGCAGAAACCACCACATTGCACCCCTGGCAGGTCACCGAAGATGGATGCTTCGAAATTGATACGCAGGAAGATTATTCGTTGGCACTGAACCGATTTCAATCCCACCCCGATCTTTACAAATTATAGGGTACCGTTGAAAACCTGCATGTTTAAAAATAATATCCAACCCGCCCCTAGCCCCTCCCTATGAAGGGAGGGGAGGGGTGGATTTTAAGACCCGCCCCTTCTACACCCCATTGAAATAGTTATTGTTGTGTGTAAATTTTTATAACGTGATTAAAACTATTTCATACTCCAACCGCGTTTTAATTTCTGGCGCAAGAAATTTTCCTGCACTCAAAATATTTTATTTTTGCTTGCAAATGCCGTGATAAAACGCCAGTTAGATTGATCCCTAAACAATTAACAAAGTTTTTCCATTGAATTGGTATCTATTTTGCTTTTTAAATTTTGTCCACATATTTATGAGTCGACAGTTATTAATAGCAAAAGCAACCCGCCCTGATTAGGGGGGCTTGAGGTAAAAGTTATGAATGGCATCAATGAAATGGTGGAGTTTTTTCAGCAAAAAGTTTTTATAATTTCTTTCGGGCAAATTGCTTTGTTGTTTTTTCTGTGTTTCTTTTGTTTATTTACCGGCAGATATAAGACAGGTCTGCTTTTATCCTATTTCTGTATTTTCTATTGGGGGTTCGTTTCCAACCGGGGTCATTGGCTGGAACTATTTGGCGACTCGGGCACCGGCCTCGTACTTTATTTATTTAGTGCAACCGCCATTGCAATGATGGGAGTGATCAGCATCTTTCAAGAACATCACTGAAATAGCTTTGTAAAATCGCAGTTTTCTTGCGTCCCGCCATAGCCATCTGCCAGTTTTTCTGGGTTTTCTATTAATTTCTCAGGAAGTTACGCCGTAACGTTTTATATAGACCCTGATATTGAGGTTTAAACAATGTTGTATCTCGATGAAGTCAGAAAAGTCTCGAAAGAAACACCTGTGCCCGGAGACTCAAAAAACCGACCGCAAAAGGTCTTTAAAAGAAAGCAGCGTTCTTCATCCGATGAGGACAAGAATAATAATCCCCCAAAAACCTTTTTCGGCAGAATTTGCAGAATAGACGAACAAGCCTAAACAACACTCTCGCCCGGTCGACCGAAATACATAAAACCTCTGATTGTAAATCACCCCAGCCCTCTTTATGAAAGAGGGGGCTATTGGAAACCCCCATCCAGAAGCTTGAGCGGGTTGTATCGCCACCCAATCCCATGAGAGGGCCAGCAGCGTAACTATAGTAAAAGGCTCACCGATGCTTGTTTGCTTTACGGGCATCGACCTATTTGCCCCCCACGCAAGTGGGGCGTGGTCGCCACTTTGGGGTTGAAATCTGCTGTATCTTCAACTAAAATCAGGGTTACAAGGAGAATATTGATGACCATTGATGAAGTACGACAGATCATTTTGAACATTCTTGAGGATATCGCTCCCGATGAGGATATCGGCTCAATTGATGACAATGCCAAGCTTAGGGAACAGATTGACCTTGATTCCATGGATTTCCTCGACATAGTTATGGAGCTTAGAAAACGCTTCAACATTGAAGTCCCGGAAAAAGATTACGAGCATCTGGCGACTCTGGCAGGTTGCATCACCTACCTACAGCCGCTTTTAAAAGACAGACTTGCCGCCAGCTAGTCCCCCCCCCTTCTTTTTATTGACTCTGAAATTCCCGCGAAAAAAGTTTAATATATCTGCCTTTAATGATTTTCTAACGGTCAGGTTATGGCATACGACGCAATAATCATCGGGTCCGGTTTATCCGGGTTGGCTGCCGGCATTCGGCTGGCCATGTTTGATAAGAAAGTCTGCATCGTTGAAAAACACACGGTGCTGGGCGGATTGAATTCTTTTTATGTTCGCAAGGGTCGGACGTTCGATGTTGGCTTGCATGCGATGACAAACTTTACCCCTAAAGGGGTGCGCAACTCTCCCCTCGGCAAACTTCTAAAACAACTGCGATTCAGTCACGATGACTTTCGTCTGTGCCAGCAACATATGTCGGAGATCCGCTTTCCTGAACATTCATTACGGTTTACCAACGACTTTGAATTTTTTCGGCAGGAGGTCGCCGACCAGTTCCCAAAAGAGATTGACGGCTTCAATAAACTCGTGGAAAAAATTCTGGCTTTCGATGAGCTAAACCTGAACGATGAAAGAACTTTAACCTCGCGTCCCATTCTGCAAAGTTTTATTAAAGACCCGATATTGATCGACATGCTCAATTGTCCGTTGATGTACTACGGCAATGCCCGCGAAGGTGATATGGATTTTTATCAGTTCGTCATCATGTTCAAAAGCATTTTTGTCGAAGGCTTCGCCAAACCTGTAGGCGGGATGAATTACATCCTCGGTCTGCTTGAAGAAAAATACAAAAAGCTGGGCGGAGAATTGCGCATGGGGGCCGGCGTAACTTCTATCAACGCAGAAAATGGAACAGTGCAATCGGTTACCTTGGAAAATGGTGAGCGGCTGGCCGCCGAAAGCGTTATTTCTTCCATGGGATATGTAGAAACATTGAACCATTGCTCGCCTGCATTAAAAGAAACCGAGCAATGTGAAATCGGTCAGGTTTCTTTTATGGAATCTTTATGTGTGATTAACCGTGAGCCGCGAGATTTGGGTTATGACAAGAGCATCGTATTTTTCTCTACCCGGCCACAATTCGATTACAAAGTTCCCGATGAATTGATCAATATCAGCACCGGGGTTCTATGCTGCTCCAACAATTTTGATTATCCTGAACCGATGGAAGAAGGATTGATCCGCCTGACCAACCTGGCAAATTTCGCCCAATGGGACGCATTACCACGAAAAGACTACATCGCAGCGAAAAAGCATTGGCGGGAGCGCGCATTGGAATCGGTATTCACATTTTTCCCCGATTTTCGCGATAATGTGGTATTTTTAGACTCGTTTACGCCGAAGACTATCAAAAAATATACCGGGCACCTGAACGGGGCTGTCTATGGGTCTCCGCGTAAAATAAAAAACGGCAAAACCCCTGTAAACAATCTATTTATCTGTGGAACCGACCAGGGGTTTTTAGGTATCATTGGGGCCACCTTGAGCGGAATCTCAATGGCCAATCTGCATGTTTTACAGAAATAAACGTAAACAGATTCGTGAAAAGTAAATGAGTAAACCACCACAGCCACGCGACTGGTTAAAAGATATACAATCGGCTTACGACACGGTTGTCATAGGAAGTGGTTTGGCTGGCATGACCTCGGCTAACGTTCTCGCCAAGCTCGGGCATAAAGTCCTGCTTGCGGAACACCATTATAATCTTGGTGGCATGGCGACCTGGTTCAAACGCAAGGGCGGACATATCATGGATATTTCCTTGCACGGGTTTCCACGTGGCATGATAAAAACCCTGCGCAAATACTGGTCGCAAGATATTTCCAAGCGGGTTATTCAGCTCAAAAATATCCGTTTCGATAATCCACAGTTTTCTCTTACTACTTCATTCGATAAAATCGATTTCTCTCATATTCTCAAAGAACGTTTTGGCATCCTCAAAGAAGTCGTAGACGAATTTTTTCATACCACGCGTGCCATGAATTTTTATGATGACGTAGTTATGACCACGCGCGAGTTATTTGAAAAATATTTTCCCGGTCGCACCGATGTCTGGCGGTTCCTCATGGAACCTATCACTTATGCCAACGGCTCCACGCTGGATGAGCCAGCAATTACTTATGGCATTGTGTTTTCCAATTTCATGGATAAAGGCGTCTTCACCTATCAGGGCGGCACCGATCACCTGATTAAAGAAATGAAAAAAGAACTCCTGAAAAATGGAGTGGACATTCGCACGCACTGTATGGTCGAAAAAATTTATGTGGAAGATAAAACCGTGCAGGGCGTCCGCATCAACGGTCAGGATATCCCCTGCAAATCTGTTCTCTCAAATTCCAACATCATAACGACCATCGAGCAACTCACGGGTGAAGAGCATTTTGATCCTGAATTTATCAAAGAAGTAAAAAGTGTTCGGCTCAACAATTCCAGTTGCCAGGTCTATATGGGAATCAAAAAAGGTGAAACGGTACCGAATGTCGGCGACCTTCTTTTCTCTTCTGTAGCCGATGAATATTGCACTGAAAAAATATTGAGTAAAGATGTTACCAGCCGCACGTTTTCTTTTTATTATCCGGAAATTCGCCCCGGCACCAATCGATACTCCATCGTGTCTTCCACCAATGCACGATATAAAGACTGGGCCAATCTCAGCGAAAAAGAGTATCGGCACGACAAACATGATCTGGAACAAACCACCCTCGATGCGCTGGAAAAATATGTTCCCGACATCCGTAGCAAAATAGACCATATCGAAGCTTCGACCCCGAAAACTTTTAAACGCTACACCCTGCATCCATCAGGCACCTCGTTCGGCACCAAGTTTGAGGGACTCAAAGTCAGCAGAGATCTCCCCAAACAAATAAACGGCCTGTTCCATGCCGGGTCGGTGGGCATCATCATGTCCGGTTGGCTGGGGGCCGCCAATTACGGGGTCATCGTTGCCAATGAAACGGATAAGTTTTTGCGACAACTGAGCCCGAGCCTCGTTACAGCTTAAAAAAATCCCCTTTCTTTTCTTCCTTCTTCCCTTCTTTTAACTTAATATCATTCCATGGAATTCGACTTTAAAGGCCAGACCGCTATCATCACCGGTGGCACACGAGGCATAGGACGTGCTGTTTCCGAAGCATTTCTAAAAGCCGGTGCCAAAGTCATCGCCACTTACAAAAGTAATGAAAAAGAAGCCAAAATATTTGCAGAAGCCAATGCCGCACATGCCGAATGTCTCGATATTTATAGATTCGATGTCACCCGTTATGATGAGGTAGAAAATTTTTATAAAGAAGTTGAAAGTAAACACGGGGCCCTGCAAATTGTTGTCGTCAGCTCAGGAATCCGTTCCGACTCCATCGTCGGTATGATGAAAACGGAAGACTGGAACAATGTTATCGATACCAACCTGACGGGAACCTTTAATATTTGCAAACTTGCCGTGCAATATATGATGCGGCAAAAATACGGTCGCATCATCACCCTGACCTCGCCGGTGGGAAAAATAGGTTTTGCGGGACAAGCCAATTACGCGGCATCGAAAGCGGGGCAGGTGGCTCTGGTTAAATCCTTATCCAAGGAAGTGGCGAGTAGAAAAATAACTGTAAATTGCGTTTCTCCCGGTTTCATCGATACCGATTTCATTTCTGATTTGTCCGATGAACAAAGGGATGCTTATAAAAAAATGGTGCCCCTCAAACGCTTTGGCTCCGGGGAAGATGTTGCCTCACCGGTGTTGTTCCTCGCCTCAAAAGAATCTTCATATATAACCGGATCGGTGTTAGAGGTTACCGGGGGACTATAAAATGTCGCAGGATTTTCTTCAATACATTCCACATCGGCCGCCTTTTTTATTCGTCGATAAAGTCATAGAAGAAATTGGCGATACCATCAAAGCCGAAAAAACCATTGATCCAAACGAACCGTTTTTCCAGGGCCATTATCCCGACCGACCCATTATGCCGGGGGTACTGATCTTTGAATCCATTTTTCAAACGGGAGCGATTATGATGGGAAAACGAATCGCTAACGAAGGCAAAATTCCCGTGCTTACGCGCGTCAACAATATAAAACTCAAACACGCGGTCTATCCGGGTGACACTCTGCAGATTGAAGTTAAACTAAAAGACATTGTAAGTTCCGCAGCTTATATGACAGGCAAAGCAACGGTGAACGGCAAAACCGCTGTGACCCTGGAATTCACAGCTATGTTAGTGTCGGAGACAAAATGAATTTTTTGAACTTGGAAAATAAAAATATTCTGGTGATGGGGGTGGCCAATAAAAAAAGCGTGGCCTGGCACATCGCCAAAACTCTCGAAGAAGAAGGCGCGAACGTTCTCTATAGCGTGCGCTCGGAAGAGAGAAAAAAATCTCTCGACAAACTGCTCGCCGGAAAAACGGTTTTCATCTGCGATGTAGAAAAACCACAAGATATTGAACGCCTGGCACAAGAAGTTAAAAAGGAATGTACGACTCTGCACGGACTCGTGCATTCGATTGCCTTTGCAAATTATTCAGAGGGTTGGAAACCTTTTCATGAAACGCCTCGAAAAGATTTTTTGCAATCCATCGACATAAGTTGTTATTCCTTAATTGCATTGTCTGGTGCCTTGAAGAGTTTGCTCGATAAAAAAGCTTCTGTCGTAACCGTTTCCATTTCCACCACGCGCATGGCGGCGGAAAACTACGGCTACATGGCGCCTGCTAAAGCAGCACTCGATTCCACGGTATGTTTTCTGGCAAAATCGTTCAGCACATTTTCTGAAATCCGGTTCAACTCGATTAACCCCGGTCTTCTTAAAACATCCGCATCTGCAGGCATCCCGGGTTATGTAGACTCCTTCCTGCATGCTGAAAAAGCAACGCTGAGAAAAAAGTCCCTCACCACTCAAGAAGCTGCCAACGCGGCACTTTTTTTATTGAGCGAACGTTCCAGTGGCATCAACGCCCAGGGAGTCGTGCTCGATGCAGGCATGTCCATCAACTATTTCGACCCCTCCCTGGTAAAACCTCACTAGCGTGAGGTGCAATAGGTCAGCACGTTACAGGGCGAACGATTAATATCTTGCTCTGGATATAGACCTATACCATTGGAGACAAGATATCGCCTTGAGGAAATACTAGCGAACCTACAGTTAAAGGCTTGATGGTATTTGTATCGCATTACGGGAATCGACCTACTGGCCCCACGCCGAGTGGCTAGAGGAGGTATTTTTGTTTGAGGATGGTAGCGCAGGCGTGGTGGTTATTATCGCGCAGAGCCCCCATTTGTTTGCTGAGTCTTTCGCGAATTTCAGAATCTTTCGGATCGAGTTGATAATCACGAATAATTTCTTCAACGGTGGTTATGTAGTAGTTGATCATATTATTATCGCCAATTTTTATAAACTCACTGGTCCTCGCTTGCATCAGGATGAGGCCTTTTCCCTGGTTGGATTTATGAAAGGGTGTCACCACTTTTTCTGATTTGGTTTCAGATGATCGATTCAACCGCTGATTGATTTCCTCTACCATTGCATGTTCTTTAGATTTTTTAAGTGGGGTCAAAGCCTGCATATAAAACTCTACTGCTTTTTGTTTTTGAGATTTCTGAGCATAGGCATCGCCTATCCGGGTGAGGAAGATACCTTCAAATTTTGAACTGCGCGAATTTCTGGCCAGTTCGAGACCCTCGTTAAAAATTTGGATCGCCTGATCGGCATCTCCTGATTCAAAGTGCATTTTTCCAAATCCATGTAAAATTTCCATTTCTTCTTTTCGTTTATGTAGACTACGAGCCAGAGTGAGGCCTGCTTCAAAATATTCTCCTGCCTGCGGATAATCTTTCAGCCCGGTGAGACAATATCCTAAATGTTTGAAAATAATTCTAAGACAAATTCCATTACCTGATTCTTTAGCTTTGTCTAGTCCTTCCTTTAAAGCGGCAATGGCCTTTTCCAGTTCGCCTTTTTGTTCGTACGCCAACCCCAATCGAACCCAGCCGGTTTCCGGCTCAATTTCACAATTATTCATTCGTTCAAGACTTTGCTTTTTTGATAGGTGCTGGATGACCGCGTCCGGTTTTTTTTTCGCAAGATAATAAACGGCCAGTTCATTTAGTATCTGGCATTCAACCTGTACCATTGCAAGCTTTTCAGAGAGGAGAATAGCCTGATCCAGGAATTCTTTTGCGTCCTCATATTTAAAAATGGAGTTCAAAAAAGTTCCCAGGTTTAGGAGGTGATAAATTTCTATATTTTCTGTGTCTAACCGATGAGAAACTTTTATTCCAGTTTCCAGAAAATTGCGATACTCTTTTGTAAAGAAACGAAAGCGCAACAATGGGCCGCCCGCTCTCATATAAGAGTTGAACAACTCTGCGGCTTTCTTGCCTTCAACGCTGCCTTTATGTACACGGCTCAGTCCGCAACGAATGTTTTCCCATTCCTGATGGAATAACCTCAAGCCTTCGCTTGGCGTTTCTCCGCTCCTGGAAAAGGATTCTCCTGCAGTTTTAAAAATAGAAAGATAAAAAGTCGCATGCCGTATTCTTGCCTCCCGAAGATCTGTTTCCGGCAGATAGTCTTTTAATTGTTCCTTGATCCAACTATGGAGGATGTATCGTTTGCTTATAAGATCACTTTTTATCATCCCGGACCGCAATAGAGTTTGCAGTGAATCGCCGTTCTGCTCTGATACTCTGCCTGCCGCCTGCGAGTCGAAAGCGCCGGGGAACACAGATAGTTTGCACAAGACCTTCTGGTCTTTTTCACTCAATGAATAAAAAATAGCCTGGAAAGCCGCTTGCAAAGATTCTTCAAACTCATCGCTCTTTTCCAGCAAGGAATCTTTCCAATATTTGCGGAACAGGGACAGAAAATCTTCTGGGTTAACTTTCATATTACAGGACAGAAATTTTCCGCAAATCTCTAGAACCAGGGGAAGTCCCCGGCATAGTTTGGCAATTTCTCTTGCATTGGGTTTCAGCCTGAGTGAGCAGCCGACTAAAAACTCCTCCCCAGAATCAACATGCAGGGGTTGAATTTCCTTATTAATGGCACCCATTATGTTTAGTTTTTTATTTGAAGTCGCAATGACCAACCAGGAGTCGGGTGGCTTGAGGGCTTTGATCTGACCTATGTTTCCAACATTATCCAAGCAAAGGGTTCCCTGCCGTGAACTCATTACCTTTTTATATAATCGACTCAACTGGGTTTTGTTTTCAGGGATGATTTCTGCCGGATGAAACGAAAGTAGAATCTGCACCATGGCATCGCGGATAGACATGGATTCATTTTCATCACTCTTGAGATTTAAATATAATTTAAAATTATGATAATTATACGCACACTTTTTGACCAGCTCTAAAGCTAGAGTTGTTTTTCCTATACCTTTTCTTCCATACAGAATTATCGCTGAGTTTCCTTTTTGAATTTCTTTTAAAATTTCAAATATGACTTCGTTGCGACCATAAAATTTTTCAGAATAGGTAGGAGGTCGACATAACTTTTCCTTCACTTCTTTCCTGGATTTTTCCAGTTTCAATATCCACTCGGCAACCTTTTCGGGGGAATCAGGCAACGACTCTGCGGATTTGGTTGGCTCCTGAATTATTTTTGCTTCAGGATCGTCCGACTTGGGTTTAAACGAGACAATTCTTAATACTAAAATAATGACCAAACCGATAAAAATAGTTAACACCCAGTAGCTCATATTAGTATTCCCTGATTTAACAAATATTTTTGATCCCTTAAGAAGTGGGCCGGACGCATGTGTTGAAACCTCAACAAATTAAACAAGTTACCTAAAAAATTTCTGCTGGCCCGGCAAGTGCATTGAAAAATCGCAGGCTACTTGTTTAGAATTTCCGCGCCGCAATCCATTCTTAATGAATAGACTAGCAATTGACATGCCATATAAAAAAACCGTTTAAAATTATAAGGTTATCAATTGTATGTCGTCAAACGAATCTGGACAGAGAGTTGATTTAAACTAGAGACACATTTGGTTTATAGTCCTTCGGTAATTATTTTTCAAGTTCAAGTTAAGCGACCCTTGTTTTGAGGTTTTG
>Ga0066376_10005710_pt1 | contig 10447 bp, 9 predicted proteins | sample Knorr_S15_td_Bot_FD_77009 | JGI IMG/M metagenome (GOLD analysis project Ga0066376, IMG submission 77009) | Marine microbial communities from Southern Atlantic Ocean transect - Knorr_S15_td_Bottom_ad_5009_LV_A | ecosystem: Environmental > Aquatic > Marine > Oceanic | place: Southern Atlantic... | reverse complement strand
CCCGTTCTGGAACCAAGCGAACCTGAGCATCGATGGTGCCACCACTTTCGAGTTGCTCATATTCAGCGCCGCCGATGGCGTCGAGGACATTAGCATCGAGATGTGATAGTCCAAATCCATCTTCGAAAAGCGAGGTGTCGAGAATCAAACTGACCTTGGAATCTCCAGCCCCTTTGACATCGGCGATGCCGGGGAAAGCAAGGATTCCTTGAGTTACTTTGTCGTGGTCGGCATCGGCGAGGGCGACCACGACGTCGAGATCGCCGATGGTATCTTTGCGACGGCGAGCGCTGCCGGCCAATTCAGCGCGTATCACGCCGGGCAGTGCTCTGATCAACTCGACAAAGGTCTCGCCATAGCGCAAGCCAATATCGAGCCGTCTGCGAGCATTGAAGCGGGCCAGCAAATCGATGCCCGATAGAATCTTGGCTTGCGATTTGGCGCCAAATCCCGGCAGCGGAGCGATCTCATTTTTCACCGCTGCCTCCTGTAAATCGAGGATACTATCCACACCTAATTCATCATGTAATTGCTTGATGCGCTTGGGCCCCACCCCCGGAATGCCCAACATCTCCAACAAACCCGGCGAGGTATTTTCATGCAAGTCATGCCAACCTTCAGGCCAAGTGCTAGCCATCACCGCTTCGGTGATGGCCGAGCCCAATCCCTTGCCAATGCCTTTGATGTCAAATAATTCTCCCGAGGCGACCAACTCGCCTAAATCCTGAGTCAAAGAACCGATGATACGACTGCCGTTTTGATAGGAGCGAACCCTAAACATATTGGCACCGCTTAATTCAAGCAAAATCCCGACTTGATGCAATACGGTAGATACCTGATTACGCGAGAAATGGGGAGCCATTTCTCGCTTGGAGATAGGTAAGCGAAAAGCGCCGCCTCCAACCATGTGCTAGCCAATGGCTTTGCCCTCAAGAACATGCGCAATGATGAAGATGGCCAGCACTAGACGCCTATCTATGAGCTCATTGTTAGCAACTGCAGCCGAGGTCCAATGTTGGTTGGCGATATTGGCCTTTACTCTAGTAGCAACCGCTTCTCGTAATCCAACGGTCGAAAAAGCATTTCAGCGCTTTATCATGGGGGTTTGTCTAACCTTGGCAGTAACTCTAATCATTTTATGGTTCAATGGTGAAAATATGTGGGGTAAAGCAGATCCACGTCCATTGGCGGTGGTCTGTGTGATAATAGCAATAGCAGCACGCCTCAATATCCAAGGAGAGAACATCTCCTTTGGGGCAAATCCCCACACCATCAATAAGCGCGAAGAAGAATAACCAACCCGCGCCATTTATCACCGCTAGATAGCAAAGTATTGCTGTAGAATCCACCGGGCCAAGGGCCATAATCCACATTTATTTTTGGACAATACTTATGACATTACTGGCGATGGAATCCATACTAGGGTTTACCGAATCTAACCGCAGTTACTATTGGTGATTATACCAATTCGATTAGGGGATGTTCTTTCAAACGATTTCTGCATCGGGTTCCTCTGATTCGGAAGCCATTTTTTGGTCGATGAAGGTGCGCATATATTCGGGTAATTCGCCATTTACGAAGACGACATCCTCGACCGGGTCGAGTTTCATCAAGGAGTAGTAGATTTGCATGGCGGTCATCGGTGTGCTCGAGCAACCTACGCAACCGCCATCGAGTGAGAGCATGATGATGCCACCCTTGGTGTCGACTACGGTCACGACACCGTCGTGAGCGGCCAGCGTCTCTTGGACCGGGCCAATCTCGGCTAGAATCTCGTCGGCGCTAATCATCATCGATTGGGCCTTGAGCCCCTCCTCTATCAACCATTTCATTTGAATGGTATTGCTTTCGCAGTGGTTTATCGCTGGGAAAACCCTCGCTTTGCCGCACTTTATCGGGGGAACCTCTTATGAATAGGTCTCAGGTCGCCGGCTCAATAGGTGTTTATTATGGAGATAGCATTGGTAGCAGCAGCAGTGGCATTGGTCGGTTTGGTCATCGCCTTTTTCCTCTACAAGAAAGTGAACAGTATCGAGATTAAAAACGAGACAGTAGCCGATATCACCAACCAAATTCGTGAAGGAGCAATGGCTTTTCTCAAGGCCGAATACCGGATTCTGTCGATTTTCGTGGTAATCGTTGCCGTTTTGCTCTACTTCCATATTGGAATAGAAACCGCGTTGGCTTTCCTCGGTGGTGCTATCACTAGCGTCCTAGCCGGATTGTCGGGTATGAAAGCTGCAACCAGTGCCAATGGCCGCACCGCTATGGCTGCTCAGAATGATGGCCAAGCCGGTGCTCTCGCAGTCGCCTATAACGGCGGTGCGGTGATGGGACTTTCCGTCGGTGGTCTTGGACTACTGGGAATCTCTCTAGTGGCATATTTCCTTGGAGCAGGCACTGATAATTCAACTATTGAAGCAGCAGCTGGCTTTGGAATGGGTGCATCTTCAATCGCTCTCTTCGCCCGTGTCGGCGGTGGAATCTACACCAAGGCTGCCGACATCGGTGCTGACCTTGTCGGCAAAATCGAAGCGGGAATCCCTGAGGACGACCCTCGCAATCCAGGTGTTATCGCCGATAACGTCGGTGATAACGTCGGCGATGTCGCAGGAATGGGTGCGGATATCTTCGAGTCTTTCGTCGGTAGTATCATCGCAGCAATGATAATCGCCAACTACAGTGCTGAAGGGTGGGGCGATGGTGGCACAAAAGCCTACGTAATGCTACCAATCTTCCTTGGATTGATTGGTTTCATCGCTTCTATTATCGGTGTATTCTCGATGACCTTCCTCAAGAATGGTGAGGCTGGTGCCGCACTACGCAATACCACCTTCATCGGCGCCATCATATTCTGGATCGGCGGTTATCTAGCGATTAACAAAGGCATCATCGATGTCGACTACGGGGCGATGCACGCGGTGGTCATCGGTTCGATTATTGGAATTCTAATAGGTTTGATCACCGAATATTATACCGGTATCGAGAAGGTATTCGGTATCAGTCCAAAGGCCATCCTTCACATCGGCGAGATGTCGAAGACCGGACCAGCGACCAATGCAATCGCCGGTCTTTCGGTCGGAATGCGATCTACCTTTATCCCAATCCTCTTGATTGCAACTGCGATTTACCTCTCCAATCATGTGATGGGAGACCTCGGCGCTGATGCTGGTCTCTATGGTATCGCAATGGCGGCTATGGGTATGCTGGCAACCGTCGGCGTCACCATGACTGTCGATGCCTATGGCCCAGTGGCTGATAACGCCGGTGGTATCGCTGAGATGAGTGGATTAGGCGATGATGTTCGCAAGATTACCGATAGCCTAGACAGCATCGGCAATACCACGGCAGCAATCGGTAAGGGCTTCGCAATCGGTTCGGCTGCTCTTACTGCACTCGCACTCTTCGCAGCCTTCAAGACCGCAGTACCAGAGTCGGTAGGACTTGAATTGAGCCTCGATAACCCGATGGTGGTCATCGGCCTGCTCATCGGCGGTGCACTACCATTCCTCGTGGCTTCGATGACCATGACATCAGTCGGTAAGGCCGCTGGCGAGATGGTCACCGAGATCCGCCGCCAATTCAGGGAGATAGACGGCCTACTAGAGGGTAGAGAAGGTGTTAAGCCCGATTCACAGAAGTGTATCGAGATATCGACCGACGCCGCATTACGCGAGATGGTCGGCCCCGGAATCGTTGCTATTGCAGCACCAGTAGCGGTCGGCTTCATCCTCGGTGCAGAAGCACTAGGTGGCCTACTCGCCGGTTCTCTGGTCTCTGGAGTGCTGATGGCGCTATTCATGTCCAATGCTGGTGGCGCTTGGGACAATGCCAAGAAAGCGATTGAACAAGGCCGTATCAAGGGTGCAAAGAAGGGCGATGATTCGCACGATGCAGCAGTTATCGGCGATACCATCGGCGATCCATTCAAGGACACCAGTGGGCCTTCGCTCAACATTCTCATCAAATTGATGAGCATCGTCGCCGTGGTTATCGCTCCGGGATTAAGCACAGGAATCCTTTGATTCAGTGAATAAGCACTTGAGGCGGTGGTCTCAAAAAAGACGCATGCGAGGCGGTATTGATGCGAGTAGTTATTTTGGCTCTTCTGGTTCTATCCAGTGGTCTTAGCGGATGCTTGGGAATTACCGACGACGATGATTATTCGGACTCTACTCTCGACACCCCCGGCTGGCAGGTCGGAGATTGGTGGCTCTACACCTTTGTCACCCCCGAATTTGGTGAGGATAGTGCCCGCTTGGTAATCGCTGAGAAAAACGAGGTCGATGAACAGTGGCTGCTCGCCATCTCTTCCGAGAGGGAGGCTCAACGCCATGCCGTCATCAATCACAATCCCTTTTTGGGTAGGGTGACCTTTGGCAATCTCAGCATCTTTGAGGACGGCGAAGCACAGAATGTATTCAACTTCCCTTGGAGTAAGGGTGATGCCTGGCAATTCACCCTTTTTGGTGAGGATTGGAATGCCCAGACCTCATTCGTCAATGGTGATGTAGCGACGGTCAACGCCCAAAGCAACGGTGGACATACGCTGAATTATTGGTTTGATTCGAGTCGCGGATTTATCACCTCCTTGGAGTGGCTCGACGATTCTGGCGAGAGACGCCTATCGATGATTCTCAATTCCAATGGCAATGACCACGAGGGACAGGTTTGGTTTATCCGTGCTACCGATCTCAAAGACGAGCGTTATCAATCGACCGATGGTGATATTTACGACTCATTCACCGATTCAGGCCATCCCAGCGGCATCGATTTTGACTTCTTAGTCTGGTATCTCGATGTCGACATAAGCAGCGGCGGTTCTGGCACACTCAGTTTGAAAGATCACTCTGGAGCTACTCCGCTAGCCCGTGCATGGGGTTCTAATTCCCGTGAATCTGGTTCGATTGGCACCATCCCCTCCAATACGGGAGAATATTCACTAACCATCACCTTGAGTGGTCAACAGAGTTACATCCATCTCAAGGTGGCCGGCGGCATTCAAAGCACTTGGACCCTCTGAGGTGTTGGATTGCCGACTCTGGTAATATAACGGTAATTACCCACAAAAAAGGTCATATGATTCCTACAGAGAACCACCAACATATCAGTCAGTGGCTCAATTCCCTGCTTTGAAATAAGACGTCATCTCGTCAAATCCACCGATGAATACCGGGGACTCATTGCGGATATCGATGATTATCGGCACGGTCCTGTGGCCGGTTTGCTCGACTACCGCCATACGGGAATCCGGTTCTTGGTCGAAGTTGATTTCACGAAAGGAGAGTCCTTTTTGGTCCAACATACGTTTTGCTGCCACACAATACGGGCAGAAGGTGGTGCTATAAACTATGAAATCGGTATCAAACTCTGCTGTGTGTTGTTCTATTATTGCCATTATTATTCCTCCATGACCAGGCCCTCATCATCTATCGACCAGTCGAGAATTTCCCACTTAAGGGTGGATTTTGTAAGTTCAGGTTCGCGGCTGATGATAGCGACGTAGCCGCCAGCAGCCGCACCCATGCCCTTCCAGGCCAGAACCTCAGGATGAGAGTCCAACTCTCGATATGCCTCGTTCAGTTGTGGAGAGAGTCCGTCGACCGCAGCGCTGGTTCGTTTGAATGATTCAACCACCTGGTCGCGGCGGTCGTTTTGCACTGCGCTTGACATCTGCCGAGCCGCATCTCTGATCTCCATCAGATGCGGCATCACTTCCTCGTAACGAGCCCAGACATCCTCGTGCAGATCACCTGAGACGTGGCGAATTCCGGTATCGGCGAGAATCAGGTGCTTTTTCAGCCAGCGAATCAATGATTGCGGTGGATGAAGAGGTAGTGATTCGACATAATCGCCGATGAATTTCAGATGTTGGATACCGCCATTCTTAGCGGCCCATTGGTCTTGGCGGCCGCCGCGATTGCCGAGCAATCGCTCGAATTGGAAGGCTAACTCCTCTGCGTTTTCAGCCCCCTTGATAACCGCCATCAAGGCGACATTGATGGCCCCAGTGGTGCCCAAGCCACTACCGACTGGAACATCACAGGAATAACTGCACGACATCTTGCCCGCTTCATCGACAATCAATTCGGCATGAGCATAATGATCGATGGCGATATTGACCACATCACCGCCAGCATCATGACAGAAAGGCGCACAATCACTCCAGCCTCCAGCTAGGTCGATGCGAACCGGAGCCCTTGCCTTCACCATATGCTTAGTGAAACAGTCACCACCTATGAAGCCAACCTTGAGCGATATCATCTTATCATCCGAGCAGATGGCTTGACGATGGTCCATTCAGACGCTTCATCGGTCGCGGCTTATCTCGCTGAACTCCCAGAGAGTAGGAGAGATGCGCTTTCCACGGTATTGGCTACGGTGAGAAAGAACATTCTACCGGGCTATGAAGAGGTGATGAATGGGGGAATGATATCTTGGCAAGTACCGCTAGCGGTCGAGCCCGAAACCTATAATGGCCAGCCTTTGCTTTTTTGTGCTTTGGCCAATCAAAAACGGCACATGGCACTTTACATAATGTCGCTATATTGCGATCATTCAAAGCGAGAAAAACTTCTCTCAGCCTATGAAAAACTCGGCAAGAAAGCCAATATGGGCAAGTCCTGTCTGCGTTTTACCAAAGTGGAAAACATCCCACTCGCTGAACTAGGTGAATTGATAGCAACTTCGCCAATGACCGAATTCGTCCACGCGAGTAAGAGAAACTGAGAAGTCGGATAGGGGGATGGGTCAGCATGAGCGCAGAAGACGACCTCGCCAAAGCCAAAGCCTTGCTCGACGCATTTGACACCGTTGAAGACAGCGGACATACCAGCCGCTCTAGCGCAGCAGCGCGCCAAGCGCCGATAGCTGCGCCCAAGCGAGAAACGGTGAGAGAAGCGCCAACAGTAGGCCTCGCTCGCACTACCGAAGGGGTAATGGCTCACGAGGCTGGGGCGGAATCTCTGCGTGAAGCACCGGTCAACCTCGGTAGTAATTTGGTACATGAAGCACCAACTCATCTCGGCTATGCCGGCGAAGAGAGCAGTGCACCACCACAACCACAGCAAGAGACAAAATCAGTCCCGTTACCACCGTCGGTGCCACTTCCAAAGAAGAGCGATGACGAGTGATGTAATGAGTGCAGAAGGCGAATGGTTGCGAACCATGCTTGTAGCCGAATTGGATTTACGACCGGCGAGATCTATTGGCAAAGAAGCATATGGTTTGACTGGTGATGATGCCATCACCATCCGTGATAAAGACGCGAGACTCATCGGCTATGGGCGCATGACTAGATGTGGAAAATATCTCGAATTGACCACCGTGGTTATCGATCCTGATCGTCGAGGGAAGGGTCATTCTCACCAGTTGATCGCGCAAGCGATAAAACTCACTCCAAACGGATTGCCCTTGCATTGTTGGACCAAGTCTCCAGCCTTGACCAAGAGCCTAATCGCAGCAGGATTTGTGCGCAAAAAATCGCCATCGCTACGCTATTTGCCAAATATAATTTTCTTGACATCAATTCGAATTTTCTCTTTGATTATCAGATTACAATTCCGACGTTCTTCGCACCAAATTCGCCATCTACCGCACTATAAATTGCACGTGCTTCAGCAGCCGCTTTGAGGTGGACAGGCTTTGTCGGCATAGGAACAGAATACGCAACAATCACCGGCCAGAGGTTTTAGCATCTGCGAACAACCTGCACACTTATGGAAGAATAAGCACGAGTTGGTTGGCATCAGCAAACTCTCAGCATGACCGCAATCGGGACAGGTCAGTATAGCGGAATCGTCTTCATTCATCTTTGATTATCTCACTTGTATCACAGCACTGACCATCTTCATTGGTCGGTAGGGCGATCAGGGCGATGCCGATGATGAAGCCAATGCTGAGAAATATCAATAGCGGGGTTGATGAAATCATTCCTGAAATCCCTAGCGCACTGGCCAATGCCAGATAGAGTAGAAAATGGCACGGGCACAACACCACTGCAGCCCCGACCCCACTCCACTGTCTGAATTGCACAGCGAGAGGTAGATGTCCATACACTTGAATCTATGTAAGTGATAATGCTCTTTAGACAATATAGCGAAAACCAAGCGGTGAAACCTTTCATCAGCAAATGATTGGTGAAAGGTAAGGGGAGAATTTTTCACTAATCTTCCGCTTCGGATTCATCGGCCACAGATTCAGTAGCCTCGGATCCATCACCATCATCATCCTTTTTAGCGACGAAGTGCATTATAATCATGGCAATTCCAGCGATATATAGTAGCAGAGCCACATAATCGATTGCACTGTCGAAGTTCATCCAATATGAGATGAGATCTTGGTTTTGGACGATGGCACTCTCCATGTCCTCTGCATCTGAATCTCCAATCGTGGAACTCGATGATATCTGGAATACAGGGGTCAGATCTGACATTAACGGTGCGGTAGACATGTTGGTATGAGCCCTGGTATCGAGATAGAATGTCGAAGTAGAAGAGCCAGCGATAATCAATCCTGATAATTGCTCAGCCTCGAGGCTCACCTCACTACCAAAATAGATCGGAAGTGCACTTGGAGTTGCATCTAGCAAATTTTCCTGATGAAGTAACTTAGCTTGAATCGACCTTGTTGTAGGGTCCATTGATGCAGTACAAGTATCGGTAGGTATTCCCTTCAAAGTACTGGTTCCTGCGCAAGTAATATCTGTAACTCCATATCCTGAAAGGTCTACTTTATCACCGGTTCCAGTTAGGAATCCGCCAGTAGTTCCCGCGATTGATTCCACACCGATTAAACCGAAAGTTGCTGTTGCCATTGCAGTATTATGCCAAGAGAGTTCTGCAGAACCATCTTCTAACAATGTTTCACCCTTGTCACATGTACTCACTTCACCAGTACATATGGTGTAAGTTGTATCAGGTCCAGTACTAATTCCTCCTGAACCAAAGTAAGTGGCATTGGTTTCTAGTGATGACCATGCAGCGGCGGGATCTGTTGGATCACCAGTCGCTGCCAAAACAGGATCAGCCCATCCGAGCAACCATGCATTTGCAGATTGTGTAAGATATTCAGAGGTGCCAAATGTATCTTTCAAATACTCCGGTGTCTTTTGGTTAGCCATTACATGCATATAGTAGCGCAAAGCCTTAGCCGCATCAATATCAATTCCATATAAAGCCGAAACTGTAGCATCGGTCCATGGCATAGGAGTTCCCGGGCCCATGGTAGTGAAGTCTATTGGAGGGGTATAGCCTGATAGTTCACCATATTGGAACATTACCGCACCGGCGTCGGTGGTAATTCCTAGTGGACCATACAAGACATTGCCAGAAACGGACTCATTAATCGAAGCCGCTACTCCTTCATTCTGAAGTGAGAACACGGAAAGTCCAGACATTTCTCCAAGATTAACACCTGATTGAAGATATTCAGTATTGATCGGATCTTTGTCACCAAAACTAATGTTCACAAATCGTGAAGCCGTCAAATCGCCGGTGCCTCCTTTCAAAAGCATTGGCAGGCTATTCGCATCATTCATCCAGCCGCCAGCCCAAGTCGCAATAGCTGTATATTGAGTTAAATCCAAGCCAAAAGTAGTCATTGAATCGGTTGGAGAGGCTGTTAAGAATGATTCAAGTCCAAAAGTTATATCATAGTTAGTTAGCAAACCAACTGGCGTGTCAGTTCCCATGCCTACGAATAATAAATTCATTGCAGTAGCATCTGCGATATCCAATCCAAGCAAATTGTTCAAACGAACCGAAGCATTGGCTGTTGAATTGGTAGTGTCAACCATCCAATCAGAATCTCCGCCGCCATGGGCTAGGAATTTGGTGCCAGCCATGGCGTAAACTGACCAGTCAGTCAGGCTATCCGATGCATCGTAGCCGTAGAGAGCGGCACGAACCGGAGTGGTCGCAGCGCCCGGCTCGCCAATTCCTACTGCCAACATTGGACCGATGTCACAGGTAAGTGCGATGCAGATTCCCGTCGAAGGATCGACTGCATCGTAGAGGATGCTAGCGGCGGTCGATGAGAAGTCAGGATCCATTGGTCCCGCTCCACCGGCCGAGGCGTTCCATGCATCGTATGCTCCATCCATCACCCCGACTGGAGCCATAGCGGCTGCGGTAGTTGCATTGTATCCTAAGCCCTCGAGTTGGGCAGCAGCACCATCAATCGTGGCACCAATCTCTGCAGCAGCCCCCATCGACGGAGCCTTATTTTCGAGATCATTAGCCATCACTCCAGCGGAAAATCCAAGTTTAGCGACGCCCATTACTCCGGTTCCGATAAACAAACTTGTAGCACCAATTGTTTGGGCACGGAATGGAATATTTATTGCGGTAACTTCTGTGTCACATGAAACCACACTACCTGTAGCACACTCAAATGATTGACTTTCAGAATACTTCAATGTTCCAGCTGTAGCATCATGGCTAATGAT
>Ga0066376_10005709_pt1 | contig 10447 bp, 11 predicted proteins | sample Knorr_S15_td_Bot_FD_77009 | JGI IMG/M metagenome (GOLD analysis project Ga0066376, IMG submission 77009) | Marine microbial communities from Southern Atlantic Ocean transect - Knorr_S15_td_Bottom_ad_5009_LV_A | ecosystem: Environmental > Aquatic > Marine > Oceanic | place: Southern Atlantic... | reverse complement strand
TCATAGGCGTCAACGCTGGCCGATGGATGCTCTCTCAAGAACAACTTGGCCTCATCAAACACATCATTGAGACCGAGTCCGGCCTGAGGGTGGGCCGCTTCTGGAGCCCTCCCGGGCGTTTGGAGGCCTTCAGTGGTGACGCTGAGACCGTATCCTCCAAGGGCGAGGATGAACAGGGGACCGGCCCCATAGTTCAAGATGGAACAAACGGCTCCTTTCACCAAGTCCTTAGCCACAACCAGCTTCATAAATACGTGAACCTCCATGAACCGCCTTTGGAAGAAACACCCGAGCCAGACCCGGATATCCTCCTTATACAGCCCGAAACAAGCCATCCCGAGATTAAATCATCCAAAGCCGGAAGTTCCAGCAAAGGGATGCCTACTCAAGCTTTGTTCGTTAAGACTACGTTCCGCTCCGGAGAGTCCATCAACTACCACGGCGATGTAGTTGTATTGGCTGACGTGAATCCAGGAGCCGAGATAATCGCCGAGGGCGACATCGTAGTGTTCGGCAGCCTTCGGGGCATGGCCCACGCGGGATCGGCTGGCGATACCAAAGCGGTCATAATTGCCTTGGAAATGGACTCGCCGCGGATTCAAATCGGCCCCCACACTGGTTTAGCGCCATTATCGAAATCCGGTTCCAAATCCGGCTCCAAATCTATGTTGAACGGCCCAAAGATTGCGTACGTCAAGCGACGCTCAGTATACGTGTCGCCTTATGCGGGCCGGTTCACCAGATACAGCAGAGGAATACTGTATGAAGGGTAGAACCATCGTTATCACCTCCGGCAAAGGCGGTGTCGGCAAGACGACCGCCACAGCAAACATCGGCACCGGTCTGGCCATGCGCGGGCATAAGGTGGTGGTGATTGACACCGACATCGGCCTGCGAAACCTGGACGTGGTCATGGGCTTGGAAAACCGCATCGTCTATGACTTGGTCAACGTGATTGAGGGCGTTTGCAAGGTGAACCAGGCAATGATTCACGATAAGAGTGGCTATGAGCTCTATCTGATTCCGGCAGCTCAAACCCGGGACAAAAACAGCATCGACCCGGAGCAACTCCGTGATCTTTGCGCCAAACTTGAGGAAGACTACGATTACGTCCTGATGGACTGCCCGGCGGGAATCGAACAGGGCTTCAAGAACGCTATCTCAGCAGCCCAAGAAGCCATAATCGTGACCACACCCGAGGTTTCAGCTATCCGCGACGCTGACCGGGTGATTGGCCTGCTGGAGGCCGCCGAAATGCAGCGGCCCAAGTTAATCATCAATCGCATCAATCCGGACATGGTCAAACGCGGCGACATGATGGACCAAAGAGATGTGGTGAGCTTGCTGGCCGTGGAAGTACTGGGCTTGGTTCCGGCAGACGAAAGAACCATCACTGCCGCCAATAAGGGCGTGCCGGTGGTTCACGACAAGAAAGCACCATCCGGAGCAGCATTTCTGCGCATCGCCGCCAGGGTAGACGGTGACGAAGTCCCACTCATGGAAATCGAGTCCAAATCGGGCCTGATGGCTAAATTCAAAGGCCTGATTGGAATTAACGGGAGCGCGTATTCTCATGCTTGAGTTCTTGCGGTGGTTGCTAAACCAAAGAGATTTCGACAAGGAACGGGAAAACACCAAGGATACTGCCCGGCAGCGTCTTCAACTGGTGTTGATGCACGACCGCCTCGACCTGCCTCCCGACACCATGGAATCCATGAAGCAGGAAATCTATGAAGTTGTCGCCCGCTACTTGGTGGTCGAAGAAGATTTCATGGAATTTGAAATCCGGCGCTTGGATGAACTGATGGTTTTGGTTTCCAACATCCAAGTCAAAGAACTGGACAGACTGGTTCCTGCAACTTAGTTTTTGACCCTACGTTCCTGTACCCACCATCAGCGCCGTCTAAACAGCGGCGCTGATTTTTGTTTGCCAATCTCTTGTTCGCGAACTTGTAAACCCCTCTTGCCAGAAGTATATTTATGGTATTGCTGGAATGGCACCGAGGGGTGATGACTGAATCGGATATTTTGATTATCGGCGGCGGCATCGCCGGAACTTCCGCAGCGCTATATTTGGCCCAAAACGGCAGAAAAGTAACCCTGCTGGAACGAGGGGACATCGCCTCGGAAGCCTCTGGATTGAATGCCGGAGGCTTGGGCGGAATCGGCTGGGGCAATGCCCCGGACCTTAGCTCTTACCTCACCATGGGTAGCTTGGAATTATTCAAGGACCTGCAGATCGGTCTGGGCTACGACATAGAATTTCGGCAGTGCGGCGGTCTCCAAGCCATCCAAACCCAAGCTCAGTATGAATTCGGTGGCGAGAAAGTCCTGCGCCTCAGGTCTTCGGGCTATGATTTGGAGCTACTTTCTCCCAGGGAAGCCCAGTCCATAGAGCCAGAAGCCAGCCCGGACGTGTTGGGCTTCATTCACTTTCCAGGCCGGGGACAAGCCGACCCGGTCAAGACAACTCGGGCTTTTGCCACAGCGGCCCAAAACGATGGCGCACAAGTGTTGACCGACCATCCGGTCACAAAGCTTAAACCGTTGGGCGACGGCTCCTGGAGTGTGGAAACCCCAATTGAGGAATTCAGGGCCGGAGCGCTGGTGCTGGCGGCCGGCGCTTGGTGCGGACCATTGGGAGACATGTTGGGTCTGAACATTCCCATCGAGCCGGTACGAGGGCAGATGTGGGCCACCGGCGTGCTGCCTCCCCGGCTACACCATGTCATCTCATCCATGGAATCGGAATCCAGCTGGGCTTCGGGAGTCGGGGAAGGTCCGGACGTACCGCCGGAGTTGACCCACAAGGACGGGTCAAGAATAACCAGGCACCTTTACGGCCGTCAGACCAAGACCGGAGAGATTGTTTTCGGCGGCGACCGGGAACTGATTGGCTTTGACCTTGGCGTCAACGCCGAGGGGATCGAAATTAACAAAGACCACGTCGCTGAGATACTTCCGCTGGTGGCAGATTCGCCGATAGCGCGGACATGGTCTGGAATAATGCCCTTCTCTTTGGACGGCCAGCCTTTGATTGGAAAGATTCCTCACCACCAAAACCTGTTCATCGTTGGCGGGTTGGCATCGTCGGGATTTGGCAGGGGGCCCATGGCCGCAAAGCTACTAGCCGAGTATATACGCACTGGGCACCGACCGCAGGTGCTGGCCGAGGCCGATCCAGCCCGATGCGTGAGCTGGTGAACCTTGCATTACGGGAGAACAATATGCGTCTTGTTCTAACCAACTGCAACCTGATTGACAGTGTAAGTCCAACGCCGGTTGCGGAAGCCAGTGTGGTAATTGAGAACGGGCGCATCAGCGAAATTTTAGACGGTAACCGGTCACCGGACACACGAGACGCTCAGGTGATTGACCTGGAAGGACGTTACCTATTACCTGGGCTTTGGGACGTTCACATTCACCCGGAGTACTCATCTCCAGCGGTCCCCAGCGTCCCGGAGCAGACAGCTCGTTTCGGTCGAAACCTGATGGAAGGTTTGACTGAATCAGGTGTGGTGGGCGTGCGAACCGGGGGCGCCGCCAACTTTATGGACGTGGCTTGGAAGAGAACTTTCGCCTCGGGTCAATTGGCTGGGCCTCAAGTTTTCGCCAGCGGTCACTTTCTCACCACCACCGGCGGCCATTTTCTGACCTCGGGCCACGCTAGAGAGTGTGACGGTCCCTACGGCTTTGTGCAAGCAATACGGGAACAAATGAAGAACGGCGTTGACCACATCAAGTTGAACCTGAGCGGCGGGATAATGGGACCGTCTTGGGACCGCCACCACCACTCTTTCCTGCTTGAAGAAGAACTGGAGGCGGCCTTCGAAATCTGCCGCCAGAGGGATTTCAAAGTGATGGCCCACGCGACCAACCCGGATGCCGTGAAAACGGCGGCACGGTTGGGCGCTCACACGGTGGAGCACGGCTACATCATGGACGAGGAGTCCATTCAGACTCTGCTGGAGCACGACACCTGGTACGTGCCCACATTGGCGATTTCACACCTGACCCCCGAACAAGCCGATACCGACCTGGAAAAAGGGTGGGTGGAGAGACGGGCCATGGCCCCGGACCTAATTCGCCGTGCCGACGCAGCCAGCGGTGAGCACAAGACCTGGTTTCAGACTGCTCTAAATGCTGGCGTCAAAATGGCTTTGGGCTCGGATATCATTCCTCTACGCGAGTCGGCGTTACTGGAAATGGGATTGTGGGTCAAAGACGGCGCAACCCCATGGCAAGCTCTGCAGGCCGCAACCAAGAACGCAGCCGAACTATGCGGCGCTGGTGACGAAAACGGCACAGTAGAGGCGGGTAAGATCGCCGACCTCATGGTTGTGGTTCAAAACCCGTTGGACAACATTCAAAATCTGCAAAACCCGCTTTTGGTGCTGAAAGACGGTCGCATCGTCGCCGACCGGCGTTAGACTGCCAGTCCACAACCCACTACATCTAGCAGGCTTATCTGCTTTCATTGCCACAAACGCCTGTATCCCCGTATAATCCGGCGTGCTCCCATTGCTGAATTCTTCTGTCTACCCGATACCTACTCGCCCCAGAGATAAAGGAGGCAACCGATGCCCAGCAATAAAATGACCATCGGCAACGTGGAAATAACGTCCGTAACCGACGGGGTTTTGGCCTTCGACCTATGTAATTTCTTTCCCGACATTCCGGAAGAGAAATGGGAAAACTACCAACACCATCTGAACCCTGACCATCAGGTTGAATTCAACCTTGCCTGCTTCGTGATTCGCTCCGAGGGCAAGACCATCGCAGTAGACACCGGGATGGGACCAAACGTTGACGGGAAATCTCCCTGGGGGCAACTCCTGGATAATCTTAGGGCCAATGGCACACCGCCCGAAGACATCGATATGGTAGTTCATACCCATCTGCACCGAGACCACATCGGTTGGAACCTCAACTCCAAAGACGGGAAGTATGAGCCCACTTTCCCCAACGCCCGATACTGGGCCAGCACCAAGGACTGGGAAGCGTGCCACGACCCGGCTTTGGTCGAAACCAGGTTTCCCAATGCACCGGAGTGTGTTTGGCCGCTGGAAGACCTGGGATTGATTGAATTCATGGACGGTGAATTTTCATTGACCAGCGAGCTAACAACACTGCCCACGCCGGGACACACGCCGGGGCACATGAGCATCATGATTAACTCTGGCGGGGAGCGGGGAATCATCCTTGGCGACGTTCTCCACAACACGGTGCAGGTCCACGAGACTGACTGGGTGTCTCGGGCCGACATTGACCCGGCTACAACCCGCGCAACCCGCAGGAACTTGATGGAGAGATTGGAAAGGGAAGGTATCCCCGTAGCAGCAGTTCATATGGCCGCTCCTGGATTCGGGAAAATTGTGCGTCTCGACAACCGCCGAGTATGGCAGGTAATGTGATTCAGCCGCGATTCACAGGCCTGGAGAACTGAATGCTCAGATTTGAATTCTTGGAAGCGCGAAACCTGCGCCATGCCATAGCCTTAACCGACCAGCACGGCGATGATGCACGCATCGTTGCTGGCACCACAGACTTTCTGGTGCGCTGGCGTCAGGGGGTGTGGACACCCAAGTACGTCATCAACATCGGCAACGTGGCAGCATTAAAACGCAGCAGCTTCAGCGCTCGCTCGGGCCTGCGTTTGGGGTCTTTGGTGACGATTCGAGAACTGGAAACCAACCCGGTGATTCGGCAACGCTATCCTGCCCTAGCCGCCGCAGCCTCAGCCTTCGCCGGTGTACAAATCCGAAACCTGGCCACGGTGGGAGGGAACATCTGCAACGCCTCACCAGCCGGGGACACCTTGCCGGCTTTACTGGCCTTCGATGCCCAGTGCCGCATAGCCGGGCCGGGTGGCGAACGCATCGTCCCGCTGGACCAATTTTTCTCCGGTCCCGGCAGAACGGTACTGGAGAGAGGCGAGATTCTGGTTGAGGTTGTCCTGCCTCCGCCGCCAAAGGTGTCCGGGTCACTTTACATAAAGCACAGCCCAAGAGCGGCCATGGACATCGCCACTTTGGGCGTGGCTTCCTACGTCGCTTTGAAGGACCGGGGACGGGTATGCGCCGACGTGAAGATTGTATTGGGCGCCGTCGCTCCAACGCCAATCCGCGCCTACGCCGCCGAGGACTTGCTGCGGGGCCAAACCATCACACCTGAATTGCTGGTCAAAGTCGCGCAGGCCACCCAGGAATGCGCCTCGCCAATAGACGATTTGCGCGGGTCGGCTGCTCACCGGAAAGATTTGGCCGGAGTATTAACACAACGGACCCTGGAACAAGCCATAGCCATGGCCAAGACCGGGCCGATTTCCTTTGAGGCCCAGCGCCGCCTAGCCGTGGAATCAGCTGTAATGGAAGCAGCCGTATAGAAAAGCCCCACTTTCGTAAAGGGGGGTTGGGGGGATTCTTCTTTATACAAGCCGACTAACCTGCCGCCAAGCTGGCGATGATTCTGGAGACGCTAAGAGATGAAGAAAGAGTTACGGATAACGGTAAATGGCCAACTCAGACAGTTGCTGGTTGAGCCTTATTGCTCATTGCTGGACACCTTGCGGGACGAGTTGGACCTAACTGGCACCAAAAAAGGATGCGACGAAGGTGACTGCGGCGCTTGTACCGTGATCCTCAACGGCAAGGCGGTCACCTCCTGCATGATTCTGGCCCTGAGTGTTCGTAACGGCGAGATAACCACCGTTGAAGGACTGGCGACTAGGGACGGCTTACACCCTGTGCAACAAGCCTTTGTGGACCACGGCGGGTTGCAGTGCGGCTACTGCACGCCAGGACTAATAATGTCCGCTGTGGGATTGTTGTCGGAGAATTCCTCCCCAACCGAGGAGGAGATAAAATTCGCCATCGGCGGTAACCTGTGCCGCTGCACTGGCTACTCCAAAGTGGTGGAAGCAATCTTGGCCGCATCCCAAGCTGACAACGGGTAGTATCTAATTCCGTCATTCCGGCGAAGGCCGGAATCCAGAATACCCGAATCACCACCATGCCTGTAGATGCAACAAACCTGCAGTGGAGCATCTTCCTAGAAGGAGAGACAACATGGACTTGGAACTAGGTGGAAAGACAGCGATTGTCACCGGCGGGAGCCGGGGCATTGGCAAGGCCATAGCCAGGGAACTGGCCAGAGAAGGAGTTGATGTGGCAGTGGCGTCCCGGGGCCGAGTGGAATTGGATGCCACAGCCAAAGAACTGGCGGAAGAGACGGGACGCAGAATCATCCCCATCACTGTCGACACCGGCAATGAAGAGTCTGTCCAGTCCATGGTGAGTCAAGCGGCTACGGCCATGGGCCACATCGATATTTTGGTTAATTCGGCTGCCAGGGTGGGCGGCGGTCCTGCCCCGAGTCTAGCCGAAGTGACGGAAGAATATTTCTGGGAAGATATGAACGTCAAGGTGATGGGCTACCTGCGGTGCGCCAGGGAAGTCGCGCCTTATATGCACACCCACGGATGGGGCCGAATTATCAATATCAGCGGGATGGCGGCCCGTCAATCAGGGTCGATCGTCGGCAGCATGCGGAACGTAGCGGTGGCGGCTATGACCAAGAACTTGGCCGATGAATTGGGCCCATTCGGCATCAATGTGACCGTGGTTCATCCCGGTCTTACCCGGACCGAACGGATTCCAGGAATGATTGAGGAGCAAGCCCGTAGCCAGGGTGTTTCCGTTGAAGAAGTGGAGCGCCAGTTCGCCGAGAGCAACACGGTACGGCGCATGATAGACGCTCGGGAGATTGCATACGTGGTGGCGTTCTTGGCCTCGCCCAAGTCCATCGCTATAAATGGCGACACCATCGCTGCCGGCGGGGGCGTTGGCAAAGGCATCCACTACTAGATTACATAACCATGATGACCAGGGGTCTTGCGGGGGCACCCTACTCTAAATCTGGGGCACCACGTCCTTGGCCAAGACCTCCAATTGATCCATGTGGTCAAAGGCCGGGTTGAGCAACAGCAACTCCGCCCCAGCCTCGGCGAGTTCACCAAGCTTGTCGGCACACTTTGCGGTGCTCCCCCAGACGGCCACTTGGGAAGCCATATCAGCGTTCTTATAACGCTTCCCGAACCACTCCCGCAACCGACCTTCGGCCCGTTTTTCGTCATCGTCAACAGCGATATATACCCGCTTGGAGATGGTGAAAGTCGCTGGGTCTTTCCCAGCTTCTTCAAGGAACATGCGGGTCTGACCGACACCTTCAACGAAACTTGCAGTGGTGCTGGAACCGGCGCCCATCCAACCGTCGGCGTGGCGAACGGCCCTCCTCAAGGCATTTGGATGACGTGCTCCCAGCCACAGGGGCGGGTAGGGTTTCTGCACCGGTTTGGGTTCCATTTGGGTGCCTTCCAATTTCCAGAAATGGCCGTCATATTGGGCTTCCGTTTGGGTCCATAGCGCCTTCATTACGTCCATGATTTCCACGTATCGGCGGACCCGTCGTTCCGGGGAAATACCAAATGGTCCAACATCGTTGTTCTGGTTTCCCAAGCCCAAGCCGACGATTAACCGGCCAGCGCTCATGTGGTCCAGGCTGCCCAGGCTTTTGGCTAATTGGACCGGGTTCCGCAAGGGCGCCACCATCACCGAGGTTCCCAGCTTGACCTTTTGGGTGATGGCCGCTATGTAGGACAAAAGATTTACCGGTTCTAGGACCGGGGAGTCGCCCACTATGGATTCTTGAACCCACAAGCTGTGGAAGTTCAGTTGTTCCGCTTTCTGCGCCCATTGGCTAATCAGTTTCATGTCCACCGGGCCGTCGTAAAACACTTGTGGTATAGCCATGCCCCAGTTCACTGTATTGGCCATTTTTCTGCTCCATCTGAACGTTTTGGCGCCCTGCCTCATAACCGTCATTCTGAGGAGCGAAGTTACGAAGAATCTCAAGGCCCAAACGCAAAGATTCTTGGCTTCACTCTCAGTGAGATTCTAAAGGAGACTTTTGGGCAAACCCAACGATTTGGCGGTAGTATATCAATTTCTCGGGCCGCAATTACGGGTTGGCCTACTCCCCAAGGTGAATACACGTTTATTGAGCGGTACGGCCACCGTCTATAATCAGCTCCGATCCGGTGACGAAGGACGCTTCGTCTGAGGCCAGGAAGAGGACACCGTAGGCAATCTCCTCTGGTCTGCCGACCCGTCCCAAGGGTATGCGCTCCAAGCGTTCATCGCCGTCGGCCCCGGCCCCCTGCAACATGGGGGTCAAGATGGGCCCAGGATGGACCGAATTGCACCTGATGTTCTCTTTGGCGTATTGAATCGCCGTGGACTTGGTGAAGATACGCACGGCGCCTTTACTGGCGGAATAGGATGCTGGCGTCTCCGGGCTGGGGGCGATACCCGCTCCCGAAGATATGTTCACGATAGAGCCTCCGCCCACTGCCCGCATCAGGGGAATTGCGGATTTTGTACCCAAAAACACGCCTTTCACGTTGACGTCCATCACTTGGTCCCAGGACTCTTCGGTGATGCCTTCCACCTTATCAGATGCGGAATATCTGGGGACGATTCCAGCATTGTTGATTAGGATGTTTAGCTTGCCGTATTTGGACATCACCACGTCTATGGCCCGCTGCCAGTCCTCTTCCTGGGTGACATCCAGATGGACGTAGGTTGCCTCGCCGCCTGCTTCTCGAATTTCCGCCTCAACCTGTTTACCCTCTTCGTCCAAGATGTCGCCGAAAACCACGCTGGCGCCCTCTGCAGTGAACATCTTTGCTTCCACTGCGCCCATGCCCCGCGCTCCACCGCTGATTAGCACAACCTTATTTTCCAGTCGCATATTGGTTCCTCCCTGTCCTATTATTTAGAAAATAGCTCCCTTCGCCAACCAAGTCTTTCTTGATGTTAATCAGCCAACAAATAGTGTATAGGTGCCACCATTGACGTGGGCCACGGTCTTGGGGCCAAGCAACCTTTGGTCTGGGGCCAATGCCCGCTGGGCTATCTCCAGGTTGACAGCCGGCACTTGCTCCAATGCTTTGATTTCGTCCATGGTGAAATATTCGGCCCGGTCAACTTCTTTGTCGTCGGGCGTGGGTTCACCGCTCACCTGCTCCAACAACATCACGACATACATGCTGTTGCCCGTGTCGGCGTCGTAGCGGTTCCGCATGCCAAGGACACCAACAACTCTGGCAGTAATGTTTGCCTCCTCCTGCACTTCACGAAGGACGGCATCCTCTATCGCCTCATCTTGCTCGACGAAACCACCGGGTACCTGCCAGTTGCCTTTCCCCCGGCGAGACGCTCTCCGGACCAAGAGCAGCTTTCCGTCTTTGACCACTGCGCCGCCTACACCCAGGTTGTATCCACTGTTGTACCGTTCCGGCAATGGCATGTGCTGATTCTTCTCCCGATTGGGTTGTTTTGGGAATATTAACTCGTTTGGAGGATTTAGGCCCAGATGCCGTTGGTAG
>Ga0066376_10005707_pt1 | contig 10449 bp, 5 predicted proteins | sample Knorr_S15_td_Bot_FD_77009 | JGI IMG/M metagenome (GOLD analysis project Ga0066376, IMG submission 77009) | Marine microbial communities from Southern Atlantic Ocean transect - Knorr_S15_td_Bottom_ad_5009_LV_A | ecosystem: Environmental > Aquatic > Marine > Oceanic | place: Southern Atlantic... | reverse complement strand
GCCATCACAATCCTTCAATGTGTACGCTCCTTGATGAACACCACTGGCGGACGCATGCTGTTCACGACACAAGGTCGGTAGCGGTTGCCGAGTTAAAACCAACATTGCCGGTTGCTGCTGGTGTTGTATCAGAGCGTGATATGACTGGGCAACTTCATTGGCGTCTGCTGGTCGAAATACCAATAACTCAGGCAATGCACGGCAGGCTGCCAGTTGCGACACGGGTTGATGCGTCGGACCATCTTCACCAAGACCAATCGAGTCATGAGTCATGATGTAGAGCACACCTTGCCGCATGATACTGCTCAGACGCAGTGCTGGCCGCAGGTAATCAGTGAAAATAAAGAAGGTCGCACAATAGGATCGCAATCCGGATAACGACATGCCGTTACATATCGCCGCCATCGAATGTTCGCGAATTCCAAAATGAAAATTGCGGCCACCACGATTTTCCAAACTGAAATCACCAGCATCGTCAAAATTCAACATCGACATGTTCGAGGGAGCTAAGTCGGCGGAGCCACCTAACATCCACGGGTATTTTTCTGCCAAGCTATTGAGTACTTGTCCAGATGAAACTAGCGTCGCCAGCCCCTTGGCATCTTCAGGGAAGCAAGGAATGCCATCTTCCCAATTCGCAGGTAGTGCTCCCCGCCAAATCGCCTCCAGCTCAGCTGCTTCCGTCGGATTAGCAGCCGTGTAAGTTGCCAGATCAATATGCCACTGTTGCGACAAGGCCTGCCCACGTGCTCCGACACCACTCTGAAAATGCTCGATCACGCCCTCGGGAATAAAGAACTTCGGTTCAGCAGGCCAACCATAGGTCTGTTTGGTCAAAGCAACTTCGTCTGCGCCTAATGGTGCCCCGTGGGCAGCATGAGAATTTGCTTTGTTAGGGGAACCAAAACCAATAATACTCTTCAGGATAATCAACGTTGGCTTATCGTTGGTCGATTTAAACTGCTCAAACGCAGCACGAATTGCAGTCAGATCATTGGCATCTGCGACTGTAACCGTCGACCAGCCTAAGCTTTGATATTTGGTAGCAACGTCTTCGCTGTACGCCAGATCACACTCACCTTCTATGGTGATGTTATTGTCGTCATAGATCCAACACAGATTGGACAATTGCAGATGACCAGCCATAGAAGCAGCTTCGCAGCCAATCCCTTCCATGAGGTCGCCATCGCTGCAAATCACGTAAGTATCAAAACCGAACAGGGTTTGGTCGGCTCGGTCATAACGAGCGGCGAACCAGTTTCCGGCAATCGCCATACCAACACTCGTTGCAACGCCTTGACCTAGAGGACCCGTTGTCATTTCAATTCCCGACACTTCACCATGCTCTGGGTGACCGGCACAGGGACTATCAAGTTGACGGAAATTACGAATGTCTTCTAGCGAAATAGCTGGTCGAGTTGCTGCAGCAGCGTCTGACGATGATTGCGCAACCCCTGCTAAATGCAATGTCGAATACAACAACATCGACGCGTGACCACATGACAACACAAAGCGATCTCGATTTGGTAGTTCGGGGTGGACTGGATCAAATCGTAGAAACTCGTTCCATAACACATATGTCACCGGTGCCAGCGCCATCGGAGTGCCGGGGTGACCGCTATTGGCCGCTTGCACAGCATCCATGGAAAGTGTGCGAATTGTATTAATCGATAGTTGTTCAATGCTTGATGAATCCAACGTTCTGTACCCTCACTCTAAATAACTTTTTGCCGCATGCCTACTTTTATTACATCTAACCGTAGGACACCCTTCGTCCGGTTTTATTTTTCATCGCGTGAATGCCGTGAAATTTAAAGTTTACCACCGAATTTGGGAAAAGTGTAGGTTGGGTCCACTCGCAATATAAAATCAATGTTTTCAACCATACTATAATTGGTTTAATCGGATTTATTCACTAGAATTAGGGGGACAACACTCATCTATACGAAACCGTCGAACTTATGGCATCCGCTCATATTTGCATCGCCTTTGGCCCGCTAGCAGTCTATCTATTATTGATGGGACTCATAAATGCTCTGCGCCGACCGTTTATTACAACTGGTGCCCGCGATTTATTTTCACTCTCGATTGCTCTTTCAGGTTTAGTGATGGTTGGCCCCGTTAATCTGTTTGTCCCGGATAGTGCCTTATCGGTGTTTGGACCTTGGGCTTGGGTTCTACTCTTTGCACTTTATATGCTAGTTTCACTGCTCATCGGTATTTCCTGTCGTCCACGATTAGTTATCTACAACTTATCGAGTGAGCAACTCAAAAGTGTCCTTGGCCGCCTTGTCGCCCAACTTGATCCCGATGCGCGGTGGGCCGGTGATAGCGTCGAATTACCCAATCTTGGCATGCAACTGAGCATTGATAAACGCAATGCCATGCGCAGTTGTCAGATCATCGCTGTTGGCATTGAACAAAATCAAGCTAATTGGTCAAAACTAAAACGCGAATTAGCCACTGAGTTAACCAATGTCAAAGTCACCACAAACCCATACGCTATTTCAATGATCGCCGTAGCTTTGGTACTCGGAACCCTAATCGCTCAACAAATCATCGAGAACCACTCGTTGGTATACAACCAATTACGCGATTGGCTGTAAGAACCCTCCTACGCTGCGCTGGTCCGCCAACGAATCACGATTATTGCATTGGCATAATGCCCGTAAAAAACACCTTTGGCTCGAGCGGGCGAGTATTGATATGATTCTGAAAGCGGGCAGGTTTTGGATTACCCGTCGCCCCGCCAAAACGTCTTGTTAAAACAACACTTATTTTGTAAAGTTTGCACAGGTTATTCCCCCCAAAAGAAATCTGATCCGCTTCAATAATTGATTTGATGCTATGTCTGATACCCCCCCAAAACGAAAACAACTCGAAAAACGAGTCTCCAATCTGGAGTCACTGTTTACCCATCTCGAAAAAACGGTGGTGGATCTAGATGATGTCGTCATTGATGGACAAAAAAAGATCGAGGATCTTTCTGACCGCGTCGATCATCTCGAACGGAAAATCGACTCGGAGAAGCACGACTTTCCCGATGAAATTCGTGACCTGCTGTAATCACAGCATAGATTTACTGCACTGCTAAATCGGAATACCCACGTGAATACTGAACTACCCTCTACACATGAACAACACGTTGGCAGTGCCACATCTCTCGACATTTCCAGTCGACCCGCATTAGTAAAAGTACTAGGGAAATGGTCGGCCATGGCGTTGGTGGTCGGAGCAGTCATTGGGTCAGGTATCTTTGCAAAACCTGGCGCTAATGCCCTCGTCGGCAACTCCGTTGGCTTGATCATGATCGCTTGGACTGTGGGCGGTATCATCACGGTCATCGGTGGAGTATGCCTTGCTGAACTCGCCTTAATGATGCCCAAAGCTGGTGGTACATACGTTTACATTCGTAAAGCGTACGGGCGTATCCCAGCATTTCTAGCTGGATGGAACGAATCCGTATTCTTTCAATCCTGTGGTAATTCGGCACTCGCCATCTTCTTTGTCATTAACCTAAGCGCGCTAATAGGAGTTGAATTCTCCAATGTTCAAACTGTGGGAATCGCGATTTCGCTAATCGCCGTACTCACCGTTGTGAATTGCCTCGGTGTGTTCTGGGGCGGCTTAGTGCAAAACATTACGACGGTTATCAAGGTTGGCTTCCTAGCGCTAATCGCACTCTTACCGATATTACTACTGTTCGTGGAAATTCCAGAAGTCCACGCAGCCAATTACACCGCAAATTTTTCCACGGAGAAAACGCCCGATTCACTAGTTATGATATTCACACTCGTCATGTTAAATGTAATGTGGGCCTATTCCGGCGGCTGGATGGTGACCGGAATTGCAGAGGAAATCAAAGAGCCGCAGAAAAACCTGTCGCTAGCATTGATCGGTGGAGCAATCTTTTTGTTTGTCATCTATATTGCCGTCAACATCGCATTTCATGGCGCATTGTCACTTGAGCAAATGGTCGAGATTGAGAACGATCCTGTAAGGTTAGTGCCACAAGAAGCAATCAGTATTTACCTGACACCCGTTAACGCTAGTTTAGGACAACTTGCCAAAGCCGTACTCAGTAGTGTCATCTTAGTAAGCGTCTTTAGTGCCTTGAACACTGGCCTGCTAACTCCGCCACGTGTGTTGTTTGCGATGGCCCGCGATGAAATGTTTATTCCCGCCTTCGCCAAAATCCACCCGCGCTTCAAAACACCGCACATCGCCGTGATGGGGCAAGGGTTCGTTACCGTTATTCTCTTGCTAATTGTGTCTGGCTATGTCGTCTATCGCACAAATCAAGCAACGGATTCTGGATTGCCAGCTGGATCAGAGGCCAAGGGGATTTTTGATTATCTCACCAACATTGCCGTGTTTAGCGCGACCATTTTTATCGTGTTAACGATCGGTGCAATTTTCATTTTACGCAGCAAACATCCTGATATGGAACGACCTTACAAAGTCCCTGGCTACCCGCTCATCCCTTTGATCTCACTGATCGCCAATGCAATCTTCTTGTTTCTCGTCGGCAGCGATGACATTACTGTCGTGTTGTTCAGTGGCGGCTTCTTACTTTGTAGCTTGCCGCTATATTTTTTGTTTGCCGCAGCCAATCGCAAACCCACTGCTGGCGATACATAAGAGCGTCTGAGATTTGTGGCTAATTACGGGTTATATTTTTCAACAACCCACGAGTGCAAATGTCCAAGCCATCCACTCTTAGCGCTCACTATTCAGTTCTAAAATCTCACCAAGCACGATGACAATTCGTGGAGCTGCTGTTGGTGACGAATCCAACATGCCTGAAACACTATCAATAGCGCGCTGAGCGGTTTTAAGATACTCTGGTTTATCCAACTGTTTATATAGATACAGCAAATTGGCGGCTGTCACACTGTTGCCAGAAGGGCGGACACTGTCAATTGGATTCTTGGCTCGAGCAATCAAGGTTTCGTGGTCGCTAGAAGTAAAGAAGAAGCCACCGTTTTTCTCGTCCCAATATCTTTTAATTTGGGCTTGAGTCAGTGTATCTGCCTGCGACAGCCATTCTTCCTTGCCAGTTGCTCGATGTAATGCGAGCAATCCTTCGATAAAAAACGCGTAGTCAACTACGTATGCATTAAAACGAGCCTCACCTCGATTGTAACTGTGCAATAGTTGACCTTGATCGTTACGCATGTTTTCCAGGATGAACTTAGCGGCTTTCGAAGCTGCTGCAATATACTCAGGCTTCTCCAGCAATCTCCCAGCATCGGCAAAACCGCGAATCATCAAGCCGTTCCAACTCGTCATGATCTTATTGTCAAGCAACGGTCGTATTCGCTTATTGCGATGCTGCATCAATGACTGTCGCATCGATAATAGTTGTTTCTCAAGATCAGCAAGATCGGTTTTTCGTGCGACTGCTTCTTCCGCTCTGGTTTTGCTCATCAAAAGTGCATAGTAATCTTCCTCAAAATTAGGAGCACCGCTGAGCGCATAAATATCGGCGAACAACTCATATTGTTCGTTGGACAACAGCGATTTAACTTCCGCCCGCGACCACCGATAGTACTTACCTTCGCTGCCCTCACTATCCGCATCAAGCGCTGAATAAAATCCACCGTTTTCATCCGTCATCTCGCGCAGCACGAACTCCAATAGCTCTTCGGTTATCTGACGATATTCTAGATTGCCGGTCAATTTGTAAGCTGCTGCATAAATGCTCGCTAATTGACCGTTGTCGTACAACATTTTTTCAAAATGGGGAATGTGCCAATATCGATCTACGCTGTAGCGATGGAAACCACCACCTAAATGATCTCGTATTCCTCCCATCGCCATATGGTCCAGTTGCCCAACTAGCATCTGCAGCACATGTTCGCTATCTTTGCCGGCGCGATTGAGTCGTTCTACTTCGAATAATAGAAATTCGAGATTACAGGGAGTCGGAAATTTAGGGACATTCGGATTGGCGATGCTGTATCCAAAACCACCCCACTGAGAATCAAATCGTTCCTGCAAAGCATCAACGGTCGCTGTGAATACTTTCTCATCAAGAACCTCGAGGGTGCGTGGGATACGTGCTTCCAATTCTGACTTCACCGCATCTGTAACTGCGACCGCCTGTTTACTGACCAATTCTGGATCGTCGATCCACACTTGGGACAGCTTTTGGATGATCGTCAAGAAACCAGGAATACCACGACGGTCTCCATCTCGAGCGGGGAAGTACGAGCCACCTGTGAATGGTTTCGAGTCCGGTATCAAAAAGACGCTCATCGGCCAGCCACCACGTTGTGTTAAAACCTGAACTGCTGCCATGTACACTTGGTCAACGTCGGGGCGCTCTTCACGGTCTACCTTTATACAAACATAATGCTTGTTAAGAAAATCCGCGATTTCCTTATCTTCAAACGATTCCCGTTCCATGACATGGCACCAGTGACAACTGGAATAGCCGATGGACAAAAATATGAGTTTATTCTCTTTCTTGGCCTTGGCGAATGCTGCATCACCCCAGGGATACCAATCGACTGGGTTGTGAGCGTGGCTAAGTAAGTAGGGACTGGTTTCATTAACAAGGTGGTTCACGGGACCTTTTTTTTCTGGGTCAGCACCAAACAGCAAACTGGAGCATACAACAGCAGCTCCAAAAAATAACGTCAGGGAAATTATCATCAAGAACAAATAGTTATTTTTCATAGCATTACCTACTTACTGCTTTCCATTTATACCATGAATAGAATGTACAGGGTGTATCAGCCAACATCAGATACAGAGATAGACTAAGCAGAATCCTCTTGTTTGATATCTTATTCCAAACGAGAGTACCTCTCAAATTAATAGCCGGAAGACCGATTCTATTCGGCGCGATTAACCAAGGTCTTTTAAGAATGCATCTAGGTCATCGTCATCATCAGCTGTCACTTTGGGTTTTTCACTAGGTGCAGCCCAAGGATCATCCGCGGCGACTGGTTGAGCAGCCGGAACTGGAGTATCTACGGCAGTTTCTGCTGGTTCTTCATCAACCGCTCCGGCCAATTCAGTCAATGATGGCAAGTCTTGAGCAGCTAGTCCTTCTTCGACCGCAGTAGCAGAGACTTCAAAGTCACCTAAATCCAACATTTCTTCCGATGGAGGTGTGTCAGGGGTGCTCGCTTCAAAATCTGGTAGATCAAGGATCTCGGCTGGCTCTGATGAGGCGGGAGCGTCTGCAGCGTCAGCTAACACTTCGAAATCACCCAAATCCACCATGTTTCCAGCAGCCTCACTCGGAGCTGGTATATCAGCAGGTGCTGACTCCGTTAAAGCAGGTGCTGACTCCGTTAAAGCAGGTGCTGGCTCCGTTAAAGCAGGTGCTGGCTCCGTTAAAGCAGGTGCTGGCTCCGTTAAAGCAGGTGCTGACTCCGTTACAGCAGGTGCTGACTCCGTTAAAGCAGGTGCTGGCTCCGTTGCAGCGGGTGCCGCCATGACTTCGGTATCCGCAGTATCGACTGTGCCTAAATCAAAGGCCTCGACTTCGGACGCATGATCCGAGGCTATCGTGTCCTCAGACGATGCACCATTGTATTGAACTTCCATAACGACTGCACCAAGCTTCAATTGACTGCCTGAATCGACTGCTGAAGTGCTTTCAACTCGCGAACCATTCACAAAAGTACCATTGAGCGAAGCAAGGTCTCGGACCTGAACGGACCCACTATCCTCAAATACTTCACAATGTTTGCGGCTTAGCAATGGGTGCTTGATTGTAAAAGTCGCGTCTTTGCCACGACCAATAATTACGGGCAATGTGACGCTTACTGTTTTAAGCGGCTGACCGTCTTTGTAAACTAATAAATCAACGTTCATAGATTAATGCTTTAGAAGGTAATACCAACGAAGAAGAGTAGATTGTTCAATTGTTGGTTCGTGCCAAAGAATAGAACCGAAGCGTAACATATCAACAACGGTTTATACAACCACCTAAATTAATTAATTAAATAGTTGCACTAGATTAGTCTATACTGCAGAAAAACAATCGACAATCGGTAAAAACTACTCTTTTCTCGTTGTTTTCATTCCGCACTTATCCCAAATGTTATAACCCTACGTGTACAAATGGGGGGTACCGTCAACCCCATGTGCTCGAACCTACCGAAAACATATAGCCCAGATCCGTACAAGCGAAGTTATAGAAAGCTGCTACTGCCAGTTCACAACAACAGGTTTTTCAAACGATGATGGATTGTACTAAGCACCACAGGGCACTCAACATCGATGCCGTGACCAGCTGCCAATAACGCTAATAAAAAACTACTTTCCACTGCAAATGCCCCCTTTAGCGTGTTGCCTTACTGGGTTACACTGAAATACCAAATAATAAAAAGCTCCGTCTTGTGTAGTATATTCCAGCAAGATTGTGCTGAATCGGCGGGTGTAGCTCAGTTGGCAGAGCACAACGTTGCCAACGTTGTTGTCGTGGGTTCGAATCCCATCACCCGCTCTTTATTGTGTGCACAGTTGTACACGTGAACTATCGAAAATGAACTGCTTGTAAACAGTTCGTTAGACCATTAATTAAACCACCTTTTTATAGATCCAAACCTCTCGAGAACTTAATCAAGCTACGATTCTATGCGTACAACGATTGGTTTACTCAGATTTTTCTCTACAAGCACTACGCTTTAAACATTGGATCAATCGGGCCATTTGGATCAGGAATGCACTATGTCTGAACAAGACACCAACGAAACAAACGACATCAACGACGAAGTTTTAGATACAAAGACAGATGCTGTCGAAAATGACGCTGATGAATCTTTAGCGACAACCGCTGAGGTTACTGAAGATCAAGTTGAAACTTCTACTTCCGATGATGATGATAGCGAAGACGTCGACGAGCGTCTTAACGTTGAAGTCCAAGTCAATACAACAGGCGCTTGCGAACGACACGTTGTTGTCACGGTATCAAAAGAAGATATCGCCCGCTACAAAGATGATGCCTACAACGACTTGATGCCCAAAGCACAAATTCCGGGTTTCCGCATCGGGCGTGCACCGCGTAAACTTGTGGAAACTCGTTTCAAGACTGATGTGGCCGACCAAATTAAAGGCTCTTTAATCATGGATGCTATGAGTCAAGTTACCGATGAACAAGATTTCTCAGCGATCAGCGAACCCGACTTCAACTTCGACGCCGTCCAAATGCCTGATGATAGCGAGTTGACCTTCGAATTCACCGTAGAAGTGCGACCTGAATTCGATATGCCACAATGGAAAGGACTGAAACTCGAAACTGTTGTGCACGATTACACTGATGACGAAGTCAGTACACGGGCTCAAGAACTACTGCAACGCTACGGTAACGAAGAAGACGTTGATGGCGAAATCGCAACTGGCGACATTGTCAATGTGACCATCGAATTCAAAGACGGTGACAAAGTTGTGACCACACTCGAAGATGCAAGAGTGCCTGTCCGCAGCAAAATAACCTTCTCCGACGGAGATCTTAACGACTTTGATAAACTCGTTGTCGGAGCCAATGTTGGTGATAAGAAAGAAACCACCGCTAGCCTGAGCGTCGATCTCGACAACGACGAACTTGCTGGCAAAGAATATACTGCAAACGTCAAAATTAACGACGCTAAACGCGTCACTGTCCCAGAACTCACACCTGAATTTCTTGAAGAAATTGGTGGGTTTAGCAGCGAAGCTGAACTACATGATGCAGTACGTAATGAACTTGAACGTCAGTTAACCTATCACCAACAACAACGAGTGCGTCGACAGATTACCGAACAACTAACCGCTGAAGCTGCTTGGGAACTGCCGCCACAATTGTTGCGACGACAAGCACAACGAGAATTGCAACGCTCGATTCTCGAACTACAAGCTGCAGGATTTCCCGATGAAGAAATTCGACGACAAGTTAATCAGTTGCAGCAGAATATGCTCGGTACAACCGAACGAGCCCTCAAAGAGCACTTTATCCTAGAACGTATTGCCGAAGATCATGACCTCGATGCATCTCCAGAAGATATCGAACAAGAGATTCTCATAATCTCGCTGCAACAAGAAACATCGCCACGTCGAGTTCGAGCACAACTTGAAAAACGAGGCGATATGGACGCTCTGAGAAATCAAATCGTCGAACGTAAAGCGATCGATCTGATCACTGCGGAAGCCGACATGCAAGAAACTGAGCTTCCAGAAGATCCCGCTACCAACACGTCACCCGTTTCACATGCTATCAGTGGCATCAAACCTAGTTCTGCTGCTGCAACGGAAACGAAAGATGACAATGCAGCCAACGAAGCTGAAGAAGCGGATCCGCCAACCGACGAAGCACAATCCGTCGTAGAGGAAGCAAGTGCTGAAACAGAAGCGGACGTAACTGACGATGCCAATGACGATGCCAATGACGATGCCAATGACGATGCCAATGACGATGCCAATGACGATGCCAATGACGATGCCAATGACGAT
>Ga0066376_10005702_pt1 | contig 10456 bp, 9 predicted proteins | sample Knorr_S15_td_Bot_FD_77009 | JGI IMG/M metagenome (GOLD analysis project Ga0066376, IMG submission 77009) | Marine microbial communities from Southern Atlantic Ocean transect - Knorr_S15_td_Bottom_ad_5009_LV_A | ecosystem: Environmental > Aquatic > Marine > Oceanic | place: Southern Atlantic... | reverse complement strand
TGGTCGCGGTATTCTGGTCGCAATCTCACGCAGGACCCGTCATTCAGCCAGAGCCGTCTTTTCTTCGGTTGCTTGATTGGTACTTTCAGCCCCTCACGTCGCCATAGGCGTTCAATGCGCTTGGACGCGGCGCGCGGCAAGGCGTTCTCGGTGCAGTAGGTAGAGGCCGCAGAGCACCAAGCCGAGCGAGCCGAAGATAACGATCAAGCTCGGCACGTCGCCCCAGATGATCCAGCCGAGGAGCGCCGCCCAGGCGATGCCGCTGTATTCGTAGGGCGCCACCAGGGAAGGTGCGGCGACGGCGAAGGCGATGGTCATCGTGTAGAGCGCAACACCGGCGATAATGCCGATGAAGATAAAATTCCACCAGTCGGCAACCGACGGTGTGACCCAATCGAATGGCGCGCTCACCGCGCCGAAGGCAACGAAGGTCAGCAGGGTGTAGAAAGTCATGGCCGCCGGGTCGTCGACTCGCGAGACCACTCTTGAGAGGATCGCCACGAGGCCGAAGAAAAGGTTCGAGACCAGCAACAGCCCGGTCGCCAGGGGGTCGACCCCGCCGCCCGGCTGCAGCATGAACAAGATCACCACGAAGCCGACGGCCACCGCCACCCAACGCCGCAGACCTACCGGTTCGCGCAGCAGAGGCACTGACAATACAGTGATGATCAACGGCGCCGACGCAGCTACCGCGAAGGTATTGACCAGGGGTTGCAGGGGCAGAGCCATGACGAACAATCCGAAGGAACAGCACCCCAGCAGCCCGCGCAAAATGTTGAGGCCGAGACTGCGGGTGCGAAAGCCCTCAATGCCCCGCATGACCAGTATGAACGCGGTTACCATGATCAGGGCGACAACGCTGCGCAGGAACAGAATTTCGATGGTGCAAAGGTCTCGGACAATATTTTTCCGAGCGCGTCGTGCAGTGTCCACAGCGCGACCAAAATCAGGATCATCGAGAGGCCCAGCAGCGGACGGTCGGGGCGGCGGGCCGCAGGTTCAGCGGTCATTCAGCCAACATTTCCTGGAAAACCCCACTTGCGACGGCAAGCGTGGGCGCCGTCAGAGCAAAATTGCTTGAGGCGATGAGTTGCATTGCACAGCGTTTGTGGATGAGAAATTCATTCCGATAATTCGAGACGTCGCCGGAGGGTATCCGCCTTGCCGTGATGATGTATATCCGTTTTCGCCCGTATCAACGGTGAAACTCACGACCTCTGGCGAGCTGTCGATCACGAGGGTGGGGTTTTGCCGACCCGTTCAGAATGATCTGACAAGGCCCAGGTCGCTGCTCTGTAACTTCGGCGCGGCTATTTATCGCTTGTGGGCGAACTCCGGACAAGACATGTTGAGTAAGTCCGCTGTCTCGGCGGGAACGGCGGACGATACCTATCATGCAATCTAAGAATTATTTCCGATTTGCGGTCGAGAACCGTCGGTTTCTGGCCTTCGGCTTTCTGTTGTCCTTTTCATCGAGCTTTGGCCAGACGTTCTTCGTTGGCGTGTTCGGGCCGGACCTGCGTGCCGAGTTCGGCCTCAGCCACGGCGACTGGAGCCTGGTCTATATGGTCGGCACCCTGGCCAGCGCTCTGGTGCTGCCGTGGTCGGGTCGGATCATCGACCGGATCGATCTGAGCATCTTTGCGGTGGTGGCCTGTGTCGGCCTGGCGGCGGCCTGTTTTGTTACCATCACCGCCGGCCACGTCGTGCTTCTGGTGTTCGCGATTTTCCTGTTGCGCCAGTTCGGCCAGGGACTGATGAGCCATACCTCGGTGACCAGCATGGTGCGGTATTTCGACAATAATCGCGGCAAGGCCATCAGTATCGGAGCCATGGGATTTAGCGCCGGTGAAGCGGTGTTGCCCTTGATCGCGGTGCTGGCGATTGCCGCCATCGGCTGGCGTCTGACCTACGCGGTGGCAGGATTTTTCATAGTACTGGTCGTGATCCCCCTAACGCTGTGGCTGCTCAAGGGTCATGGTGAGCGCCATCAGAACCATCTCGAAGCGCTTGCCAGCCCGGTTCTCAATGCGACCAAGGGCCGTCAGTGGACCCGCGCCGAGGTTCTGCGCAATCCCCGGTTCTATGTCCTGTTGATCGGCATCGAAGCCCCGTCGCTGATCGAGACCGGACTGTTCTTCCACCACCTCCATTTGGCCGACGTCAAGGGCTGGAGCCATGGCTGGCTCACCGGCAACTATATCGTTTTCGCGGTCACCACCTTCGCTACCATGCTGGTGGCCGGCCGTCTGGTGGATCGCATCGGAGCCCTCAGGCTGGTACCGCTCCACCTGATACCCCTGGGCGTTGCGCTGGTCATCGTGGCGCTGTTCGATGCGCCCCTGGTCGCGTCGTTCTATCTGCTGGCCATGGGGATATCCGCCGGCCTCGCTTTTACCTCGGTGGTCGCCATGTGGGCGGAGCTGTACGGCGTGCGCCACATCGGTGCGATCAAGAGCCTGGTGTCGGCGACCATGGTGTTTGCCTCGGCCCTGGGGCCGCCGTTCATGGGCGTGCTGATCGATGCCGGGGTCGGCATGGATGTCATCTGCCTGATCTTCGCCGCTTATGTGGTTGTCGGCACCGTTCTGATCTGGGCCGCCCTGCGGGGTGTTTCGGGGGGCTCGTCAGCTCATACTTAACCGGATCATCTCCACTGACGCCTCAACCGTTGTCCTTGCAGTATTGGGCGATCTCAGCGTGGGTGGCGAACCAGACGCCCTCGTGGCCGCGTATGTGCTCGATCAGCCGCTCCAGCACGGCCATGCGCGAGCGGTGGCCGGTGATGTGGGGGTGCATGGTCAGCAGGAACAGCCCCGACTCCGCGTAGGCCCCGTCGAACTCGCTCTGGAAGACCTCAAGCACCGCCGAGGGCGCCATCAGGGGCCTGACCGTCGATAGCCGGTCCATGCCGAAATAGACGTAGTCGTCGCGGATCCACTCGACCGGCAGCTCGACCATGCCCGTAGGCTCACCATCCTCGACAATCTCGTAGGGCTCGTCGTCGGCCATAAGCGAGGAATCGTAGAGCAGCCCCATCTCGCGACTGATCGCCAGGGTGTGGGGGCTGAAATCCCAGGATGGCGTGCGGATACCGACCGGGCGGGTGCCGGTGATCTCCTCCAGCGTATCGGCCGCGCGCATCTGCAGGTCGCGCTCGGCCTCCTGTGGCAGCTCGCTGTTGCGCTCATGGATCCAGCCGTGGATGCCGATCTCGTGGCCCTCGGCGACAACGGTGCGCTGCTCATCCGGGTAGAGCTTAGCCACCACCGCTGGCACGAAGAAGCTGGCCTTGATATCATGGCGGGCCAGCAGGGCGCGGATGCGCGGCACCGCCACGCGCGCGCCGTACTCGCCCTGGCTCAGCATGCCGGGCGAGGTGAGGCCGGCGCGTAGGGTGCTCGACTCGTGGTCGGAATCGAACGACAGGGCGACAGCGCAACGCGCCCCGTCCTTCCAGGCCTTGGGCTTCAGCGAACGGCCGGCGCGCACCTTGCCGACGATGCCACGCCATGTCTCTTCGGGCCATTGCCAGGGCAGCTCGTTGCTGGGCTTGTTCGGGCGCATCGCTTTCCTTCCTCTGGTTGGTTGACGTCGAGGGCTGGGTGGGCCTCTGAACTATTGTGACAAGCCCCACGGACCTGACAAGGCCCTCTGTGATTGGTTTTTCCTGCCTCTAAAGACACATGCCTCTGGCCGTGACCGGCCAGAGGGCTTCAACACGCCCGTTACGAACACAGACAAACCAGTCGTAGAGATTCACCGTCGGATCGCAGTGCCCGAAGATCAGCATCAGCTTCTCATTCAGCGTCAGGACGTTGCCGGGATCGTCGATCAAGCCATGTTCGTCGGAAGGCTCGAGGTACGTCACGTCATCACGATCAAAGATCACGGGCGGGCCGCTGTCGACGCTTAGCGCCTTTAGGCCAGCATCGCAGACCGCCTTGCCCACCCTGGCCTTGCTCATGACCGATGTATAGATGAAGAGGCTGTTCTCGAACTCGCCAATGCCTTTGCCGGTGTCGTCGAGCACAGATTGATAATCGGCGTCCATGAAGATATAGGAGCCGCATTGCAATTCGGTATAGACGCCGCTCGCACTCTCAAAATAGTAGGTGCCGGTGCCGGTGCCGGCTCCGGCGACAATATCACAATGCAGACCCTCGGCCTGCAACATGTCCACGGTCCGCGCGACAACGGAGACGGCGGCATCGATAGCGGCTTTGCGCTCGGTAAAGTCATGAATATGCTGCGCACTGCCCTGATAGGCCTGCAGGCCGGAGAACCTCAGGCCGGACGCGGCATCGGCCGCCTTGGCCAGCCGCACGGCCGGCTCACCCGGCTCGACGCCGCAACGATTTCCGCCAACTTCGATCTCCACCAGACATTCAATGATCGCACCGCTGCTTTCGGCGGCGGCGGACAGATCGCCAATATTGCCAAGACCGTCGACACAAACCAGCATCCGCGCCCGCGTGGCCAGTGCCGCAAGGCGTTCGATCTTCTTCGGCGCCACAACTTGGTTGGAAATCAGCACATCACGCACGCCACCGCCAACCAAGGCTTCCGCCTCGCTGACCTTTTGGCAGCAGACGCCACAGGCGCCGCCTTTCTCTATCTGATAGATCGCAATATCAGACGATTTATGGGTCTTGGCATGGGCCCGAAGACGCAGCCCTTTTTCCTTGGTGAACTGTCCCATGATTTCGACATTGCGCTCGAAGCTATCGAGGTCGATCAACAGACAGGGTGTGTCAACGTCTTCGATCGCCATGCCAACGGTTGCTGGGGCCTTAATTGTCATTACGGCGCTCTCCATGGGATGACGATACAGCGGGCCGGTGTGAAGAATAACCCCGCCCGAAGATGTTGGGTTAACCCAACGCCCGGCACGATGTGTCTTTCTCTGGCAATGCCCTAGTGGATAGAATCTAACATATGGCACCCATACGTTAGATTCTATCCACTAACGGAACCGATCCGTTGCCGAGACCAGTTCATGGACATTACCCGGCTCCGAACCTGCATGGCCGGCATCGGAGACCAGGCGGAAATCAGCTTCCGGCCAGGCCTTGTGCAAATCCCAGGCCGTGCGTATCGGGGTGCATATGTCGTAACGCCCCTGGACGATGACCGTTGGAATATGGCGAATTTTGTCCACATCTTCCAAGAGCTGTCCGTCGCGCTCAAAAAAACCACCGTTGACGAAGTAGTGGCATTCGATACGGGCGAAGGCGAGGGCAAATTCGTCCTCGCCAGAACTAGCTTCGCGTTCGGGATCGGGCCATAGGGACAAAGTGCTGCCCTCCCACACGCTCCAGGCCTTGGCCGCCTCCTGGCATATGGCTGCGTCATTGCCCGTGAGGCGTTTGTAATAGGCAGCCATCATATCGCCGCGTTCGATCTCGGGGATCGGCGCCACATATCCTTCCCAGATATCGGGGAAAATATGGCTGGCGCCCTCCTGGTAGAACCACAGGAGTTCAGAACGCCGCAGCAGGAAGATACCGCGCAGAACAAGTTCAGTGACACGATCGGGATGGGTCTGCGCATAGGCAAGGGCCAGAGTGCTTCCCCACGACCCGCCAAACACCTGCCAGCTATCGATCCCCAGATGTTCACGCAGGCGCTCGATATCGGCGACCAGGTCCCAGGTCGTGTTCTCTTCAAGGCTGGCATGGGGCGTGCTTTTGCCGCACCCGCGTTGATCGAAGAGCACAATACGATAAGCCTTCGGATCGAAGTAGCGTCTGTGATCCGGATCGATGCCGCCGCCGGGGCCGCCGTGCAGAAAAACAACGGGTTTGCCATCCGGGTTGCCGACTTCTTCGTAATGAAGTTCGTGAATATCCGAAACTTTTAGCCGACCGCTGGCATAGGGCTCAATTTCGCCATAGAGCCGGCGGCGGTCCGCTGTTTGATCATTTGTCATCATTCGCAATGTGATACCTTTGTGCTGATGTAGCTGCCCTCAACCCATCCTGCCCGCGTGTCTTAGTTCATATGTGGCGAATACGGCAACAACAGAGATGGCTTAAGCCTTGTCACAAACTGGAGCGCGGTTTGGTTTTATGTTCGATTCAATCTGCGCCTCCGAGATTTCGAGGCGGTCAAACCTCTGCTGTGCGAGGGCCGATTCATCGAAGTCGTTCCCGGCAATACCTTATTATTTGGGCCAATTTCCACAAGACTATTAAATCAATTTATTGCGGCGGTCCCGCCGGTTGCCATTACAGCCTAAACCGTAGGGAGGGTCGCCGGGCGTTCGGCGGTTATCGTCGCCGACGCCAAGCTCCAGCGGCTGCCCGGAAGGGCACGTTCAGAGCGAAACCGCTTGAACGCCGAAAGCATATCTCTTAGCGTTCTAGGATGAGAAATCCATTTCAATAGCTCGCCTGATATCACACGCCTTGCCGTGATGATGTATGTCAGCTTTCGGTGGGAACGCAGACATAATTGGGCGCAAAGCAGACACTGAATTTCATATTTCGAGATCTAAGCGAAGGCTTGCCGGGTGGCCGGAGTGTCCCGGTTTGGTGCAAAAAAGACAGGATGGGCACAGTGCGATACGAGGCTCCTGAGTCGCTCGATGCGGCGGTGAAACTATTGGCCGGCGAAGCCGGGCTGGCCCGGGTTCTGGCGGGCGGTACGGATTTGTTGGTACAGCTTCGCTCGGGCCGGGTCGAACCCGAGCTTGTGATTGACGTCAAGCGGATCCCAGAGCTGAGCGACATTACCGCCGAGGACGGCGGCTTTCGCATCGGCGCGGCGGTGACCGGCGCCGAGTTGGGTGAGCATGCCGAGGTCGTGTCCCTGTGGCCCGGCGTGGTCGAGGCGACCGAGCTGATCGGCTCAACCCAGATCCAGGGCCGGGCGTCCATGGGCGGCAACCTGTGCAACGCCTCGCCCGCCGCTGACTCTGTGCCGGCGCTGATCGCCGCCCGGGCGGTCGCCACCGTGGTTGGGCCCGGCGGCCGCCGCGAGGTTGCGGTCGGGGAGATCGCCACCGGGCCCGGCAAGACCTCACTGGCCAAGGGTGAAATTGTCGTCTCGCTGTTCCTGCCGTCCCGTCCGCCTCATTCGGGCGACGCTTATCTGCGCTTCATACCGCGCACCGAGATGGACATTGCCGTGGTCGGCGCCGGGGTCAGCCTGACCTTGAACGACAACGGGGTTTGCAGTGACGCGCGGATCGTGCTCGGCGCCGTGGCCGAGCGCGCCCTGCTGGTCTACGAGGCCGCCGAGGCGCTGGTCGGCACAACCTTCGACGGCGAGGCGCTCGAGGCGCTGGCCCGGGCGACATCGGCCGCCTGCCGGCCGATCGACGATATGCGCGGCACCAAGGACTTCAGGATCAAGGTCGCCGGCGTCCTGGCGCGGCGCGCCACCGGAATAGCGCTGGAACGGGCGAGGGCATGCTAATGAGCAACTGTCATATATCGACCACCATCAACGGCGACGCTATCGAGTTTCTCTGCGAACCCCAGGAGACCCTGCTCGACGTGCTGCGCGACCGGCTTGGCCTCACGGGAGCCAAGGAAGGCTGCGCCTCGGGCGATTGCGGCGCCTGCAGCGTCACCCTCGACGGCCGCCTGGTTTGCGCCTGCCTGGTGCTCGGCGCCGAGGCTGAGGGCCGCCGCATCGAGACCATCGAGGGTATGGCCGATGGCGAGGTCCTGCACCCTTTGCAGAGCAAGTTCCTTGAGCATGCGGCGTTGCAATGCGGCGTCTGCATCCCCGGCATCCTCGTTGCCGCCAAGGCCCTGCTTGAGCAGAATCTGGACCCCAGCGAGACCGAGGTACGCTACTGGCTGGCCGGGAACCTGTGCCGCTGCACGGGCTACGACAAGATCATCCGGGCGGTGCTCGATTGCGCCGCCGAGCTGAGGGAGAGTTCATCATGACCATCGCCAAAGGCCTGACTTACTCCGAACGCGAGCTGAAGCAAATCGGCAAGCGGCCGCTAAGGCCCGATGGGGTCGACAAGGTGACCGGCCGGGCGCGCTACGGCGCCGACTTATCGGCGCCCGGCATGCTTATCGCCAAAGTGCTGCGCAGCCCGCACCCGCATGCCAGAATCCACGCCATCGATACCACCAAGGCCGAGGCGCTTGCCGGGGTCAAGGCCGTGATCACCCGAGACGATTTCCCCGACGTCGGTTCGGGCGAGCGCATCCCCAGCGAGGGCGACGAGGATTTACGCTACACCGCACACAACGTCATGGCGCGCGACAAGGCGCTCTACGAGGGCCATACGGTGGCCGCCGTGGCGGCAATCAGCGCCGCCATCGCCAACAAGGCGCTCGGCCTGATTGAGGTCGACTACGAGCCGCTGCCCCACGTCACCGACGTGGACGAGGCCATGAAGCCGGACGCGCCGGTTCTCCACGATGACATGTTCACCTCTGGCGTCGAGCCCACACCCGACACGCCGTCGAATGTCGCTCAGCGTGTCGAGGTCAGTCTCGGAGATACCGCCGAGGGATTCTCCGAGGCCGACATCGTCATCGAGCGCGACTTCACCACCGAGGCCGTGCACCAGGGCTATATCGAACCCCAGGCCTGCCTCGCCACCGTCAGCGGAGACGGTAGCGCCGAGCTGTGGTGCTGCACCCAGGGCCATTTCTCTGCGCGCAACAGCTGCGCAAAGATTCTCGATATGGAGATGTCCAAGCTGCGGGTGACCGCCTCCGAAATCGGCGGTGGCTTCGGCGGCAAGACGCAGGTCTTCATTGAACCGCTGGCCCTGGCCCTGTCGCGCAAGGCGGGACGGCCGGTCAAGCTGGTGATGAGCCGTGAGGACGTCTTCAAGGGCACCGGCCCGACGGCCAGCACCAGCATGTCGGTCAAGGTCGGTGTCACCAAAGATGGCCGGATCACCGCCGCCGAGGCAGTGCTCAAATACCAGGGCGGCGCCTTTCCCAGTGCGCCGACCGGGGCGGCATCGATGACCGCCTTCGCCTGCTACGACATTGCCCATGTTCTGGTGGTCGGCTACGTGGTGGTTACCAACCGGCCCAAGGCGGCGGCCTACCGCGCACCCGGCGCGCCGATGGCGGCTTTCGCCGTCGAGAGCGTGATGGACGAGATCGCCGGCCGGGTCGGCATGGACCCCATCAATTTTAGGCTCAAGAACGCGCCCATCGAGGGCAGCCAGGCGGCCTACGGCCCCAAGTTTGGCGCCATCGGCTACGTCGAAACCCTTGAAGCGGCGAAGGCCCACGAGCACTACCAAGTGCCACTCAAGCCCGGCCAGGGCCGCGGCGTCGCCAGCGGCTATTGGTTCAACTGGGACGGTGAAACCTGCGTCACCCTGAACATCCAGGACGACGGTACGGCGGCGGTCGCCGTCGGCACGCCGGATATCGGCGGCTCGCGCGCCTCCATGTGCCAGATGGTGGCCGAGGAGCTGGGCATCGATTATTCGAAGGTCCAGGCCACCGTCGTCGACACCAACGCGCTCGGCTTCAACGATGTGACCGGCGGCAGCCGGGTCACCTTCGCCTGCGGCATGGCGGCGATCCAGGCCGCGCGCAACGTGATCGAGGATCTCTGTGCCCGGGCGGCGGGCGTCTGGGGCATTTCTCCTGACGCGGTGGTCTGGGAAGACGGCGCAGCGCGGCCTTCGGGCGACAACGCCGGCAAGTTCGACCCCATGCCGCTGACCGAGATCGCCAAGCTGGCCGCCAAGACCGGCGGGCCCATCGCCGGCCATGCCGAGTTCACCGCCAAGGGCGCCGGCGTCAGCTTCTCCACCCAGATCGTCGATGTCGAGGTCGACCGCGAGACCGGCAAGACGACGATCCTGCGCTACACGGTGATCCAGGACGCCGGCAAGGCAATCCATCCAAGCTATGTCGAGGGCCAGTACCAGGGCGGCGCCGCCCAGGGCATCGGCTGGGCGCTCAACGAAGAATACGTCTACGGCGAGGACGGCAAGCTGCAAAACGCGGGCTTCCTCGACTACCGCATGCCGGTGGCCTCGGACCTGCCGATGATCGACACGGTGATCGTCGAGGTGCCCAACCCCAACCATCCATACGGCGTACGCGGCGTCGGCGAGACGTCGATCATCCCGCCCATGGGCGCCATCGCCAACGCGCTGGCGGCGGCGACCGGGTTACGCATGAACAGCCTGCCGATGTCGCCGCCCAAGCTGCTGAAGGCGCTGGACGAGGCCGCCCCGGACCAGGCGGCGGAGTAAGGGATAAGCCATGGTCCGGGTGATGCTGGGCGGAACCCTGAAGAACGCCGCCGGCGGCGAGTCCGAGTTCGAACTCGACGCCGACACCATCCAGACATTGCTGCGCCAGCTCGGCGAGCGCTGCCCCAAGCTCGAGCCCCTGCTGGAGCGCGGCGTGGCGGTCTCCATCGACGGCCAGATCTACCAGGGCGCCTGGTTCCAGCCGGTGCCGCCCGACAGCGAGGTCTATATCCTGCCCCGCCTCGCCGGTGG
>Ga0066376_10005699_pt1 | contig 10460 bp, 7 predicted proteins | sample Knorr_S15_td_Bot_FD_77009 | JGI IMG/M metagenome (GOLD analysis project Ga0066376, IMG submission 77009) | Marine microbial communities from Southern Atlantic Ocean transect - Knorr_S15_td_Bottom_ad_5009_LV_A | ecosystem: Environmental > Aquatic > Marine > Oceanic | place: Southern Atlantic... | reverse complement strand
TCGGAAAGTAGATTTCTACTCTCATCACTGGCAGCAGCGCCATAGAGAAAGGTGCAAATATCCAATTCCTCACTGACCTCTTTGGCTAATCTTTGCGCCAATTGCACACAATCATCCATACTAACTCCCTCTAGTGGGACAAAAGGACAGACGTCGACCGCTCCGATACGTGGGTGCTCGCCAGAATGTTCTCTCATGTCTATGTGTTCAGCGGCAGAGGCAATAACCCTCTTAGCTGCAATAAATACCGCTTCGGGCTCGCCAGCAATGGTTAAAACCGTGCGATTATAATCCGCATCGGGTTCTATTCCAAGGACCATTGCCCCTTGGATTCCCTTCGCGGCATCGGCGATGGCCGCAATCTTGACTGAATCTCTTCCCTCACTAAAATTAGGAACACATTCAAGCAGTTGCTTTGCCATGATTAAGGGGCTGGCATCAAGATGATGAATGTTAGCCATATAATACTCTTAGACCTTCACGGCCACTATTGCTGTGGCGCTTGTCAGCAACCCTGTTGATAGCCAAAAACATGTCCTTTTGAGTGATTTTCCCCCTAGATTCACGGATTGCAATCATTCCAGCCTCAACGCATACCGCCTTTAATTCCGCACCACTAAAGTTTTCGGTTCTCTCGACGAGTTTAGCCAATCTAAAACTCGTTTTTGACATCGGTTTCAGGCAAAGCGAGAGAATAGATTTTCGGCCATCGCCATCGGGAATCGGAATCTCGATTATTCGGTCAAATCTTCCAGGCCTCATCAAAGCTTCATCAAGGATGTCGGGGCGATTGGTAGCTGCGATAATCTTTACATCTTCTAAACTATCGAAACCATCCAATTCAGCTAGCAATTGCATCAAGGTTCGTTGGACTTCACGATCTCCGCTGGTAGCGCCATCCATGCGCTTTGCGCCGATGGCGTCAATCTCATCTAAGAATATAATCGAAGGGGATTTTTCTTTAGCGAGAGCGAATAACTCCCTCACCAGCCTTCCCCCTTCACCGATGTATTTCTGCGCTAATTCACTTCCGACCATGCGGATAAATGTCGCCTCGGTTTGTTGAGCTACAGCCTTTGCCAACATGGTCTTACCACAACCCGGAGGGCCGACCATCAATACACCCTTTGGCGGCTTGATACCGACTTTACGAAATAATTCGGGTTTGTGCAACGGTAATTCAATCGACTCGCGTAACATCTCCATCTGTTCATCGAGGCCGCCGATATCGGCATAGGTAACCTTCGGCTTATCTATAATTTCAGCACCACTTATCAAAGGATCCCAAGCATCGGTCAATATTTCGATCACCGCTAAGGAATCTTGATTCAATGCTACTCTGGTACCGGGCTTAACTAAAGACGAATCCAATCTCGGGTTGAGAGAAACTTGAAAAATCGTGCCATTTGATGAGCGGACTATCGCCCTCTCCTTATCGAGAACGTCTTGGATGTGACCAATAATCATCGGTGGACTTTTGAGAAGACGAACCTCATCGTCGAGCCGAACCGTCTTTTTCTTCAACTTAGAGAGATCGCTTTCCAATTGCACCCTCTCGGTAATCAAACGCTGCGCATCATCATGCAGACGCTTGTAATCATTCTCCAAACGACGGAGGTCGTCATCGGTTGTAGAATGAGATGAAGCACTGCGGCTCGCCTTGGTGCCCATGGCACTTCCTGAACTACACTATTCATCAATCCACCGACCTTAATTTACAATTACACTGCTTCCGAAGCATTCATCAAACGCCGCCACAGACAAGGTAGTGGTGGGGTCATGAGTGACTGTGAAGTGTGTGGGGCGATGAATGTAAGCACGCGCAAGGTATTGATGGGTAGAGCGGAGGTAGCCCTGTGCACGCGCTGTCAAGAGAAGACCTCCAGTAAACAGAAGGGTGTTGCCCCCGGACTAGCAATGGCTCAAAAATCTCGCACCTTCAACGCACCCCGTAAGCGTAAGGATATCATGTCCAGAGGTGAGAAGGAATTGGCAGCGGATTTCAAGCAGAGGATTATCGATGCCCGTGCTGCCAAAGGATGGGATAAACGCGAATTGGCAAGACGGATGGCGGAAACCATCAACGTAATCCAGTCTTCGGAGGGAGGGAAGAGGCCTACGGATTTGGTCATCAGAAAATTTGAACGAATATTGGATATCGAATTAATGGTTGACTCAGCCCCTGATTCCGAACGGCAAATAGGTATGTCGGGGCGAGGACTTACCCTTGGAGATTTCCTCAACGATGCTAGGAAGGGTCTAGATGGCTGACATACCCGTGCATGTAATCTGGTTAGAACAAGATGACCCTAAGAAAAACACTGCGGTTAAATTAGCAAAAAAAGGCTTGATCACCATGCATCGGAAGATACAACGCCTACCGCGACGCGGTATCATTCTCGATCCACTATGCGGTAAGGTCTTTGGTCCAGAGGATCATAAATTACTCAAGAAAGGTGGCGCGGTCGTCGGCCTTGATTGCTCATGGGCGCAAATCGAAAGCTCGGTTGATGAGGTTACGAAAGGCACCCGGTTGGAGCGACGGATGTTACCTCTCGTATTGGCAGCAAATCCGGTGAACTGGGGTAAACCCTCTAAATTGACCACCGCTGAGGCTATAGCCACCATACTATTCCTCAGTGGTAACAAGACACAGGCGCAACAACTCCTATCCAAATTCAATTGGGGAGAGCAATTCTTCATATTGAATGCTGAGCCCCTCGAGGCGTATTCAGCCGCAAAATCTTCCGCTCAATTAATCGATTTACAATTCGAATTCTTTGATATAGAACACTTGCGTGAGTGATATTATGAGCGAAACCCCCCTTCACCGCTTGAGTGAAAAGGGATTGGTTTTCGAACACGATAATCTCGCAGACGAATCGGTGATCAACATCTACTGTAATGGTGTAAAAACCATTTCATTATTAGCTAGTGCTCAGGACTTATCCGATCTTGGCCGAGGCCATATGGCCTGCGAGGGTTATGGCGATGTCGATTACATTCACTGTGATAATAATACCATTTATATCGAGGGTAAATTGACTGTCGAACCGCGTAATCACTTACTGACTGCTGCGTGTGGTGCTTGTGGCGACAAGCAAATAGAAAATCCATTTACCCGTGCTGTAAATGATTTACTCCGCATAGAGATCACTCCCTCAGATTTCTGTAATAATATGCAAAAACAGCAGAAGATGTTTGCGGCAACCGGTGGCACTCATTGTGCAGCATTGTGTAGCCCTTCGGGTGAAATCATACTCCTCAGAGAAGATGTCGGCCGTCATAATGCAGTAGACAAAGTGATTGGGGCAGCATTAGACGCTGGAATAGAGCCTAAGGAACACGTGTTGGTCCTCAGTGGGAGAGCGGGATGGGAATTACTCGCCAAGGCTGCTCGCATGGAGATTGAAGTTGTTATCTCGGTCGGTGCGATGTCGGGTGCAGCCTCTACACTCGCTCGCGAGCACAATATCACATTAATCGCATTCGCTCGCGGTGATAATGCTGCAATCGTCGGCCCTATTCATCGCCTAGGGGGGAAGGATTGACAAGCCACTGCCGTTGAAGATAATCATGTCTGAGGACAGGGGGTGCAGGTCTACCACTCCATTGAATGCGAATAGGCTCCGCATCTCCTCGCCAAAAACCGTAGCTGCAGGAATCCCTGCGGCGATTTCAACCATGCGCCATAGTATTGCAAAGATGGGGATGGTTCGCAGCATTCGTACTTTGAGCATGGTCAACCAAAAGGACGGATTTGATTGTCCCGGTTGTGCTTGGCCAGACCCGGACGATGCTTCGGGTTTCGAATTTTGCGAAAACGGCGCTAAAGCGGTTGCCGATGAGGCAACGAAATCACGGGTTGAAGCTAAATATCTCGAAGCGATTTCGGTGCAAGAACTCGCAGAAAAGAGTGATTATTGGCTAAATAACAGGGGTCGCCTCGTCCATCCGATGTATTTACCACCAGGTGGTGATCACTACCAACGAATCGAATGGGATGATGCATTGGAACTTATCGCCGAGTCATTGCGTACTTCACCGGCACATCGAGCGGCATTTTACACCTCAGGTAGAACCTCGAATGAGGCCGCATTTCTCTTTCAGTTACTCGCACGTGCTCATGGCACAAATAATTTGCCAGACTGTTCGAATATGTGCCATGAATCGAGTGGGTACGGATTGAATGCGTCGATTGGTATTGGCAAGGGTACAGTAAGCCTTGAAGACTTTAATCACGCCGATTTAATTTTGGTGATCGGACAGAACCCAGGTAGCAATCACCCCCGGATGTTAACCGCGCTGCGCGATGCAAAAAGAAACGGTGCCAAGATAATCCATGTCAACCCCTTGGCCGAGACCGGTTTATCGCGCTTTAAACACCCTCAGGATTACATGCACTTATCATTCGGTTCAGAAAATCTTGCCGACCTACACCTGCAGGTGAAAATTGGCGGCGATGCTGCATTGATGCATGGCTTACTCAAAGTATGCCTTGAGCAAGGAGCGGCAGATCAAGATTTTATCAAAGATCATTGTGCTGGGTTTTCACAGATGTGTGCCAATCTATCGAATAGTTCTTGGTCACAAATAGAAGAGGATAGTGGGCTAAATCGAGCAGAGATTGAGGAAGCAGGGCGGATGTGTGCTGATTCCAGAGCGACAATCGCTTGCTGGGCGATGGGTTTGACTCAACACCGAAATGGTGTGGCGGTAATCCAAGAGGTGACAAATCTCCTGTTGCTCGGCGGACATATCGGTCGTCCAGGCGCAGGTGTTTGTCCGGTGAGAGGGCATTCAAACGTTCAGGGGGACCGAACGATGGGAATTTGGGAAAGGCCGAGTGAGGATTTCCTCTCTCGACTAGACGCAGGCACTGGGATCACTTCACCGCGTGCCCACGGGCTCGATGTGGTCGAGAGTATCAAAGCGATGAATGAGGGGCTAATAGACACCTTCGTATGCATGGGTGGTAATTTCCTTTCAGCCACACCCGATACCAAACTCACCGCTTCTGCCTTGGCCAAGGTTGGCCTTACGGTACAAATATCGACCAAGTTGAATCGAAGCCATCTGCTAACGGGAAAATCGGCATTGATCCTACCCTGTCTTGGCCGCACCGAACTCGATATTGCAGACGGTAAGGCGCAATTCGTATCTGTAGAAAACTCGATGAGTATTGTTCATACCTCACGTGGAAACCTGCAACCAGCTGGTAAATTATTGCGCAGCGAGTCTTGGATAGTCAGTGGGTTAGCTAGGCTATTATTGGGTGGAGACCATTGTGTAGATTGGTTGGGACTTAGCAACAACAATGATTCGATTCGTGATTTGATCGCCGATTCTATCGCTGGATTCGAGGATTATAATCAACGTATAAGAACCCCATCCGGATTCCTTTTACCAAATCCGCCCCGTGACGATAGGGTCTTTGACACCGATGATGGAAAGGCGAATTTCATCTCTCATCCATTACCTGATGTAAAACTGCAAAAGGGGCACTACGTTATGATGACCATACGCTCACACGACCAATATAATACCACGATTTACGGGCTTCACGACCGCTATCGCGGTATTCACGGCAACCGTAGAGTGATCTTGATGAATGCTTTAGACATGAGTGAGAGGGGGTGGAAGGCGAGAACCAGAGTTGATATCACCTCACATTTTGAAGGCAGCACGCGAGTGGCGGATAATTGGCAATTGGTGCCCTATGATATCCCGCGCGGCAATATCGCCACATATTTCCCCGAAGCTAATTCCTTAATCCACCTCGGCTCAACCGCAGAATTATCCAATACCCCTACTTCAAAGTGGATTATTTGTTCACTAGACTCGCCCGGTAATGCCTCATCTGAGGAGGAATGATATGCGCGAAGTAGGTTATTTTGAACTGGTTCGATGCAACCGCGCCTTCCGACGATTCTGGTTTGCTAACATCGTCTCGATGCTTGGGGAATGGGTGAACTTAATCGCACTATTTGTCTTGATAAATATCCATACTGGCTCTGCATTTCTCATCGGTATTCTTCTGACCGTTCGCATGGGTGCATTTGCTATTTTCCAACCCTTTATCGGTATGCTTGCTGATAGGTGGTCGCGTAAATGGATGATGATATGTGCCAATGGTGCCTCGGTGCTAATCGCACTTAGTTTTCTCAAGGTAGACGGGCCTGAGGACATGGTATGGATGATCGCCTTAACCGGCTTGATGACCTTCTTACACGGTGTATACATGACCGCTGAAATGGCTGTATTGCCAAATATCGTCGCCAAAAACGAATTGGTAACCGCTAATACCCTCGGCTCAGCCTCATGGTCAGCCTCTCTGGCAATAGGTTCGGCCTTAGGCGGATTCGTGGTATCTATCGCTGGAACCGACGCGGCATTTATCATCGATGCTGCAACTTTTGCCATCGGTCTAGTAATATTATTATTCATCGATATGCCACAAAAAGTCAGCGAGGAAATGAAAGGGCCATTATTGAGAACCGGTATTGCCAATATCGTCAGTGGGTGGAAGAGAATCTTTCGCGAAAAACGTCTGCTGAGAATATTATTTGCCAAAGCAGCTTGGAATATTGCCGGTGGAGGTCTCATTGGTGTATTCTTGGTATTGGCAGCTTCAGAGTTTTCTGCAAATGATTTCGCTATGGGGATCGGTCTATTCTATCTCGCCCGTGGAATCGGCACCGGCATGGGTCCATTTCTAGCGAGAATTGTTTTTCAAGACCGCACGCGTTGGCCAAAATTGCTAGGTCATTTCGTCACTATTTCCGGTTTGGTATACCTAGTGATGAGTTTGACGATACACATATCCATCTGGTTGACTTTTGCTTTGATTATTATCGCCCACAGTGGAAGTGCTGCCAGTTGGGTCTTCTCGACAATACTCGAGCAGGAATGGGTTGAGGATGAGATGCGAGGGCGGGTTTTCAGTGCCGATATGTTACTCCTTTCGGCCTCATTAGCAATTTCTACTAGCCTGGCCGGGTGGTTGGTAGAATATCGCGGAATCGGATTATCTCAAGGAATGATCATATTCTCCTGTGTGATGATTCTTGTAGGTATTGCCTTTACCCTATGGCGTCCGCAAAGCCCGACACCGATTCAGAGCTAAGCAAACAGCGAGGAAGGCTCAATATCCTACTTACACGAGCCATTGGTATGGCGAGTGGGGAAAGCCCGGTTCTCATCGACTTTGGTGAGGGGATTCCCGCACTATTGCCCCCTCATCCCGGGCGAGATGATTCGGTTGATCACGCCCCGGGACGAAGGCAGATTCTAAATGCTGATGAACAGAGATTGGCAGTGGCTAATGCCCTGCGGTATTTCCCGGCGACAATGCACGATGTTTTGGCTCCGGAATTCAGTCAAGAACTCGCCGAATATGGTCGTATCTTCATGATGAGATTTAGACCTACGTCAGTAGAGATGAAGGCGCACCCAATCACCGCCTATGGAGCAAAGATACCACAAGCAGCGGCGATAATGCTGATGATTCAGAATAATCTCGACCCAGAGGTCGCACAATTCCCTCATCAGTTGATAACCTATGGGGGCAATGGTGCGGTATTCCAAAATTGGGCTCAATATCGATTGACCATGCAATATCTTTCACAGATGGATGATGAGCAAACCCTAGTGATGTATTCAGGGCATCCCCTCGGGCTATTCCCTTCTAATCGTGATGCTCCGAGGGTAGTGATTAGCAATGGCATGGTGATTCCAAATTATTCATCTCAAGAGGATTATGAACGCTTTAACGCCCTTGGCGTCAGCCAATACGGCCAGATGACCGCAGGGTCGTACATGTACATCGGTCCTCAGGGAATAGTGCATGGTACGACAATCACCTTGCTCAATGCAGCAAGACGTCATCTCGGTGTCGATAATGACCTTGGAGGTGTTAGTTTCGTAACCTCTGGACTGGGTGGGATGAGTGGAGCCCAAGCCAAGGCCGCGGTAATCGCGGGCGCTGCTTGTATAGTCAGTGAGATAAATGCTCATGCTGCCCATAAACGGCATTCACAGGGCTGGCTTTCTGAAATAGCCCGAGATGTCGATGATGCAATTGACCGGATGTTAGCGGCAAAACAGGAAAAAAGAGCACTATCTATCGGTCACGTAGGCAATATTGTCGATCTATTGGAAAGGCTGGTCGAAAGGGGGATTGAAATCGAGTTACTCACCGATCAAACCAGCCTACACAATCCTTGGCAAGGCGGATATTACCCGGTCGGCTATTCATATGAGCAAGCAAATGAAATGATGAGCGCAGACTCGGAGCGATTCAAGCAAGAGGTTCAAGCAAGTCTGAGACGTCATGCTAGTGCGGTGAATGCTCTAGTGGCAAGTGGCACCTACTTCTGGGATTACGGCAATGCATTCTTGCTCGAAGCCAGTAGGGCTGGAGCCGATGTTATGGCTGTTGGAGGTGAGGGTTTTCGCTATCCCTCATATGTGGAGGACATCATGGGACCTATGTGTTTCGATCTTGGTTTTGGACCATTTCGCTGGGTTTGCTGTTCAGGAAGTGATGAAGATTTGCTAAAAACAGATAAAATAGCGGCTCGAATTATCAAAGAGTTGCTAAAGGATGCACCGAGTGAAACCAAACAGCAACTAAAGGACAATCTACGTTGGATAGAGGAGGCTGCTAGCCATGATATGGCGGTTGGTAGTAGGGCGAGAATACTCTATGCCGACGAGACCGGTAGAATAAGAATCGCTAGTGCGTTTAATCAGGCGATTAAAGATGGCCTAATCTCGGCGCCGATTGTTCTGGGTCGTGACCACCATGATGTATCAGGAACGGATTCTCCTTATCGAGAAACCGCCAATATCCGAGATGGTTCGATGTTCACCGCCGATATGGCATTGCAGAATTTTGTTGGTGATGCTTTTCGAGGTGCGACATGGGTCAGTTTACACAATGGTGGCGGTGTGGGATGGGGCGAGGTCATCAATGGCGGCTTTGGATTATTACTCGACGGCAGTAAGGATAGTGAAAGAAGATTGCAGTCGATGCTTTCATGGGATGTCAATAACGGGATTGCAAGGCGCTCATGGGCCCGTAATCCAGGCGCAGAATTCGCGATTCGCAAAGCCATGGAACACGATGAACGGTTGGTGGTTACAATGCCAAACCACGTTGAGGTAAGTCTGCTAGATAAATTATAAGCGGTGATAGAATGAAGGTTAGATTAGATGGAAAAACCCTCTCCTCAATGGAGGTATTGATGGTTGCTAGGTCAAAAGCCAGTGTAGAGATTGCAAATAACGCCTGGGCGGGAATTGAAAATTCACGGGCGGTTATCGAAAGAATTCTCGCCGACGATAAAACCGTTTATGGCATCAATACCGGCTTTGGAGCTTTGGCTAATACCCGTATATCCGCCGACGACATGGTACAATTACAAATCAATTTAATTCGGTCGCACGCCTGTGCACTCGGCGAGCCGATGTCGATAGAACTGACCAGAGCGATGATGGTCATCAGAGCTAATTCATTGGCTAAAGGCTGCTCGGGCATCCAAAGAAAAACCCTTGAACAGATAATAATCTACCTCAATGAAGGTATTACGCCGGTGGTGCCGCGCATCGGTAGTCTAGGCGCGTCAGGTGATTTAGCACCACTCTCACATATGGCATTGACATTGATTGGTGAAGGTGAGGTTTGGAGTGAGGAAATGAAAATACCTACTTCAGCCGCTCTGCTAGAAAAGGGGTTGATAGCTATTGAACTCGGGGCAAAGGATGGGCTTAGTTTAATCAACGGTACTTCACAGATGTGTGCATTCCTTTCATTTTCGGAACGTATGTTAGCCGATCTACTGGTAATGGCTGATTTGGTGGCCTGTGCATCGATAGAAGCGAGAGCCTGCTCGGTAATGCCACATAATCGCAAGGTACACGAATCTCGACCTCACCCCGGGCAATTACTCGTCGCACGGCGTATCCACACTATCCTCGCCAATTCTCCAATCGTTAAGGCCCACGGCAATTCAACACGAGTGCAGGATCCCTACAGTTTTCGCTGTATCCCACAAGTCCATGGCGCGGTATTACAAAGTTTCAATTCTCTTAAATCGACCCTTGAAATCGAGATTAATTCAGCCACCGATAACCCACTGATTTTCCCTGACCCGAGGAACCCAGGTGCGCATGAGGTTATCAGCCAAGGTAATTTTCATGGTGAGATATTGGCCTTGAGTGCCGATGCGATGTCCTTGGCAATCTTTGAACTGGCTAGTATTAGCGAAAGGAGAATCGATCAAATTCTCGACCCGGCTCGCAGTGGCTTGCCCCCATTCCTCGCCAGGGATTCCGGTTTGGAATCTGGGATGATGATCGTGCAATATGTGGCGGCAGCGAGTTTGGGTGAATTAAATGGCCACGCAGCGCCGCGGACAGCCTTTTCCATACCTACCTCTGCTGGTCAAGAAGACCAT
>Ga0066376_10005698_pt1 | contig 10462 bp, 9 predicted proteins | sample Knorr_S15_td_Bot_FD_77009 | JGI IMG/M metagenome (GOLD analysis project Ga0066376, IMG submission 77009) | Marine microbial communities from Southern Atlantic Ocean transect - Knorr_S15_td_Bottom_ad_5009_LV_A | ecosystem: Environmental > Aquatic > Marine > Oceanic | place: Southern Atlantic... | reverse complement strand
CTGCGGGCCGGTTGCGCCTGGCTTGGCGTGTGCGGTCTGGGCATCGGCGCTGCCGCTGGCGAGGCGCTGCTGCATGGCGGCGAGTTGTTGCGACGTGATGCCCACTCGCTGTGCAATAAAAAAACCCGGCCTGAATGTCGAGGCCGGGGTGCATGAAAAGAGTCGCGGAGTTTCAGCCCTTGCGGAGCTGGGTGAAAATATCGCGGTAAAAATCGGGGTGACTCTGCCATGTTTGCGCGGTGATGAAGTTGCCATCGACCACGCTTTGTTTGTTCACCCACTTGGCGCCGGCCTGCTCGACCTCGAACCGGATGTTGCAGTAGCTGGTGAGCCTGCGGCCTCCGGCAATGCCGGCGGCGATCAGAATCTGGATGCCGTGGCAGATGGAGAAAATCCATTTGCCCTGCTCGTCGAACGCCCGAACGAGCTTCAGCAGCTTGGTGTTGTGCCGCAAAAACTCCGGCGCTCGCCCGCCAATCAACAGGATGGCGTCGTAGCTCGATGGCTTGATCTGGCTGATGGCGACGTCCGCCTCGATGAGATAGCCGGGCCGCTCAATGTAGGTGTTCCAGCCCGGCTCGAAATCGTGAATGACGCCGTGCAGCCGCTTCTTCTTGGAGGCCCCAATGTGCGCGGTCCAGCCCTCCTCCTCAAAGCGATGCTTTGCGTGGAGAATCTCGTACGACTCTCCGGAATCATCAGTAACAATGAGGATTTTTTTACGACGCGCCATCGGTCGGTGGCGGAATCAGTTGTCGTACTTGACGCCCTGGTCGATCCAGGCGCGCACGAGGCCGACCTCCTCCTTGGTCAGCTTCGGATAATCTTTTTTGCCTTCCGGCGGCATCTCGTAGTCGACCACCTGATAGGCGATGTAGTAGGTCAGGGGACTCCTGTCGCTTTTGCCGGGGATGATGGCCACGCCCTCGGAGCCGCCCTTGAGCGCCAGTTCGCGGGTATCAATGCGAAACTTGCCCTTGGGGCGCTTCTTCGGCCCGTGACAGTTCAGACAGGTCTTCTCGAACAACGGCTCGATGTCCTTCGAGTAGCTAACCGTTTTCTTGGCCGCGGGCGGCAACTTGGCCGACAAGTCCGCCATATTGGCCTTAAGGTCATCAATTTCCACGGGTTCGGCGTTCGCGTTTTGCGACGCGGCAAACCCACCAATGAGCATGAGTGTGGCAATGTGTTTCAACATGGTAAAAATCCTTTTGCGGTTTCCCTTCGCAGGCGCTTAAGCGCGAGGGGCGGGGGTTTTACTGAAGCCCACCCCCGAAGTCAACCAAGGCCGCATTGGACGCGCGGCCGCGTGGCCGTATTCAAGCGCGTGGCCGGGCCAGGTCAGTCGGCGGTGCGAGCGCGGTAAAAGCGCTGCTCGTAGTCGGGGGCTTCGGCGTCGGCGATTTCCTTCCACGTGTCGCCCGGCTTGGCGGTCTGGAGCGGGATCCAGGTTTTCAGGTCGCCGGAAACCTCGACGGTGTAGTCGGTCGTGGCGTCGCCTCCCAGTTGCAGCATGGCGCGGCCGTCATCCGTCCAGCCGATCCACGCGAGGGTGGGCGGGGTCTCGACCGGCTCGTCGCTGGTTTCCACCGTGAGTTCGTACTCGTCGAAGACCATGTAGTTGTTGCCCGGGGTCTCGGGTTTGCGATAGACCCAGAGTGGGCCGAGGTCGCCGAAGGTCAGGCTGGCCCCGGTTGTGGTCAGTGTCTTGCTGTTCAAGAGCACCTCGTCACCGACGGACACCGACCAGTTGTTGGCGGCGAAGTCCATGACGAATTTCAACTCGTAGGGTGCCTCGTTTTCAAAGCTGTATCCCGTGGGCAAAAAAATGTTGTCATCGAGGGCGTAGTTGATGTTTTTCGTCTCGCCGTCAAAATCCAACGTCACCAACCGCTGGCCCTTGTCGTTGTAAACGGCCCAGCGGAAGTCGTCCCGCTGGCCGTTGGTGGAGGCGATAATCATCATGAGCACCGTGAAAGTGACCTTTGTTTCCTCGGGATCGATCCCCTCGACCGGTCGCCAAAGGCTGGTGAACGTCTCGCCGTCCTCCTCCGGTGGCCAATACCCGATGTAGCCCTGCTGGCCCAGGCCCTCGAAATCATCCTCAACCAGGCCGTTGCCACCGGTGCCTTCCCCCTGCCAGCCATCCTGGTCGATGAGGGTGTACTCCGCGTCGTAATCCTGCCCCGGCTCGAAGCCGCTGTAGTACACCGTCCGCGCCTGGCCAAGCGCGGTGGCGTTCGCCAAGCCAAGTGACACCGCCAGCCAACAGGCGGCGATGGTGCGTCTCGTTTCCCTCCTCATTCCTGTTCGCGGCTCAACTCCCTGTCAGCGCGGATCCTTGCCGCCGCCGCCCGACGAACCTGATGATCGCGAGGAGGATGAGGGAGCACTCGGTGCCGGAGGAGAATAGCTTCTGGACGGTGCCGAGTAACTTCGGGAAGGAGCGGAGTAGGATCGGCTGGGAGTTGAACGTGCCAGCGGCCTGGTGGCCCTTGAAGGAGCCGGGCGTGATGCTGCCGGAGCCCTGTAACTCCGCGAGGGTGCGGGACGGGACTGTCTTGGCGTTGAGTAACTGCGTGTCGGTGGGCTGTAGCTCGGAGCGACCGGGCGTGCGCTTGGCAGGCGCGAGGGCCGCGCGGTTGGCTTGGGAGCCACCGAGCGTCGCGTCGAGCGGGGTGCGCTGTACGAGGGGGAGGGTCGCTGCTGCCACGCACGGCTTGGCGTGGCCGAGCTTCGGGTGGAGGGTGTCACCAGCCGCGAGGTGGCCGATGGGCCGGGTTTGCGGGTGATGTTCACTCTCGGCGAAGAGCGGCTGTACGACTTGCGCGCGCTTGCCCTCGCCGGCGTGGTGCGGCTTTTGCTCGGCGCGCTGAAGGAGGATTTCAGTGTCCGGCTGCGGCTCGCGTCCGGCTTGGCCGACGTGCTGGCACTGCGGCTGGACTTGGTGGAGCCAGTGAGGCTGGGCGATGCAGCAAGCGCTCCGCTGTTGAGAGGGCGGCTATTGCTGCCACCAGGGAGGCTGTCACTCCGGCCAAGCGGCCTTGCGAGTATTCCCGGGGTCAACCTGCCGGTGATTTTGCTCCGGTTGACCACGGAGGTGCCGTTCCCGTACTGCTTCAATATTTTCTGGTCGGCCTCCGGTTTGTCTGCTGAGGAACCTTCCGGCGTCGGATTCTTGGTGACCGGCGTGCGGTCGCCCGGTTTTTCACCGGGCGTGTCCGGCGGTGTGGGCATTTGCGGGCGATACACCGCCATGGTTTTTCCGTTGGCATCAATCTGCCCGACCCGGGCGATGCTCTCGATCTCGAGATCCAGCTCGCGGATGCGCATCTTCTGCACCGGCTCACGCGTTTTCTCGGCGATCACGGCCGGGGGGATGCCGGCGTTGATGATCGTGGTGTTGTTCTCGGTGACGTAATTGTTCACGACCGTCGTCTCGTTGTGAATGATCGCCACCCGGTTGTCCGGCACCCGGTGGTGGTGCATCCGGCGATGGCGCAAATACGCATAATCGCAGTAGGTGAACCAGCCATGGCCAAGGCCGAACCCGAAGCTGAACCCGACATGCGAGCCGCCCCAAGTATACCCAACGCCGTGCACGTAGTGGGAGCCCGGCGGCAGCGGCGCCCAGCCGGCGTAATGGTCGTTGGAGCGCCACATGACCCAAGCCGGACTCCACGTGTAACCGGGCACCCAGCACCAGCCGTGAAGAATGGAGCGATGCCAGCGCCCGTAATGGAACGGCGCCCAGCCCCAGCTGTAGTACGAGTTCCAGTACCAGCCGACGTCGCTGTAAATCCAGCGCCCGCCTTGGCTGTACGGCCGCCAGCCGATATCGACCACGGCCACGGTCGGCCGCCAAACCCAGCCGTGTGAGCTGTCGTAAATCCAGTCGCCGTACGGGCTGAGTGCGCCGTAGTAATGGTTGTTGACCACCGGCGGGTCGTTCGCCGGGGGCAGCGGCGCTTGCGGCGGCGTGCTCGCCACCGGTTGTCCCGTCACCTGGGCCGGCTCCATCGGCACTCCATCCTGCTCCTGCTCTTCCTCCACGGCGTCGCCCTGTCGAATCATCAGCGCCACCACGTTTTCCGGGACGCCCAAGTCGTTGAGGAAAATTATCGTCTCCGCCGCGATGCGGTGGGTGACTGGGTTTTGCTCGACGAAGGCCAACAGCGCCTCGTCGCCGACTCCGCGCTTGGCCATGTCCACCACGTCGGCCACCTCCGGGCGCAACTCCAGCGAACCGGCTGCCGGGGCCGGGGCGGCAACTTGCGCAACCGGCACCGGCTTGGCCTCCCCCGGAGCGGGGGGCGCCGGGGCGTCAAACTGCGAAAGGTCGGCCGGCGGGCCAACGGTCGCTGGGGGGTGGTTGTAAACGCGCGGGCCTTTCGACTCTCGCTCGCATCCGGCGGCCAATGCCACGGTCAGCATCAAGCTGCCAGCCATCAGAGTATGAATGTTTGCTTTCATGTTTCCAGACGGTTGATGCCATAATCGGCTTCAGTAAAGAGACTCCCGGCGCAAACCGGCTATTCACCAAAACCTTTGTCGGCTTGGGTGCAGGGTAGCACTCGAATACCGGGATGCAACCAACAAAACGCCCCGCTCCTTCCGGCTTGCGTTGGCGCTTGGTCGGGCGGAAAGTCGCCGCATGCGCGCAAATCTAATTCGTGGGTGCTTGAGTGTCGCGGCGCTGATCGCCGGCTTGGCCAAGGTCAACGCCGAGGAACCGAAGGCCAAGCCGGAAAACCCGGAGGCCCGGCAGGCGCGGTTGTTCAAACAGTTTGAATCGACGCTGACCAACGCCGTGCTGACCGGCCAGTTCACCGTCGTTGGCAAAGAGGCGCCGCCGCGCACGGAGTCGTACACCATTCTCTCTGTGCGGAAAATGTCGCAGGGCGACTTGTGGGTGTTCACCGCGCGGATCAAGTACGGCAAACGCGACGTGACACTGCCCATGCCGATCCCCGTCAAGTGGGCCGGCGACACGCCGGTCATCTCGCTCGACAACCTGACCCTCCCCGGCTTGGGCACCTTCAGCGCGCACGTGGTGATCGACGGCAGCAAATACGCCGGCACATGGGCGCACGGCAAAGTGGGCGGTCACATGTTCGGCACCATCGCGCCGGCCAAGGCCAAGCCGAAACCGGCCGCGCTAAAGCCGGAGTAATCCACGCGCCGCCGCATGGAGCCTCAGCTGTTCACAAAGCCGAAGCCCAGCGCAAGTCGCACTTGGCTGTTGCGCCTCGCGCTGATGCTCGGTGTGCCGGCGCTGCTGCTGGGGTTGGCCGAGGGCGCTTTCCGCTTGGCCGGTTACGGGCATCCCACGTCGTTTTTTGTCGCCTCGCCGCACCACGAAAACGGCGAGCTGATCGAGAACGCAAAGTTTGCGTGGCGCTTCCTGCCGCCGACACTCGCGCGGGCATCGCAGCCGACATTGTTGCGCCGCAAAAAATCGCCCTGCACAACCCGCGTGTTCATGTTTGGCGAGTCGGCGGCGGAGGGCGATCCCGAGCCGGCGTTCGGCATGCCGCGACTTTTGGAGGTGCTGCTCGAGGGCCGGTTTCCCGGGCGCGATTTCGAGGTCATCAACGCCGCCGTCACCGCCATTAATTCCCACGCCATCCTGCCGATCGCCCGCGAGTGCGCCGGTCTCGACGGCGACTTTTGGGTGCTTTACATCGGGCACAACGAGGTGATGGGGCCGTTCGGCGCGGGCACTATTTTTGGCCAAAAAACCCCGCCATTGGCCACATTACGGCTGGGCTTGAGCCTCAAGCAGCTCCGGCTCGGGCAGTGGATTGCCAGTTTCAGCGACTCAACGGAGAACGCAGACGGCACGCAGTGGAAGGGCATGGGAATGTTTCTCGACCAGCAACTTCGCGCGGACGATCCGCAACTCAAGTGGGTTTACGATTCGCACAAAAAAAACCTGTCGGACATCCTCGTGGAAAGTCGCCAAGCGGGGGTGCATGTCGTGATGTCAACCGTCGCATCCAATCTGCGTGACTCGGCGCCGTTCGCCGCGCCGGACGCAGTCGAGCAGTTTCAGTTGGCGCGCTCACTCGAGGCGGAGGGCAAAACCGGCGAGGCGCACAGCCACTACGTTCGGGCGCGCGACTTGGACGGGCTGCGTTTTCGTGCCGACTCGAAACTGAACGCGATCACCCAGGCGCTTGGCCAGGCGGGATCCGGCAACGTGACTTTCATCGACGCGCAAGCCGCGCTCGACGCGCAAAGCCCAAGCGGCATCGCCGGGCGCGAGACGTTTTACGAGCACGTGCATTTCACGTTCGAGGGAAACCACCGCTTGGCCAAGTTGTTCGCCGAGGGCATCGCGTCGCGGCTCGCGTCGGGCGGTGACAAGCCAAGCGGCCCGTGGCTGACGTCCGGCGAGTGTGCCGGGCGTTTGGCGTACACAGACTGGGATCGCGGCGTGGTGTTGGCCAGCGTCATTCGGCGGTTGCAACAGCCGCCGTTCAATCACCGGTTCAACAACGACGAGGCGCTTGGCCAACTGCGCGACGAGTCGCAGCGCGTGGCCAAGCGGCTCGACCGCACGGTGGCGTTGGCGGCTTACGACAACGCGCTGAAAGCTCGGCCCAACGACTGGCGGCTGCTGCAGCGGCGCGGGTTGCTGCTGTCCTCCGCCGGCCGTCACGACGAGGGGGTTGATTCGCTGAAGCGCGCCATCGGGCAAACATCGTGGAGCCGGGTTCTCCACTACCAACTTGGCGCGATGCAGAACAAGGCCGGGCAATACGATGACGCGTCGGCGTCGCTTGGCCGCGCGCTGGAACTCCAGCCGGACTTCCCCGAGGCGGCCGCCCAGCTGGCCCGGGCACACGCCGGCATCCAGTATCGCCTCGGGGAGAAGGAGAAGTCCGCCGGCAACGCGGCCGCGGCGCTGGGCCATTACACGAAGGCGGCGCAACTCGACGACACGTTTGCCGAGGCGCATTTTCAAATCGGGGCGTGCCGGGTCGAGTCGGGCCGGATCGCCGAGGCGACGGCGAGCTTCGAGCGGGCGGTGGCGCTCAAGCCGGACTTGCCGCAGGCGCGGTTCAACCTCGTCACCGGCCTGCTCAAACTGGAGCGATACAGCGATGCGCTGGGGCATCTCGAGGCGTTGGCCACCAAAAACCCGCGAGACATCCAGGTGCAACGCTACCTCGGGTTCGCCCGCGCAAAACTCCGCGAGGCCGCGAAACCGCAACGGTGACTTTAGGCTTCCGCAAAAATTTATCCGATGCTTTGCCCCCTCACCCTGACCCTCTAGAGGGAAAAGTAATCTGCTGAATTGTAGAGAACTCAACGGCGTTCAAAATGCGCTTGGCCAAGCTCCCGGGAGAGGGTTGGGGAGAGGGAGAAGGCAAACGACTTTTTCAGAAGGTTACTGTCTTGAGCGACGCCAATTCCGTTGCGGCGGCATCGGGCTTCGGCTAAAAACCCGGCGGTCATGTGGCGGCTCTTTAAAGAATGCCTCTCCTTTGCGTGGCGGGAAAAGAAATGGTGGCTGATCCCGCTGATCGTGGTGCTGGTGTCGTTGGCCGCGCTCATCCTGTTCAGCACCGGCTCGGCGCTGGCGCCGTTCATGTATCCCTTCATGTGATCTGAGCGCATGCGCACCCTCCTCGGCATCTCCGCTTATTACCACGACTCGGCCGCCGCGCTGCTGGTCGATGGCGGGATCGTTGCCGCCGCGCAGGAGGAACGCTTTTCGCGCCGCAAAAACGACGAACGCTTTCCCGAACACGCTGTCCGTTTTTGTTTGAAGCAGGGCGGCGTCAGCTTGGCCGATCTCGATGCGGTTGTGTTTTACGACAAACCGGTCGTCAAATTTTCGCGGATGCTCGAAAGTTTTTTGGCCATCGCACCGGCCGGCTTGCCGGCGTGGCTGCGGGTGCTGCCAACCTGGCTCTCGGAGAAACTCAACCTGCGCCAAACCATCCGCGACGAGCTCGACTGCCTGCCGTCCGACTGCCCGATCCTGTTCACCGAGCATCACGTCGCCCACGCGGCGAGCGCGTTTTATCCGTCGCCGTTCGATCGCGCCGCCATCCTCACGGTGGACGGCGTCGGTGAGTGGGCGACGACGACGATCAGCCGAGGCGCGGACGACCGCATCGAGATGCTGCGCGAGCTTCACTTTCCGCACTCGCTGGGTTTGCTCTACTCGGCGTTCACGGCGTACTGCGGTTTTCGCGTCAACTCCGGCGAGTACAAGCTGATGGGCCTCGCGCCGTACGGCGAGCCGCGTTTCGCCGGTGCGATTTTTGAAAACATGATTGACCTGAAGCCGGACGGCTCGTTCCGGTTGAACATGGATTGCTTCGCTTTTCTCAAGGGCAGCAAAATGACAAACCGCCGGTTCGATCAACTGCTGGGCGGTCCGCCGCGCGATCCCGAGTCGTCGTTCGAGCAGCGGCACATGGATGTCGCCGCCTCGGTGCAGGAGGTCGTCAGCGAGGCGATGTTGCGCCTGGCCATACAGGCCCGCGAGGTGACCGGCGAACACCGGCTCTGCCTCGCCGGTGGCGTCGCGCTCAACTGCGTGGCCAACGGCAAATTGCAGCGCGCCGGTGTGTTCGACGAGATTTGGATTCAGCCAGCCGCCGGGGACGCCGGCGGCGCGCTCGGCGCCGCCCTCGAGGCGTGGCACCAATTCAAAAATGCCGAGCCGAAAGGGGAGGGCGAGCCCGCTTGGCCAAGCGCGGGCGGCGACTCGATGCGCGGCAGCCTGCTTGGCCCGGAGTTCTCGGAGTCGGAAATTCGGCGGGCGCTTGAGGCGCACGGGGCGGTGTTTGAGCGACTCGACGAGACGGCGATGCTCGAGCGCGCCGCCGGGCTGTTGGCCGATGGCGCGATGCTTGGCTGGTTTCAGGGGCGGATGGAGTTTGGGCCGCGCTCGCTTGGCGGCCGCTCGATCCTGGGCGACGCCCGCTTGGCCTCGATGCAGTCGGCGATCAACCAAAAGGTCAAGTTCCGCGAATCGTTCCGGCCGTTCGCCCCAGCGGTGCTGGAGGAGCGGGCGGGCGAATATTTCGACCTCACTGCCGAGTCGCCGTACATGCTGCTGGTTGCGGACGTGGCGAAGAGCCAGCGCCTGGCCAGGCCGGCGGACGAGTCGGCCGGCTTTGCGCGGCTGAAGCACGCGCGCTCGACGCTGCCGGCTGTGACACACGTTGATGGCTCGGCGCGCGTGCAGACGGTGGGCCGCGAACGGCACCCGTTTTTTTGGCGGCTGCTCAGGCAGTTCGAGCAGCGCACCGGCTGCGGCGTGTTGCTGAACACCTCCTTCAACGTTCGTGGCGAGCCGGTGGTCTGCACGCCGGATGACGCCTATCGTTGCTTCGTGAACACGGCCATCGACTGGCTGGCCATCGGGCCGTTTTTGCTCAGCCGCGAACGGCAGCCGGTGGAGAAACCGCAGCCCGCGTTCGACCCCATCCCCGATTGATGCGCATGCGATTCAAGGACACTCCAAGCGAGCGGCGGAAGTTTCTGCTGTCGCTGAGCGTGATGTTGTCCGCCGTGGCCGGTGTGTTGTTGTGGCGGGCAGTCATCGCTTGGCCAGGCGCCTGGCTGGCGTGGGGATCAGTCGCGGTGCTGCTGTGCGTTGGCTTGGTTTGGGATGCCGCGGGCCGGCGTGTTCACCGGGCGGGGATGACGCTTGGCTTTTGTATGGGACGGGTGTTCGGCACGCTGTTTTTGCTGCTGCTTTTTTTCACCGTGCTGCTGCCACTTGGCCTGGCGCTCAGGTTGTTCGGGAAGGATCTGCTGCAAATGCGAAAATGGCCGCCCGTCGCCGAGTCATACTGGAAGATTCCCCGCCCGCCCGGCTCACTCGACCGGATGCATTAGGCAAGTTTCAGGTCATCGTGTGGTTTTTGACGCCTGGCTCCGGGTGATTTTGCGTCAGGAGTGGTGGCGTTGTCCCTCAACACGGATGGCCAGCTCGCCGATGAGACGAAACAGGCCGGGCTTGCTGATCACCAGCGCCGACTTTGACCGCGTCCGTTGACCACGTTGGCGCTCTTTGGGTTCTCAATGTAGTGTGTGACATGGCGCGACCCGCGCACATGTTGAACAAAAAAACAGTGATGGTCTGTACCTCGTAAGGTTGAGGTGGCGATTAGTTCCAGTTGATTGTACTTGCTAGTCGACAATCAGAATTTTGACATCTATTATTCCCGCGGCGTGAGGGAATCTCGGAAGAACAGTGACCACCGGCTCGAGCTCCTCAAATTGTTTCGGATTCTCACTATCGCTCTCTGCCTTTCGTGGACCGGTTGCTCCCGAACTTCGACTCCGGAAGAGCCCAATCCCCTTCCGTCATCACCCGAATCAACCCCCGTCGTTGAGGGTATTCAAACCGCGCCAGGACTCGAACAAACCACCTTCATCGCGCCTCTCACGGATGCCTACAAGCGCATTGATCCGATTGAGGACGGCTGGG
>Ga0066376_10005697_pt1 | contig 10463 bp, 2 predicted proteins | sample Knorr_S15_td_Bot_FD_77009 | JGI IMG/M metagenome (GOLD analysis project Ga0066376, IMG submission 77009) | Marine microbial communities from Southern Atlantic Ocean transect - Knorr_S15_td_Bottom_ad_5009_LV_A | ecosystem: Environmental > Aquatic > Marine > Oceanic | place: Southern Atlantic... | reverse complement strand
GCGTCCTCCTCGAGAATGACGGTAGCCACATGAACGCCCAGGGCTGCCAGTTTGGTTCCCGGTTCGACCAGACCATAGTCGCTGTTCCTCAGGTCAGCTTCGTCGAGGCGCAATTCGGCTGCCTCGGAGGGTAGAATCCCGGTCCAGGTCTGGCCTGGCAACGACTCGAAAACGACCGGTTTGCTCTGCTCAAAGTCGGTGGATTCCTCGAAGCCGTTCCACCTCTTGATGACACCGGAGTGCACCTCGAAACGACCCTCGACGTTGATCTCGCAACGCGAGGGATCCACCCCAGCACCCAGTCGGTCTCCCTCCAGGAGCACCCGGGAAGGGCTGTAGATCACCAGACTGCTCTCGGGACCAATGGTGAGATCGCCGTCGATGACGATGTCGCCCATCCACCGCACATGCCGTTGACGCTTCCCGCCCAGCGCGGCAGCTGCACGTCCACCTGCATGACGTCGCCATCGCGACGCATCTGAATGTCGAGCCCGGTCCTGGCATCGGATTCACTGCCGTCGATATCGGTGGATGGGTTCGACTCGTGGCCGAAGTGAGCGCGCCGACGCCCGTCGAAAGGATCTGTCTCATCGCCCAGGTTGCCCTTGTGCGCGGTCCGGTACCGCGCATCGGGGGCCCAGAAATCGAGATGGTCGAACCCGGCTTGGCGATTCGGGTTCCCCTCGTCATCGTAAAGCCCGTCGGCACAGATCAAATCGACGAGCTTCTTCTCCTCCTTGTTGTTGTTTGCCGGACGCGAGCGCACATGCCAGACCAGGAGCCCCTCTCCAGGAAGATTCCGGTTGTAGTATGACTCGCGGCTGCGGTACTCCAACAGCAGGTATCCGGGTGAATAGGTTGCACTTCCCCACCCGACGGCAAAGAACTCGGTGCCGAAAGGGATCGAGTAGATCTGCCCTCCCTGCTGAAGGTCGGCGATGGTCAGGCCAGTCACGTCTTCGCCGATCGCCACCAGCTTGTCGTTGTCGGGACCGATCCACCCCAGCTGCTCCAGGCTCCACGGACAGAACGGGCGCGGTCCGTCGCTGGCCTTGCCGCGCCCCATGAGTCCCCATCGTCCGATGCCGGCGCTGTCGTCTGCTGGGCCGCTGAATTTCCTGTCGTAGAGATCTGGAAGTCCGAGGCTATGGCCAAATTCGTGGGTCATGATGCCCACCGTCTGAGAACGGGTGCCCGCCCGCATAATGTTACCATGACTGCGATCGCCGCTGACGCGGATGGGGGGCCCGTCAGCTCCTTTGTCCTGGGTCTGAAAATCTGTCTCCGACTCTCTCAGGCCGGCGATCCCATTGGCCTTGCCGAGGATAAAGCCCTCGGGCGTGGAGCGCACGAGGACAAAGACGTAGTCCACCAGACCGTCCTTCGTCGCCGTCGAACTCACCGAAATCGATATCCGCGTCCACCAGTTCGAGTATATCCTCGACAAAGTCGGCGTAGCGACCGCGCTCCCCAGGCCGCTTGGTGACGTAGCCGGATTTAGGAAGCGGTGAAGTGTACCGCTTGGGCAGCGAACGGCCCCGAATCTGTAACTGCCCGAAGGACATGGTGTCGTAGAAGTGGGCAAAACTGCCCGGCAGCTCAGCGTCGAAGAGATTACCGGCGTAGTCCGGTACGCTGCTGTCGCCCGCTTCGTCGCGGAACTGGGCGAAGATGACGAGGGCGTTCAGCGTCCCCTTCGAGGGTAGCGGATCGACCTTCCTGGCAAAACCGAACGCGCCAGAAGCAGAAGTGGGGACTTCGATGAGTTCGTAGGGCTCGGGAGTCTGCTCCCCGAAAGGCAGGACGGTCCGGACGACGGCGCAGCCGCTCAGGAACAGTGCGCCCAGGCACAGAGAGGTCAGGCACAGAGTGCCCACACGCAGGGCGGAGGCGGTACAGGTGTGCGATAGGCGTAGCAGCGTCATGGATCCCAATCGATGAGGCTCAAGCTTAGCAACGAACTTCCGTCACCCCCAACCGCCACCAGTCGTCGCGCGGTATACATCATCGTACGCAAATGCGGCGGCTATGCCAAGCCTGAGTCAACCGGTCGACGGCAGCTCCCGCCGCCCGAGCAAGATCAGGGCTGCATCCACCGCCCCTGAAGTCCGTTCAGCAGAGGGGCCACGTCGAAATCGCTAAACTTGATCTGGACCTTCATATACGGTCCCCGGGCCGAGTAGGAGGAGCCCGCGAAATCCTCATCCTCATAGCCCGAGAAGTTATACCCCAAAGCCAGGCGGGCGTTGCGCTGGACGATAAATCCGCTCTCAAGTGCCGCGCCATGCAGGTAGTCGTTGCTGCTGTGCTGGCTCAGCAGGCGGTACTCGGCCAGCAGGTCCCAACTCGCCTGCCACTCCCAGCGGACACTGGTCATCCACAGGTCGGTCAGAGTCTGGTTTTCCAATCCCTGGCTCGAAAGCTCCGCCACCTTGAAGGCGTAGCGCCCGAACCATTCGATCTGCGACCTCGGCTCAAAGATCATCTCAAGTGACCCGATGTGGGTGCCCTGACTCGTCGCTGGCTGCAACAGTTCGTCGTGCCGGTGCTTGAACTCGTATTTTCCCAGCACGTTGACCAGGTCAAAATCACTGGCGCGGTAGGCCAGACCGGTCAGGAAATGATGCTTGCGCAGCGACGCGCCGGCTCCCTCGGTGACCCGCTTTTCGTTCAGATAGGTGTGCTTGCTCAGGAAAGTCAGGTCATGAGACAGAGTGAAGTCCATCGCCCCGGAGGCGACGATCTTGTCCAGCGTCCTGCCCTGACGCTGCTCAAAGCGCACACTGCCCCGAAACGGCGTCGACGGCAGGTATTCGGCTGCCAGACTGTAGGCGTAGAAATCCCCCTGGCGGTTGCCGCGCAGGGTGCGCAGTCGCTCGAACGAACTGTGCAGGGTTACGTCCATCCTGGGGCGATAGCGGTGGCGCAACCCGACGATCGCCTGGTTTGTCCTGCCGTTGACCCCTCCGTCCAGCTTGTAGTTGGCGTATGCCGTCGAACTCTCCCCAAAGCTCGATTGCAAACCGAACGCGGTGAAGCTCCGGTCGAGAAAGCTTCCACCCCGAAAGGTGTGTTCGGCGACCAGGTCCAATTTCTCGTTCATCTGCCAGCTTCCACGCAAGCGGTTCGTAGTCGGCCGGTACGCCGCCTCCTGATCCCCGAATACCTGATCGCGCGAGAGGCCCAGACTCAGACGCGGGGAGGCCTGCCAGTCCAGGCCGGCGTTCAACACCGTGCTGCGGCTATCCTGTCCCTGGCGCTGGGAGTGGACTTCCTCCAGCTCCGTCCTCTGGGTGAAATCACTCCAGCTGTAGAGACTGGCGATGCGACCGCTAGTCCGCATCTCGTCCTTGACCGAATCGGTGGTGCGGAATGCTTCTCCCGTGAGAGAAACCCTCTCGACCGGCGACCAGTTCATCAGGCCGCGCAGCTTGCGCACCCCGGGCCGGGCGGTCGGACTGCTCGGATTGTCGAAATTGCGCCCGGCCTCCCGAGCGTAGGCATCGAACTCCACGTCGGGCCCGAACTTGCCGCGTGTCCCCATCTTCCAGGCCCAGCCTTCCTGCACCTGATCGGTCCGCGCCACTTCGCCGATCACGTCCACTTGCTCGTTGAGATGCCATTTACCGTCCAGGCCGGTCATCCAGTAATTGCCCGCCGCTCGTTCCTCGCCGGCCGCGGTCACCCCGATCTCGCCCAGCCGTTCGTCGGTATAGGTGGCTCGACCACCGCTGACCAGGCGTTTTTCCAGGGATCGGGTAGTCTCATAAGTGACCACGATGACAACCGGATTCTCTTGTGGCGTGTGACTGGGAACCGGTCGCTTGAACAGCAGTGTACCCGCCTCGTAGTCGATTTCGTAGTCGGTGAAGCGATACTTCACCCTCTCCTCCAGCACCTGCTCGGGATGGAGCCGGTCCCGGGTCTGGAACAAGACCCGCTCGCTCCCGTCCACCACGGAAGCGCCCCGTCTGGCAGCGGCCAGGTAGTAATAACCGGAGACTCCTTCGCCGGGTAATTCGTCCACCTGGATCAGTTGTTCAGTCGAAGCGCCAAACCACTGCAGCGCCAGCCCATCTTTCTCCCAGCCGCTCGAAACACCCGTAAAAGAACGGTTGTAGGCGCTCATTTCCGTCCGTGACAGACCGGTGGAAAAGTCGCCGTACTGGAGATAGTTCGCCGTCCCGTCCAGTCGGAAAAACAGCTTGCTGGTCGACGGCGCCTCGTAGAAGATGGAGCTGGCGTCCCCATAAATCGGGTAGACCTTCTCCGGAGTCAGATAGCGGAATACCCGATCGTCGTATTTGCGATCTGAGTCATAGGAAGCGGTCAGCGAGTAGCCGTTGCCCAGCTGTCCCCGGGCGAACAGAGCGGTCTTTCCGTCGGCGTAAGATCCCCGGGAAAAATCGGATCCCGGATTCACACCTGCCAGCGGCGCATTTGTCGAGCGCCTGCCCACCCGGCCACTGGCCATGCCAACCAGGGTCCATCGGGGACGTATCGACAGCCCCACAACGGTGGGGCCAGTCTCGATAGGGATATCGATCGATTCATCCTGCGCCACAATCGGTAGGTTGCCCAGCAGTATCAGTATACAGAAAATCCAGAAGCGCGTCGGTCTGAGGATTTTCATCGCCCTTCCTCCTCGCCCAGTTCGAAAACCGGAACGACGATCACCGATCTGTGGGCCACCGATTCCTTCTCCACCCACTGCCCGTCGGGCAGCGAGTAGCTCAGGACCGAGCGTATGGGAGGAACGATGTCGTCCTTCACTTCTCCTCTCATGTCGACTTGATAGACCACGGTCAGTGAATCTCCAGGTTGGACATTCTGCCAGGACCAGATCAGCGCTCGGTCTTGAAGTAGCGGCGGAGGCGCTCCCGTTCCCGGTCGATAGCTCATGCCAGCGGCCAGCGACTCGGACAGCTGCAACCGGGCCACCGGTTCAGGGCCTGGGTAGATCACCAAAGTGGTGCAGGTCAGGACTGCTGACGCCGGTAGCCGGATGGGATATCTGACATCCACTTCCACCCGCCGATTTTCAGCTCGTCCTTCCGGGTAGTCATTATACGTCCTCGGCCGCTGCGCCCCGTATCCACGCGTGGTCATCCGGCCCGGATCGATCCCCGTGTTGGCCAACCAGCTCTTCACCGCCTCGGCGCGCGCCAGAGACAACTCCTCATTGCTCGAGAAAAGAGGCGTGGCAATCGGTACCGAATCGGTGTGCCCGCTGATCACGATCCTCCTTCCCGGGTACACCTCCAGATGACTCAGCACGCGATTCAACATCTGATCGCTGTTGGCGGGCAGCTCGGCGCTGCCAATGGCAAAATCCAGCGCCTTGACCGTCACCAGCCGCTTCAACTTCTCCGTTACCAGCAATGTCTCCGGTCGGGTCGACGCGACCACCTGCCAGGCCGGTAGCGGCTTGACGATGACCCGGGCGACGCTTTCCAGTCCTGGGGCGAAACTTCGGAAGCGCGGATTCCATCTCTGGAGCATCACGCGATTTTCCAATTCACCGCCAAAGTCCGTATCGATCTTCACCTTCAGCCACAGAGCCAGCGAATCCTCGGCCGCTTCGGTCAGCTCCCAGCGCACCAAATCTCCGCTCACCAGGGCCAGGGAATCCACCTCCACCACTCGGGTCCCCGTCGGCAGTACATCTACCAGCCGATCGCCCGCCGAACCGGTGACCAGCAGATCGTAGACCAGGTTGGATCCCGCCCAGACGCTGCTGTCTCCGGTAACCGGGATCGCGACGTCGGCGAACCAGAGCTCGCGCACCTGCCCGGCGGTCGTATCACGTCCGGCCGGTTGGAGCGACAGTTCCCCCCAGTCCTCATGCACCGCGAATGGGGTGCCCGGCGAGTCGACCAGCCCCTGGAAGTGATAGTCGGCGGATCCGCCCACCTTCAGCGTTGACGCGCCGACATCATCCCCAAAGATCGCATCCTCCCGATGGAACCCAACGGTTAAGAACTCCCCGTCGATGCGGACGTCCGGCAGCTGTATCTCGAGCTCTCCGGCCGTCCACACCACCGTAGTCTCTGCCCGCGCCAGCGCGACATCGACGCGCCGATTCTGGTGGCGGCCCTCTTCGGATCGGTTGGATGCCACCGGATTTCCCGGCCCATATGCCTGAACGGTCAACCTGCTCGAATCGATACCCGTCTTACCCAGCCAGGCCTTCACCGCTTCCGCTCGGGCCAGGGACAATGTCCTGTTGTCGGGGAATCTGGTGGTGGAAATCTGCAGCGAGTCGGTGAAGCCGCTGACCAGAAACGTCGCTTCGACGGGAATCTCCCGCGTCAACATCCGGGTTAAGGAGACGGAGGCCGCGGCGGTCAAGATATCGCTTCCCAGGGGAAAGTACACCGACCCCAAGGCCTCCTCTCGCACCGGGTCAAGCGGCAACCTGACCGTGTCAGCCCGCGCCGTGCGCTCGAACCACAGCCGACCCATCGGTTCTTCGGGACGCACTGTCTTGCGCACGAAAGCTACCTGACGGAAGGGGAAGTTCGCCTTGGCCATACCCGACTGCGATACGGTTACAAACCGGGTATACGCATCCAGGGCCCCACGGACACCCAGCGGCATCGGCTCCAGATTCGGCGGCACGTTGTCTACCAGCAGACGCAGTACGTGATCGCCTGGTCGCACCTCTGGTATCGAAAACCGACCCAGATTATCAGCGAGAATTCGAGTGCCGTCCTCCATCATCAGTTCAACCCCAGGTACCGGCGGCTCGCCTCTGTCCTGGATGCCGTCTTCGTCCAGATCTATCCACGCCTTGCCGAGAATCACCTCGCCTCTGGCGAACAAATTGGGTCTGATCTGAACCTGCGCCCGAGCCGGCCCGGCCGAGGCGGCAACCCCGCTGGCCGTGACCGCCGTAGCCACCGCCACGTTGGTCCTGTCGCCCGCTTCGGCGCCCACTCCGACCACCAGCCGATAGCTCAGCTTCCGGGTTTCACCCGCCGCCAGACCGCTAAAACGCCACGCCAGTCCCTGCGCCCCCAGGCTATCGGGGTCGAGTTTCACCCCGTCCAGCCGGGCAGTGCCCTTTATGTAGCCGAATCCGAAGGGCAGCCGGTCCTCCACTCGCACGGCCAGCAGGCTATCGCCCGGGCTGAGATTCTGCAGCGTGATCTCGTAATCGACCAGGTCGCCCAGTTCCACCACCGGGCGGCCAGCCTTCTTCTGAATAGCGAAAAAAGGCACCGAAACTACCACCTCTGCAGGCTCCGAATCGAAGCTTGATGAATCGAGGTTTGTACTGGCCACGTTGGCCACCAGATGCTCGCCCGCTGTCAGCGTTTCTCTCGGCGTCAGCGCAAACCGGAAGCTCTGGGGCGCGTCGGGCAACAGCACTGGCAACGCCCAGGCGAGCGCGTGAGCTTCGCTGTCATAGGTGGCCTCGGGTTGGCTGCTGCCCGCTATGTAGGCCAGTTCCTCGGGCAGTGTGTCTGCCAGCGCCACCCCTGCCAGCGTATCCCACGTAGCTCCCACGGTAATCGTGTAGCCGATCTGGCCACCCGGTTCGACAATGTCGACATCGGCTTGTTTCGTCAGCCATAGGGACGGAGACTGGCGGACGACCACCTTTGTGGTGGTCGTGAGACTGAAACCGGACCTGATCAATTCGGCGACGTTCACCACCTCTTCGACTTCCCGCATCAGGACCACGTCCACCTCGACCGTATCCTGCACACCGACGCCCAGACCGTTCAGCGTCCACGTGACCACGTGCCCGTCTATTTCTGGATCGCGCGTAGCGCCGATCAGCCGCACCTCGGAGGGCAGGGAATCGATCAGGACAATCTCCTGCGTCGCCGCGGTGTCGAGGTTGGTGACGATCAGGCTCAAGTGCAGGGTGTCGCCGACCGCGATCGTATCTGGCGTTGCCAGCTGGTCCAGCGACAGAAAGAATGGACGCACCACAACGGCGATCGAGGTGGTCACCACCGTCTCTCCCCGGCTGTTCCGCACCAGCGCCTTGTTGGGAATTTCATCCCCGTCCTGCAGGGAGTCGCTGGTCTGCACCCTCAGCACCACGCTCTCCTGAGTGCCGACCGGAACGTCTTCCAGAATCCAGGTCACGGTCTGACCGTCAATAGTTCCCCCGGGAGCCGACACCGGCGTAACCATGGGGGGAAGCGAATCGACCAGGGTCGCGCCCACCGGGTCAGTGGAGATGTTGCGGTAGGTGATGATGTAATCGAACTGCTGTCCGGGAAAGACAGTCTCCAGGCTCGCCGCCATCTGCAGGTCGAGTAGCGAACTCACCTCCACGACGGTCGGAGCTTCCACGTACAGGCCGTCTTCGGTCCGAGCGCTGGCGCGGTTGCGCAGCTTAATACCGTCGGCCTGCGGTGCGTTCACCGATGCCTGGAAATGGAAAGTGTCCTGCTGGCCCGGCGCCAGATCGCCGATCTCCCAGCGGACGATATTCGGCCCCGCAACCTCCCCCCGGTCGTCCACTGACAGCAGACGCCAATCCGCCGCCAGGGTATCCACCACGACCACCTGGCGAGCTGTGTCGTTGCCCGTATTGGCCAGCGCCACCCGGAAGTCGACCGGCTGATCCGGCCTTACCCGGGTCAGGGAAGGCGTGTTCTCCAACTCCAGAATGGGCGACAACCTGAACAGCGGAATGTTGAAGGCCAGGACCTCGATATCCGCCACGTCCACCTTGCCCATGGTCAGATCGAAGGTGTCTGCTTCGTAGAGCTCGCGACCGTCGCCGGACTGGGCGACCATGCCGATCGGCACCTCGTTCACCGCACCTTCCGCGGCGGGTTCCACTTCAATCAAGATTCGGCGAGGGAGAAAGCCGGAGCCATCCGGCGGCTCCACCGTCATCATGTAGTTGACGGGATCTCCGAATGCGCCCACCTGGTCACCACCGAAGAGGAAGGCGTAGCGCCCCTGGGCGGTGGAGACAAACGGATTGATGTTGTTGGAATTTGGCGCAGCCCCGTTGCCTTCCTCCAGAAAGGGGATGGGCAACACCTCGCCGGTGAGCGTCTCCAACGTCACCGTCGCCCCTCGAATCGGGTCCTGACTGTTCACCGCCACCACCTGCCCGAAAGGATCGATCAGGATATTGACATTGACTACCACCGAGCCGCTTGCCCCGCTTTGAGGGGCCACCGCCACGGTCACGGTCTTTCCTTCGGGCAACTCCACCTGGATATCGTAATTGCCGGGTTCCATATTCTTGAAGTCGTAGTTTCCATCCACATCAAGAGTGTCCGTATCCACCACTTCGCCATGCTCATTGATCAACCTGACCACGGACCCGGCGAATTCTTCGCTCCCCCGCTTGCGGCTCTTTATCTGCCCGCTGACAGCGTTTTTCACCTCGTCCGTCGAACCATCAAGGCCGACCTCGAGGCTTTGCAGAAATCCCTCCGAAATTACCCGGCCGGTCAGCTTGTCCTCTACCCGAGCAGACAGCCGGTAGTTACCTGGCGGAATGTCATCCAGGACGAACAAACCGTTGTGGTCTACTTCGACTATTTTTTCCGGAAACTCCGACCCGGTGATCGTAGTTCCTACGAGCGTGATAATCACATTCAGACTCTCATTGTCCTCCCCCACCACTATCCCTGCTTCCTGATCAAACACCCGGACGCCCACAGCCCCGGGAAGTGTCTCCAAACCCACCGGCGCGGAATCATGTCCACCGAAAGAGGCGACCACCAGGGCGGTGTCGATTCTGTCGAGGATAGGAGCTATGTAGATGGCTACAGCTTCTCCTTTGCCGCCCACGACCGGGACAGACGTCTCCTGACTGCCGTCGAGGAAAGTCCCTTTATTTGCGGTAAAATGCACCAGCACACCATCGGGCAGCGGTCGGAAAAGGTCATCGGTAACCCGCGCTGTAAGAATCGACCGATCTTTGCCGTTTGCTACAAGAACCTCTGGGACTGGATTCAGGAGGATTTGAGTGGCCTGCACCTTAACCTGAACACTGAGCTCCTCAGGAAGGCCACTGTATGTCCGCCTGTCCAGATAACGAGTCAGCAACAAATCACCGGGCTCGACCGGAAGTATGTCATCTTGTTCAGGGCCGATAGCGCTTTCCAGGAAGGTGGGCACGTTGCCGAAGAACTCATCGGTGTTGGGCCCCGTCTCCCGCAGCAGGGCTTCTTTCCGCTTCCCGTTGCGAGGATTCTCAGTAGCTACAAGGACCGTCTCAATTTCATCGGGAAACCGGTTGAGATTGGTGTCGACCACGGTGATCTCCACAGCCTGGCCCGGAACGATAATCTCATAATGGATGGTAACGAGCCAATCAATGCCCCGGGGTCGCAGCGGAATTCGCGCCAATGGCGATAGAATGTCGTGGTCGGGATCGGTCAGCCAGGCGATATTCTCGGCGAATTCTGCCAGCGGCTTGATATCGCGCTCCCGCGCTTCCACAAAAACCGTGTCGACCCCGTTGGCTGGAAGTG
>Ga0066376_10005696_pt1 | contig 10465 bp, 9 predicted proteins | sample Knorr_S15_td_Bot_FD_77009 | JGI IMG/M metagenome (GOLD analysis project Ga0066376, IMG submission 77009) | Marine microbial communities from Southern Atlantic Ocean transect - Knorr_S15_td_Bottom_ad_5009_LV_A | ecosystem: Environmental > Aquatic > Marine > Oceanic | place: Southern Atlantic... | reverse complement strand
GCTGTTCAGCGACTCGGCATCACCGGACCAGTCGGCCATCTCCGCCTCGTCGGGATTCAGCACGTCCTGGCCGTTGGCGTTCTTGAACCAGCCCGAGCTCTTCAGGGCGGCGGCGTGGTTCGAGTAGTCCACGACGACCGAATTCATCCAGGCGGACGATCCGAACTGGCCCAGGTCGGCGGCCGTCGCAGCCGAACGGACCTCTTTGCCGTCGGCGGATCCCTCGTAGACCAGCCGCCCGCGTCCGTCATGACCGTCGTATCGATGGCAGCCCTTGCAGTGCTTGGCAAACAGACGCGGACCCTGGGTGAAGGGGTCCTCGCGCAGCAGCGTCACCGCACCACTGACCGGGATCCGGTTTGGACCGCTGGCCAGTTCCTTGATCCGCTCGGCGTCGCGGTGAGCCTCGAGGATCGCCGCCTGGTGACTCTCGTTACGGGCATCCTCGTAAAACGTCAACAGGGTCAGGCCCCCGATGCAAATCGTCAGAGTCCATGTGAAGGCCACGTTGAACTTGTGACCGATCGCCCAGCGACCCACCAGAGGCATCGCCGCAACCACCCCCATCAACGCACCCGGGACATAGATCGACCCGAAGGCCAACCCGAAATGCTCGACCCACTCGAACTTCAGGAAGCGGAACAGGAACAGGAAGTACCACTCGGGACGAGCCGCAGCGTAGTTCTCCGCCGGGTTCGCCGGTGCACTCAACTCGGCCCCCTTCCAGATCGCCAGGCCCAATACCAGCAACAGCACCGCCAGGCAGGCGACTCCGTCCTTGAGAACCTGGTCGGGCCAGAACGTGGTCTCGGGCGCGTGGTCGGGGTCCCTGACCGTCAACCCGTGACGGCGAAAGACGTACAGGTGCAGACCGAGGAAGGCGATCAGCGAGGCTGGCAGCAGGCCGGCATGCAGGGCAAAGAAGCGAGTCAGCGTGTGGTGGCCGTATTTCGGTCCCCCCTGGATCAACTCCTGGGCCTGCTGACCGATCAGAGGCGCGTTGCCCATGATCTTGGTCGAGACCTGAGTGGCATAATAACCCTTCTGGTCCCAGGGCAGCAGGTATCCGGTCAGAGACAGACCGAGCACGATCTGCATCAGCACCAGGCCCAGCCAGAAATTGACTTCCCGTGGAGCCTTGTACGCACCGTCGATGATTACCTGGACCAGGTGTACCGCCATCAGCACGATCATCAACTGGGCCGTGAAGTGGTGCAGGCCCCGGACCACCGACCCGAAGGTCATCACGTTCTCGATGTAATAGACGCTCTCCCAGGCCGTGTTCGCACTGGGACTGTAGGCACTCCACAGGAAGAACCCGGTGATCATCTGCACGCTGAAGGTGAATACCAGCGTGCTGCCCCACACGTACCGCCACCGCGCACCACCGGGCACACGCTCGTAAAGAGCCTCGTGCAAGAACCCGGCATAGCCGGTGCGGTCATCGAACCAGGCCAACAGGCTGCGGATCATACTTCCACTTTCTCCGAGATTCCGCCGCGGAAACTCCTGTACTGCACCCAGATCTCCTCACCCATGCCAGGCTTCACCGCCAGGCTGTCCATGTCGCGAGGCGGAATCGGGTTGTCCTTGCTGCCGTCGAGCTTGAAAGCACTCAGATGACACGGGCAGTAGAAGTCGCGACGAGCACCGCGAAACTCGACCGCACAACCCAGGTGAGGACAGATCGTGCTGAAGGCGGTCACCTCCTCCGACTCGCTCCGCAGCAACCACACACTTCCAATCGGCACATTGGGAAACTTGTTCCACGCGTCAACCAGGTCGTCCTCAACGGTCACCTGCTGAGGTGTTCGGTCCGAGGGCAACAGCGAGCGGGTTACCGGCAGCTTGATGAAACCCTCGGCGTCCTTCTGTACGCCGCCCCCCACTGTGGGAAGACCCGAAGACTGACCGCCGCGGATCAACGGGTCGAGGAAGAAGATCAGCCCCGAGAGCACCGGGACCAGGCCCACCACCGCTCCAATCGACCCGGCCAGGACCTGCGTTATGAACGCTCGCCGAGCCAGGTCGTCCTCACTGTCGTCCTCGCTCTCCTCCTCGCTCTCCTCCTCACTCTCCTGCTCGGACTCCTGCTCGGACTCCTGCTCGTCATCGCCTGCTGCAGTCTCTGGATCCGCCTCCTCGGCGGCCTCCTCCGATTCAGCGGAATCAACCGGGGAACTCACCTCCTCGGCCGCCGCATTCTCGGGAGTCTCCTCCGACGGATCGCTCCCGGAGGTCTCCTCCGCCTGGGGAATCTCGTCGCTCATCGATCGTCTCCTGGCCGCCGCGCCCCCGGGGAGGGTGCGTCGTGCACATGATGCTATGAAAATTCCGTCAAGACCGGTCGATCGAATCAATGGCCCGACCGCTCGAAACGTGCGGGGGTCTGGGTGGGGTCTGGGTGGGGTCGGAATTGTGGTGCCGCGGCGGGAGCGACCGGATGGTCACCGAACACGGCTGGGGTGGGATCGGTCGCAGGTGGCGGGAGACATCCTGTCACTGGGGGGGTGGGAAACGTCTGTTCAGTCGCGAACGGCAGCGGGCAGGGCGGCGGTCATGCTTTTGATCAGCCGGGTCAGCCCCTGGTCAAACGGTCCATCGAGGATCGCTCCCGAGGCCTGCCGATGTCCGCCTCCTCCAAACTGTTCGGCCACCGCGGCGACGTCCACGTCGCCTCGGCTGCGGAAACTCACTTTGACTCGGCCATCCTTCTGTTCATGAGCAATGAAGGCACACTCGACGCCGACAATCCGAAAACACCCGTTGACCACGTCCTCGGTATCGGCTCCGACGGCACCGGTGCGAGCGAAGTCGTCGCGTCGAGCCGTCAGCCAGGCCAAGCGACCGTCACAAGCCAGCTCGATCCGTTCGAGCAACCGGCCTGTCAGCCGGACCCGGGCCTGAGAACACCGCTCGTATAACTGCGGGTATAATAGGTCCGGTCGGGCGCCAAGGTCAATCAATCTCCCGGCGGCCCTCAGTGTGACTCCGCCGGTCGAAGAAAACCGGAACCAGCCGGTGTCGGTGGCGATGGCACAGAATAATGCTGTGGCCCCGATCTCCGAAATCTCCCATCCGGCAGACTCGGCCAGGTCCACGATCAACCGCCCGGTCGCCTCGGCCGAGGTGTCCTTGAACTCCAGGGCACCCAAATCGTCGCTGCTCTGGTGATGATCGATCACCACCTTCACCGCCTCGGTCCGTCGCAACACCTCGCCCACACCCTCCAACTGCACCCACGCGCTGGTGTCCAGCACAATGTGCACATCGGTGTCGCAGGCGCTCTCGACGTCGACGTCCTCGCCAATCGCCTGCACGCGATCGCCGGGATCCAGGAACTTCAATGACTCGGAGATCGGAGACGGGTTGACGATGCGGACCGTCTTGCCCTGGGCCTCGAGCAGTTCGGCCAGGCCGATCTCCGACCCGATCGCATCCGCATCGGGTCGCACGTGGCTGGTCAGCACGAACCGGTCGTGCCGATCCACCAACTCACAAAATGACTGCCAGTCGATCGCCATCGCTCCCTCTCGCCGCCGACCCGCACAAGGGCCTCAGGATACCCCGAGCCCACCCACCTCGCCAGTTCCCGCCCTGCCCCCGCCCCCGCCCCCGGCACTGGACTCCACGTATCGCCACACCGCCTCGATGTCCTTTGCCAGTTGCGCACGCAGCAACTCCACCGACTCGAATTCCTCGGTCCCCCGCACCCGACCCAGAAACTCGACTTCCAACTCCTGGCCGTAGAGGTCTCCGTCGAAAGCCAGCAGGTGCACTTCGACTTTTCGGTCCGGCTCACCAAACGTCGGATTGCCTCCCACGTGCACCGCGGCCGGATGACGGCTTCCGTCCATCTCGACCGCACCCACGTACACTCCATCGCCGGGCACCAGCGTGGCGATTCCCGAGAGGTTCGCGGTCGGAACACCCAACTCCCGGCCACGACCCTCACCGGCCACCACCGTGCCTCGGACCGAGTAGGCTCGACCCAGCAGTTCCGTGGCCGACCCGACATCCCCCGCAGCCAACGCCGCCCGGACCCGGCTCGATGAAACGACTTCTCCGCCGCAGGTCGCCGGCTCGACCAGTTCCAAGCCGATCCCCGCCGCCTGGCACAGCACCCTCAGCACATCGGTATCGCCCCGGCGATCCTTGCCAAAACAGAAATCGGGACCCTCGACCAGGCCCCGTGCAGCCAGGGCTTCGACCACCACCTGGCCAAAGAACTCCTCCGCCTCCAGGCTCAGCAGCTCGCGCGTCGTCGGAAACGCCACCAGCACGTCGACTCCCATTTCCCCCAGCCGGCCGGCTCGATCCTCGATCGTGCTCAACAGCGGTGGAGCCGACTCGGGCCGCAGCAGCTGGATCGGGTGCGGATCGAACGAGAACACCACCGCCGAGACGCCCGCAGCACCAGCACTCTCGACCAGCCTCTGCACGATCCGCGTGTGGCCGGTGTGCAGGCCGTCGAAATTCCCGATCGACACGAAGCCGCCACAAACCGAGGCCGCCTCACCGATTTCCCGGACCAACTGCATTGCCTGGTTCCACTCAACGAGCCCCGCACCGCAGCAACACCGCAGCAACACCGCTCTCTCAAGACCCACCTACCGAAACACCCGCTCCCAGGCCGTGTAACGCGCCAGCCGGTCCGGATCGAGACTGCGGCCCAGGCCCGGCTCGACGGGAATCTCCAGGCAACCGTCCGCGTCGAGTTCGAAGGGACGATCCAGGAGGTCGTCGATGTAGCCACACGGCGTCAGGTACTCGACATACCGGGCCGCCGGGATCGCCGCGGCCAGTTGCAGATCCGCCGCCAGCCCGACCGCCGTGTTCCAGCCGTGCGATACAAACTGCACGTTGTGGTCATAGGCCCAGAGGGCAATTCGACGAGATTCACTCAGGCCGCCATTCTTGGTCGTGTCCGGCTGGATGATGTCGACCGCCCGCCGCGAAATCCACGGCAGGAACGACTGCCGACGCGTCAGCACCTCGCCCCCGGCGATCGGAACCGGAGAACTGCGGGTCAGCTCGATGTAGCCCTCGATGTCGTCCGGCGGCAATGGCTCCTCGAACCACACGATCCCGTAATCGGCCAGCATGCGGGCCGTTCGCCTGGCCCAGTTGACGCCGTGAGGCCAGAACTGCTCGCTGCCTCCCGCGTCGACCATCAATTCCACGTCGTCTCCGACCGTCTCGCGAGCCGTTCGCACCAGCAATTCGTCGGTGCCATGATCCCGCCGACCAAACGGCCGCCAGCCCAGCTTGATGGCGCGAAAACCCCGGGCCACGGTCGCCTGAAGCGAATCCCGCAACCGATCCGGTTCATCAAACAGCATCGAACCGTAGGGCTTGATCCGGTCGCGATAGATGCCGCCCAACAGCCGTGAGACGGGTTGACCGCAGGCCTGGCCCATCAGGTCCCACAACGCAATGTCGATGCCGCTGATCGCGTGCTCGACGGCTCCCCCGCGTCCCTGCCAGAACGTCGATTCCCGCAACGTGTCGGTCACCCGCTCCGGCTCGACGGCCGACTGACCCTTCAACGACGGCCACAGCAGCTCCAGAGACCCCTCGACCAGCTTCCCCGAAGTGAAACAACTCCCCATTCCGACCAGGCCGTCCTCGGACTTGACCCGCACCAGAGTGTGCAGATTCTCCTCGGCCTCCAGGTCCTGGGGCCAGCCGCCATCGACCGTGGCACCGGTCAACGCGGTCAGTTCCAGCTCGACAATTCGCATCGACTCAGACTAGGTCAGCCCACTCCGAAACGGAAGCCCGGCCCCAACCCGGCCCCAACCCGGCCCATTCAACCCAGGCAGGCCACGCTGGCCGTGAAACCGTGCACGAAATTGGTGCCGCCGACCGGGCCAATTTCGCCCTGGGCGAAGAACCCCGCCAGAGGAATCTCGCCCAGCTCGCGCCGGATTGTGGACGCGTCGTGATTGGCCGCACCGAACAGCCTAGTGCCTCGCCCGTTGCAGCTGAACAGCAACGCCCCCCGCGGCTCTCGACCCGTTTTTCCGTGCGACCGCAACAACTCAACCAGGTCCTCATCGGCGGTCGCAGCGTCGCGGACATGAAAGCGGATCGTCTGGCCCACTCGGACCTCGTGTCCAACCGACACAAAACCGCTCTCCCGATCAACGCCGATCACGTTGGAGACCAGGAAGTCACCCCGCTCGAAGCTCTCACCGTACTCGCTCATCGCCAGCCCCATGTGCAGCCCCTGCCCGATCAGCTGCCGGTCCGGCTCCTCGAGACCCTCGATCATCTCCTGCAGGACCACCAGGGCCTCACGGCCGCCCAGAGCCTGCACCACGTTCGACTCCGCAGCGGTGACCACCAGGGTCGGCCCGATCGGTCGACAGCCCTGGGACACCACCGATCCGACTCGACCCGGTCCCCGCACCACCACCCCCACCGCGCCGTCCCGATAGACCTCACTGCCCAGGAACAGGTGGTTCTCGCCGGGCCCGCGTCCGCCACTGGCCATGCCCCCCAGGATCCCCACACCGTGGGCCTGGCCGTCGCCGCCGCCGGCAGTCTGCTCGGCGATGCGGTCGAAGATCGATTGAGGCTGAGATGAGAACGGATCGGCCAGCAGGAAGACCGTATCGACATCCTCCGATTCGGCCAGGTCCTCGGGGCAGCCCATCGTCAGCAGGCCGTCGGCGGTCGGTTCGAAGGTGACCCGGAACGGTTCGATCCGTGAATCGGGCATCCCCGCCGCCAGCACACTCAGCGCCGGCCCCGACTCGATCTCCCGATCCCCACCGGCAATCATCTCACCGCTGCAGCCCAGCAGCACGCCATCACCAACCAACTCCTCAAGTGCCGCGGGCAATCTGTCCAGCTCCTCGCGGTGCTCGCAACTGGCGAAGGCGAAAACCAGCGACCGTGCCGCACCGTCCAGCTCCGACTCGATCAGCTCGCTGCATTCGAGCACAGCGTCCTTGAATTGCGACCGGGTACTCAGGCCCGCCGCACACACCAATCCCGTCACAATTCGGCCTCCTTCACATCGATCGACTCATCCTAGCGACCCTCTGCGGGCTGTCGAGCCGATCGACGGCTAGTCCGCCTGCGGCGGATTGAAGAACTCGGACGCTGGGGCCTGACCCCCTCCAATCCCCGAACTTGTTCTGTTCAACAGGCTGCTAATGCCACAGCCGGGTCGTGCCCCGTCCCAGCCCGGTGCCAACCGGCACGTGCGACCCGATCGGCTCGTACCAGCCGGCCACCGGATCCCCCGAACCACGAGCCAGCGCCGACGAGAGCCTCGGGCGGAACACCACCAGCAGCAACAGCGGCACGTACCACAGCACGTAGACACCGCCCTGGTGCGAGTACCAGAACTGGGTGGCCACGACCAGGGCGGCGGTGTGGGAGATCAGGTGTTCGAGAGTCTTCTGCCGGGGAAAGATCGTCAGCACGCACAGCAAGACCGCGAAGGCCACGATCACCGGGATGCGATAAGCCCGGTTGTTCGAATTCCAGAACCCACCGCCGCCGCCGTTCCCCTCGCCAATCGCCTCGCCATTGAACTCGTTGACCACCGTCTGCCCCGCAGCCTGCAGACGCCCCGAGAACTCCGGGACGTCCGGCGACGTCAATGCCAGCACGCCGACCTGCAACGAGCCGCCGACCAGCACCAGCGCCAGAGCAAACAGCAACCCCCGCTTGCGTTCGTAGAACACGCACCACAAGGGCAACAGGGCCAGGAAAACCGGCAGCAGCACCAGCGATCCGCAGGCGACACCCATCAGCGAACCGGCCAGCAACGGGCGGCGGACACAGACGAAGGCCCAGATGCAAAATGCCGCCGGCAACACGTGATCCACCTCGCCCACGTCATAAGACGTGCAGGGCACCAGCAGGTACAACGCCGCCATCGCCACACCCTGCCGGCGGTCTCGGAAATGGAGACGACCGACCAGGTACAGCCCGATCACGATGGCCAGGTGAGCGATCACCGGGACCACCCGGGCGGCCAACTCGCGGATCCGGTCGCCGTCCTGCCAGTCACCTCGAGGTGGCGCCACCACCTTGACCACCGCCGCCGCCGCAGCACCCGCGGCCGTCGACGTCGGACCCCCGGCCGCCTCGGGCAGGTCCTGGCGATTCAACATCTTCTCGCCGCCGGTCACCGCCGCACGGGCCGCCGACGAGGGAGGATCGACCACCACCTTGGCCATCAGGAAGGCAAACGCCGAGATCGCCAGGAAAACCAGGCCCTGGGCCGCCAGGTTCGGCTCGATCAACGGTCGCCGCTTGAATAACGGGTCGCACAGCAAACGGATCAGCACCAGACCCGCACCGGCAAACAGCCACGTCGTACCCAACGTCCGCAGTAAATGGTATCGCTCGGCCTGGTCCTCCAAGCTGATCCCCAGACGCTCAGGCTCTACCATCAACAGACCCGGCGTCAGGCTCAACAGCAACAACACGTCCAGGTTCCGCAACGACCAGATGCGGCCGAAACGAAAGAATACCGCGGCAATCAACAGCGACGACAGGTAGAACCACGTCGGCGCGTTGACCTCGTAACCGGTGAGCAGATCGCGCATATCCCGGCCGCCTGACCCCGTGACCGCAGCTGGCTCAATTCCTAAGAAAAGAGACCAGAAGACACCAGAAAAACCCCGAAAACGCCCGCAGTTCCCAGCCTCGGACGTTACTCGAGAATCACCTCAGCATACGGATCGAACCATGAAAGGCAATGCCCTGTCATTGCGAACAGCCGGGCACCACCCCACCGCCACCCCGCACCACAACCGTTGACACCCCTCCCACACGGGCTACAATGACCCTGATTCCGCTCAACCGTCCTGCCGGACTCCGGCGGGCCCACCGAGTGGGCACTCGAGGGCGTCCTGCCCCGAGGCTGTGTGCCTGCACCTGATCAGATTGATCCGACAAACAGGTCCGGCCGACCAGCCCGCTTCGCAGACATCCGGTTGACCAACACCCGAATGCCTCTCCCCGGATGGGACGCGATTCTGCAGCGAACCTTACCTCCCAAACCACGCCACCCACTGACCTCATCTCCGACTCACACCAACCAACCAACACTCCAGAAGGCACCTTCCCATGTTCCCAGGGCCTCTCCAGATGCTGATCATAGTGGCCCTGATCATCTTGCTTTTTGGTGCCAAGCGACTTCCGACCATGATGCGTTCGATCGGGCAGAGCGTCACCGAATTCAAGAAGGGGATCAGCGACTCCGGTGACCCCGATGACGCTGATAACCCCGATGACAGCATCACGCCCAAGGACGACAAACCCACCGACGCCTCCTGAGTCCCATCCCCCGTCAAGCTGACTGAGCCAGCAAGAGGTCATTGCGATGATTCCAATCGTTGCCTTCCTCGGTTTCCCCGGAGGTCCCGAGCTGCTCATCGTGGCATTCATTGCCTTGATGCTGTTTGGCAAGCGATTGCCGGAGGTGGCCCGTAACATGGGCAAGGGGCTGACCGAGTTCAAGAAGGGCATCCGTGGCGTCGAAGACGACATCCAGGGGAACACCTCCTACGACTCGGAACCGACCGCCGAGAGACCGATCGCCGACGACAGCCTCGAAAATGTCTCGGCACCGAAATTCACTCCCCCGGCCTTCGACCTCGAGGGCGAGGATTCCGACGGCACGTCGAGTGAGGACGAAGCGGGCGAGAACCCGTAAGGCTCAACGAGCCGCCGCGACCGCCGCCACGTAGGCCTCGGCCAGCTCCCGGATGCGGGCCATGTCGCCGGTGGCCACCGCCTGCTTCTCGACCAACGAGCTGCCCAGGCCCACGGCACAGGCACCGGCGTCAAAGAAGCCCCCGAGTGTTTTCAGATCCACTCCACCGGTGGGCAACAGTTTGACCTGGGGCAGAGGTCCGTGCAGGGCCCGCAGGTAACCGGGGCCGCCCACGTCGGCGGGGAACACCTTCACGATGTCGGCCCCCGCCTCCCACGCCGTCAACACCTCAGTCGGCGTCAACGCACCCGGCATCACCAGCTTGTCGTAACGCCTGCAGATGCGGATCACGTCCAGGTTCACGGTCGGGCAGACAATGAACTCGGCGCCGGCCAGCATCGCCGCGCGGGCACTCTCGGCATCAAGCACCGTGCCGGCACCCAGCAGGATCTTCTCACCCAGGCTGTCGCGGATCGCCGAGATGATCTCGAGCACTCGCGGTACGGTGAAAGTGACCTCGATCACCTCGATCCCACCCTCGTACAACGCCTCGGCCACCCCCACCAACTGCTCGCCCGAGTCGGCACGGATGATTGCCACCACGCCGCCGTCCAACACCCGCTGCAGATCCGATTCCCGGCTCATCGCTGCCCCTCAACCCGATCCCGAATACTTCTCGGCATACTCCAACACCCACAGGTCGACGTGTTCCGAAAAGGACTCGAGATCCACCTGGCCCATCATCTGGTACCGCGCCCGGTTGAACACCTCCCGATTGCG
>Ga0066376_10005695_pt1 | contig 10469 bp, 11 predicted proteins | sample Knorr_S15_td_Bot_FD_77009 | JGI IMG/M metagenome (GOLD analysis project Ga0066376, IMG submission 77009) | Marine microbial communities from Southern Atlantic Ocean transect - Knorr_S15_td_Bottom_ad_5009_LV_A | ecosystem: Environmental > Aquatic > Marine > Oceanic | place: Southern Atlantic... | reverse complement strand
TCAGCGCGAGGTCAAGGTCGCCGAAAAACTCATCGTCCCGCATCAAGCGTGCGAATGTGTCCAGGGTGCGCGGTCCGGCCTCGTCCCCAGGGAGTGGAGGCAGTTCGACGGTCCCGGTCATGTCGAGGTCGTTGAGGACGGGGCTGGACTCTGGCGCTGACGCCAGCTCCTGACTGGCGACCGAGGTGACCACGGTAGAGCTGTCTTGCCGGTCCGCATCATCGGTCTGACCGGACACGGTGCGTCCCGCCTCGGCGTCGAACGGATGCAGGTGGATGAGCTGTCCGGCCGTGATGCCGAGTAGTAGCAACGCGGCGGCGAGAGCCGCCGGCATCCACCGGTCGGTCAGAAACCGCACACGAGGCAACGAGCGTCCGGCGAAAGGAAAGCCCAGCAGTCGGGCCGGTGGCGCGGTGCCGACGAGCATGTCGAGACGACGGCGGATGCGGGCGCGTTGCGTTTGAAGCCTCGCCGGCGTGAAGACCTGATCGAAATTGGCGGATGCGCCGGCGGGGAGGCTGTCGAGTTGGGCCGCCACTTGGCCGTAGCGACGCTCGCAGTCGGGACACGCATCCAGGTGCCGCTCGGCGGTTCGGTCGGAGCGCCGTGCGTTCGACGTACTCAACGCCAGCGCCAGCATCCGGTTGTCCGAGAGGTGTCGGCGTTCGGCCCACCGTGCACGCATGAAGGTCCAGGGCTGGAACCAGCGTCGGGGGTTCATGGATATCGATGCCTCATGCGCTCGGAGGTACTGCGTCTGTCAGACTCATGGACGTCACGCGTGACGTTGGGAACGGCCGTCGTGCCCCAGCGGGGTGCGCTCCATCCACCCTTCTCGGTTCAGGAACCCGCGCAACTTGCGAACGGCTCGGAATAGGTGCACGCGAACCGTGGATTCGTTCAAACCCATGATGGTACTGACCTCCCGTGCCGGTCGGCCCTCGAAATGGCTCAGGATCACGGCGGTCCGCTGTCGCGCCGGGAGTCGATCGACGGCTGATTCCAACTGTGCGCGCCGTTCCGTGGCCAGCAATGCCGCTTCGGGCGACGGTTCGTGACTGGCCGGGCCGTTGTCGGCCATGCCTTCGCGAGGCTCGGACTGCACCAGCCATCGGGCCCGGCGGGTTCTGGCCTTGAGTCGGTCGAGGCACGCGTTCACCAGGATGCGGGTGAACCACAACTCGAAAAACAAGTCCTCTCGGAAGGACGGCAGATGGAGGAACGCTTTCAGAAAAGCGTCTTGGACGACCTCGTCCACCTCGGCCGGGTCACGCAGGTAGTGATACGCGATTCGGGACGCCCGGCGTTGTTGTCGGTCGACAATCTCGCCGAACCGTTCGGCGGCACGGGCACGTTGGTCATCGGCTAGTAGCCGCTTGACCTCGGCGGCGAGTCGGGTCTCGACGGCAACGGGTCGAACGTCGTCGCCGGTTGCCGCGGTGGATGTCGTCGTCATCAGAAACGGTCGTGCCCCGGCCACTGGCCGTACGCGCCAGTATAATGCAAGTAGACGACGCGTTGCCGCTCTCCGTTGACCCGGGTCGAGGACCGCACGTCATGGAGAGACACGAAACACGATGACGAGTGAGCCGCAATCAGCGCCGACGATCCTGCTTGTGGAGGATGAGCCGTCGATTCGCTCACTCATTCGGCGCATGCTCGAGGGGGCCGGTTACGACCTCATCGTGGCCAAAAGCGGCGACGAGGCGCTGGCGCTTGCAAACGACCATACCGGCGCGATCGATCTGCTGGTCACTGATGTCGTGATGCCCCGCATGAACGGGTTCGAACTGGGTGGCTACATCGGCGGCGCTCATCCCGAGACGAGCGTCCTGTTCCTCTCGGGTTACGCCGAGGACTCGACGTCGGTCCGGAAGGGATTGAGAACCGCGGGGCAGGCGTTCTTGCTCAAACCATTCACGCGGGACGCTCTCCTCGGCAAAATCAAAGAGATTCTCGAGAGCTAGGTTTCCTGCCGAGGTGCCCGTCTGGACGGCGTTGCTTCGTCGCCTTCAGACGGGGCTGCGCCCCGAACCCCACGCGGCGGCTCCGCGGGGACCCCGAGTGCCCCACTCGCGGCCGCGAGACGCGCATGTGGCGTCTTGACGTCACAGATGAGCAAGCGACGCCGAAGGCGGACGCTTCCCTGTCGCTCAAAAAGATCCACGGGGTTTTTCTGACGAGGCGTCTGTCTGGCTATAGGCGCGAGGACGGAGCAGCCAGACGGGCTGTGACCGACGAAGTAACACCGCCAGACGGGCGCCTCGTCGGAAAACCTTAGTACTTTTCGAGCCAGGTTCCTGGATAGTAGTGGTCCAGGATCTCTTCGACCGTGCGGCCGGCGCGGGTACGGGCGATGGCCCCGGTCTGGCAGAGCCCAACGCCGTGTCCGAACCCCTGGCCGGTGAACTCGAAACCGTCCGGCGAGGTCTCCACCCGAAAGAACGTGCTGCGGAAGGCACGCGCACCCAGTTGTCGGGTGATGACGGCGCGGAACCGGGTGGCCCGCACGAGCCGGCGCTCGTGGCCGCGAATCCTCATCTGGGTGGCTCGACCCGTCGCATCCCGGTGCGTGATGGACACGTCGTCCAGCCGTTCACCCACCGCGGTCTCGGTATCGGTGTTCAGCATGCGTCGGAGATGGTCACGCCCCAGGGCGAGACGCCAGTGGTTGCGTGCCTCGGTCACGCAGAAGGCGTCGGGCACCCCCGAGAGGTAGTCGGGGGCCGGCCCGCCCCAGACCGCCGTGGCCGAGCTCGTATGTCCGCCGCAATCCGCGTGGAACAGCGCCTCGATCGGGCCGCTCCCGCTGGTGATGATCACACCGCGGGTGTCGGCGACGGCGTCCGCGACCACACGCGCCACGGCCGCACCCTGGGAGGCGGCCGGTACGTAGACCTCGCAGTCAGTCGATGAGCAGAGGTCGAAGCCCTCGCTCCCGTGTCGACCACGATTCGCCAAGGCATACGTCCGGGCCAGGATAGCCTGTAGCCGAGCCAGCGGTCCGCCCAGTGTGTCATCCGCGTTGATCGGCATTTCGGCCGGCACCGATCCGCGGACGTACTCCTCCAGCGACAACGTCCGCACCGCGCGGTCAACGCCGGTTCCTACCTCCACCCGCAGGGTCACCGCGTGGTCCGGCCGCGGCGTCGGCGCCGGAGGCGCCACGCGCGACACACAGTGCGCGGTGACAACGGCGAGGAGGAGGACCAGACGGACCCGCGCGAGGCGGAACCGTCGGGCGACATGAGGCGCGGTCTCGAGACGTGTCATGACAACGGTCTTATCGGACGGACGACGAACGGGGTGCACACGGCTGCCCAGAACCGCATATTTGACGCGATTCCCGGCTGATCGTACGATGTGCCGCCATATTTTGTTGAGACTGTCCCCCTTTTGTACACATCTCGCGGGCACCAACGGAGTGACACGTGACAGCGGATCAGCGTCTTGAGGCAGTTGGCATCGTAGACCCGGCGTCAGTATTTTGGAATCTGTCCACCGCCGCGCTGTACGAGGAGGCCATCGCGCGCCGCGAAGGGACGGTGGCGGCCGGTGGTCCGATCGTGTGTCGCACCGGCCAGCACACGGGACGGTCTCCGAATGACCGATTTCTGGTGGAGGAGCCGACGAGCGCTGGGAATATCGACTGGGGCACCGTGAACCGGCCGATTGCGGGCGACCGGTTCGACGCGGTGCATCGTCTGATCGGGGAGCACCTACGGGACAAAGACCTCTTCGTCCAGGACTGCTACGCCGGCGCCGACCCATCTTTTCGGCTTCCCTTACGGGTGGTCACGGAGCGTGCCTGGCACAGTCTGTTCGCACGTCACATGTTCATCACGGAAGAGGACCGCTCCAGGCTGAACGAGTTCCAGCCGGAGTTCACGGTGATCGACGCCGCGACGTGTCGCGCCGATCCCGCGGTGCACGGCACCAACTCGGACGTGTTCATTCTGTTGAACCTCGCCAAAAAGCTGGTGTTGATTGGCGGGACCGCGTATGCCGGAGAGATCAAGAAGTCGATCTTCACGGTCATGAACTATCTGCTCCCTTTGCGCCAGGTCATGCCGATGCACTGTTCGGCCAACGTTGGCGGGGACGGCGATGTCGCGCTGTTCTTTGGGTTGTCAGGCACCGGCAAGACCACCTTGTCGAGCGACCCGGCCCGTCATCTCATCGGCGACGACGAGCACGGTTGGAGCGACGAGGGTGTGTTCAACTTCGAGGGCGGCTGCTACGCGAAGATGATCAAGTTGTCGGCGGAAGCCGAGCCGCAGATCTACGCGACGACCGGTCAGTTCGGGACCGTGCTCGAGAACGTGACCGTCGACCCCGTGACCCGCCAACTCGATTTCGACGACGCCTCGGTCACCGAGAACACTCGCGGCGCCTACCCGCTTTCGGCTATTGAGGGCGTGGTCCGGTCGGGCCAGGCCGGGCACCCGCGTAACGTCATCATGCTAACCGCTGACGCGTTCGGGGTGTTGCCGCCAATTGCCCGACTCTCACCGGCCGCCGCGATGTATCACTTCCTATCTGGGTACACCGCCAAGGTGGCCGGTACCGAGCGAGGCGTGACGGAGCCCACGGCCACGTTCAGTACGTGTTTCGGCGCCCCCTTCATGGTGTGGGCGCCAACGACCTACTCGGCGTTGCTGGGAGAGCGCTTGGCCGCCCATGGGTCTACTACGTGGCTCGTCAATACCGGCTGGACCGGCGGGGCGTTCGGCACGGGACATAGGATGCCCATCGCCCACACCCGCGCCCTGATTACCGCGGCCCTGGCCGGTCATCTTGACGATGTGCCGTGCGAGACCGACCCGGTCTTCAACATCGACGTGCCGCTCAGCTGTCCGGGAGTGCCGTCCGAGGTGTTGCGACCGCGGCAGACCTGGGCGAACCCCGCGGACTATGACGAGCAGGCCGGGAAACTGGCCGCGATGTTCAGGAAGAACTTCGAGCCGTTCGCCACGTCCGCCGAGGCCGAGGTTGTGGCGGCCGGTCCTCGGGCTGCGAGTGTCCTGTAACTGGTATGGCGAGTACCACGGCGTTCGAACCGGTCATTGGGCTCGAAATTCACGCGCAGCTGCGAACCGAGACGAAGATCTTCTGCGGGTGCGCCACCGCGTTCGGCGCGGCCCCGAACTCGCACGTGTGCCCCGTGTGTCTCGGGTTTCCGGGAGCGCTCCCGGTGCTGAATCGTCAGGTCGTCGAACTGGCGATACGAGTCGGACTGGCGCTGGGGTGCACCATCCAGACGCGCTCGATTTTTGCGCGGAAGAACTACTTCTATCCCGACCTGCCGAAGGGATATCAGATCTCCCAGTACGAGCACCCCATCGCCACGGACGGTGTCCTGAACTATGAGGCGGATGACGGACCGCACTCGGTCCGAATCCTCCGCGTCCATCTAGAAGAGGACGCGGGGAAGTCGCTCCACGTCGGCACCACGGGGGGGGACGGGCACAGCCACCTCGATTTCAACCGCAGCGGGGTGCCGTTGGTCGAGATCGTCACACATCCGGACTTGCGCTCCGCGGCCGAAGCATCGGACAGTTTCGCCCGGCTCCGGGCCATTCTGCTGGCCGTGGGCGCCAATGACGGCAGTATGGAGGAGGGGAGTCTGCGGTGCGACGCCAACGTGTCGATTCGTCCGGTTGGTCAGTCGAAGCTCGGGGTCAAGGTCGAGGTCAAGAACGTGAACTCCTTTCGCTTCCTGGCGCGCGCGATCGAGCACGAGGTGACCAGGCAGACGGTGCGGTGCGTCGCCGGTGACCGGGTCGTCCAGGAGTCGCGCCAGTGGGATGAAACGTTGGGCCGTACGGTGTCGATGCGGAGCAAGGAAGAGGCGCATGACTACCGCTATTTTCCAGAGCCGGACCTGCCCCCCGTCGACGTGACCGACGAGTGGATCGCCAAGGTGCGCGAGAGTTTGCCAGAACTCCCCGAGGCCCGAAAACAGCGGCTGATCCGAGACTATGCGTTGTCGTCGTCCGATGCGGGACAGATTGCCGAGACTGCGTCGTTGACGCGGTTCTTTGAAGCGACCGCCGCCGTGGCCGCCAATGCGCGGGCCGCCGCCAACTGGGTCACCGGAGAGGTGACCAGACGACTCAAGCAGGCCGATGGGGCCGTCGACGCCGTCGCCGTGACACCTGACGCGCTCGGTCGTCTCCTGGCCATGGTCGACGCCGGACGGGTGAGCGCCAGCGCCGCGAAGGACGTGTTCGAGTTGATGTACGGATCCGGCCGCGAGGCGGAGGAGATCGTCCTGACGGAGGGACTGTCCCAGATTGGCGATGAGGCTGAGCTGCAAGAGATTGTGGCAGGAGTGATTGGTGAGCACGCGGATGCGGTCGGACGTTTCCGAGCCGGCAACGAAGGGACACTCGGGTTTCTGGTGGGGCAGGTCATGCGAGCCACCCGCGGCCGCGCCAATCCCAGGCTGGTCAACGAGTTATTGCGACGCGGACTCGCGGATGGGAGCGGGGAGTGACGACGGCGTGCATGCTATGATCAGGCCATCTAGTCCGCTACATCCGTTATTCGCTGCATAAGTCCCGAGCGCGGCGCCCGGCTGTCAAGGCGCGACGAGGGAGCAAATTGGGTAGTTGTGACCGAGGAGCAACGTAGATCAGGCGGGATGCCCCGCCGGGACCTATGCAGCGACTTAGGGATGCAGGGGACTCGCTGTAATTGAGGCTCTCCACCTTTCCAAGGCGTACCGCCCTGGCGTTCACGCGCTTCACGACCTGACTCTCTCCGTAGGGAAAGGAGAGTTCGTGTTCCTGACCGGCCCCAGCGGGGCGGGGAAGTCGACCCTGTTGCGTCTGCTGTTATGTCAGGAGCGGCCGACCGAGGGTCGACTGATGGTGGACGGCGAAGACCTGTCTCGGATGGGCGCTGGAGAGACACAGGCGTATCGTCGCCACGTCGGGTTCGTGTTTCAGGACTTCAAGCTGATCGACCGTATGACCGTGGCCGAAAACGCGGCCTTCGTGCTTCGGGTGATGGGCGCGGCCGAGACGGTGCAGCAACGGCGTGCCGAGCAGACTCACGTGGGTCGGTCTCGAGCATCGGCTCGATGCGTACCCGTCGGAATTGTCAGGGGGAGAGCAACAGCGGGTTGCCATCGCACGGGCCCTCATCAACCGCCCGATGATGATCCTGGCCGACGAACCGACCGGCAATCTGGACCCCGATCTCGCGCTGGAGATCATGAACCTGTTCCGTGAGATCAACGCTGCCGGCACTACGGTGCTGGTCGCCACCCATGATCGAGAGTTGATCCGTCAGGTGGGCTGTCGGGCCATCTTGCTCGAGCAGGGAGTGGTCACGGAGGAGACGCCAGCCGTCGGGCACGTGTCGTCATACCTGGCGCCATCGGAGGCGTTCGGTCTCGACACCGATGCCGACGAGGTCACCGGGGACGACGCGCACATAGCGGCGCCCGAACCGTTCCAGTCCGTCGCCAGCGGTGAGACACGGACTGAAGAGTCGGACCAGCCGGACGAGCTGGCGCCACGCGACATCTTTGCCGAGTTGGACGCGGCCTTGGCCGGGAGCGAGCCGGCGGGGAGCGTGGAAGCGGACGATTTCTCCGACGACGAAGTTCGTCGAGACGACACAGGATGAGCGGTGCGAGCCATTCGGTATAGCTTCGAAGAAGCGGTGGTCAGTTTGTGGCGCCGGCGACGGTCCAGCTCGCTGTCGGTCGCCACCATCACGGCCGCGATCCTTGTGCTCGGGGCCCTGCTGACGGCGAGCTGGAACCTGGACGGCTCGCTGAAGCAATGGGCCGCGGCCGCTGAGATGTCGGTGTATCTCGGCGACGATGTGACGCCGGCGGCGCGGGCGACGGTCGAGCAAATGCTCCGCGAAAGCGATCTGGTCACCGAGTTCGAGTTCGTCTCGAAAGAGGAAGCGTTGGCGCGGTTCACCCGCGACTTCGCGGATCTTGCCGCGGTCGCCGAGCAAGGTGCGGGGAATCCGATGCCCGCATCGTTCGAGGCGCGAGTACCGCCGATGTCGGGCGATGCGGCCGCGGTCGGTCAACTCGCGGCCAGATTTGAGGCGGTGGCCGGTGTCGATGACGTTCGGTTGGACCAGCAATGGATCGAACGTCTGTCCACGGCCGTCATGGTTGTCCGTGGCGTCGGCCTCGGGTTCGTGTGCCTGTTGGTCGTGGCCGCCGCGTTGACGGTCGCGAACGTTGTCCGGCTCGCGTGCGTCGCGCGGAGCGACGAGATCGAGATCATGCGACTCGTTGGCGCGCCGCTGACGTATGTACGGGGTCCGTTCGTGCTCGAGGGGATTCTGCAGGGCGGGGTGGGGGCGTCCGTAGCGGTCGCTCTCCTGGCCGCCGGCCTCGTCGCCGGTGAATCGTTGTACGGCGATGTCGTGAGGCAAGTGCTTGGGGCGGACGTGATGAGCTTCCTGCCGCCGGCGTTGGGGGCGCTCCTTGTCTTCGGCGGGATGGCGGTCGGGTGCGTAGGGGGGCTGATCGCGGCGCTGAGTACCCGTGAGACCCCAACGAGTGGATGAGATGTGCGCGGCCGCCGGCGGTCCGCGCGCGTTGACAGCGGCGAAACCACCCGCATACACTGGGTACTCCTAACGCACATGTCGCGGACAGTTTGCTCCTTCTCCCGTTTGTTGGTCGATGCGCGCCCGTCCCGGGTCCCGACAGCGGACACCATACGCACGAATTTCTACCGGGAAGAGTTCCTCAAGCACCAGGAGTGCCTGCACCAGCAGCGAGATGCGTACTCGGAGTGCACCATCACGGAGATGGAGACGGCTCTGCGTCGCGTGATGGCTCGAGTCGATGAGTTGTGCGCGCAAGGCCACGCCGATGTCGATCTGGTGGTGAGCCGCCTGCTACAGACATTCGACGGCGTGACGAAACTGTCCGCCTGGTCGGATCCGTCACGCATTCACTGAGTACTGGCTCTCACGAGTCTTCCACACCCTGTCCTTCCACCATCGGCCGCTCGCGCTTCTTCGTCAACACGCTCTTGAGATCGTTCGGGCCGCGCTTGAGGCGGTGTCGCCCGTACGGCTGATGCGCCACGCGCTCGAGGAGCGGTGGCTGCGGGACGCCGTAACCGATGCGCCGATCGCCGTGATCGCCGCCGGGAAAGCGTCCGAAGGCATGGTGCGCGGACTCCTGGAGGCGCCCGGCGTGCGGATCGCCCGAGGGGTTGCGGTTGGTCCCGGGGCATCCGCCACCGGGCCTGGGCCGATCACCTGGTATGTGGCTGGCCATCCGGTGCCAAATGCCGGCAGCATCGACGCCGGACGGGCGGCCCTGCGTTGCGCGGCGCAGACGGGTCCGTCGGAACGCCTGTTGGTGCTCCTGTCCGGAGGGGCCTCTGCCCTGATGGCGGCTCCGGTCGCCGGCCTGGCGCTGACGGAGAAAATCGAGGCGACACGGCTCCTCCTGAGCTCCGGCGTGCCGATCCATGAATTGAACTGCGTGCGAAAACATCTGTCGAACGTGAAGGGCGGCCGCGTGGCGCTGGCCGCCAGGGGTCCCATACTGACGCTGGCCATCTCTGACGTGGTCTCGCCGCTGGAAGACGACCCGAGCGTCATCGGATCCGGACCCACCGTGCCCGATCGGACCACCTACGCCGAGGCGCTGGCAGTCGCGACCAGGCCGACGATTGGCGGTCGGATGCCGGCAGCGGTGATTGATGTGCTGGAGCGTGGCTGTGCCGGCATGCTCGACGAGACACTGAAGTCGGGCGACGCGCGTGCGGAGGCCACGGACTACCGCGTGATCGGCAACCGCCGCCAGGCGATGGAGGGGGCGTTGAGGGCCGCTCGAGGGCTGGGATACGCGGTCGCGTCAGTTGACACACCGGTCACCGGCGAGGCTCGGGTGACGGGTCCGCGTCACGTCGAGCGGTTGCTCGGTGTGTGTCACAGATTGCAGCAGGAACGCGAGGGGGCTGCCTGTGCTGTATCGTCGGGGGAAACGACCGTGACGTTGACCGGCGGCGGCCGAGGTGGCCGCAATCAAGAAATGGCGTTGGCGGCCGCATCTCTGCTGAAGGACCATGCTGGCACCGTGTTCGCGAGCGTCGGAACCGACGGCGTGGACGGGCCGACCGACGCGGCCGGGGCGGTGGTCGACACCACCACGATGGCGCGGGCCAGCGGTGCCGGTCTGGCCGCCCCGAGTCGCTATCTGGCGAGCAACGACTCGTATCGATTTTTCGACCCGCTAGGCGACTTGATCAAGACCGGACCCAGCGGCACAAACGTAGGAGATTTGCAGATCGTGCTAACGGACGGGACTGAGGGCCACACGTCGTGAGCGGGAACGAGGGTGGAGCGACGGCGTGGCCGGCCGAGAAGGTGCTGGCTCGGATTCGCGATCGCGTGGGTCACCCCGCGACCATGCGGGAGCTCATACGGGTGCTGGACATTTCCCCGGATGAACGGTCTCGGTTTCGTCG
>Ga0066376_10005693_pt1 | contig 10473 bp, 10 predicted proteins | sample Knorr_S15_td_Bot_FD_77009 | JGI IMG/M metagenome (GOLD analysis project Ga0066376, IMG submission 77009) | Marine microbial communities from Southern Atlantic Ocean transect - Knorr_S15_td_Bottom_ad_5009_LV_A | ecosystem: Environmental > Aquatic > Marine > Oceanic | place: Southern Atlantic... | reverse complement strand
CTATTTAGTGTAGAACGATGGAAATATGGTCGCATTACGAAAATAAACTGGATAATCGGCGACCAATAAAAGGAGGGGGGGGCGGGGATGAAACCAACGACAAAGTTTGTCTGTGACCGAAAGGGGGTATGTTGTATTATCAAGGGGTTGAGTGGTTCCGTCATAACGAACACAGGATGAAACCGAGCAGGATAAGTTACATTGTCATTACAAAGTGTCAAAAAACACAACGTAATCAATCACTTATAGACATATTACTATTGACCGGCAATTGGAACAACGCTGTCCATCGGATAGCGGCAACAAAAATTTGTTTCGAGAACAAATCGAATTGACTGTTTTATGTACCATATCAATTGACTGCTTCTGTTGTTGGGTCTGTGGTGAAGTGGTCAATCCGGCGCAGCTATGCGCCACGGTTTCGACCACGCCAATAATTTTCCCTATCTGAAACCGTACATGGAAACAATCAGGGCCGCATTCGCGCGGATGATCGAAGACAAACTTCGCCCGGGCATCGCTCTGGAATGAACGGGTGAGATGCGCCCCATTTTACCCGCCCGTCTTGCCGCGGGACAGGCGTGAATTACGTTATTCCCCAGAATATGGCCGATGTGGCCGAAGCCGATGAACTAGTGGAGCCAAATGTGCGGGACATTGCCAAGGATATCTTCACCTGGCCGTGGGCTTCGGAGCCGCACGGTTACAACTTCAATGGACATTTCGTTCACAGCCCCGGCGGCAACATCTGTATCGACCCTGTCGAACCGACAAAAGACGTTATGGACGCCCTTGTCGGCGAGGGCGTGTCCTGGATCATCCTCACCAATCGGAACCATTCCCGCGCGGCGAACAGGGTTCGGGCGCGTACCGGCGCGCGGACATTCATCCACGCCGACGATGCGGAGCACGCCCGAAGCCAGGGAACGAAACTGGACGGCGCGCTGGAACTGGGTGGGGCGGTCGGGCTGTTGGAGGTGGTCGACGCTTCGGGAAAGTCGCCGGGCGAGATCGCCTTGTTATGGCGGGACCGGGGAATCCTGATCGTCGGCGACGCCGTCATCGGCAACCCGCCCGGGCAATGCACTCTCCTGCCCGAGGGCGTCATGGATGACCCGGCGAGGCTTCGCGGCAACGTGCGAAAACTCCTCGATCTTGACTTCGACATCCTCCTTGTCGGCGACGGCGAGGCCATTCTTCAAAATGCCAAGGCCCGGCTCGAAGAACTGGTGGAGACGTTTCCAGATTGATTGCGCCGCCGGGTCATTCATTCATCCTGCATCGGGAGGACATCGTAGCTTGGCGATGCTGACGGACGCACAACGCCGAATCCTGGAATCTCAGCGCGTCGGGCATCTGGCGACAGCCGACGCCACCGGCGTGCCGTCCATTGTTCCGGTGTGCTACGCGCTGGCGGGCGACAACATCTACATCACCATCGATAAAAAACCGAAGCGGCGCCGCGACAAACCGCTGAAGCGGCTGCGCAATATCGCCGAGAACCGTTTCGTCAGCTTCGTCGTTGACCGTTATGACGACCTTGACTGGTCGCGCCTGGGTTGGGTGATGCTGCGTGGTCAGGCCGATATCCTGCATGGCGGCGCCGAACATGCGCAAGCCCAGCGCCTGTTGCGCGCGCGATATGCGCAGCTCATCGAGATGGCGATCGAGCATCATCCGGTTATCGCGATCCGGATCACGCAGGCGACGAGTTGGGGGTCGTTTGCGGAACGGGGCGCATGACGCCGGCGATTGCCGTTAAATGCCGCATCCTTTGCGCCGACAAGATTTCGTCCGGGTCGTTTAACGCCAGACCGGAGCGCGTTTTGCGCGATATGCCGTCATGGCTTCGTTAAAGTCCTTCGATGCGAAAGCCTGTTCCTGCAATCCCATGTAGCGTTCCAGGAAGGGCTCGAATCTGAGATCGAAGCATTCATTGACGGCCAGCTTCGAGAGCCTGCAACCTTCCGAGTTGACGCCCATGTACTTCTCGATCAGGGCGTTGAATTCCGTTGCCATGCCAGCTGCGGAAACCAGATGGTCGACCAGGCCAATTTTCAGCGCCTCGGCGCCGGTTACCGGGTCGCCGGAAAGAATCATTCGCTTGGCCCGTCCATGGCCAATGAAGCGGGCCAGACGAAACGTGCCGAGACCCGGGATCAGACCTTCGTTGACCGCCGGCACCGACAAGTTGGCGTCGGCGGTCGCGACGCGAATATCGCAAGCCATCGCCAGTTGCAGGCCGCCGCCTACGGCATGGCCGTGGATCATGCAGAGAACCAGCTTATCCATCGTCTCGAAGCAACGCAGCGCGTCCTCCCAGATGCGGAAGTACCGCATGTCGATGCCGTCCGCCGCCAACGCCTTGAGATCGATGCCGGTGCAGAACGCGCGACCCGCCCCGCGGATCGCAATCAGGCGTATTGCCGGATCGGCGGCAAGCGCATGGGCGGCCGCCGCGACCTCGATGGCCGCCGCCTGATGGACAGCATTGAGGATATCAGGGCGGTTCAAGGTCAGGTGCGCGACTTTGCCGACCTTCTCGATGCGCACATACTGGTATTGAGTTTCCATCATTAGCTCCAATGCATCCCCGCAAATATTGCGGGTGTCCCACTTTATTGGACAGTTTAGCGGCGCAGTTAAGATTTAGCGCATGACGCTATCATTTATTTGGCGCGTAACAATACTGCGCCGGTCCGCCCGATTGAACCCGATATCGCAAAAGGCGGCAATGCCGGCAAAGAGCGTTCGTTGCGGGTATTTGCGCTGGTCAAGGAACCGGCGCGAGGGCGTCCCGGGACGGGGTGAATCGAGGGCGGATTATGTGCTAAAATTTCCCGCAAAAGGCGCCCTGGAAAGAAACCGTCAATGCGCCGAATTTTTAAAGACTGCCGCTACGGGTATATTGAGGAAAAAATGGTGCCGCCGCACAGAATTGAACTGTGGACCTCGCCCTTACCAAGGGCGCGCTCTACCCCTGAGCTACGGCGGCTGGAAACGCGGATTGCCTTATGCCACAGCCGGTCGGCACGGGCAAGGCGACTCGGTGGTGCTAAATGACCGGAGCGAATCGTGGCGGCGGCACCGGCGCGGCGTCGGCGGCAAAAAGCCGAGCGGCGCAACGAAGCGCGCGAATGGCGGCGGCGCTGCGCGCTAACTTGCTGAAACGAAAGCAACAAAAGCGCAATCGCGCGATGCGGGCCAATCCGCCCAAGGGCGCGCAAGAATAGGATTCAGCAACCGCAACGGCCGCCTTGCGATAGCCATATTCCTCCCGTAAAAAGCCGCTGGTAGAGTGGTTCGAACATAGGGAGGCATCCCATGACCCCGCATGATATTCTCGACGATCTTGGGTCTGTAATCTTCGATGAGGCGGTGGCGGCAAGGACGGGCATGGACCGAATCCGGATTCGCGGTGGCAGGCGGTTGAGTGGCGCCATTCAGATCGGCGGGGCGAAAAACGCCGCCCTGCCGCTTATGGCCGCCAGCCTGTTGACCGACGAGGCGCTGGTCTTGTTCCGCGCGCCGCGTCTGGCCGATATAGAGACCCTGGCAATCCTGCTCCGGCAGCACGGCGTCGTCGTCGATATGAACGGGACCGGGAAGGAATGCGCGCTGACCCTGCGGGCGGCAGATATTCACAATACCGAAGCACCCTATGATCTGGTGCGCAAGATGCGGGCCAGCGCCTTGGTGCTGGGGCCGCTGGTGGCACGGTGCGGGCGGGCGCGGGTTTCCTTGCCCGGCGGCTGCGCGATCGGCACCAGGCCGGTCGATCTGCATATCAACGGATTGCGGTCGCTGGGCGCCGAAATCGAACTCGATAATGGCTATATCGAAGCCCGCGCGCCAAAAGGGTTGGTCGGCGCGGAGATTGTTTTTCCCTTCGTTTCGGTCGGCGCGACCGAAAATCTGTTGATGGCTGCCTGCCTCGCCAGGGGCGAAACCCGGCTGGTCAACGCCGCGCGCGAGCCCGAAATCGTCGATCTTGCACAATGCCTCGTCGCGATGGGCGCGAAAATCGACGGCGCCGGGGAACACACGATCTTGATCCAGGGCGTGGACCGGCTGCACGGCGCCAAGCACCGGATTATCGCCGACCGGATCGAAGCCGGTTCCTTCGCCATCGCCGTCGGCATGGCTGGCGGCTCGGTCGAGTTGACCGGCATCGAACTCGATCTGATGGGGGTCGCCGCCGACCGGCTGCGTGACGCCGGACTGACGATCGAGCCAACCGCCGGCGGCATCCGGGTCGCCTGCGAGCCCGGCGGGATTACGGGAATCGACGTTATGACCGAACCGTATCCCGGTTTTCCGACCGATTTGCAGGCGCAGATGATGGCCCTGCTGTCGGTGGCGCAGGGCGCGTCGATGGTGACCGAAACGATCTTCGAGAACCGCTTCATGCATGTGCCCGAACTCTGCCGCATGGGCGCAAATATCAATCTGCACGGCGCCTCGGCGATGATCCGGGGCGTGCCGCGTTTAACCGGCGCGCCAGTGATGGCGACCGATTTGCGGGCCTCGATGGGGCTGGTGCTGGCCGGCCTCGCCGCCGAGGGTGAAACCCTGATAAACCGGGTCTATCACCTCGACCGCGGCTATGAGCGGCTGGAGGAAAAACTGGCTGGATGCGGGGCCGATATCGAGCGAATCGGGGCTGACGGCACCTGATGGCGGCGGTCAAACTTCGCGCCCGCAACGCCGAGGATATGGCGGTCATTTCGGCCCTGTTGCAGGACGGGCTGGTGCCGATTGGCGATATCGGCCTCATGCCCGACGGGAACGGTTTCGTCATGGCGCTGACCCGCTACCGCTGGGAGCGCGATACGCGCGAGCGCATCCATGCCGGTCTGCGCTTCGAGGCGGTGGACAAGGTCCGTTACCGTGGGATCGACCGCAAGGACCGAGGCCAGTTTCTATCGCTGCTGGCAATTTCCTATGCAGGCGACGCCGCCACAGGCGTGGTCGAAATGCAATTCGCCGGCGGTGGCGTCATTCGACTGGATGTCGGCGGGCTAAACTGCGTCCTGGCCGATTTCGACGAAAGCTGGCCAACCCTCTGGACGCCCAGACACGATCTTGAATGAGTTATTCGACAATTTTGAAATAAGTGTCCTTTTTGGCGATCAGACCGTCCTTGAACGTGAAAATGTCGAGACCAAGCCAGTCCTGAACCGTGCCATCGGGCAGGGTCGCCTGGCGGTGCCACTGCGAGTATCCCTTGTCGCCATCCACCCGGTTGTCGATGGCGTGCCACTGAATGTCAGGCAGGGCTGCCATCAGTTCGCCGAAAAACGCGCGTAGCTCGGCTTTTCCGGTATGGCGTCGGCCGAAAATTTCCGGCCCTCTGGCGTTGTCGAATTCGCCATCTTCGGCGAAGAATCCAATGATGGCGTCGATGTCGTGGCGATTGAACGCCGCACCGATATCCTCCAGCAGTTGCACGGTGACCCCACGGGGGCGAACGGCTGAATTAATCGGCGCATCTTTGCGCCTATCCCCGGGGTTCCGCCGCGCCATGGTTTTTCGCCGCTCCATGGCGTTTCTTTTATCCATGGTTTGCCGCGTGCCGCCGATCCACGGCGTGCCGTCTATTCGTGGCGTGGTGCCGGTCCATGGCGTGCCGCCGGTCCATGGCGTTTCGCCGGTCCATGGCGTTCCGGCGATCCGCGGCGTTCTGCCGATCCACGGCGTGGCGGCGATCCATGGCGTGGCGCCGGTCGATGGCGTGCCTCTTATCGATGGCACTGCGCCGCTCCGCAGTTTCCCTTTTATCCATGGCGGCGTTCCTCCTCCCCACCAAATTACATGATACGATCTTAGTCGATCCGCGTGCCGACCGAAACCCGTATGGCTCTTTCAGATGGCCATTGTCTCCTGATAAGGTTGCGCCATGACAGATGCCAGTTGCGTAATCCAAAGCGAATTTACCGGCGCCAACGCATGGCGGCGCGATTCGCTGGCCGTCGACGATGGATTTTTCGTGCTCGATCAGGCTTGCCTCGATGAACTGGATGGCGCGGTTTTACATTTGCGCGCCAATCCCCTGCCGGTGGAAATGATAACGCCGGATCTGTTTGAATTACCGGCGTGCCGCGCCCTGATGAAGGCGGTGAGCGCGGAATTGCGCGATGGCGTCGGCTTTGCCATTGTCGATCGTCTGAACCTTGGCCAGTTCGCCAGGCAGGAGGCCGTCATGGTGTACTGGCTGCTGGCATCGATGATTGCCCGGCCGGTGGCGCAGAAATGGAACGGCCAGATGATTTACGATGTCTATGATTCGGGCCGCAAGCCGGGCCACGGCGTGCGTCCCGACATCACCAACGTGGAGCAGAATTTTCATACCGACAACAGCTATAACCACAGTCCGCCCCACATCATCGGCCTGCTTTGCCTGCAAACCGCCAAGCAAGGCGGGATCAGCCGCATCATCAGTTTCCCCAGCGCGCATAACGAAATGCTGCGGCGCTATGGCGAATATCTGCCACGGCTTTATCGGCCCTACTATTTCGACCGCCAGCGCGAACACGCGCCGGGTGACGTCAAAACCACGTTTCATCCCCTGTTCGCCAATGAATCTGGCGCGCTGGTTGCGCGGCTGTCGCATTTTCAGGTTGTCAACGGCTATGTGCTGGCCGGCGAGGAATTCGACGCGCACGGGGCGGCGGCGCTCGACGCGCTGGAAGGCATTTTGAACGAACCGACAATGTGGAAGGACTTCATCTTCGAGCCCGGTCAGATCCAGTTTCTGGATAACCGGCGCTGCGGCCACAAACGGACCGCATTCGTGGATCACCACGCACCGGAACGCAAGCGGCGGCTGGTCCGGCTCTGGCTGCGCAATAGTGGCCGCCCCTTCTATAACGGTTAGTCGCCACATTTCGAAAGAGCCAACATGAACGAACTGAACACCAATTTTTACCAGAACTGGCAACTGCGCAAGCCGGCGGTGCGCGGTGGCGGCGGGGTCGTGAGCAGCCATTTTCGCACCGCCGCGCAAGCCGGGGCCGAGGTGCTGCGCGCCGGCGGTAACGCCGTCGATGCGGCAATCGCCACGTCCTTTGCCGTTTCCGTGGTCGAACCCTGGATGAGCGGGCTGGGCGGATGCGGCTATATGCTGATCTATCTGGCGCAAGAAGACCGGGTTCGGTGCATTGATTTCGGCGCCGTTGCGCCGGCGGCGCTCGATCCCAGCGACTACCCCTTGGTCGAGGGCGAAGGCGGCGATATCTTCACCTGGCCGGCGGTGCGCGACGACGCCAACGTGCATGGCTATCGCTCGATGGCCACGCCGGGCCAGCTCGACGGCGTCGGGCTGGCCTGGGAGCGTTACGGCACCAAGCCCTGGGCGGATTTGCTGGCGCCGGCCATAACGCTGGCGGAACGGGGGTTGCCGGTGAACTGGATGACGACGATCCGGGTTGCCTCGGCGATGGTGGATTTGCGGCGCTATGCGGCCAGCGCCCAGATCTATTTGCCCGATGCCCGGCCACCGCTGCCCGATGTCGGCAAACCGGTGCCGCATCTGCCGTTGGGCGGGATGGCGAACACCTTGAAGCGGCTTGCCCAGGCCGGCCACCGCGACCTGTATGAAGGCGAGGTCGCGGCCCGGATCATAGCCGATATCGAAGCCGGCGGCGGGTCGCTGCGGGCGGCCGATCTGGCGCAATACCGGGCGCGCGAAGTCGATCCGCTGATGCGCGATTATGGCCCGGCCAGGGTCTTCGCCGCCCCCGGCCTGACCGCCGGGCCGACCTTGTTTCGGGTGCTGGACGCAATCGGCGGCAAGATCGGCGCGGGAACGCCGGGACCGGCGGCCTATGCCCAATGGGCGCGCGCGATGAGCGATGCCTATGCCGAACGGTTCCGCACCATGGGCGCGGAGGATGACAGCCGGGCACCCGGATCGACGACCCATCTTTGCGTTATCGACGCCGATGGCAACATGGTGACATTGACCCAGACGCTGCTGTCGGTCTTTGGCAGCAAGACGGTGTTGCCGCAGACCGGCATCCTGATGAACAACGGCATATTGTGGTTCGATCCGGTGCCCGGCAAGCCAAATTCGATGGCCCCGTCCAAACGGCCATTGTCGAATATGTGTCCGATGCTGGCGACGCGCGACGGCAAACCGTGGTTCGCGCTTGGCGCGTCTGGCGGGCGGCGCATCATGCCGGCGGTGATGCAGGTCGCCTCGATGCTGATCGATGGCGCCATGGATTTCGAGGACGCCTTTCATCAGCCCCGCATCGACGTTAGCGGCGACGGGCGGGCAACGCTGGATATGCGCCTCGACGATGGCGTCGTTGCTGCAATCGAAGCCCATATGCCGGTGTTCCGCGAAGAGCAAAGCGTGTACCCGAACGCCTTCGCCAAACCCAATGGCGTCATGCGGGATCCCGATACGGGTGCGTTTCTGGGCGTCGGCGATATCATGAATCCGGTCGCGGGCGCTGTCGGGGCATAGAGAATATCAGCCGGGGCGGCGGCAGATCGTGCTGGAATAGCCTATCGGCTTGTGCCATGTAGGCAGCGGATTTTATGGAGTTTTCGTTGTGCGCGCCAATCAGTCGCTGGTCCTCGCCTTGCCCAAGGGCCGGATCTTAAAGGAGGTCGCCCCCTTGCTCGCCCGGGTCGGGATCGAGCCGGAACCGGCCTTCGTCGATCCCGCCGCCCGCCAGTTGCAGTTCGCAACCAATATCGATGGTTTGTCGATTATCCGCGTGCGCAGCTTCGACGTGGCGACCTTCGTTGCTTTTGGCGCGGCGCATCTGGGCGTCGCCGGCAATGACGTCTTGATGGAATTCGACTATGGCGAGATTTACGCCCCGGTCGATCTGAATATCGGGCGCTGCCGGCTATCGGTCGCCGAACCGCGCGAATTTCTCGAATCCGACGATCCCAGCCGCTGGAGCCATATTCGCGTCGCCACCAAATATCCCCAGATTACCCGCCGCTATTTCGCCGCGCGCGGCGTACAGGCCGAATGCATCAAGCTGAGCGGGGCGATGGAATTGGCGCCGGGGCTGGGGCTGTGCCGGCGGATTGTCGATCTGGTATCGACCGGCGCCACGTTGCGAGAAAACGGTTTGGTGGAAATCGAGAAAATCGCCGATGTGTCCAGCCGGTTGATCGTCAACCGCGCGGCGCTGAAAACCATGCCGGACGAAATTCGCCCCTGGATCGACCGGTTCCGCGAGCTGAGCGATGCCGCTTAGACTGGCCACGCAAGATCCGGGCTTCGACGCCGCGTTCGCGACACTGCTCGCCGCCAAGCGCGAGGTGCAAGCCGATGTCGGCGCCGTGGTTGCCGGTATCCTGGCCGATGTAGCCAAGCGCGGCGATGCGGCGGTCCTGGAGTATACAAGCCGGTTCGACCGGCACGATCTGGCCGCCGATGGAATGCGTGTTGCGGCGCGCGATATCGACGCCGCCGTGCGCGATTGCGATCCGGCATTGCTGGATGCCTTGTCCCAGGCCGCGGCCCGGATCGAGGCATTCCACGTCAAGCTGATCCCCGGTGAATTGAATTACCGCGATGCCGATGGCGTGCGGCTTGGCGCCCGCTGGACGGCAGTGGAATCGGTCGGTCTGTATGTTCCCGGCGGGACGGCGGCCTATCCGAGTTCGGTCCTGATGACCGCGATCCCGGCCAGGGTCGCCGGGGTCGAACGGATCGCCATGGTCGCGCCCGCGCCGGGCGGAAGGCTCAACCCGCTGGTGCTGGCGGCGGCCAAGCTGGCCGGCGTCACCGAAATCTATCGTATCGGCGGCGCGCAGGCGGTGGCGGCGCTGGCCTATGGGACCAGCAGCATCCCCGCCGTCGTCAAGATCGTGGGACCCGGCAACGCCTATGTGGCGGCGGCCAAGCGGCAGGTGTTCGGCCAGGTCGGCATCGACATGATCGCCGGGCCGTCGGAAATCCTTGTCGTCGCCGACCGCAACAACGATCCGGCATGGATCGCCACCGATCTGCTGTCGCAGGCCGAACATGACGAAGCCGCCCAGGCGATCCTGATCTGCGATGACGCGGTCTTCGGCGATGCGGTTGTGGCGGCGGTGGAATGCGAACTAAAGTCGATGGATCGCTCGGCGATTGCGGCGGCAAGCTGGCGTGATAATGGCGCGGTGATCGTCGTCGATGAATTAGCCGATGCGGTCGCGTTGATCGACCGTATCGCGCCAGAGCATCTTGAACTCGCCATTGCCGACCCGGAGCAGATGGCATTGGCGGTGCGAAACGCCGGGGCGATATTTCTGGGGCGTTATACGCCCGAAGCGATCGGCGACTATGTCGGCGGTCCCAATCATGTGTTGCCGACGGCGCGAAGTGCGCGTTTTTCATCCGGGTTGAGCGTGCTGGACTTCATGAAACGGACCACTTTCATCGGCTGCGACGCCGAAAGTCTGGCCAGAATTGGACCGGCCGCGATAACGCTTGCCCGCGCGGAGGGGCTCGGCGCCCAT
>Ga0066376_10005692_pt1 | contig 10473 bp, 10 predicted proteins | sample Knorr_S15_td_Bot_FD_77009 | JGI IMG/M metagenome (GOLD analysis project Ga0066376, IMG submission 77009) | Marine microbial communities from Southern Atlantic Ocean transect - Knorr_S15_td_Bottom_ad_5009_LV_A | ecosystem: Environmental > Aquatic > Marine > Oceanic | place: Southern Atlantic... | reverse complement strand
GTTATATCTCCTATAAATATGTATTTAAGCCCTAACGATAAACCTAAAGGGGCAATGCGAGATATGGGCAATTTACTCGAAGCTACTGATGTTGAGAATATTGGGACAGCAACTATCGAAGATTTTACATGGAAACAATTATTTGATTTAGATGCCTGTACAGTTTGCGGCCTATGTACTTCTGTGTGCCCAGCCAATATTACTGGGAAGTTACTTGATCCAAGGGAAATTATATTGAAAGTTGGCCAGGTTATGTCAGAAAGCGGCTCTCCGTCCGTTTCTCCTACAGTTTCTAGTGCAACTGATTTAAAAGTTTCATCTAGTAATGTTTTTGAACTTATTAGTCCACAAGAAATTTGGGCTTGCACATCTTGCAAAGCCTGTGACGAGATATGCCCTGTCAACATAGAGATTCTGGATAAAATTCTAGACATGAGAAGGCATCTCACATTGGTGGCTTCCGATTTCCCTTCCGAGCTTGGTAAAGCGTATGTAGCTATGGAAAATTCGTCGAATCTTTGGGGGGTTTCACAGGACAAAAGGTTAGATTGGACAGAGAAGTTAGATTTTGAAGTACCAGTTCTTGGAGAACCCGGCACTGAAGCTGCAGAATATCTATATTGGATTGGGTGCGCAGGAGCATTTGATGATCGAAATATTGGTGTAACTCTTGCAGTAGCAACTTTACTTCATAAGGCCGGTGTATCATATGCAGTCTTAGGTCCTAAAGAGCAATGCACAGGTGACTCCGCAAGAAGAACTGGCAATGAGTTTGTTTATCAACAGTTAGCAATACAAAATATTCAGACAATGAATTCTTTCAACATTAAAAAAGTAATTACCCAATGTCCACATTGCTTCAATACAATAGCCAATGAATATCCACAGCTTGGTGGAGAATATGAAGTTATACACCACAGCCAACTACTAACAGAACTAGTTAACTCTGGAAGAATAGAAGTGGGAACATCAGAAAATCCTTATTCAATCACATATCATGACCCTTGCTATTTAGGACGTCACAATGATATTTACATGGCTCCTAGAGAGATTCTCGGATCCATTGGAGGAATTGAGATAAGAGAGATGCCGCGTCATGGGACAAAGAGCTTCTGTTGTGGAGCAGGTGGTGGAAGAATGTGGATGGAAGAATCTGAAGGTAAAAAAATTAATATAGAGAGGATTACGGAAGCAATTGAAACGGGTGCTGATGAAGTTGCAGTAGCATGTCCATTTTGCTACATCATGATGGATGATGGTGTAAAAGAATTAGGAGAAGAAAGTAATGTTAAAGTTAGAGATGTCTCTCTAATATTATTAGAAAATCTTAAAAAAGATTAATTTCTTTTTCCTATAAAAAAAACTTCAAGATTGTCATTAGCCTCTTTTATACAATAAATAATATAAAGAGCAGTTGTAAGATTTCCCAGAAAGAAAAGTCCAAGAAGCCAGATTACCCTGGGAAATCCTTTCTCTCTAAAGATTATCCATAAAGCTATAAATACAAACCCTAAATAGAGGTCAACTAAAGTGACTATGCCCCAAGGGGTGCCAGCTACCTCACTCGCATTTTCAAAAAAATTACTTTGCAAGTTTGCCTAGACAATAATTCCACCCATAAGTAGTGTCGAAAGGTAAGCTATAGTCTTAACTATTGACATATCTAGATAGTACAAAATTGGGGAAATATGAATTACGACAGATTAATTTATCGAATTATTAGATTAGATAAAAACATCTATCTTGAGCTAATTCAGGTAACAGAAAATTTTCAAAGAGCTATTGCTGTATGGGTGGGAGCATGTATTGTAGGCATTTTAGCTGTAGTGGACCTAGTCAGAGCTTTAGTTAATTATGTAAAAGATGAACTTCCAGCAATAACTCAAATAGTGATCCAATCTGGGGTCTCCGAAGAAGAAATGAATCCGCTCAATGAAGCGGTAGCTTTATTAGTTAACCAACCATTTGATCTATCTATTAGTTACCTAGTACAAGAAGTTTTGGTTAACTTAATTGGATTGATTATACAAATTGGAGCTATTTATCTTCTTCTTAAATTTATTATAAGACGTGAAACAAATTGGAAAAACTTATTAGTTGTAATAGGATTCTCTACCATTCCAGTGCTATTCAATTTTCCTATGTTATTTATTTCTTCCCTAACAGTCAAGATAGTGATCCTGTTTACTACTAGCATCTTTTCGTTAATAACACTGGGGTCTGGGTTAAAGCAAATTAGCGACTTAAGAAATATTGAAACAATCTCCTTGGTTATTGTCTCCTTCATTCTTCCAAATTTCATTATTAGCTTAGGAGTACTGTAGTTTTGAATGCCGGGGTTATTTTGGCAGCTGGTGAGGGAACACGTATGGGGTTTCCAAAACAGATAGCTGAATACAAAGGAGAAACACTAATCAAACAAGTTACTGATTTGGTTAGTAGTTTTTTTGACAAAGTAGTGGTAGTTCTAGGTTATGAACCAGATTTAATTCTTGATTCAACCAATTTTGGGAGCTCTGAACTATTAATTAATGAAAACTGGTCTGAAGGGATCGGCTCTTCTCTTAGGACTGCGATAATGCATTTAGAGAATTTCAAAGAAATTGAAAATCTATTTCTTTTTCTTGCTGATCAGCCAGACATTAACAGTAATGTCATAGAAAAACTGATAAGTTCTTCTGATGAAACTAGAGAAGTACTTGTTCCCCAATATAGATATAGAATAGGCTATCCAATCTGTATCCCTAAGAATTATTGGGATAAGTTGAGTCTATCAGGAACAAATGTTGATTCAGAAATGGGTCAAGAAACCCTAGACCCACTTTCATTTATTAGAGTTTCAGATATTGCCATGAAAAAAATTTGGTTCAAATATTTAAATCCTATTGATATAGATCAGGAGAAAGATAGATGAGAATCAATAAAATTAAGGAGGTAATTAAAGAGGATCCTAAAACAAGACTCTTTATACAGTTTTCTATTATAAGAGTTATCTAGAGATTGTCTGTACTTAGTCTTAGCTATTTTCTAACTAAAACACTCTATGTTGATTTCGAGATCAGAACGATTCTTTTCCCAATTGCCTTGCTAACGCTTACTAATCGAGTAATCAAATATTATCAAAATAAAAAGTAATAATAAATTTAATGTTGCACGTAAGCAATTGAGCCAATCACTACAATCAAAATAAGTATCCCCAACAAGGAAACCCAGATTTGACAAAAAAATCTCTAGCATCACTATCTTCCTGGATATTAAGAGTCTGGTAATCTATACCAAGATTATCCAGATAGTTTTTTGCTCTGGTGCAGTAGAAACAAGAATGGGATGTATATACCTTAATCATAATCCTCTGTATTTAAATGGCTAATTCAAAGAAAAAATAATATACCAGTCAATTAAATAGATTGCACTTTTAATTGTCTCTCAAATAACATGGTTTTAATCTCTAAGGTAAACCCATGATGAACCTGTAGAGAGCTTTTGATCAAAATGATAACCCTCATCAGAAAAATCTTTCAACAACTCTTTACTGGTCAAACGATTACGAATAATGTAATTAACCATTAACCCTCTAGCACGCTTCGCATAAATTCCTATAACTTTATAAGTTTCACCTTTCTTTTCTTTAAAAACTATATCTAAAACATTTGCCTTAAGTGTTTTTTTATCAATAGCCTTAAAATACTCATTAGATGCAAGATTAACTATCAGATCTGATTCATCTTCATTAAGAACATCACTAATATCACCCCCCCAAAAATCATAAAGATTGCTGCCCTTTTTATTGTTAAGCTTTGTTCCCATCTCTAAGCGGTAAGGTTGTATCAAGTCGAGTGGTCTAAGAACACCATAAAGTCCTGAAAGAATACGAACATTATTTTGCGCGAACTCTAGGTCTTGACTAGAGAGTGATGACGCATCAATAGCATTATAAACATCACCCTTAAAAGCAAGCAAAGCTTGTTTAGCATTGTCCAAAGAGAAGGGAGTTTTAAAGCTCTGAAAACGATCAAAATTTAACTTTGATAATTTTTCACTCAGTGACATAAGTTTTGAAATTTGTTGCTGAGTCTTATTCTTTAGAATGCTGACTAATTCTTGGGAGTGGTTTAATTGTCGAGATTGCGAATAAGATTCAATATCGCATGAAGAAAAATCTTGTGTTTTTGAAGGTGAAATGATTGCTAGCATATCTATTAAAAATAAAAAGAAATAATAGATTTAACGTTGTACATAAGCAATTGAGCTAGTCACTACAATCAAAATAAGCATCCCCAATAAGGAAATCCAGATTTCAGTTTTTGTTACCTTGATATTTGGCGCCGAACTTATTAAGCCGGCAAACAGTAAGATTGCTGCAGATATGATTATTGCTAAAAGAGGTGCATAACTGTGAAAATTAAGAAAAATTCTTGATATTAGGAATGCAACAGCTCCACTACCAAAAATAGCACTTAAAGGTAAAATTACTGAGCCATTAATTCTATTACGTATTTTTATTACTTCGTCCCTCTCTTCTTCGCCCAATCCTTTTGGTATTCCAAAGGCTTGTCCTATTGCGGTAACAAAAATTTGAGCTATAACAGAATAAATACTAATCCTTAATAGAGCGCCAAATACAGGTATATAGTTTAGTGTCGAGTCCCCCTCTAGCACCCCCTCCACAACAGTGCCTATATCATTTGTAATTGCTAGGGCATACAATGTGCCAAAAGCCAGTCCCAATCCAATACCTAAAAATAATGACTCTTTATCATTTGTTTCGATTCCGAACCCATCAGAAGAAGCATCCAAAGTTTTCTTACTAATTATTGTGTTGAATATAGAGAATAAAGCTGTTGTTAGTGAGATTGTAAGTACAAATTGAATTTTGCTGTATTCAGAAATTACAATTGTATTATCTGGATCTAAATAAACTCCAAAAAAGAAGGTATTGCCTATTATAAAAGCTTGTGTCAATCCACAAGATAAACCAAAAATGAAACCAATCTTTAAACTCTTGTAAAGTTTTATTATTAACCCAACAGGAGGTACTAATTCTTGAGTAAGGATTTGAGATTCCTCTTTAATATAAGGCTTTTCCAATACCTCAACCAAAGCCCCTTCCTCAACCTGTTCTGTTTTTTTCTCTAAAATTGCTTCAACAGCTACTTTGGTTGGTTCTTCTTCTGGAATAGTTGGTTTAGTTTCCAGAACTTGAACGGCCTCTCCTCCTAGCCAGGCTCTTAACACATCATCAGTACTAGACCCATTCGCCTCAGCTCTTGCAGAGGCAGATCTTGAAATTAATGTCTCAGGGACATTCATATGCTGACTGACTGCTTTTAGTAAAGATTCATCCATGACTCAATCCAGTTTATCATGATTTTAAATTATCAGTCTTGATGGGATTTTTGATACTCTGTTGCTTTTTTTTCTGCCCTAAACCAGTTCATCCAAATAATTAATATAATTACCCAAAGAATAATACCGCCACCTAGCTTCAAAATTAGTCCTGCTAAAGTCTGATCGTTTAGTACAGATATATTATAAATTTGTTCTACCTCAACATATGCAGAGTAGAGGGGAGCTGTGCTGAATGCCAAGAAACTCGCAGGAATTGTTGGTAGGAGTGACTGTATAAAAAGATACCCTATTCTTAATGGGAAAGATAGCTGTCTTATTCTAGTATCTAACCCTATTACAGGAATCCACATATTTAAACTTGCGAGAAGCATAATACCGTGCAACAAGAAGTGTACGAGAGAGTTGGTTACCATTAGATTAATTACTACTGACCAGTGTATCCCAACAATTATGAAATTAAAAATAAGGAAAGCCACAAAGGGCCTCGATAAAGCAGATATGAAAGGGATAGTTTTTTGTGTGACAACTAATTTCTTTTGGTTTTCATTCAAACCCATTAGTAACAAAGGGGGGACCACTAGAGCAAGTACAATATGTTCAGCAGAATGAATAGAGAAAAGATATCTCTCTCCAATATCATGTAGTGGCCAGTCAGTCCAAATCCAGAGCAATCCGACCCCTGTATACCAGTACTTTCTTTTAGATTTTATATTGTCCAGCCCTGAAGCGGGAATTTCAAAAAAGATAATCAAGCTTATAATTAAAGCCCATACATCTGGATGAGGGTGCCAATTAATACCAATCATGACTAGAATAAATTTGCTGAAGCACGTTCTATCATAACTATAGAAAATAAAACTAATGCAAGAATCATTCCTCCCATAAAAAATATGTTAACCAATTTATTTTCAAACCTTAAATGCATAAACCAGCCAACAACAATTACAAATTTGCTTACTGCTAATACGATCAATAACGGATTAGTAAAAACTCCAAAAATAGATTCTGTATAGTATAAAGTTACTTCTACTGCAGTTAGAATCCCAAGAATAATTGCAATTTGTACATACTGCTTTGGTGTGGGATGAGGCTTATGTGACTCATTCATGATCAAATTAAATACACCACTGTAAAAAGAACTACCCAGACAATATCAACAAAGTGCCAATAAAGTGCTATAAATTCCAAATTCATACCTCCATCAAGAGAGAGTCCTTCTTGTCTTCTACCTACTCCCCAGAGAATAACTAATAATATGACACCTATAAATACATGGGCCCCATGGAAACCAGTGAGCACATAAAAAGTAGATCCGTAAATATTAACCGTCAGAGTGAACCCTTTATGATAAAACTCTGTAAATTCATATATCTGCCCAGCCAGAAAAACTGTACCTAATGATGCTGTTGCAAGAAGCCAAATGTTTGCCCTTTCTTGGTCAGATTTCTCAATCGCATTATGTGCAAGAACCATAGTTAAAGAACTCATCAGAAGAACAAAAGAGCTTACAGACGTAAAGGGAATGTCATAAACTTCTTTAAGCTTAATGCCATCAAATGTCCTTCCTTTAAATATAAGATAAGTGGTTATTAAGGTTCCAAAAAAAAGTATTTCAGTCGATAAGAAAATCCACATCCCAAGTTTTCTAGTTTCGATACCAGTTGGTTCATGAGGATATCTGTGATCACTCATGTCCAACACTCTCACTCGCTGTAGAGGAGTTCTCAATAGTTTCTTCTTCGATTGGTTCAAGTGCCCAACCAAACCCGCCAATTAAAAATAATACTAAGCCGACCCCAGCTAATGCAACTGATTTATATATAACTGCATATCCTAAGAGAGGGAGACCTAAGGCCAATATAAAAGGGAAGTAGGAAGGGTTTGGTAGCTTAATATGCTCTTTTGGATTTAACCCATCTTCTTCTAGATCTACTAATAATTGATCAGCAGTGTCTTTTCGTACAGCCCTTCCCTCGCTGTCTTCGCCATACTTTTTATGCCAGAAGTCATCAAGATTCTCCACTTCAGGGGGCGTTGAGAAGTTCCATACAGGAGTCGGAGAAGGAACGGTCCACTCTATAGTTCTTGCATCCCATGGGTCCATAGGAGCAACCGGACCTTTTCTTCGGGAGTAGGCCCAGTTAGCCATAAAAACAATTATGGAAAGTGCAATAATAAAAGAACCAATAGTTGAAATCATATTCCAAAAGCCTAAGTTAGTTTCTTCGGCATAAACCCATGTCCTTCTAATTTGGCCTTTTAACCCTAGCCAATGCATTGGACCAAAAGTTAGATTGAAGCCTATTATCATCAACCAAAAATGTAATTGGCCAAGTTTTTCGTTATACATCTTGCCCCATACTTTCGGAAACCAATAATATAATCCAGCAAAAATTCCAAACATAGCGCCGCCAAAGAGAACATAATGAAGATGTGCAACTATATAGTAGGTATCAGTTTGTTGAGTATCTGCTGGAACAACAGAATGAGTAACACCACTAAGTCCTCCAATCACAAACATGGCAATAAAACCTAAAGCAAAAAGCATTGGAGTTTTCAGATTAAGCTTTCCTCCCCAAATTGTCCCAAGCCAATTAAATATTTTTACCCCAGTAGGCACAGCAATTATCATAGTAGAAATACCAAATCCAGCCTGAGCGACTGGACTGATTGACGAAGCAAACATATGGTGAGCCCACACTCCAAAACCAATAAAAGCTATACCGAATCCCGCAAACACTATTGCAGCATATCCAAAGAGGGGTTTTCTAGAAAAAGTAGGGAGAACTTCTGAAACTATACCAAAAGCAGGAAGAATTAGGATATATACTTCTGGGTGACCAAATAGCCAAAAAAGGTGTTGCCATAATACAGGATCTCCACCTCCCTCTACTAAGAAAAAAGTTGTACCAAATTGTCTATCAAAAGTTACAAAGAACAATGCTATTGCAATGATTGGCACAGAAAAGGCAAGCAAGAATGCTGTAGCAAAGATCATCCATGTAAAGACAGGCATTCTCATTAATCTCATTCCTTTTGCCCTCATGTTTAATATTGTTGTAATAAAGTTGAAAGCTGATATGAGTGAAGAAATTCCAAGGATTTGTAAACCCACAGCCCAGTAGTCCATTGCAGTTCCAGGAGAATATTTAATTGAAGCATTAGGTTGATAGCCAAACCACCCACCACTTGGAGCATTACCTAGCCAACCTATTTCTTCAGCAAGATACCCTCCCTCAGGCGCTCCTGCTGTTCCAAATATAAAAGTTGAGTAAAGAAATAAACCACCAAATATCCATATCCAATAACTTAGAGCATTCAACCTTGGGAAAGCTACATCTCTTGCTCCAATTTGTAAAGGTAGAAGATAATTAAAGAATGCAGCACTGATAGGCATTATTGCAAGAAATACCATTGTTGTTCCATGCATTGTAAACATTGCACTGTATTCAGCTGCACTTAAGAAGTTATTTTCAGGCCTTGCTAATTGAATTCTGAGTAGAAGAGCCTCTAGCCCACCAATTAGAAAGAAGAAAAATGCTGCATATCCATACATAATTCCAATCCTCTTATGATCAACTGTTGTAATCCAGCTCCATATACCTTCTGAAGAAGAGGGCCTCTTAAATACTGTTAATAATTTTTTTTCTTGTATAGTTTCGCTCATTTCAAGGTTCCTAAATATTCAATTAAAGCAACTATTTCATCTTCTGTTAATTCTAGGTTAGGCATAAATGTACCAGGTTTTATAGCTGCTGGATTTGAAAGCCATTTTGTCAAATCTTCAGGATTATTTTCAAAGGATGCCCCACCTAAAACATGTCTGCCAGCCACATGGGTTAGGTTTGGTGCAATCCTATCTCCCTGGATATCCCATACTCCATTTATTACGTGACACTGAGTACACCCTGCATTTAAGTAAATTTGCTCACCTTTTGCTGCAAGAGTTCCTTCTTCTGGTCTTCTAGCTTCTTTTTGTTCATTCTCTACCCACATTTTAAAATCACTATTACTTAAAGAAATAACCCTTGCTCTCATCTTTGAATGACTCAATCCACAATATTCACCACACTGGGCCCAATACTCACCAGTATTATCGGCATATAGATTCAGATAAGTTATCTGTCCAGGGACCAAATACCTTTTGCCATTCAACTTAGGTACCCAAAAATTATGCATAACATCATTCGACCACATTTCTAATCGAATAGGTTTGTCCTCAGGAATAATCAGTACATTTGCTGTTGTAATCCCATATTGAGGATACTTAAACTCGAACCACCATTGATGACCCACAACTTCAACTTTCATTGCATTCTCTGGTTCCTTAGCTAAATCAAAAATTGTTCTGACAGTTGGGATAGCAATTGCTACAAGTATAAGAGCTGGAATAACTGTCCATAATAATTCTAATTTTGTATTCCCATGTATTTGTTTTGGTTCTGGCTTATCAGGTTTGTCTCTGAAGATAACAACTGCAACTAATAAAATAGTTAGAACTAAAAAGAAAACACCAACTGCAATCCAGAAAGTTAACCAGAATAAATCATCTATGGTTCTTGCATACGGTCCTTCTGGACTTAGAGAATCCATAGGAGCATTCTCTATACAGGAAGTGAAAAGTACCATAAATGGTACTAATTTTAATTTTTTAATAGATAGAAAATAATCACTCATCTTGTTTTATTCTATATTTTATATAAAGTTAACCAAATAAAGGATAGCTTCTTACCTATTTATCATTAGTCTAACTACTATAATTTTATGCAATTAAAAGTAAATCCTTCTGTCTTTCAATACATCAAGTTGTCAAAATTACGAATAGTGGAGCTGCTTTTAGTTACAACAGTACCTTCTATGATCGTATCTATATATGGGATGCCCCCTATAGATTTAATTTTATTTACTCTTTTAGGAGGGTCATCTCTTGCCGTGAGTGCTAATGTTTTTAACCAAATTGTGGAAGTTGATAAAGATAGGCTTATGGCCAGAACTGTAAATCGCCCACTTGTAACAGGAGCTATATCAATTAAGCATGCAACAATCTATGCTTCTTCACTTGGTTTTTTTGGGTTTATTATCTTATATAATTATGTGAACCTTCTTACAGCAGGGATAGCTTTG